>Ga0247757_10000023_pt1 | contig 108992 bp, 97 predicted proteins | sample UWRJL126311R4_FD_180929 | JGI IMG/M metagenome (GOLD analysis project Ga0247757, IMG submission 180929) | Plant litter microbial communities from Arlington Agricultural Research Station in Wisconsin, United States - UWRJ-L126-311R-4 | ecosystem: Environmental > Terrestrial > Plant litter >...
GTTGAACAAGTCCGCGCCCGCGCCGCCGTAGACGGTGATCGGAGTGGCGAACGCGCCGCCGATCGGAGTGCCGCCAGAAGCGGTGAAGGTGTCCGCGCCGTCACCCAGGTACACGACGTGCGTATCGACGCCGGTCAGGGTAATGTCTTTGAAAGCGTCGTTGTTCAGGTTCACGCCGGTCGCGCCGTAAGCGATGTTGTCGGCGGCAGAGGTGCCGCGGATGCCGAGGGTGTCACCCGTGGCAACACCCAGGTCGACCACGATACCGCTGGTCGCGGCCGAGCTCGTGCCCACGCCGAACAAGCCGTTGGTGAAGTCGAGGATGACGGTCTTCGCGGCGCCCGTGCCGTTGACGACGAGCTTCTTCAGCGTGCTGCTAGTCGCGAGGTTGTCGCAAGAGGCCCCGTTCTGCAGAATGGCCGAGTCGGCCGCGCGGCGAGAGATGATGGCCGTCTCACCAGCAGCAACGTTGACGGTCATGAGCCCACTGCTGACCACGAAGGTGCACGTGCCGGCCAGGGGAGTCAGGTGCTCTTCGGCCTGTTGGAACGGATCATCGGAAGCGACCGGGCCACTGGTGGAAGAGCTGCAGCCGGCGAGCGAAAAAATCACCAAACAGCTGAGTGGAATGAACGACAGACGGTTGCGCATGAAAAATTTGACCTCCTCGTGCGGGCCGGTCGCAACCTGCGACGCTAACTCCCGATCGACTGGCAATGATGAACGGGAGGCAGGGGCTAGCCTTGAGTGAAATATTCCGACAACCGGCCGGAATTAATTCGCATTTTTGGGCTTAATTTGTTGGTTTTTTGTGCCGTTACCAGCAGGTTCGGCGAAACCCAATTTTGGAAACTGCCAGTCGAGCAATGGTTTGCACCCTGCCGAGCTCTTCAATCCGCAGCCAAAAAACCGCTGAATGCAAGGGATGCTCGCACGAGCGCGACGGCGAGCAGTGCAGTCGCTTGCGGTTCGAGGTTGTGCCGCGATGTGCGCGGTACACGCACCGGCTTAGGCTCGATGCGCAAAATGGCGGCCTTACAGCCGGTGGGCAGCGTACGTCTCGAGGCGTGAGTAGCGCCTGGTACGCTGCCCGAACGATATCGGAATCAGCTCAGCCCAACACTCGAGTCGCAGCGCCCACCAGCGACGAGCGCCGCTGGTGGGGTTCGCTGCGGCCGCGCACGATCAGATAGGCGTGCAGGCGGTCGAGTTCGGCGCCGTGCTCGTGGTGCCGGTGGGGCACTGCGCGCAGGTGGGCGGTGCGGTCGGGGTACCGGGGACCGTGATCGAGTAGCCCGCGGGGCAGGTCGTGTAGGGCGTGCAAGCCGTCGAATCCGCCGTCGAGCTGTAGGAGCCGGCTTCGCAGGCCGCACACACCTTGGCGGTGGTGGAACTACCCGGAGAGGCGATCTTCGTGCCTGCGGCGCAGGTGACGAAAGGCGTGCAAGTGGGCTGGTTGGCGAGCGTTGTGTAGGACAACGGCGCGCAGGGCGAGCAAACCCGGTTTTGCGCGGAGGTGCCCACGGTGGACGCGTACGAACCCGGTGCGCACTGCGTCATCTGAATGCAGGCACTGGCCGGCGCGTTGATCGTGGTGGCGTTGTAGAAGTTTGCGTCGCAGCTGGTGCAGGTTCGGTTCGTGGTCGACGAACCAGCCGTGGCGATGTAGGTGCCGAGGCCGCACGTTGCGAACGGCGTACACAACCCGGCGTTCTGCGATGTGCTGAAGGAACCCGCCGCGCACGCCGTGCAAGTGCGGTTGTTCGAGGCTGTACCCTGCACGCTGACGTAGGTGCCGGCCGCGCAGTTGGAAAACGCCGTGCAAGAGCCTCCGGGGGTCGTGCTGAAGGAACCGCTAGCGCAGGACGAGCAGACGTTGTTCGTGGTCGGCGTACCGGCGGTGGTCTGCGAAGTGCCGGCAGGGCAAGCGGACCAGGCAACGCAGCTCAGCGCGTTGTCGGTCGACGAGAAGGTGCCGTTGGCGCAATCACCGCAAGTGCGATCGGTCGTCGCCGTGCTCTGCGTGACGATGTACTTACCGGCAGAGCAAGTGGTAGCGAACACACACGGCGTGGCCGCGGTGCCGTCGTCATCCCAAGTCCCCGCGGCGCAGGCAACGGGAGGATTGGTACCACCTTTACAAGAGGTACCCGCAGCGCAGGCGGTGCAGCCCGGAGGAGTATTGACGGTTCCGGGCGTCGTTTCGTAGGTGCCAGGCGCGCACGCGGTCGGGGCCGTGCACTCCGCAACGTTCGGCGTCACCGAGACCGTACCGGCCGCGCAGGGAGCGCAAGTGCGGTCGAGCTTGCTGCTCGGCGTGTTGGTGATGTGCGTTCCGGACGCGCAATTCGTCCACGGTTGGCAGCTGTTCTGGTTCTGCAAGGTGGTGAAGGTGCCCGTCGGGCAACCGGCGCAGACCTGATCCGCCGATGCCGTGCCCGCTACTTCGATGAACTCACCTGCGTCACAGGCGGTGTACGGCGAGCAGCTTGCGGCGTTCGGACCAGCTGAGAAGGAGCCGCCTGCGCAGGCCACGCAAACCGCGTCGGTCGTGGCAGTCGCGGCGGCGGCTACGAAGGTGCCAACGGCGCATTCGGAGGCCGGCTTGCATTCCGTCGCCGGATCCAAGTCGTCGTCGAAGGTGCCGGCTTCGCAGGCTACGGCGGCGGCGTCTTCACCCGCGCAGTAAAAGCCTGGTTTGCAGGGGGCGCAGCTGGCGCCACTGGTGCCGGGCTCGCAGGTCGTGAAGGCGATTCCCCCAGTTCCAGCTTCACTGGAGTCGCCAGCAGCGCCGGGTCCACCGGCACCGCCGAGGCTCCCGGAGGTGCCACCGCTGCCCGCGGTAGACGAAGGCTCACCCGCTGCGCCCGCTTCGGCACCGGGGGCGCCTCCACTGGCGACAACGGTGTCGCTATCGCTACAGCCGGCAAAAATAGACAGGGCCAGGCCGGCCACTGCGAAGGGTATGACTACAAAGCGACTTAGTGAGGACATTGAAAGCTTTAAACTCCGACTACCCAAATTGGACACACAACTACTCACAGTGAAGCCACAACAACGTCAGCGGTACAACCCTAAAATTGCGCGCCATGTATCGTAAATTCACCTGGATCGCGTATCGCACTCGCTTTGATTCCATCGTGTGATCTGCAGTGGTCTACATTGTTTCGTGGAGTCACTCAAATCGATGAGATGTTAGTATTTCAAACTGTGACTCCACATTACCGGGCGGGACCCGCGAGTCCGGACTGACCCCTCGCACAAACCATGTCGGCTAACCGGCCGATTCCGCCGGGCGGGTTAGGACAATGCGCGGTCGGAATTCTGACGCTGTCGATCGGCAATTCCAAGAGGCAGTTTGTCGCGCTGCGCGCTGACCTTGGTGCGGTCGTGTACGCGTCGAGCGCTGTCACGCTACCGGCGTCCCGGCGCAGCGCGGCAAGGCGCGGGCGGTCGCAGTCGCGCCACCATTGAGGAGACTCAATTCGGAGAATTGAGGAGGTCTATGCGAGACCCAAAAACGGCGACCGCCGAAGCGTGCCCGCGGAGCCGCCCACCGACGCTCTCGGGTGCCTCGTGCCTCAGTGGGCGACGCTGACGACGTCGCTACGTGTCATTACCAGCGTCGCGTTGGGTCCCGGGGCCAGCAAGTAGAAGCGTCGCAAGGCCACGTCCCCCTGAGCGGCGGGCGGCGTGCTCGCCGCAGCGCCGGCGGTCCGCGCGTTGGCGCTGGTCTGCGGCGTGGCGTGCTGACCGGCGCAAGCGCAGCCAAGTAGAGCGATTACAGCAAGGGAAGCGAGTCGAGTCATGGAATTGGTCCTTGCGCGGCCAAGGAGCGCGCGCAGACGACCATTGGAGCAACAAGCAGGCCATCGACCGTTTCTCTGGAAACGAGGCGAAATCGCGCAGTTTGGCGTGCGCCCGCCGCGGGTGGGTGCGCCAAGGGTCGAGCGGCTGCGCGCTGCGGCGGGCTCGACCCTCGTGACCTAGGGAGGCGGCTCAGCGCCCGACGGTTTTGACCCAGGCTTCGCGCGCGCTCACGGCAGCCCACCACGCGGCGACGCGGGGGTTCTCGCTGAGCTTCGTGGCGGCGGGGGACGCGGCCAGATACTCGATGTAGGGCATGAAACACAGGTCGGCGATGCTGAAGCTCTCCCCCGCGAGGAACGGCTGCGTCGCCAACTGCCGATCCATCGTGCCGTACGCGACATCCAAGGCGGCGCCCGCGGTCTTGAGCACCTCTGGGGACTGTTCGCGTTTGAACACGAACTGATAGATGAACTTCATGGCGTGGCCCGCAAAGTTCGAAGTCTCGATGCTGATCCACTGCTCCATCAGCGCGCGTGCCTGCGCATCCTTCGGCGTCAGCGAGCCGCCGGCCTTGCCATCGATGTAGCGAGCCATGGCGCGCGACTCGTACATCGTGAATCCGTCATCATCCAGACTGGGAACCTGCCCGAACGGCTGACGCGCGACGTGCGCGGGTTGCTTGTGTTCGCCTTTGGCGAAATCGACCACCACGAGCTCGAACGGAGTCTTCGTCTCGTTGAGTGTCATGAGGACTTTACGGGTACAAGTGCTGCCGGGATGTCCGAAAATTTTCATGGGCGCAGGCTATCATGCGGGAACGAGTTGCGGCGCTGCGCGCAATGGACCATGCCCCCGAGTCGATGCCAGAATCCGAAGTCGAAACGATCGAAGCCGGGCGCCTAGTCGAAGCGCGCTTGATCGAAATGGTGTTTCCCGAGCAAACGAATCACTACGGGACGCTGTACGGGGGGCAGGCGTTGGCGCTCATGGACAAGGCGGCGTTCATTGCGGCTTCGCGCTATTCGCGTCGCGCGGTCGTCACCGCGAGCAGTGAGCGGGTGGATTTTCACGTGCCCGTTCGGCAGGGGCAGCTGGTCGAGTTATTGGCTCGCGTGGTGGCCACCGGCCGAACGTCAATCACGGTCGAAGTAAAGCTTTACTCGGAAGATCTGCTGACCGGTGAGCGGCAACTCTGCACGCAGGGCCGCTTCGTGCTCGTCGCGATCGACGCGGGCGGCCGAACCGTCCCGGTGCTACCGCTCGACTCGACCGCAACCCAGGATGAGCTTTCCCATGGTTCGTGAATACACACTTCGCCTGCACGCCGTGCGCTTTCGCGCCAACATCGGCGCCTCCGCAGCCGAACGCTCGATCCCGCAAGACCTCGTGGTCGATGTCGATCTGGAGCTGCCGATCAGCGCACTGCCCAAGCGCGACACCAAGCGGGAAGTCGTCGACTACGATTTGGTGGTCCGGCTCGTGGTCGAAGTCGGCTTGGCCGAGCCGTACCGGCTGCTCGAGATTTACGCGCAGCGCCTACTCGAGAGACTACTCTCGGAGACCCCGGCCGTGCGGGTGCGGGTGGCCGCCACCAAGCTGCGCGTCCCTTCGACCTACAGTACCGACAAGGCCATCGTCGAACTGGTCGGGTCCCGAGACCCCTGAACGTCGGCTCTGCTCTCGTGGCGTTCAGCGGAGCATCAATTGAAAGTGATATTCAAATTCATTTTCACTTGACCGCGCCTCGCGCTCCATGACATTCATTGCACCTAGGAGATTCGGATGAAGCCAGGTGAGGCGACGGGTGACGCATTCCACGGTTCTCTAATTGAAAATGAGAAGCAAATTCATTTTCAACATGGTCCGCCCGAGCCGGTGGCGGCCGACGACCTGCTGCGCTGCGTGTGCGGGGCGCTGCTGGCACGCTGGGTCGCGGCCGGGCTCGAGCTCAAATGCCGGCGCTGCAAGCGCACGACGCTGATTCCCTATCCCAAACGCACTGCCGTCACGCGACGACACCCCACGTAACCCCCCGGGCCCCGCTAGCAGGAGAAGCATGTCCAACCCATCGAAGACGGATCACGCGACGAATGTAAGACTGGCCGAGAGCGACTATGCCGCGGTCGACATGTGCCACTGCGGGGCGCTGCAATTGCACCTCGGGGATCTCTCGCTGCGCTTACCGCCCGACCTCGTGCTCAGCCTGACGCGCACGCTGACCGCTGCGCTCGCACGCCGTCAGTCGATCCTGACCGAGCGCGCGGACGCCAACTTGGTGAGCGTCAGCGCCCATTGGGCGGGCAGTGACACGCCTCGCGGTAAGGCATGAGCGATCGACGTCGAGCGCGTCGCGCCGCGCTCGACTCTCGAAACGGCCGGACGCGGGCGGTCACGACAGCGGCCTTCGCCAACCATCTTTCCGGCGCCGGAGTAAGGCCCTTCTCTGCTTCACCTCCGTCGGAGAGTAGAGAAGTGCTCCGGCGCCGGGCTGTTTTTTATGGCGGTTTTCGCCATCTGAACTGACGTGCTGCAAAGCGCCTAGGCGCGGCGGCGAGACTTCGCGCGCGCGTTTGGATCGCCCACGGTGGTCGGGGACCGCGGTGTTCCATGTCGACCCGCGCCCGCGCGCGCGGTAGCCTTCGAGGGCTGGAGAGCGTCGCGGGTGATCCGCTGCACTCGGGCCGCTGGGAGCGCAGATGAGTCAACTCGAGTCCTTTCGCGTTCTGCTGGTCGACGACGACGAGCGGTTACTCGAGAGCATGGAAGCGGTCTTGGCTGACCAGTTCGCGGTGCGCTGCTGCACCTCTGCGCCCGAAGCGCTGAGCATGATGGACAGCGAAGCATTTCATGTCGTCTGTGCCGACTGGCAAATGCCAGGCATGGACGGCGTGAGCTTTTTTCAGGCCGTGGCTCGTCGAAAGACGTTTCCTTTACCCTGCTTCGTGCTGATCACGGCCCACGCCGGTGAATTGCTCGATCAGGTCCCGTACGAAGACCGAAAAATGCTCGGCATGCTCAGAAAGCCCTTCAGCCCCGAACAATTGATCGAGCGCGTGAACCAGTTCGCCGGCGTGGCGCATTTGAAACGCTCCAACGCCGCGCTCAAGTCGGGCGTACTCGGGGATCGCAAGTGACCGACGCGCGCTCATCGGCGTCGCTGCGCAAGTCCGCCAAGTACTTGCCCGCAAAAATCTTGGTCGCTGACGACGACGAAGGGGTACGCGTCGGACTCGTCGCCAATCTCGAACTCGAAGGTTACGAAGTCGCGGAAGCGCGCGACGGCGCGGAGGCGATCAAAATGATCGCGGCGCACAACTACGATCTAATCGTGTCGGACGTGGTGATGCCGAGCGCCACGGGGGTGGAGGTGCTTTCGGTCGTTCGTCAGCAACAGCTCGACACGCCATTCATCTTGGTTTCTGCGTTCGTTTCCGAAGATCTGGTGACGCGGGCACTGGGGGATGGCCTGTTTGCCATGCTGTACAAGCCGTTCGCCATGGATCGCATCTTGGAAGTGGTCGCGCGAGCGCTGAAGCGGAACGTCGTCCTAATCGTCGACGATACTCCCACGTACGTGGAATCGCTGGCCGCCGCGTTGCGCTCCGTAGGCATGCGTGTCGAGACTCGCGAGGACGGCCCGAGCGCAGTGGAGTACGCGCGCAGCCACGTCGTCGATGTATGCGTACTCGATTTGGTGATGCAACCGTTGGATGGCATCGAGACCTGCGAGCAACTGCAACGGGTCGACGAGCGAATGGACATCATTGCCATCACCGGGGTCGCCAGCAACGAGCAAGTCCGTGGCATTGCCCGACGGGGCGTCGCCACGTGCCTGCGCAAGCCGTTCGATGTGCGCGAGTTGTTGAATGCGATTGCGCGATTGCGCGCGGCGCCGGTGAAAAAATGACGTCCGTCGACCCGCTGCGACCGGTGGAAATGCTGGCATTGCTCGAGGAGGCGACGACGCCGCTTCGCCATGACGTCCGCAATCGCATCGCCTCGATTCGAAACTTGTCGTACTTCGTGCGCCGCAAGTTGGGGTCCGAAGTCGCGCCGGAACGAGATCCGCGCGTGAACGATTTTTTGTCGAAGATCGAGGGCGAGGTACAGCGCACCGACGAAGTAATCGAGGCTTGGTCCAATCGCGTGTACGGCCTCCGCTCGCCCGAGCCGCGGCGCGTGAGGGTCGCTGATTGCGTGCGGTTGGCCATCGATTGTGTGCGCTCGTCGGCGCGGGTAGGAGTCGAGTTCACGGCTCCGAGCGCGCCATTCGAGGTCGAGGCCGATCTGGAAACGCTAGCGTTCGCTCTGCGCTGCTTGCTGGAGAACGCCGCGGAAGCGGTGGGCTCCGGTAGCGTGCGCATCGCGGTCGAACGGCATGCCAATCAGTGTTGGATGACGATCACCGATCCCGGCCCGGGCATTGCAGAGCCTGTCCGCTGCCTGGAGCGCTTCGAGAGCAGCAAGCCGGGGCATCTCGGTCTTGGCCTGAGCATGGCGCGGCGCATCGTCACGCGCTTCGGCGGGGATCTCGTGATCGGTACCCCTGAGGTTGGCGCGAAAGTCAGCCTGCTCGTGCCCCTCGCCGGTTTTCGCGCCGTGGTGAGCGGGGACCGATGATGCGCACGGCGCGGAATTATCGGCTCTAGCCCGCGGCCGAGCGCGTCCCGGAGCGTCGAAGCGGCGACTCGGTCGCGGCGAGAACAGAAGGCAAGCTCCGGGTCCTGGCTAACCGCGCGCGAGCAAGGTTTGCATACCGAGGAATGCGTTGTCCAAGATCATGCCGTGCAGAGCGAGCGCGTGGTCTTCGGTCAGGACCTTGCCTTTGCTGGTGATGCCTTGCTCGATGCTGGCTTCAATCGCGCGCCGCCGATGATGCTCGATACGACCGGCATCGTGCGAATGAATTTATTGCGCAGCGAACCGCGGGGGCGCGCGGGCCGGCGAGGGTTTGGCGGCGCGCTCACGTTAGCGACCAAGCCTCGGTCGACTTGGCGGAGCGCGTCGTTCCGCAGGGAGAAACGCTCGCAAACCTACGACAAATCCAGCGTGGTGGTCGTCGAGACGGGAAGCTGCGCTGGCTCTCGAGCGCGTCGGCGCGTGAGCAAGCTCGGCAGCAGCGGATGCATGGCCCCGCAGAAAGGCAGCCAGCGATGCTTGATGCGCGGGCGAGCTGATTGGTGAGCTCGCGCACCCAATCGAAGTGCTGAGGCCGCCGCGCGGCTCGAGCTTCATGATCGCGAATAGCGGCTCGGGCACGGACCAGGTGAGGCGACCGGTGCAGGGCGTCGCACGCTCCAATGGCGCCAAGGTGAAGCTGATCGCCGCGGAAACGTCGGGAGATGGGTGTTCATCAGCCCACGCGGAGCCGCATTCGGAGCCGCAGGCGGTGAGCTAGCGTTTTCGAGCAATCCGCACGGTAACCAGCCTAACGGCACTCACCAACGTGCCCGAAACATTGCCGTTCGAGTTTTTGGTGGTCCACCGTGCGCAATTTGCGCCTGGCGCCGCGCTGCGCCCGCGGCGGCTTGCGCCGCCCCTCCATGCGCGAAAATCGCCGCCCCACTTGTGAACCCAGGCGAGCTGCGCAATCCTGCAACGCGCGGAGGTCGGCGCATCGAGCAATGCGCGAGGCTTTAACCGCGGAAGGTAAGCCGTTTTCGATATGATTCGCTATTACGCGCGTTTGAACGCGGCCCAGGTCCCGCCAGAGATGCTGCGCCGAGAAGGGGTCGTCAAACTGAACGACTTCGGGACACAGCTCGGCTTTGGGGTCTCGGTGCTGCGCGAGCGGCAATTCTTTCAGGGAGAGTCCGGGGTTCCGCCCACGCCTGAAGTCGCCCAGCCACTCTTGACGTGGCCGTTTCTAGACTTCGTCGAGCACCTCGAGTTGCAGCAAGAATCACTGGTCGAGTTGGGCGCTGGCTTTTCGACACTGTGGTTCTCGAAACGCTTCGGAAAGGTGCGGTCCTTCGAGACCAATCCCGAATGGCATGCCGCGGTCGCCCGGAACGTCGGCAATAACGTCGAGCTTTCGTTGCTGTCGCTCGCGCAGCTCGAAAATGCCGAGTTGGAGTATCGGGGAGAGGGTTGGCTACTGGTTGATTTCGCGGGCAAGCGCACTGCGTTTCTCAATCGATTTCTGAACCGGGTGACTTCCGAGAGTCGACCCTCCGCGATCGTGCTCGACAATTCGGATTGGTATCGACGGGGCGCGTTGCTGCTTCGGCAGCATGGCTACCTGGAGCTGCCATTCTATGGATTCAAGTCTGGGCAGTCTTGGATCTCCTGTACGAGCCTGTTCATCGAGCCGGGGCGCTTTTCGCCGACGCAGCGGGAAGCCTTCTTTCAGCCGGCTTTCTCTCGAGAAATGCACAACTCTTGGGACGCCCTCTGACCCGTGAGGCGTTGAATCCCTCGTTAAGACACGCACCCTTCTCGCGGCCGTTCGGGGGCCTGTTGCAATTTTCTCCAATGCTTTCTCAGCCCCATCCGGGGGGCCAAGTCGGAGGGCTGCCGGCAAAACGCTGCCTTCTGGCCGGAATTCGAACTTAACCCTGGAACGTTGGCTCGGTCCTGGTGTAACTTCCCGATCGCAAGCCCAGCCGGGTTCGTTAGGCTTGGTTTCGGGGAATTGTTAGATGACCCGATCAGTTCGTCAGGCGAGGGTAACTTTCCGACACGCAGGGCATTAAGGCTCAGGAAAACCGGCAAATTTGCCGCGCGCGCGGCAATGACAACCCTTTGTTAGATCTCACTACCCCATTAGAAAGACACCGCGAATGACCGACCCGAGCGCCGCACCGACGCTGCTCCGCAATCTGGGCAACGGACCGCGAACTTTACTCGCCAAGCAGCCAGCGCCTAAAAGGGCGCTCATGGCCTCAGACAAGCACAGCAAGCCTAGGTTTGGAGCGAAGAGCGAGTTCGTGAGGTCGCTCGATCCGTCCATCCCCGCCGCCGAGGTCGTGGCGCTTGCCGAGAAGCGTGGGCTCAAGCTCACGACGGGTCTCGTGTACAACATTCGCAGCGCATCGAATGCGGCGCTGCGCGGCAGCCGGGCTCGGCTTGCGCAGAAGCCAATCGCCAAGTGGCGCAATGGCACGCCCGATGACAACGCCGAAGCGCAACTGCGGGCCGCCATCGCGCAAATCGGACTGTCCCGCGCCCGCCAGATTTTAGAAGAGGTCGAAGAGACCTTCGCCGGCCGCTGAGCGCTTGAGCCGATCCCTGAGCGCTTACGGCCCATTCGCCGAGCGCTCAAGACGTCTTCGCTGAAGGCGTGAGACTCGTGGGCCCGCCAAACGGGTCTCACGAGCGCGCTCGACCTCGCGAGCTATAGAAACGCTCGGCGCATACACGAAACAAACCTCTTCGCTGCGCGTCCACCGTCTTGGTAAAGCGACGAACGAGGGAGGATGCTGCGCGACCCGTGCATCCTTTGGCGAGGCAGCCGCAACGCGCTCGCGCGATCCAAACGGCCCGTTTTGCCCAAGAAAAGCGCGCAAGCTCGACTCCACGGGGCACTAGCGCCGAGCTCTGGGCCCCCAAATCTTGCTCCCGCTTCCGGCGCCTTGGGCGGCCGATCCTCTCTCTTCTCGAGCGGGCTTCGACGAAAATGTCGTTGTCTCGGAGAGGGTAGCGGCGTGAGCGTCGCCATCGGCGATCACAAAAAGAACTGCGCCCTCGTGTGGTGGGGCCACGAGGGCGCGAGTTAAGTCATTCGGAGTCGGTTCGGGATGCCCAGGCGAGCTCAGGCAGCCCGCGAACGAGTCAAGTCACTTGGACTTGGCAGCTTCTTCGACCAGGCTCGCGTCGAAGTACTCTTCGACTTTGAGCGGGGTCTTGTACACGCCATTTTTGACGTTGAAGTCGTCAACGATCTTGCTCGAGCCGTAGATCGACTCGAAGCCTTCGCCCTTGGCGTAGTGCTTGATGTTCTCGGCGGCGTTGAGCAGGTGAGTGCCCTTCATCAGGCCCTTGTATACGTCGGGGGTCAAACCCACGCGAGCACTCATGATTTTGGCCGCGTCGTCCAGATTGGCCGGATCCGCGATGTAGTCAGCGACGCGGAACCAGACTTTGACGACCTTGAGCCACTCGGCGCGATTTTCGGCCAAGCTGCGCGGGCTGACGCATAGGTGATCGTAGATCAGGCCTTTCACGTCGGCGCTGGTGTAAATTGCGGTCGAGCCGGGCAACTCCTTGAGGGCGTTGCCGCTGTTGGGTTGCCATGCGCCGATCGCATCTACGCTGCCGGACTTGAGCGCGTTGGGCGTGTCGTCCGTCTTGACGTTGACGATTTTTACGTCCTTTTCCGTCATCTTGTTGGCCTTGAGGGCGTTCAACAGCAGCAGGTGGTCGACGAAGCCGACTTCCACGCCGATCTTCTTGCCCTTGAGGTCGGTCATCGACTTGATGCCCGGTTTGGCCACGATCATGTCATTGCCATCGCTATAGTCGTTGGCGATGATGCAGACGCTCTTGCCGCCGCCGTTGCCCGTCACCAGAGCGTCACCGTTGGTGACCGCCACTGCATCCACCTTGTTCGCGGTGAAGGCATCCATCGACGGTACGTAGTCGAACCACTTGAACTCGACGTTCACGCCGGCTTCCTTGAACCAGCCCTTTTGGATCGCAACTTCCCAGGCCACCCAGCCGGGCCAGTCACTGTAGGCGATCTTCAACGTCGGGCCCGTGGGCGTCGGTACGGCGCTCGGGGCCGGTGCTGCGCTGGCCACCGGCGCGGCCGCAGCCGCAGACTTTTCTTCGGCGGGCGGCGGAGGCGCGGGCTTGCTACAGGCACTAAATGTCGAGGCGAGCAGAAGTAGGTATGCTGGGATTCTGTGGGAAATAATCATCGGGGGCCTAATTTGTGAGGGCTTATGCAGGCGAGGATCGGGCTGCTAGCATTGCGGAATTATTTCGGAGATGCTTCCGCTACTGAATCTAACAAATAGAGTATTTGATTTTGATGCGGCCGTGACTGGCATTCGAGATCTTGAGTCAATCTGGGACTCGAAAGCAAAAGTCCGCGGTATTTTGCCCCGTGAGCCTCACTCGGCACCTCGCTGTTCGTTACAACGAAGTACGGAGTGAGGTTCGAACGGCCCTCTGATTCCGCGGCTCCGGCTGGCCTTCGGTTAGAGCTGAGCGTACTCGCCGAACGCGGCCTCGACGGAGGCGAAAATCTTGCGGGCCTCGGTCAGGCCGAGTTCAGCCACGGTTTTCCTGAGCTGAACTTCCAGCGCGGCGGGCCGACGACCTTTGCGCGCGATCTTAGGCTGAGTCTTCCGCTTAGCCTTTTTCGCGGCGAGGGTAATGAGCTTGCTGCGGCCCGCTTTCGGCGGGAGGCGGCGGGCCGCCTTTCCTTTTCCAGACTTCTTTGCAGGCATGTCGGGGGGTGTCCTTTCGTTGTCTTCCCCAGTGACCAAGACATTCAGAGCAGGGCGTACCAGTCTTTTAAGTCAAGATTACCTGTGGAGACCACGTATCGAATCCAGTGCGATGAAATAGGGAGTTACCGAGCTGCCTCCGTCGTAGACGAGGCAGGGCTAGCTCGGAAAATCGGGCCTTTTGCGCCCGTAGTGAGGTCGGCTGAATGAAACGCTGAGACTTCTGCGCTGTTCGTAGACGAATTGCCGCGACTCGGGGATACCGAGGCTGCGCCAGCAGTCGCATTCAAGGGAGTGCCTGCTCACCAGACAACTCCGAAAATCTAAATCCTGAGACGACCGCTGCTGTGGCTAAACCACACCTAGGCTCACGAGTTGCATCTTCCAGTGATCGGTGGATACTCCGCCGGTTGAAAGCGCCGAGTCGTCCCGGCATATGCCCGTCGCGAACCGAGTCGTCCCGGTTCAGGCTGACCAATTGCCGCTGCGCTCAACACGCCGCGACCTAGGTAGAATCCCCCACCTTTTGTTTCGGCAATGTCACTGCTGTTAATCCGGGAGTCGGCAGTGCTTTTTTACAAAGCGTGGCCCCGGCCTCGAGGCCCCCTCGGAATATTGTTTAGTTTTCGCGACTTACCGGCGCATTCCAGGCGGAACGGCCAGCTCCCGGCAATTTCCGAGAGCACTTCCCTCGAACACAAAAAAACGATCAGTGCCCCAACGTTGCCGGCTTGGGTCGCAATGTTACGGCTCGTGTCGGGCGCCTTCGGCCCGGCTCCGCCGGCGGCGAAGGTTGCGGTGCAGGGACGCGCCGAGCACCAACGCCGTCAGCAGGGAGGCGATGGGCGCGGTTGCATCGGGCCCCGGGGGACGGCTCGCAATGTGTGCGCCGCAGCCGTACACGGCCTGCACGCCGCACAGATCGGCATCCCCGTTGGGATCTTGCCCCTCGCGCAGCTCGGTCACGTCACCCACGCCATCTCCGTCGCTATCGGTGCCTGCCTTCTCGAGCGCTTGCAGAGCGCCTGGCAGAGAGGCGGGTACGAACAGTAGGCCATTTTCCTGCATTGCCTTGCCGAAGGGCTTGGTGATGGTGCCAAACCCGCCCAAGTTGTCCTTGTGGCAGAGGGTGCACGCGGGCAAGCAGCTCATCTCGAGCTGGCGTTCCATGTCGGTGGGGAAGGTCGAATGAGCGAAGCTCGGTGCGCTGGACGAGAGCAGCAGCGCGAGGCCCAAACCGGCCGTTCGCAGCTGCCTAGAGATAGACATGGATTTGTCCCATGATTTGCAGTGGATCCGCCTGGCGAACGATGGCGTCCAATCGGAAATCGAAGTGAGAGATGAAGAACCATTGCGCGCTCAACCAGCCCCCGAACTTGGGCTTTCCCTCGCCCGCCGTCCGCGGCTGCTCATCCGCGTTCACATTTTTCGGGTAACCGGAGTCGAGAATTTCGCCGGTGCCGATGAAGTGCAGACCGCGAATTGCCTCGAAATCGAGCTGAGTGAAGCCGACATAGCCGGGGCGATGCTGCGTGTGCATCAGTAGATCGGCCTCGGCCGAGAGCACCAGTTCGTGGCCCAGCGAAGCTCGCACGTAGGCGCCGTGGGCCTGGCGCGTGTCCGTGAGGCGCGTCGGGTTCAGCAAATCAGCGCCGGAGCGAGTGATGAGGCTGCTGATGCCGACGACACCGCCTTCCCAAGCGTCGAGCTCGGCGTAGCCGCTGTAGCCGCGCTTTCTGAACCGGTCAGGGCCGAGCTGGTAGTTGCCGGCGATGCCCATCAGCTCGAAGCGCCATTTCTCGAAGTTCATGTGCAGCGCGGCGCCGTGCTGCTGGTCGGACTCGCGATCGGTCGCGGTTTGCTCGCGCACCCACATCACGTGTTCGGACATGCGCACGCCGAACGGCAAGTTTAGCCTGCCCACGCTGACGCTATGCGCGCCGTCGCCGAAGTCGTAACGCAGGTAGTGCGTGCGTGAGATCAGGTTGTAGCCGTCGCCCTGGTTCGTGGTGATTTGCGAGGCTCGCGCGTTGGGGGAGCCGACCGGAACTTTGGCCGCACCGAGCGTGCCGCCCACGTGTAGGCGATTGAAGAATTTGTAGTCGCCGACAAGGTCGATCTGCATCGGGAAAACGCGCAGCTTCTTGCCCTCCTGGTCGCGATAGAGGTTGGCGATACGCACACTGCCGCCGAGCGCCAGGTTCTCCGGTGTGCGAAACGCGCCGAAGAACGGCTGATAAAACTCGCGCCCCTCACGGGCGGGGTCGGCCGTCTCCTCGGTGCCTTCTGGCTTCCAGCGGGTGCTGAGGATCTCTTGGCTCAGCACTCGGCCATAAGCGGTGAGCAGCTCGCCGCCCGCTGGGTCGACGTGACAAGTGCCGCACGCCGTGTAGCCGTGCTTGATCATCCAGGGGTAGGCGTTCGCCCTGCTACTGAGCAGCACGACCAGCGCGACCACGCCGAGTTGGAGTACGCGCAGGCCGCAGGTCAGCCAGCGCGCCGAGAATCGAGATTTTTGCATGAGACTAGGCCAAGAATCGAAGCTAGCCCTAGGCGGCGCTGCGCTGCGCTGCGCTGCGCGTCCGCGAGAACGCGCAGCGCAGGCGCCTAGAGCTACGGGGTCACGAATGGGATCAGCCCGGGCACTTCGGGGTGATCTTGTGATTAACGGCGGGCAGGTTCTGGAGGAAAATCGCTAGGTCAGAGAACTGGCTGGCGGTGAACGTGTAGCGTTTCATCGTCGAGCACAGCGTTTCGCCGTCCTTGTTCTTGCCGTCTTTGATGGCCGCGATGATCTCATCGGTGGTCCAGCCACCGATGCCCGTCGTCTCGTCGGGCGTGATGTTGGGCCAGAAAGCCGAACCGCTGTAGTCGTTCTGATGGCAGGTCGTGCATTTGTCGACGCTCGACAGGCTGTTGATCAGCGTCAGCGCGCGGGCCTTTGCGGCCTCGATCTCCGGATCGGGCTCCGGATCCGGGTCGGGGCCCGGGTCACTCGAGCCAGCAGAGCCGCCTTCGCCGGTCTCTCCCGCGTCGCCCACGCTCGAGCCGCCCGCGACGGAGCTCGTGCCGCCCGTCTCTTCGTTGCCGCCGCCGCCAAAGCTGCCGCCGGCAACGCCCGGCAGCATGTCTTGGCTGCCGCCCTCGCCGCTTTCGCCAGGGTCGCCCGCTTCATTGCCGCTGCCAGCCGTACCCGGCGCCCCCGCGCCGCTCTTACCGCCTGTGGGCTCGGTGCCGGAGTCGCTCGACGAGGAGCAACCCACGCCCAGCGCCGAGGCTGCCACTGCAGCGGACAGCGAGAGCCACAAGACCAGACTGTTAGACCTGAGATGTATTCGAGACATTGCAAGATTCCTAATAATTGGGTTTCGGGACGGTTTCGGTTTCGGGACAGCGCCTGACCTCGGGGACGGAAGTCAGAGCTAAGTTCCTAGAAATGTTCTGATTTGGCGCTCGGAATGAAACGCCGCTTCAGCGGGCCATGGCGGCAAGATGTGTTTCCGGACTGTGCATTGGGGGTAGTTCGAGGCGCCGTGACTGGTTAGCAAATATGAGATTGTGACTCGCGCAAGGTGTCGACCGACTAGGGACTAAGACCAACAAAGTATGTCTTCGGTTGTTATTTTGTGTTTCGTGTCGTCGACGATTGCCGATTTGGGCCTGAATCGCCCCCATTCAGCAGGAGGGGTTCGAGCGGGCGCCAGGGCCTAGATTGGTGAACTGGTCTCTGGGGACGGTTACCGATACGTGGCTAGTCCTGAGAGGTCACTCTTCAATTGTGAGAGGTTTAAGCGATGTGTGCAGTCTGCGCCAGTGCCATGCGTCGAGTTCTTGCAAAAATCGGCTCAAAGATTCGCGGTGATTTGCGGGCGTTTCGGGCTAGTTGCGGCAGTGTGTCGTAGTCGAGTGTTGCTAATTGTGATGTATAAAACGTTGCTTTCAAAAATGTGTGAGTGTGTTGTTTGGTCCTTGACTGGTTTGGGTCTCACAAGTTAAAGGGCAAAGGACCCTTGTGAGTCGGCCGACGACATGTCGGACTCGGAAAGACCGCTCACGATTCACTCTCAGCCAGAGCGCCCTCGAGCGAATGGGCTGGGCCGCTACATCGCCCTTACTCGATCCATCAATTAACGGGCTCCTCGAGCCAAATACCCACCCCGGTGTCCCCGCCGAGGAGTTTTCGGAAGACGGAGAGTTGCATGAAACGACGTAATTTTTTGAAGGCCGCCGCAGTCGGCGGCGCTGCCGCAGCGGCATCGGTGAGCATGAAGACTCGCCGCGCCAGCGCGGTCCCGCTGTTCGGTGACGTGCCCGCCGAGCACGCCAGCGTGATGCTGCCGAAGGAGAACCAGGTCACCAACATCCTGGAATGCTTCATGTACGGCGGCATCACCCCTTGGGAAGGTTTCTACTGCGTTCCAGAGTACGGCTCGGAAACGGCAAAGACCTGGCACAAGGCGTACCCGAACGACTTCCTCAACGCGGCCACGGCCTGTAGCTACACCGACCCGGGTCTATTCACGCCCTTCGCCAAGGATTCGGAAGGCCGCGACATCTTCTTGAGCCCGTTCCTCAAGCCGCTGACGGCCCGCACCGATCTGACGGATCGCATGCGCGTCGTGGTCAACCGCCACTCGCTCGAGCCGCACGAGGCCGCCATCCCGCTGACCATGTCGGGCGCCACGCTCGGCTCACCGTCGCTGGCGAGCCTCGGCGCCCACGTTTCGCGTTACTTCGTGGACCATGATCTGGAGAGTAAGCACCCGTCGCCCTTCGGCTACGGGTTGATCGGCAGCGGTGGCTTCATCAGTCCCGACAACGTCCTGACCATGTTGGCCACCGGTCTTCACCCCGGTTCGGCGCGCCCCCTGCACGTCAAGATGAATGACGTCGCTCGCCTGAACGCGCTGATCAACCGCACCCCGATCGGCTCGCTCGACGACCGCGCCCGTTATGACGCGCTGCTCTCCACGTACTTCGGCCAGTACCAAAACCGGCTCAAGTTCGCGAGCACGGGTGACAGCTTGCGGGCACCCCGCTTCGGCGAGATGAGCGCGGCGGCCAACTCCCTGGCCCACGCCAGAGAGATCCAGGAGCTGTTCGAGCCCAAGTACTTGGCGGCGATCTCCTCTCCCAGCTGCCGCAGTCGGGTCGGGTCGGGGGCGAATGCCAGCACCATCAGTACCAGCCCGCCGACGGTCGTAGCCGCCAATTACCCGGCGATGAGCCTGAAGATGGCGGTTCACTTGCTCACGCATCCAACGGCTCCTGCGGCGCATTGCATGGTCGTCGACGCCGGCTTCATCCAGGCCGATGGCGGCGGCGGTTACGACACGCACTCGGAGACCCCGTTCACCCAGGCCCGCAACCTGAAAGCCTTCTTCGATGGACTGCTGCCGCTCGTGAACGCGCCGGGTGAAAGCGACCCCGAAAAGCTCGACCTGAACAAGACCATGATCATCATGAACATGGAGTTCGGGCGTACGCCGGGCTTGCAGAACACGACGAACACCGGTCGCAACCATTGGCCGTACGGCTACACGCAAGTTTACATCGGTGGACCGATCACGAACGCCCAACGCGGTGTTTACGGCGTGATCCCCCAGAGCGGTCAGGCATCGGTCTACACGACGCCGACCGAAAATCGCATCGCCGCGTTGCTTGCGATGGGCATCTGGCCCTTCGACTCATCGAGCTACAGCAGCGCATCAGTTCAAGAGTCAGGTTCCGAGAGCCTGGCCGTTCGCAGCGTGCTGAAGCGCGTTTTGGGGTACACGGTATGAAAACTTCCCTTCAATTTTTGGTACTTTTCGGCGCCGCGGCAGCCCTCGCGGGTTGCGGTAGCGACAGCTCTTCCTCGCCGGGCAGCGCCGGCGCCGACTCGGGCACCGCGGGCTCCAGCTCCGGTGGCAGGCCTTCCACCGGCACCGCCGGTTCCACCGGCAAGGCCGGTTCGTCCGGCAAGGCCGGCGCGACCGGTACGGCCGGCGAATCCAGCGTTGCGGGCACGGGTGGCTCGACCGACAGCGGTGGCGGCCCCAGTGACGGCGGTGAGCCGCCGGTCGGTGACGCAGGCGCGGGCGGCGAGGGTGGTGAAGACAACGCGCTCGCTTGGTACAAGTGCCAGTCGACCGATCAAGAGTTCGTGCGTCGCGCGGTGCTCGGCATCCTCGGTCGCCGTCCGCACGGCCAAGCCGAAGTCAACGTCTACACTGACATGATTTCGCAGATCGACGCGATGGACGGCTACGATCCGGAAGCCAAGATCTCCGCCCCGATCACGACCTTGCGACACAGCCGTCAGGTGGTGGTGAACGCGCTCTTGGCGATGCCGGAGTACACCTCCAACTGGGCCGAGTTGTATCGCGATTTCATTCGCGTCCAGCGCATCGATCAACAGCAGAACATTGCTTGCAACGCTCTGCGCGTCCGCACGACCGACGCAAAAGACGTGGCCGCGTGGATCCGCGACCAATCCCCAGTCAACGGCGGTGATGGCAAGGCCGCGCCCACGCTGGCGGACGTCGCGTTCGGCTCGATCGAACTCGACGACGTGACCCCCCTCTACACCGCGAACCTATTCGCGATGATCGTGAGGACCTACGAGGGCGCCAACGCGACACCCATCCCGCGCGAGCTATCCCGCCGCGGTGACTTCGGCGCTTGGTTCGACGGCGCGTACCTGAACCGCGATGTGGTCTGCCTCGGTTGCCACAACAGTGAGTTCTCGGTCACGCAATCGAACGATCCGGCCACCAATCGCCACTACCCGGTGCCCGGTTTGTTCGAAAAGGCGCTCTTCGGCGATTCGACTGGGCCCGGCCTGGTCAATGGTTTCGCCGGCGCCGATCGCCTGCACGGCGCCATGCGCCGCGCTCAGTTCCTCGTCGGTCCCAGCTCGATCTCGTTCCTCACCGGCGACAACATGAGCACAGACTGCGTGGCCGCCACCGCAGCCCAACTCACCGCGGCCACGACGGCAGGCACCTTGCCGACCTGCGCCTCGGGCGACCCAGTGCTCTACTGCAACTTCTCGTCCACGGTCATGTGTACGAGCGTTGCCAATCGCGAGCGCCGCGTTCAACCATGGGGTATGGCCGCCGCTTGCGGTCAGTTCCTCCCTCCCGAGAATGTGCCGATCGACATGGCCTTCGTCGAGAGCCGCATGGGCAACGTGGCCGGTCTGCGTACCTCGATGTTCGACGTCGCCGCGACTCTGCGCGCCGGCTTCAACAAGCTGGAGGTCGAAGGCCTGGGCGCGGATAGCGAAGGCAACATTGCCGATGCGGACAAGGCCCTCGGCTACCTCGTGTCGATGAGCATCGTCGAGAAAGTTTGGAAAGAGATCGTCGGTACACCGCTGACTCTCCCCAACTACTTCCCACGCAACGCCGCCGCGCGTGACCAACTGTGGACCTTGACGGAGACGTTCATCAAGTCTGGCTATTCCAACAAGGCGTTGCTGTCCGCAATCTTCGCCAGCCCCTACTTGAACATGGCGGCTCCGGAAACGGGCTGCGGAAACAATCCGTACGACGCGCCGCGCATCTTCGACCCCTGGCGTACGGCTGAACCGGTGGAAGCCAACCGTGGCAACGGCATCACCGACAGCGTGCAACCGCTCAGCGCGCGCACCCAAGCTCGGGCCGCATACGGCGCACTCGGTTGGCCGCTCGTTGCTTACGGCTCGGTCAACCCTGGGCCCACTGCCCAAGGTGGCTTCCCCGCCGGCTACCCTGACCTCCCGGTCACCCCGCCTGGTGGCCTCAACAGCGGTACTGTGGAACTGCAATTCCAAACCGAGACTGGCTACTACCTGAAGGCCGCAATGCCCGGCTTCCGCGGTCTCGACTTCCAAGGCCGCCTCGGTTGGGAAGACCGCTTTGCTCAATGCAAGAAGCTTGCGCAGAACACGACTCCGGACATGATCGACAACTTGGTGGAAGCGGCGAAGGTCCCGGGTGCTTACACCGTCGGTGATTTGGTGAGCGTACTCAAGGATCGCATCATGGGCGATGCGATCGTCACGGCCGGCACGGAGAAGACGCAACTCGAAGGGCTATTCGGAGCCTCCATGAGCTCCGACGCCGCCGCGGCCACGGACTTGGGTGGTTCTCTACGTAGGGTTTGCGGTGCTTTCATCACCACACCGCAGTTCTTGTTGCTCGGTTTGCAAGCCAAGGATGGCGGCGCGGTGCCCAAGGCCACCCCGGCAAGCTGGAGCTACCAAGCGATGTGCAGCAAGGTCGCCGCACTGCCCATGTCTGACAAACTGAGTGTCACTTGCACGGAAGGGCAGCCGCTCACCGTGAACGTCACTCCCTGACCTAGTAACGGCGGGGCGCACTCTGACCCAGTGCGCCCCGCGCTTTTAGTCTCGTTTCTTCGGAAGAAACCCCTTCTCATCTTTTAGGAAAATCTTGATCATGGTTAAGCAATCTCGTGTCACTGGTTCCGTTTTACCGTCTTTGGCAACAGGTGCTGCCGTGCTGAAGGAAGTTCCGTCGATCGACGAACGGGGTTCACGTCTGAAGACGATTGGCCGCGTATCCGGGCTGTTCACGGTCGGCCTGTTGGCGGCCCTGGCCGCCCCGCGTGAAGCCAAAGCCATTGGCTACTTCACGTCGGCCACTGCCACTGTACTGCCCGCGGTTCAGCCGTGCCAGGACTCGCAACCGGGCTGCTACACCCACTGGCTCGTCGCCGCCGACTTGGAAGGCGATGGCGACATGGACATTTTGCTCTCGAATGGTGGTTCCTACTACACCACTGGTAAAGCCGATGAATCGGTCGTGTACCTAAATGACGGCAAAGGCGTTCTGACCAACGTCACGCCAACTTTGTTCAACAACGCTCACAATCGCAACCGCCAGATCGCCGTTGCCGACGTCGACGGTGACGGTGACCTCGATATTTACCAGCCGGGCGCCTACGGCTTGGATCTCGACAAGCTTTGGATTCAGACAGCGACGGGCGTGTATGAGGACCGCGCGGCCACGCTGCTGCCAGAAGGCCTCATGTCGCATGCTGGCTCGTGCCACATGGGCGACCTCGATGGCGACGGCGACATGGATCTGATCAACATGGACTGGGGCGTCGGCTCCACCGCCACGATCGCGCACGCGATCCTTTACACGAACGATGGCAAGGGTAAATTCACCTTGGCGGCCATTCAGAACGATCTCGATTTTTACCAGGCAACCGATCGGCTGCCGGTCACTATCCCCGGCTCTGGTGCTCCCCCTTCTGTCAATCCTACGACCGCTGGTACCGTCACTTACTGGGGCACGCGCGCGATCGACGTCGACTTTGCCGATGTGGACGCCGACTTCGATCTCGACATCCTGGTCAACATGCGGAACGGCTTCAGCCGGATCTTCTTGAATGACGGCTTCGGCAACTTCAAAGACGGTACTAACTTCGCGATCGTCACGTCCGCGGACGGCCTGAAGCAAACGGCCACCACCAACTACCCCATCAAGCAAGGCCCGTACGTCTACAATCAAGACGTCTGTGATGTCGACGACGACGGCGACCTCGATCTATTGATCGACAACGCCGGGCAGAAGCCGACCGTCAACAACAGCTGGAGCTTCGGCGGCGGTAACGGCGGCAACGTGTCTCAGATCCTGATCAACAACGGCCGTGGCAAGTTCACGGACGACACCGTCAATCGCATCACGGGCGAGCCTGGCTCTGACGACAATGCGGTCAAGTGTGCCGATCTCAACAACGACAACCACTACGATCTGATCGTCGCTTCGCTCCAAGGTCGATCCGAGAAGTTGCTGTTGAACGACGGCGTTGGCCACTTCAACTTCGTTGCGGACGGCGTTCCCTACGGCTTCAGCGGGCCCTACCCCGGCCAGGGGTCGCCCACCGAGGGCGATTTCACGTTGGGCATCGAACTCACCGACTTGAACGGCGACAAGATGCTCGACATGGTGACCGGTCAGGGCGAAGGTCGCAATTACGACGAAAAAGCCTACTTCGGCGGTGGCGGCTCCATGCCGGACACCAAGCCGCCGATCTTCCGCGCTGTCGAGACGCCCGCGCCGTTGTCGGAGACGCCCACCATCGTCCGCTACGCGTTGCGCGACAATGTCACCAACGACGCGGGCCAGCACATCAAGGTCAGCTCAGTCACCTACTCGGTCGGCGGCGGCACACCGAAGACCGTGCCCGGCAAGTTCTTCGGTGGTGACTTGTTCCGCGCGACCATTCCGGCGCAATCTGCCGGCACGGTCGTGAAGTACAAGATCAGCGCGACCGACCGTGCGGGCAACGTTGGCACCTCGGCCGAAATTACCTATACCGTGCCCACGCCCGTCGATCCGCCGATTCCGGTGGGCGTCGGTGGCAGCGGCGGCGGTGGTGGCAGTGCGCCGACCGCAGGTACCGGCGGAGCAAGCGCTGGCACTGGCGGAACGTCTGCGGGCAGTGCGGGTGAAGCCGGCTCGGTCGAAACCGGTGAAGGCGGCGAGGCTGGCGAGGTCAGTGTCGGTGGCAGCACCAGCACCGGCGGAGCCAGCACGGGCACCGGTGGCAAGGCCGGCGGCAAGGCCGGCTCGAGCGGCGCGGGCACCGGTGAAGCCGGCGAGAGCTCCACGGGCAGCGGCGGACGTGGCTCGTACGTAACCGTCGATGACGGCGGTTGCAGCGTGTCCTCGTCTACCCCGGCCAGTAAGGGCCGCGGCGCCGCACTGCTCGGTCTCGGCTTGGCCATGCTCGGCCTCGTCCGCCGCCGTCGCAACAGCAAGTGAATGTACGAGAGGCGTCGTCAGGCAGCCTCGCTTGTCTCGTCGCTCGTCGTGACCTTAGTCTTCGTTTGGGCGTGTTCTTCCGGCGGCCATGGAGATGATTCGGTCACGACGAGCGGCGGTGCAGGTTCTGAAGTCACAGCGGGCCGCGGCGCCGCGAGTTCCGACTCCGAAGGTGGTTCCACCAACGGCGCCGGAGGAATGAACGAAATTGGTTCGGCCTCGTCGATGAACGAGGCCGGCTCGCGTGATGGCGAGCCGCAGCCCGATCCGGGTGCGGAGCCGTCGCCCGATGCCGAGCCCGAGATTGGCGAAGGCGGCGCGAGCTCAGCGGGCGGTGCCGCGCACTCGATGGGCGGTACCCTCGGCGTCGGCGGTGCGCCGAACACGGGCGGCGCTACGTCGAGTGCTGGATCAACTGCGATTGCCGGAGCGCCCGCGGTGGTCGAGCCAGTGTGTGACCCCGCGGACGACACTTCGACCCTCGATATGGTTCTACCGTGTGACGTGTACACAGCGCTGTACGTGTGTCGCACTTGTCACGGCAAGCCTCCGATCTCGACCGTTCCTACGTCCTACGTGACGTTCGCCGAAATCAAAACCAAGGCCGCTCAGATTTACGGCGTGATCAAGGCCGAGACGATGCCCAAGCCTCCCCAGACGATGTCTGCTTGGCAAAAGTCGACCGTGCTCAAATGGTTAGGCAAGAACGGTACTTGCGCGATCGGTGCTACGAAGTCTTGCCAATGACGAGCATGCTATTGTTGCAATATGCGTCTGTTTGTCACGTTACGTAATCATCCGAGAAACACGAGTCGATCGATATTGCTGATATCGTGAGTTCGTAAACCGCAATTGCGCCACTGTGCGCGCGGTGAACTCTGCGGACGTATCGAGGAGGATCGTGATGACGAAATCCAATTTGCTTAAGTTGAGCGCGCTGAGTCTGATGGTCGCCGCGGGCCTAGCGAGTGGCTGCGGTGATGACACGAAACTAGTTTGGGTGCCGGATCCCGACGAGACCGCGGGGTCGAACAGCGCGGGTAAAGCAGGCAGTACCAGCTCCGCCGGGCAATCCAGCACGGCTGGCGAGCCCGCCACGGACGATGGCGGTGCCGGCAGCGCCGGTGCAGAAGCAGATGGCGGTGAAGCAGGTGAAGGTTCGGGCGGCACCGCGGGCGTGAGCGGTGGCTCGGGCGGCACCGCGGGCGTGAGCGGTGGCTCGGGCGGCACTGCAGGCGGCGGCGCAGGGACCGGCGGTACCGGTGGCAGCGCCGGCAAAGCCGGCGGCGGCGGTAGCTCGGGCACCGGTGGCAGCGCCGGCAAAGCCGGCGGCGGCGGCACATCCGGAAGCGCTGGCACTGCGGGTAGCGGCGGCAAGGCCGGCAGCGGTGGCACTGGCGGAGCTAGCGGCGGGGCTGGTGGTAGCGGTGGCAAGGCCGGCGGCGGTGGCAGTGCGGGCTCGGGCGGCGCGGCAGCGGTGCTGTTCACTCCGGCTTCGACCACCTGCGCAGCTGGCAATGTCCAGTTGGCGTTCGGCGTGTGCCGCAACTGTCACGGCGCGACTCCCACCAATGGCGCGCCGATTTCGCTCGTCACTTTCGCGGACATCTCCAGCGCAAAGACCAACGTCAGCAATAAGCTCAACGCCGGCACGATGCCTCCTGCAGGGGGCGGGACGCTAACGCCTGCCGACAAGACCTTGATCTTGAATTGGATCGCCGCCGGCGCGGTCGGTGTGCCGAACACGAACGGTATCTGCCCCTGATCCCGCTGCGTGGGCCGGCTACGGTTCGGCCCACATGCGCAGTAGGTTTTGCTGCACCGCCTCGACGTTCACCGCCACGGGGTGATCGACGAGCCGTGCAATCACTCCATGCAGAGCCAAGAGCACATCGCGCTGCTCTTGGTCTCTGACCAAGCTTTGCACCCAGAACACCGCTGCCAAGCGGACACCGCGCGTCACCGGCGCAACTCGATGCACGGTCGTCGCCGGGTACAGCACTAGATCCCCCGCGGCCGGTTTGACCGCGCTGTTGTTCACCACGAGCTCTCCGCCGTCGTAACTTTCGGGCTCGCATAGGAACAAAGTGCCTGCCAGATCAGTGCGGATGCCATCGCTCCGGCGTACTGCATCGTCCGTGTGCGCGCCGTATTCCATGCCGTTTTCGTAGCGGCTGAACAGGGGAGGGGTGATGCGCCGAGGAAGCGCCAACGGAGGGAAGCGGTCGTTGGCAAGCAACGCTTTCTTGACCAGCTCGGACAGCTCTTGCGCTTCCGGCCCAGGTTCCAGCTGGAGATTGCGCTTCACCCGCGCTGCGGCCGGGCCGGCGGTGAGCAGCCCGTCGAGCCACTTGGCTTTGGCCAGGCGCTCGTTGATGTGGGCCAAAACTTCGGGCGGTAACAGCTTGCGGATGAGGTTCAGGTTCACGGCGCGCTCAGAGGCAGGATATCACAGCCCAAGCCAAGCGGCCGCACGCCTCCTTGACGGCGCTCATAGCCGAGCGTATCCCGCGCTCGCCAACGTCGTCGGTCCCGGTGGGCCGACTCAAGGGAATTCGGTGAAATCCCGGAACTGCCCCGCAGCGGTAACGGGAACGAAATTCACCTCGAAGCACTGGCCGGCAGCGGCTGGGAAGCGGTGGAGAGTAGGCTGGGCCCGAAGTCCGAAGACCTGACGCTGGTCGAGCGTCGAGCGCTGAGCGTCGAGCCACGAAGCTCACGCCGCGCTCGCAGTCGCGCAAGCTTCGAGGGAAGCGAGCGCTGCAACGAGTCACCTCGGTGTGCGCGGCGCTTTCGCGGCGACGGCAAGGATTGCACGAACGGCAAGACTGCGCTCGTCAAGTCGAGTCACGAACTCGCGGGCGAGCATTGTCCGTTCGGGGGCATCCGCGTCGATTCGGGCATGGACCTGAACAGCGACAGCGTGCTCTCGAGCGACGAAGTGAGCGCTCCGCAAACTCAATTCTTGTGCAACGCGGGGGTGGCTTGGGACGAACTCGCCGCCCTGCCGGCCGTGAACACGGCTTACAGCTTTGCGCTCGCCGCGAACGACCAAGATGGCAGCGTACGGCTCGGGTTCATGTTCAAAGACGACGCCTATCGTCAGAAGTTGATCGCGACCGGTGGGGTGCTTTGGGATGGTGGTGGCGTGTACAGCGGCACTCAGGTGTTCGGTGTCTACAAGCTCGGCGGTGAGCTGGGCAAGACCTGGCTGCCTTACGAGCGTCGCCTAACGCCGCAAACTTACCAATATTCCGAACTCAGCTTCAGCGCCGGGCAGTCGTATTACACTACTACCTATCCCAGCTTCGGTGGTCTCATCTCGGTCATCAAGAGCGGGCAAACCGGCACTTACGCCCTGACGCCTGCGTTCGCGACGCGCAAGTCCCACAGTGTGGGCTTCGTCGCGGGGCAACTGTTCGGGCTGATCGCGCAGAAAACGGTGGGGCTCACGCTGTCCACGTATCCGGTCGACAAGTTCGGAAATATCAGCAACTTCTGGACGAACCTGGCGACTCTCGAAGCCGACGCCACGTCGGTCAGCGATTCCACTATCATCCCCGCGGGTGAGCGGTTGGTCGCGGCGTATGTGCGTGCCGGTAAAGGCTACGTGCGTGCCAGCAGCGCTCCGCAGAGCATCACGCAGGCAGCTGATTTCCGCTGATCGGCCAGGTCGAGGACGCGACTCGGCTGAGCATCGCCTGGGACGGGAACCTGCTCTACCTCGCTACTCTCTCCAGCTCGGGCCTGCCCGCGAGGCTGACCTCCGTGACCGCACCCGTGACCCCGGGCAGCTTCGGTGTGGTCAACGCTGCTACCGGGCCCGCGCTCGCCGTACTCAATCAAGACCCCAGCGCCAGCCACGTCCTTCGTAGTTTCCAGCGCTGATCGCTAGTTCCATCCCGGCTGCTGCGCCGGCGCGATATTCTCTCGCGCCGCGCGGCAGCCGGATTTGGGCAGTTCTGGAGCTCGCGCTATAGTCCGCGGGCGGGCTGGCCGTACTTGGCCGTGCCCCACGAACATGTCACTCGCCTCGCATCGCAGGGGAATCACCACGACTCTGATTGGCGCACTGGGCCTACTCAGCGGCTTGGGCTTCGGTGCGCAAAGCGATCCGCGTGGGCCGCGGGCCCCCGACTCTACTAGCAACCTTTCGGTGCAGCCGCGGTTCAAGCGAACCTTCGACGTATCGCACTTTCAGAAGGGCAACGTGCACACGCACACCACCCTCAGCGATGGCGGCAGCAGCCCCGAGGCGACCATCGCGTGGTATCGCAGCCACGGCTATCAGTTCCTCGCACTCACCGACCACAACAAGTTCTCGCGCCCGGCGCGCTACGCATCTCTGCAAGAGCCCGGCTTCATCCTGATCTCCGGTGAAGAGATCACGATGACGGGCAGGGGGCGGCAAGTCCACGTGAATGCCCTGTGCACCAAGAAGTTGATTCCCGGTGGCAACTTCGGGAGCGCCGCGGCCGCCCTCGCCAATGGCATTGTCGCGGTGCGCCAGCAGGGGGGCGTCGCTCTGGTCAATCACCCGAACTTCGATTGGGCGCTCACGCCCGCGGACGTGAGCGACGCGCGTGACGCTGCACTGCTCGAAATCGCGAGCGGCCATCCGTACGTGCATACCGCGGGTGACGCAAATCACCCCTCGCACGAAGCGCTGTGGGATATCGCACTCACGGCCGGCGCCGACTTCATGGGCGTCGGAGTCGACGACGAGCACCACATCGACGTCTCGAGCGATCCCCCCGCCACGCCCGGTCGCGCCTGGATTGCCACCTTCGGCGACGTGACCGACCCCACCGCGATTTGCGCCGCGATGGCCGACGGTCAGCTCTACGCCTCCACGGGCGTGGAGTTACGCCGCGTTGCCGTGCGCGATCACGAATACGAGGTCGATCCGGTCGAAGCCCGCGCTAGCGTGGTGTTCATCGGCACGGGCGGCCGCGAGCTGGCGCGCCACACTACCCTGAGTGACGGCCCCGCCGTGTACGTTCTGCGCGGTGACGAGGGCTACGTGCGCGCCCGCATCGAACTGCCCGACGGCAAGCGCGCCTGGACGCCCGCGGTTCGCCTCGCCAACTAGCGTGGCGCGATTCACGGCTTGCCGGGCCTAGCGGTTCCGGAATACGGTCGCCCGAGTTTTCCGGCGATAGAACATGAAAGCAATCGTTTTTGGCGGTACGAGCGGTATGGGGCGTGCCATTGCGCGTCGGTTGGTGGAGCGCGGAGATACCGTCTTCCTGCTCGGCAACGAGCAAGCGGAGCTCGAACGCAGCGCCGCTGACTTGAAGGCGCACCACCCAGCCGGCGTACCCATCGGCTATGCGCTGTGCGACTTGGCCGAGCCCGACGGGTTCGCAGCCGCACTCGACGCCGCGGACGCGACGCTCGGCAACTTCGACACCGTGGTCGTGACCGCCGCCATGTTCGCCAGCCAAGAAGCCTTGGAGGCAGACGTGGAGCTCACGCGCAAGCTGGTCACCTTGGACTATGCCCACACGCTCGTGTTCTGCGAACACGTTCGCAAACGTTTGCTGGCGCGCGGTGGCGGCCGGCTCGCGGTCTTCTCGTCGGTCGCCGGCGATCGCGGTCGCAAACCGGTCGCCATTTACGGATCCGCCAAAGCCGGCCTTTCGGTTTATCTCGAAGCGCTCGACCACAAGTACCACGCGGCCGGTCTGAACGTGCTGTGCGTGAAGCCGGGCTTCGTGAAGACGGGCATGACGGCCGGACTCAAACCGCCACCCTTTGCCGGCGAACCGGATCAAGTCGCACGTGACGTGGTGCGCGCCTTGGACAAGAAAAAGCCCGTCCTCTACACGCCCGGCATTTGGGCGCTGGTGATGCTGGTAATCCGCTTTTTGCCCCGCTTCGTGATGCGTAAGATCGGCTTCTGATGGCGGAGTCTCCGGTGCATGCTCGACGAGTCTTGATCTTCGGCGCAACCTCCGCCGTCGCGGCAGAAGTGGCCGTACTGTGCGCCGAACGCGGCGACCGCCTGCACCTAGTCGCGCGCAACGCGGACAAGCTCGCCGCGGTTGCGCTCCGTTGCGCCCGCGCGGAAGTGTCCGTGACCACGCAGACGGCTGACTTCGCGGAGCTCGAGCGCAACGAGGCCTGCGTGAGGGACGCCCTGCTTGCGCTCGGAGGCGTCGATTGCGTGTTGGTCGCGCATGGCGACCTCGGTGACCAGCTCGCCAGCGAGCAGAGCTTCGCCGAAGCCGAGAAAATATTTCGGGTCAACTTCACCAGTGTCGTATCGCTCCTGATTCCAATCGCCAATCACTTGGAGCAAGCCAAAGCCGGCACGCTGGGCGTCATCACCTCGGTCGCGGGCGACCGCGGGCGACCGCGGAATTACACCTACGGGGCGGCCAAGGGCGCGCTGAACACGTATTTGCAAGGGTTGCGCACGCGCCTGTATGCCTCCGGAGTGAGCGTCACGACGCTTAAGCTCGGCCCCGTCGATACGCCGATGACCCGCGACCACAAGAAGCACCCGCTGTTCGGCAAGCCGAAGCCGGTCGCGCGCTCGATCTTGCACGCGTTGGACGCAAAGGTTCCGGAAGCGTACGTGCCATCCTTCTGGCGGGCCACCATGCCGATCGTCAAGAACACGCCGGAGTGGTTGTTTCAGCGCTTGTCGTTTCTGTCCGGGCGTTAAGTACGCTCGGTACGGGTCGGCTTGGCGCGTCGCTCGATCAACGCGCGGAAGATACTCACGAAGTCGCCGGCAAGCCTCGGCAAGTCGAAATGCCGTGCTGCGTAAGCGCGCAGTTTTGCGCGTTCCGGCTCCGTTGGTACCGTACGTAGCGCTGCGATCGTGGCGGCCGTGAAGGCCGTCCGATACGCGTCGCTATGCGGATCTTCGTGTAGCAGCACGCCGCGATCGGCGACCGTTTCGTTCAGGGCCGCAAGCGCGGAAGTGACGATCTGAAGTCCGGCGGCTTGCGCCTGCATGGCCGTGATGCACGACGTCTCGTGGAACCAATTGGGGTACGCCCAGACGCTCGCGAGTCGAAACTGCTGAGCCAATACCTTGGGGCTGAGCCGACCGTGGAACACGACGCCCTCGGTGTTCGCGAGTTGCGTCTTCATCTCGGAGGCAGCCGCGAGCTCGGCTGCATCGTTATTTAGTCGAGCGCGGTACTCCCAGTTCTCGAAGCCGTAGTACACGTGAAGCGTGGCGCCGGGCACCTCCTTTCGGATCGTCGGCCATGCATCCAGCGCGATCTTCAAGCCGCGTGAGGGACACGACGAGTATATCGCGCGCAATGGCTCACGCAGCTCGGACTCGCCGGGTGGGTAGTCGTCCAGATCGATGCCGTTTCTGATCTGCAGTACTTTGCGGGGATTGATCTGAGTGTGGTGCTGCAGAAAACACGCGACGTGCCAGTCGCTCAAGCACAAGTAAGCGTCGGTTCTCGCATCACGCTCGGCATTGAGCTTGTCCCCACAATGCACATCGTGAACCCAGAGCAGCCTGACCTTCGCCGTTACCTCGTGGATGGGGTCGACCGCGGCTGGCTGCCGACTGGAGAGCAGCACATCGCAGCTCACCCCGCTGAACCGACTATAATCCAACCACTCCACGCCCGCGTACAAGCCCTCGGAGCCAAGACAATGACCGAACACGCGCACGCGGTGGCCGAGCGCGACCAAGTGCCGCGCCACTTCCCAGGCCATCGTCTCGCTGCCGCCCATGCCGGTGCTCTGCAGTGTGTCTGGGTTCCAGAGCTCCAGGGCAGGGCCCGTGAAAATCACGACGTCCAGGCGCTTTTCGTAGAGCGACCGCGCGAAGAGCTCCTCGCAAGCCTCGGCCAAGGTCGACGCCGAGGCCAGGCTCCGCGGCGCCAGTTGCAAAATCCTTTGCGATGCGCCGTGTGAGTAGCGGGCACGGAATGCCCGAACCTCGCTGGCGTTTGCCGCCAAGTAAGCGTCGAATTGGCGAGCCCTAGCCGGAGTCAGCGCCTCAGCGCCGGGCAGCTCGGGCAGCCACATCAGGGTCACCCGTGCTCGAACGTCGTGGCCTGGGTCGACGACCGTGGCTTGCCCGAAGCTCAGCAAGACGTCGCATTCCAGATCTGCGAAGCGAGCGTGATCGAGCCACTCGACTCCTTCGAACGTTCCCTCCATCTGGGCGCAGTCGCCGAAGACACGCACCCGATGGCCCCGTGCGGCGAGGTGCCGGCCAAGCTCCCAGACCAAACCCTGCGTCGCGCTCAGGCCGGCGGCAGGTAGGGCATGCGGGTTCCAGCGCTCGCGCCCTGGCCCGAGGAACATCAGTATGTCCAGACGCAAGGAGCCGGGCTGGGCCAGCGCACGTGCGAACAACGTGGCCGCGACGGACCCGATCACGCTGCGCGACCCCGGAGGCAGCCAACCTCGACCGAACAGCTGGGGCGCCGCACCGGGCACCTTGCTCAGGGAGGAAAATCGCTTCCTGCGCATCACCGTGAGGGCTCACTGCAGCGTCGCTCGGTTCCGCGAACCACGGACGATCGCTAGCACGGAAGCCGCAAAAGACGAGAGCGCAATCCGCGGGCTCGCTGGGTTCCGGATTTGACGCAGCGTGGCGCTCGTGGACCAATTCCGTGATGGTAGAGGCGCCCCGAACATCCCAAGCCCCCGACGCCAGCTCCGCCGGTGCTCGCCGCCCGATCTTCTTTCTCGCTACGCCCCTGCATGATGGCCGAGTCCACCACACTTACCTGGCCGGCGCGATTCAGATGAGCGCGGCTGCACCCGGGCAACTGATCGTCAGTACCTTCTCCAATTCATTCCTACCCGTGAGTCGGGATCTACTCACCGCGCAGTTCTTGCGCTCACCCGCAACTCACATGCTCTGTATCGACTCGGACATCGGCTGGGTCCCGACCGACGTGGAAAAGCTACTGCACGCGAACAAGGATTTCGTGAGCGGGATTTACGCTCGAAAGCAAGCCGACTGCGCGCCCGCTTCTGCACTGCTCGAGACTCGCGAAGGCGATCTGATCGAGTGCTTCCACGCGGCGGGCGGCTTCTTGCTCTTATCGCGCGCCTGTGTCGAGCGCATGGTCGCGGCTCACCCCGAGCTCGAATACAAAACCCCGCACGGCACCGCCTGGGCGCTCTGGTCACCCGTTTTCAACGGCAAACCGTACAGCGAAGACACCGCGTTTTGCGCGCGCTGGCGCGCATTGGGCGGTAAAATCTGGGCGCACTCGCGCGTGCTACTCAAACACTACGGAGAGAAAATGTATTTCCCGGCGGGCTTCGGGGAACCAACTCCCTAAAGCTCGGTGCGCCGGTGCGCTGGGAGTGTTGTCTAACGCTTCACCAGCGCAAGATCCCATTCCAACGCTCGTTTCGCCCGGATGCTCAATCTGTTACTGTTCTGTCATGTCCGAGAGCGCCACCGTTGCCCAGCAACTCGATATGGGGCGTACGTTGCACCGACGTGGCGACCTGCGCGAAGCCGAGCAGCACTATTTGAAAGTGCTGGCCTTGGAGCCCGCGAATACTGAAGCACTCAAGTTGCTCGCAGCGATGGCCCTCGCGCGAGAGAACTTGGACCGAGCCGCCGAGCTTGCCGGCTCCGCTCTATCCATTCGCCCAGATTCGGGCGAGTATTTGCACCTGCTCGGGCAGATCAAACTTCGGCAAGGTGACTTCCGGAATGCTGCTCAGTACCTGAGCCGGTCGCTGAACTCGAACGTTCCCGAGCGCGGGCAAGCCTTGCTCGATCTCAGCGCCTGTTTCGCCAAGCTGAAGGCATGGCCCGAGTCACTCGCGGCGGCCTCGAGCGCGCTCGAGGCAGAACCCGGCAGCGTCGTCGCCCATCGCCTGGCGGGGCACGCGAGCTTTGCCCTCGAGCGCTACGCGGAAGCCATCGCGCACTTCGACCGCGTGCTCGCAGCGGACGCTACGCAGCACTCGCTGTGGCACTTTACTTCCGTGAGTGCGTTGCGCTTGCAGCGCGCGGCGGAGGCCCATGCACGCGCCGTGAAAGCCTGTCGGCTCGTGCCGGAGAACGCGGAGTACGCGTTTCAACGCCGCGCGGCCGGGGCAGCGGCGGTTCCAGATTGGCACTTCAACATGGTCAACGATCGACCGCGCAATGCGGCGTTCGCCGCGGCGATCGCCCAGGTGGTCAGACCCGCGCACCTGGTCTTGGAAATTGGCACCGGCTCGGGGTTGCTGGCGATGCTCGCCGCCCGGGGTGAAGCGGGAGAGGCTCGCGCCTCCCGAGTAGTGACGTGCGAAGCGAATCCGCTGCTGGCGCAGACCGCGACTGACATCGTTGCCGCGAACGGCCTGTCGAAAACGATTCAGGTCGTAGCAAAGCCGTCCACCGAGCTACGCGTCGGTGTCGATCTGGAAGCGCGGGCAGACGTGTTGATCTGCGAGATCTTCTCCGTTCAGGTGATCAGTGAAGGGGTGCTTCCTTCGCTCGAAGACGCAAAGGCGCGTTTGCTCACCGCCGGCGCGACCATCATCCCTAGTGCGGCCATCGCGCGAGCGGCTTTGGTAGCGGGCGAAGCGCTGTCACGACGAGTACGCACGGGCAGCGTGCTTGGCTTCGATCTGTCACGCCTCAACGAGTTTGCACCCACGATTCAATTCCTGCCATCGGAACAGAGTGTTACGCTGCTCTCGGAGCCGACTGACTTGTTCCGCTTCGACCTCGCCCATCAGGAGCGTTTTCCCCCGGAGAAGCGTATGCTTTCTTTCGCCGCGAGCGCGGACGGGCTGTGCGAAGGCGTCGTGCAATGGCTTCGGCTCGAACTCTGTACCGGAGTCGACTTCGAAAACCCACCCGGCTCGCCCCAAGCGGAATCCAGCCGTCACTGGCACCCCGTCTTCTATCCATTCGTGGAGCCGGTCGCGGTCGTGGCCGGACAAACCGTGAACATCCGGGCTTCGCACAACCGCTCCGGGCTGCGCATCGAACTGGCTAACGCGCGCTGAGCGGCGCTCACGTCAAACCAGCTTCGGCACATCGAGCACCTCGCGCACGCGGCGCGCGAGCGACTCGGGCAAAATCGGCTTTTGCAGGTAGGCGATGCCGGAATCCAAGATGCCGTGTTCGACCACGCTGTTCTCGGTGTAGCCGGACATGTATAGGACCTTGAGCTCGGGCCGCGCGCGTGTCAGTCGCTCGGCGAGCTCGCGGCCGCTCATTTGCGGCATCACCACGTCGGTCAAGAGCAGGTGAATCGTGCGCGGGTGGCGCTCGGAGCTGAGCCACGCTTCACCCGCGTTGCGTGATTCGATCACGTGGTATCCATAGCGACGGAGGATTTGCCGGGCTACCTGGCGCACGTCGTCTTGGTCTTCGACGAGTAGGATCGTCTCCGTGCCCTCCAAGGTAGCGGGCTCGGGGGCATCGGGCGCGAGCGTGTCGGGGCCTTCGTAGACCGGGAAGTAGACGCGGAACGTGGTGCCGCCCCCCGGCTCGCTATAGACCCAGATGTTGCCGCCGCACTGCTGCACGATGCCGAATACCGTGGATAGGCCGAGCCCGGTGCCTTTGCCCGGCTCCTTGGTGGTGAAGAACGGCTCGAAGATGCGAGCCTGCGTTTCACGGGTCATGCCGATGCCAGTGTCACTGACCGCGAGCATCACGTGGGGGCCGGGTGTCGAACCGAAGTGGTCGGTGGTGTAGGACTCTTCGAGGTCGACATCCATCGTCTCGATGGTCAGCTTGCCGCCTTCGGGCATGGCGTCACGGGCATTGATGGCCAGGTTCAAGATCACTTGATCGATCTGACCCGGATCGACCCGCACCTTCGAGACTCCTCGTTGACACTGCGTGATCAGCTCGACGTCCTCGCGCAACAGGCGGCGGAGCATGCGCTCGGACTCGAGTACGATCTGGTTGATGTCGACGCTGCGCGGCGAGGTGACCTGCTGGCGGCTGAACGCGAGCAGTTGTCGGGTAAGATCGGCGCCGCGTTCACCCGCTTTTTTTATCGATTCGAGGTCGACGCGCAGCGGGTCGACCGGCTTCAAATCGCCCAGAATGAGGCTGGTCAGACTCAGGATCACCGACAATACGTTGTTGAAGTCGTGGGCCACGCTGCCCGCGAGGCGACTCACGGCCTCCATCTTCTGCGCATGACGCAACTGCGCTTCGAGCTTTTGCTCGTCCGTCACGTCGACAGACATCACGACCACGCCCACGTCACAGGGGCGGATGCGCAATTCGAACGTTCGCTTCGAGCCGTCAGGATAGACGAACTCGTTGCGCATCGCGCCTTCGTTCTGATGATCCATGCAGCCACTCAGCAGCGTGAATAGATCCGTGGCCTCGATACCCGGGTAGCACTCGTGCATGGTGCGACCGAGCAACTCTTGCGGCTCCTTGCGCGCGTGCGCGAGCGCGGCCTGGTTCAGGTACACGTAACGAAACTCGCGATCGAGGATCTGTATCCCTTCACGCAGGCAGTCGACCACGCTCGCGAGTTCGTGCTCCCCCAATATTCGCTGTGCGGCTGGCATTTTCGCGTGGACGTATCGTCCTAGCGCGAACCATTGCAACTCGCGAGCACGGCGTCAAAACCCATCCGCGGAGGCGAGCGCTGGCGAATTCCGTCGCGCGCCGGCAGACGCACCCAACGTTTCGAGTTCGCTCGGTTTGCGGGCGCGAGGCGGCGCCCCGCTCAGGGCTGGGCGCGTTGGCGTCGTTGCGGTCGCCATCGCTCCGACGTACTCGATGATGGTGGCGATGCCGATGCATTTGCGCCAGCAGCTGCGAAAGAATCACCGAAGAACGCGCCCGTTACTCTACCAGCGACGCCGTTCAGACCATCCCCACAGCTGCCATTCGCAAACAAGCCGACGCTCGACGCGCCCCAAAGGCCGCACGCGCCCTGCACGCGGAAGTCACCGACTGGATCAACGCGGCGGCCGGCGCGCCCACGAAGGCACACGGTGATCGCGACGAGACCGCAGTTTAGCTGTTTACTCGTGATTTGTTGCTGATTCGACGACGGGCATCGACCGCGGGCCGCGGACGATGAACAATCCGCCCCGTGCCTGCTCCCACTTCGAATTCGACCTCGACCTCGAATCGTAGCGCCCCGGACTTCGGCGATGGAGTCCGAGGCTTCGTGTGGTCGAGCGAGCGCGAGCCCCACGCACAGCGCCGACGTGAGATGCTCGAGCGATTCCCGGAGATCAAGGCGCTGTACGGTCCGTGCCCGCGGACGAAGTACGTCTGCACGTTGCTGGTCCTGGTTCAGCTCGCCTGCGCCTACCTGCTGCGTGACTCACCCTGGTGGCTCTTGATCCTCGTCGCGTATCTATTCGGTGGCGTGGTCAACCAGGCGCTTTTGCTCGCGATTCACGAGCTCAGTCACAATCTCGCCTTCCGCAAGCCATGGCACAACCGGCTGTTCGCGGTGTTCATCAACCTGCCGGTGGGGGTGCCGGTCGCGGAGACGTTCCGCTATTACCACCTGCTCCACCACGTCCATCAGGGGCAACCCGGAATCGACACGGATTTGCCCACCGAGCTCGAAGGACGCGTGCTGGACGGGCCGCTACGGCTTCCGCTCAAACTCCTGTGGGTGATGGGGCAGGGTTTCGCCTATGCCCTCCGACCGTTGTTCGTGCATCCGAAGCGGCCCTCGGCATCCGAACTCGGCAATCTGGCCATGCAGCTGGCGTTCAACGCCCTGATCCTACATTTCTGGGGGCCCAAGGCCCTCGCCTACTTACCGATCAGCTCGCTGATCGTGATGGGTCTGCACCCCGTGGCCGGTCACTACATCTCCGAGCACTACGTGTTCCAGCCCGGGCAGGAGACTTATTCATATTACGGCCCATTGAACCGGATCACGTTCAACGTCGGCTACCACAACGAACATCACGACTTTCCGTACATCGCCGGCTCGCGGCTGGCGGAACTTCGGGCGCTAGCTCCGGAGTACTACGACTCACTGTACAGCCACAGCTCCTGGACTCGAACGCTGTGGCTGTACATCACTCGCCCCAGCCTAGGCGGCTACAGTCGCGTCAAGCGACGCTAGGCGAACGCGAATCAAGCCGCCTTGCGGCGCTTGCTTGCCGGTACCGAGGGAGCCTTGCGACTCGCGCTCGCGCGCTTGGAAGGCTTCAACGTCCCCGCCAAGACCTGCTTGAGATTGCTCTTCAACCCCGGGTGGTAGTCCTTGGCCTTGGCTTGCTCGAACCGCTCCTTCATCCGGGCGCCGAGTTCCTGGAGCTTCTGCTTGCCGAGGGCCTTCTCGACCTTGGGAAAGAAGTCCTCTTCTTCCTCCTCGACGTGGTGTTCGACGATCTCGCTCAGCACCTTGCATTTGAACTCGAAGTCCTTGTCCTTGCGGGCCTGATCGGCTTGGTAGAGGCTGAATTCAACGACACCGTGCTCGACCAACGCCTCGCCCAGCAGGTCCGTCATGCCCATGGCCTTCTCGCAAGCCGGGTAGAAAATCTCCCGCTCGATCGCGTCGTGAGCGGCCAAGTTGGCGGCGAGCTCGTCGAAGTATTTGGTCTTGGCCGCGCGGGTGCTGGCCTTTTCGATGCGTTTGAACAGCGTTTTAACTTCCTCGTGCTGCGTCTTGAGCAATTCGGTCGCAGAGGGCGGCTGCTGGCTGAGAAGTGAAGTGAGTTTCATGGCTGTGTAACCTCCGTTGAGCACGCTGCTACGCAATAGTGATGCCAGGTCTGAGCGCGCGGCGCGTTCGGTTTCCGGCGCAATATGCCGCGCGCTGGCGCTGGTCGGCCGTGCGGCGTGGCTGATCGCTACGCGCGCGCGGGGCGCGGCCTACTCGCGGCCCTGCGCGTGATTTATCGCCCGAACTAGCGAGCTACGCTGTCTAGGTGCCAATCCGACTGGCGCACCGGCCCGCGCGTCGCGTCGGCGAAGCACAGTTGCTTGCGCGCGGAGCGAGCGCGCGGCGCGTGCGGGGTGAGATCAGGAAGGGCGCGGTGCCAACGTGAATCCAGCAGAAAACGTGCTGGTTCGAGCGCATTTCACGACCACGAAAAACGACCGAAACCCCCGCTCGCTACCTTCGCGAGCGAATTCGGATGAATCGCGCGCTGTCGCGAGAAAGGTCCACATGGCCACCATTGTCGACGCCGAACCCGAGGCAATCGCAATCAATCCCGAGCGCACCGCTGTGATCGTGATCGACATGCAGCGCGATTTTCTGGAGCCCGGGGGCTTCGGCGAATCGCTCGGCAACGACGTCTCGCTGCTGGGCGCCGCCATCGAACCCATCAAGGCGCTCTTGGCCGGAGCGCGCAAGAAAAAGATGCTCGTCATCCACACGCGGGAGGGCCACCGCACGGACCTGAGTGATGCCCCCAAGGCCAAGGTCGAACGCGGCGACCCAGCGACGCGCATCGGCGCCGTCGGCCCGATGGGCCGCATCTTGATTCGCGGTGAAGCGGGCCACGACATCATCCCGGAGCTGTATCCGATCGAGGGCGAGCCGGTCATCGACAAGCCCGGCAAGGGGGCGTTCTACGCGACGGATCTATACTCGATCCTCATGCACAAGGGCGTGGAGAGCTTGATTGTGTGCGGCGTCACGACCGAAGTGTGCGTCCACACGACCGTGCGTGAAGCCAATGATCGCGGCTTCAAGTGCATCGTCCCGGGAGACTGCTGTGCTTCGTATTTCCCCGAGTTCCACGCGATGGGCCTCAAAATGATCAAGGCTCAAGGCGGCATCTTCGGTTGGGTTTCGGATTCGAAGAAGATCCTCGCTGCACTGGCTTGATGCGAGCGCGAAACCACTCGTCGAACGATTCCCGACCGAGTGGCCGCTTGATGCGTTGTTCTTTGCGCACTTCGCGAACGAGAGTGACGGCTCTCGCTCGCGGAGTCGCTTCATTGGAGACCCTTTGTGCAGCTAGCTATCTGTGAGGGGTTTCGCGACGAGTACTTGGAAACAGTTCGGTCATCGATTTCGACTGCACGAGTCACTTCACCCGAAACACCATGTTCATACGGACCAATGTAGACGGGTGTGCACTGGCAGAGGCGGCGTGTGTTCGGTTCAGCACATCGCTCAAACTTGGTTGGAAACTGATAGGAGAAAATATGAAAGCGACCTTTGGAAATAGCTTTGCGAAGCGGTCCCTCGTGATCGCCGCGACGGCGCTGCCTTCGCTGTATTCGGGTTTGGTCAGCGCGCAAGCGGCCCCGCCGCCCCCCCCGCCGCCGGCGGCAGCCCCTCCGGTAGCGCCGGCTGGTTCGCTGCCCGCGCCCATCGCAGGTGACGCCAACCCGACGGCAGGCGCCGAAGTGGCTCCCGTCGGCTCGCCGCAAGCCATCGAGGTCCCGCCGGCTCCGCCGGCTGCCCCGCCTCCGCCCGAACTGCCGCCGGCGCCAGTCGATGCTGACGCGGAGATGTACAAGAAGATCAACATCGGAGTCTGGTCACGTATCGGCTTCGGCTTTCAAAAGGCGGACAACCCGAAGAAGATCGACGGCGTCGGTACCGGTGCTGAAGTCGAGCTCCACACCAACGGCAAAATCCGGAAGTGGCTCAGCTGGACCGCGAACTTTGCCGCGGCGTTTGGCGCGCCGGACGGCGGCTCGAGCGCAAATAACCCGAACAACCCGGCCGGCGCCGGCGTCACGGGGAACGTCAGCGTTCAGGACTTGATCGCGCAGTTCGAGCCCGATCCCTTGTTCAACGTGTGGGTCGGCCGCCACCTGGTTGCGACGGACCGCTCGAACTTCGCCGGTCCGTACTTCATGGCTCCCTGGATCTACCCGTTGTACCTCGGTCCGCAGGGCAATCCGTACGCCATCGTCGGTCCGAAAGAAGGGCCCTACGGTCGTAGCAACGGCGCCACCATCTGGGGGCAAGTCGGGGGCGGTACCTTCAAGTACTTCCTCGGCGCGTATGACTTGTACGACGCTACCCAGAAGCCGCTGATCAGTGGCCGCCTATCCGTACACCTCCTCAACCCCGAGCCGGGCTACTGGGGCACCGCGACTTACCACGGCATGGACCTGTTCTCGGTCGGCGCGGGGTTCCAGTACTCGAAGAACAAGGATGCGAATATCAAGCCTGGCGCCACTGCGCCACTGGCGGACTACGGCATGGTCAACGCCGACCTCTTGTTCGAAAAGAAAATTGGCGACGGTGGTGCGTTCGACCTCGAAGGCGCGTTCTACAAGTACATCGGTGACGGCCAAGCGCTGAATTACTCCTACTTCGGGCTCGTGAGCTACCTCACGCCGCTGGCACCGGGCGCGGGCGGCCTGCAGCCGCTCGTTCGTGTCCAACAAGCCAAGTACAAGGACGCGGCCGACGCCACGGGTGCCGGCGGCAACACCGTGACCATGACCGACTTCCAGGTGAACTACGTGATGGACGGCTACGCGACGCGCTTCGCGCTCGGCTTTTCGCATAGCTCCGCGGGTGACGGCGCGAACTACTCGAACGCGATCTTCACCGGCGTGCAGTTGCAACGGTAGTTCGGGGTGATCTTTGCGAGGGCTCGGCACCGGCTTGCCGAGCCCTCGGTTCTCCCCCGTATGAATTTATCCCCCATAAGAATCTAGCTTTATTTGGGCAGCTGCGTTGCGGCTGACTTGTTTGTGAAATGGCCAAGAAACAGGGCCGGGAAGAGGATGCGCGCATGGGAATGACGTACGAGACTCGTCATGGGTCGGGCTCAAGGCGAGGCTTCGTCTCCGCTGTCGGGGTGATGGTTGCGGCGCTGTCGCTGCTCAACTGCGGTAAGAAGACGGAAACGGCAGCCCCCGCCCCGTCGGCTTCCGGTGAAGCGGCTGCGCCCGCCGCTGCGGCCAAGCCGTTCACGGCCGGCTTCATCTACGTCGGTTCCAAGAGCGACTACGGCTACAATCAAGCCCACGCCGAGGCCGCCAAGAAAATCGCGGCCACCGGTATCAAGGTGCGTGAAGAAGAGAACGTCCCGGAAACCCTCGACGTCCAGAAGACCATGGAAAGCATGATCAATCTGGATGGCGCGACGGTCCTGTTCCCGACCTCCTTCGGCTACTTCGATCCGCACATCCTGAAGATGGCGGAGAAGTACCCCAACGTGGTTTTCCTGCACTGCGGTGGCTTGTACGACTCGGCCAAGCACCCGAAAAACGTGGGCAGCTACTTCGGCTACATCGACGAAGCTCAGTACGTGGCAGGCGTCGTGGCGGGCATGACCACCAAGACCAATAAACTCGGGTTCGTCGCCGCCAAGCCGATTCCGCAGGTCTTGCGCAACATCAACTCCTACACTCTGGGTGCCAAGTCGGTGAACCCGAAGGTCACGCTGAGCGTGATCTTCACCGGTGATTGGTCGATGCCAGTGAAGGAAGCGGAAGCCTCGAACAGTCTGATCGATCAAGGCGCGGACGTACTCTCCTCCCACGTCGATTCGCCCAAGGTCGTGATCGAGACCGCCGAACGCCGCGGTGTCTTCAGCACTGGCTACCACGCAAGCCAAGCGGCGCTGGCTCCCAAAGGTTACCTCACGGGTGCCGAGTGGAACTGGGAGACCGTTTACAAAGACTACATCAGCAAGATCCAAAAGGGCGAGGCGTGGGAGCACCTCGTGCGCGGTGGCTTCAAAGAGGGCTTCATCAAGATGTCCGCCTACGGTCCCGCCGTCTCGGAAGAGGCCAAGGCCAAAGCCGAAGAAGCCAAGAAGAAGTTCCTGGACGGCACCCTGCTGATCTACTCGGGCCCGCTCAAAGACAACACGGGCAAGGAAATCATCGCCGCGGGTACTCAGATGGCCCAGCGCGACATCAAGCTCGAGAGCATGGCCTACCTGGTCGAGGGTGTGAAGGGTTCGGTCCACTGACATGAGCGCCGCCCCGCCCATGCCGACCAGCCCGGCAGGGGCGAGCGGCCCCATACCGAGCGCGCGCCAAGAGCGCGCTCGGACGAGCCTGCTGTCGAAGTTCGAACCGCTGCTCATCTCGCTCGGCGCGATTTGCGCGACCTTGCTCTTGTTTGGCGTGTTTTTGGTGTTCGACGGTCTGAACCCGCTAGACGTATACGAGGTGATGTTCCGCGGTGCGTTCGGCACCGCGTTCTCCTTCCAGAATACGTTGCAGCGCTCGGCCCCATTGATGCTGACCGCGCTGTGCACGGCGCTCCCGATGCAACTCGGTCTGCTCGTGATCGGTGGGGAAGGCGCGCTCGTCGTCGGTGGTGTCGCGGCTTCGGTGGCCGGGCTCGCCATGCGCGACTCCACTCCTTACGTCGTGCTCACGGCGATGCTGCTGGCAGGCGCCATTGCCGGCGGCTTGTGGATCGCTTTGGTCGGCGTGCTGCGCGCCTACCGCGGCGTGAACGAGACGATCAGCAGCTTGCTGCTGTCGTACATCGCGATCGCGTTGATGAATCACCTGGTCGAAGGCGCGTTGCGCGATCCGGAGAGCCTGAACAAACCCGCCACCCGCCACATCGGTGAGGTGAACATGCTGGGCCCCATTCCGGGTCTAGACGTCCACTGGGGCTTGATCTACGGCTTGATCGCCTGCGTCGTGGGCTTCGTCTTGATGAAGCGCACCGTGTTCGGCTTCGCGGCGGCGATGACCGGCGGCAACATGCGGGCGGCGCTACTCAGCGGCCTGCGCGTGCGGCATTTGATGGTCATTACCTGCTTTTTGGCGGGGGCCTGCGCGGGTATCGCCGGCATGGTGGAGGTGGCGGCCGTGCACGGCCGCGCCAACGCTTCACTCGTCGCGGGCTACGGCTACACGGGTATCCTGGTCGCGTTCGTGGCCCGACAAAATCCCATCGGCGTGATTCCGGTCGCGCTCTTGCTTGGCGGTATCGGCGCGAGCGGCGGCCTCTTGCAACGCAACTTCAACCTGCCGGATGCCAGCGTCAACGTGCTGCAGGGGATCTTGTTCATGGTCATCTTGGTCAGCGAGACGCTGTACGGCAAACTGGACTTGTGGAGCTTCGCGCGCAGCGCGGCCGCTCGTAAATCGGCCGAAGCCGGGGCGGTCGCCTGATGGGCGTCGAACTCGGCGCCTGGGGCGTGCCGGTGGCCGTCGTCGCGGGCGCGATCCGCGTCAGTACACCGTTCATCTTCGTCAGCTTGGGCGAGTGCATCACCGAGCGCAGCGGTCGGGTCAACCTCGGTCTCGAGGGCACCTTGGTGATGGGCGCGATGGTCGGCTACGGCTGCTCGTACCTCAGCGGCTCGCCCTGGCTCGGCGTGCTCGCCGCGGGGTTGGTGGGCGTAGTGCTCGGTGCGTTGCACGGTTTCCTGTGCAGCCGCCCGCGGGTGAACGACATCGCGGTGGGCATCGGGCTAATGCTGTTCGGCTGCGGTTTGGCCTTCTTTCTGGGCAAACCGCTGATTCAACCGAGCGCCGCGCGGCTGCCGGCGATCCCGTTCGGGTCTTGGAGTGACTCGCCGCAGATTCAAGATGCCCTGCGCGTGAACGTGTTGTTCCTGCTCGGCGTGCTGCTCGCCCCGTCGGTGAGCTTCGCCCTCAAGCGTACGCGCTGGGGGTTGATCGTGCGTACGGTTGGTGAGAGCGCGGAGGCCGCGCGCGCCATGGGCTATGACGTGAATCGCGTGCGCACGTTGGCGACCATGGCGGGGGGCTTCCTCGCCGGTATCGGCGGCTCGTTTCTGTCTTTGTTCTATCCGGGCAGTTGGAACGAGGGCTTGTCCAGCGGCCAGGGCTTGATGGCGGTCGCGCTGGTGATCTTTGCGCGCTGGAATCCGATTCGTTGTCTGTACGCTTCACTGTTGTTCGGCGGCGCGAGCGCCCTTGGCCCGGCCCTGCAAGCGGTGGGTGTGACCAAGGGCTACTACTTGTTCAATGCCGCACCTTACGCGCTCACCCTGCTGATCATGGTCCTGAGCAGCTCTGCCACTCGAACCTCCGCCGATCAGCCGGCGGAGCTCACCGTCGCTCGCTAACGAGGAGAAGGTAATCATGCCCTTTGCCGCCGCCACCCCGTACCCCTGGCCCTACAATGGAGATCTGCGACCAGACAATACCGCCCTGATCGTGATCGACATGCAGACGGACTTTTGCGGCAAAGGCGGGTACATCGATCTGCTCGGTTACGACATCTCCAATAGCCGTGCGTGCATCGAGCCGATCCAGCGCGTGCTCACGGCCATGCGCGCCAAGGGCTATCACATCTTCCACACGCGCGAAGGGCACCGCCCGGACCTCGCGGATCTGCCGGCCAACAAGCGCTGGCGCTCGCGCCGCCGTGACGACGGCACGAGCGGCACCGGCATCGCGGATCTCGGCCCCTGCGGTCTCGTGCTGGTGCGTGGTCAGCCGGGTTGGGAGTTGATCCCCGAGCTTCAGCCGCTCCCGGGGGAGATGGTGATCGACAAGCCGGGCAAAGGCTCGTTCTGTGCCACGGATCTCGAGCTAATCTTGCATCAGAAGCGGATCGAGAACTTGATCTTGACCGGGATCACTACCGACGTTTGCGTGCACACCACCATGCGGGAAGGGAACGACCGCGGCTTCGAGTGCGTGATCCTCTCGGATTGCTGCGCCGCGACGGACGCGGGCAATCACGCGGCGGCCCTGAAAATGGTCACCATGCAAAGCGGCGTGTTCGGGGCCGTCAGCACGTCTGCGGCTTTGATCGAGGCACTTCCGTGACCGCGGCGGCCCAGCTGCTGACTCGCGAGGTTCAGGGCTCGGGCATGCGGCTCAAGAGTCCGACCTCGGCGCCGCCACTGCTGATCGCCGAACAAGTGACCAAGCGCTTCGGGGCGTTGACCGTGCTCGACTCGGTGTCCCTGCGCCTCGAGCCGGGCACCGTGCACGCCCTCTTGGGTGAGAACGGCGCCGGCAAGAGCACGCTCGTCAAGTGCATCATGGGCTTTTACCACGCCGACGGCGGCCGCATCGTCGTGGGCGACTCCGCGGTGCACATCAAAAATCCGAAGGACGCGCAACTGCATGGCATCGGCATGGTCTACCAGCACTTCACGCTGGTCGAGAACATGACGGTCGCCGAGAACCTGGTGCTCTCGCGCGCGCAGGTCCCCGGGTTGATCGATTGGAAGAAAGAGCACGCGGCGCTCGACGCGTTCATGGCCAAGATGCCATTTTCGATTTCGCCCAGCCGGCTCGTGCGCCAGCTCGCCGCTGGTGAGAAGCAGAAGCTCGAGATCCTGAAGCAACTTTACCTCGGCAGTCGGATCGTGATCCTGGACGAACCGACGAGCGTGCTCACCCCGGACGAAGCCGACAGCGTGCTCGGCATGGTGCGCGACATGGCGCACCGCGGTGAAATCAGCGTGCTGATGATCACCCACAAATTCCGAGAGGTGACCAGCTTCTGTGACGAGGTCACGGTCTTACGCAAGGGGCGCTTCGCGGGCAGCGGGAAGGTCAGCGACCTAACCACCGCGCAAATGGCGGAGATGATGGTCGGCGCGGAGCCGCCCAGCGCGTCCGTCGCGCGCGACGGCAGCAAGCCGAAGTCGATCGTGCTCGCGGTGCGCCTCTTGGAGGCTGACGACGACATCGGCTTGCCCGTGCTGAACGGCGTGAGCTTCGATGTGCGCGCGGGTGAGATCGTCGGCATCGCGGGCGTATCTGGCAATGGCCAAGACCAACTGGTGGAGGTGCTGGCCGGTCAGCGCAAGTTGCGGTCGGGTGACTTGGCCGTGGGCGGCAACAACTACGGCGCCACTCGGCGCGAGATCCGCCAACAAGGCGTGCGCCTCTTGCCGGAGGCCCCGCTGCGCAACGCATGTGTGCCGAACATGTCGGTCGCCGAGAACATCGGCTTTCGAAGCTTCGATGTCAGTCCGTTCACGCGTTGGCGCTGGCTCGTCCGCCACTCTCGTCTCCGAAGCCACGCCGACACCGCGATCAGCGAGTACCGAATCAAGACGCCGTCACCGGACGAGCGCATCGGCAACTTGTCCGGTGGCAACGTGCAACGCGCCGTACTGGCCCGCGAGCTGACGGGCGAAGTGCGCCTGCTCATCGTGGCAAATCCGTGTTTTGGGTTGGATTTCGCGGCCGTGGCCGAAATCCGCACGCGCATCATGAGCGCGCGCAACGCGGGCGCGGCGGTGCTTTTGGTGAGCGCCGACCTCGATGAAATATTCGCGCTCGCGGACCGCATCTTGGTCATGAGCGAAGGTGCTATCGTTCACGAGGCTCCGGCTGCGAGCGCCGATCTGCAAGAGATCGGTCGCCACATGGCCGGCCACGGTTGAACATGCAGGAATCATTTCGGGTCGACCTCGAGGCCCTCATGCAAGGCGAGATCGCCTGGCAGCCATTCAGGACGGGCATAGAGATCCACCACCTCTACGGCGAGATGGGAGTGGGGCGCGCCGCGGCGTTGCTTCGCTACGCGCCCGGGGCAAGCTTGCCGACCCATCGCCACGCGGGCTTCGAGCAGGTCTTGGTGCTGCAAGGGGCACAAGTCGATGACCGCGGTCGCTACGGGAAGGGCACGGTGGTCGTGAATCCGCCCGGTTCACAACACACGGTGACCAGCCCCGAGGGTTGCGTCGTGTTCGTCACCTGGGAACTCCCCGTGGAGTTCGAGCACGCATGATCGTTCCGGACGCCGCGATCGCAGAGGGTCGGTACGGGCGTGGCGCGGGTTGGGCCGCCGAGCTCGAGCTCGGGTTCGAGGTGATCGCGGGGCGCTCCGCCTTGGTGCGCAATCGCCACCGCGGGCCGCTCGCAGTTCAACGCGCATTTTACCCTGAATCGAACGATCTCGCGCACGTGTATCTGCTGCACCCGCCGGGAGGGGTCGTCGCCGGCGACCAATTGACGGTGCGCGTGAACGTCGCGCCTGGCGCGCGTGCGTTGGTCACTACGCCCGCCGCCACCAAATTCTACCGCAGTGAAGGCCGCGTCGCGCAGCAGACTCAGATCTTTCAGGTGCATGCCGCAGCGAGCCTCGAGTGGCTCCCACAGGAAACGATCGTCTACGGCAGCGCTCGCGTGAGCACCAAGACGCGCGTCGAGCTCGAACCGGGGGCGACCTTCTGTGGTTGGGACATGGTGTGCCTCGGCCGCGCTGCTTCCGGCGATCACTTCGAAGCGGGTCGCTTGCAGCAGGCGTTCGAAATTTGGCAGGGCGACCGCCCGCTCTGGATCGAGCGCGCCGAGTTCGACGCAAGCGAGCCGGTTCGACACGCGGCTTGGGGTTTGGGTGGGCACCGGGTGTTCGGCACCTTCGTCTGCACGGGGCAGAACGCGGCTGCCGTCGCCGCGGCGCGGGCTGCGGTTGACACTGACGACTCACGCGAGCTATTCGCGGTCTCTCAGATGCGAGGCGCGACCGTCTGCCGCTATTTGGGTAGCAGCACGGAGCGAGCTCGCCACGTCTTCGCCCGAGCTTGGGCCGCCCTTCGGCCACTCGTCTTAGGCCGCCCCGCAAGCCCACCGCGTATCTGGTTGACCTAAAAAGCCCCGTTACCGTCGCCGCAGAAGGAACCCGAATGGAGCTGACGCCTCGCGAAAAGGACAAGCTTTTGATCTTCACGGCGGGCTTGCTCGCCGAGCGCCGCAAAGCTCGAGGGCTCAAGCTCAACTACCCCGAAGCGGTCGCCTATATCAGCGCGGCCATTCTGGAAGGCGCTCGCGACGGCCGCACCGTGGCCGAGCTGATGAGCTATGGCGCCGAGCTGCTCACCCGGGCCGATGTGATGGACGGCATTCCCGAGATGATCCCGGAAGTTCAAGTCGAGGCCACGTTCCCCGACGGCACCAAGCTCGTGACCGTGCACAACCCCATCCCTTGAAGCGAGGCCATTGATGATCCCTGGAGAACTCTTTTTGGCCGCGGGCGACATCGAGCTGAACGCGGGGCGCGCGACCGTAAAGGTCAAGGTCGCCAACACCGGTGATCGGCCGATCCAAGTCGGCTCGCACTACCATTTCTACGAAACGAACGCGGGCCTTGCCTTCGACCGTGAGGCCACGCGCGGGTTCCGCTTGAACATCGCGGCCGGCACGGCCGTGCGCTTCGAGCCCGGGCAAGAGCGCGAGGTCGAACTCGTGGCTTATGCGGGCGAGCGCAAAGTCTACGGTTTCACCGGCAAGATCAGCGGTCCGCTGGAAGGGCAGAGCTAATGCCGCGCATCGATCGCGCGGCTTATGCCGCCATGTTCGGACCGACAACGGGCGACCGCGTGCGCTTGGCCGATACCGACCTAATTTTGCAGGTCGAAGAAGACCGCACCATCTACGGGGAAGAGGTCAAGTTCGGCGGTGGCAAAGTGATCCGCGATGGCATGGGTCAGAGCCAACGCGTCGATGACGCGGTGGTGGATCTAATCATCACGAACGCGCTGATCGTCGATCATTGGGGTATCATCAAAGCCGACATCGGCATCAAGAACGGGCGTATCGCCGGCATCGGCAAGGGCGGCAACCCGGATGTTCAGCCCGGCGTCGACATCGTGATCGGCCCCGGCACCGAAGTCATCGCCGGGGAGGGCCTGATCGCAACTCCGGCGGGCATCGATTCACACATTCACTTCATCTGCCCGCAGCAGATCGAAGACGCGCTGATGAGCGGCGTGACGACCATGATCGGTGGCGGCACGGGGCCGGCCGCAGGCACCAACGCGACGACTTGCACGCCCGGCAGCTGGTACATCGAGCGCATGCTGCAGGCGGCCGACGCATTGCCCATGAATTTAGGCTTTCTCGGCAAGGGCAACACCAGCTTGCCGGAGGCCTTGGACGAGCAAGCGCGCGCCGGCGCCATGGGCTTCAAGCTGCATGAAGACTGGGGCACCACGCCGGCGGCGATCGACAATTGCTTGTCCGTGGCCGAGCGCCTCGACGTTCAGGTCGCAATCCACAGCGATACGCTGAACGAGTCCGGCTTCGTCGAGGATACGTTCGCCGCGTTCAAGGGCCGTTCGATTCATGCCTACCACACCGAAGGCGCGGGTGGCGGGCATGCGCCGGACATCATTCGAGCGTGCGGCGAGCCCAACGTGCTGCCCTCGTCGACGAACCCCACGCGCCCGTACACCGTGAACACGATCGACGAGCACTTGGATATGCTGATGGTTTGCCATCACCTCGATCCGGACATCTCGGAAGACGTCGCGTTCGCCGAGTCGCGCATTCGCCGTGAGACGATCGCCGCCGAAGACATTCTGCACGACCTCGGCGCCTTCAGCATGATTTCGTCGGACTCGCAGGCCATGGGCCGGGTGGGCGAGGTCGTGACCCGCACCTGGCAAACTGCGCACAAAATGAAAGTGCAGCGCGGTAGCTTGCCTGAAGACCCCGCCGAACACGACAATTTCCGGATTAAACGCTACATCGCCAAATACACGATCAACCCCGCGCTCACCCACGGCATCGCCCATGAAGTGGGCTCGATCGAAGTCGGCAAGCTTGCCGACATCGTGCTCTGGAATCCAATGTTCTTCGGCGCCAAGCCGGGCTTGATCATCAAAGGCGGCATGATCGTCGCGGCGCCCATGGGCGACCCCAACGCCTCGATCCCCACGCCGCAACCGGTGCATTACCGAACCATGTTCGGCGCGCTCGGCGGCGCGCGGACCGCCACGAGCGTGACGTTCGTCTCGCAAGCCGCGCTAGACAACGACGTCATACGCCGTGTGAACATGCAGAAGCGCGCCGTGGCGGTGCGCGGGACACGCAGCATCAAGAAGGTCGATCTGATTCACAACGGAACCTTGCCGAAGATCGAAGTCGACTCACAGACGTACGAAGTGCGTGCGGATGGTCAGCTCTTGACCTGTGAGCCGGCGAGTATTTTGCCGCTGGCTCAGCGCTACTTCTTGTTTTGAGGCTCGTAGAGAGGGTGACCTGAAATGCGAAAAATCCTAGAAAAAGTGGCGGGTTCCGTGCCTGCGGCCGTGGCCGTCACTTTGGAGCATTCCGATCGTCAGAAGTCACGCGGTCTGCTCAAGCTGGACGACGGCAGTGAGGCCGCGCTGCTGCTCGAGCGCGGCACGGGCCTCCAGCACGGGGATCGCTTGCTCGCCGACGACGGCGTTGTCGTTCTCGTCCAGGCGGCGCTCGAAGGGCTCTCGATCGTCACCTCCAGCGATCCGCTCGATCTATGCCGGGCGGCGTATCATCTGGGCAATCGCCACGTGCCGCTGCAGATCGGCGCGCTCCGCTTGGCCTACCTGCACGACCACGTGCTCGATGACATGATTCGCGAGCTGGGCTTTCAGGTGACCTTCGCGGCCGAGCGTTTCGAGCCAGAATCCGGCGCCTACGGCCACGGCCACGCCCACACTTCGCGCCCGCCGAGCGCGCATGCGCATGGGCACGATCACCACCATCACGAGCACGCGCATGACCACGAGCACGAGCACCGACCCATTTCTCTGGGAAGAGCGCATCCACTGCCGTGAATGATTTGCTCTCGGTCGCCCGCGAACCGGCGCCGGTCTTGTCGGACTTGGCGATGTTGCGGCTGCTTCAGTTGGCAAGCCCTGCCTTGCCGATTGGCGCCTTCGCGTACTCTCAGGGCCTCGAGCAAGCGACCTTGCTCGGTTGGGTGAGCAACGAACCCACGGCCGCGCGCTGGATTTCTGGCGTGGTGACCGAAGTGCTGCCCCGCCTGGATGTTCCGCTGCTCGCCGCATCTCACGCCGCGTGGTTGGTGGGAGATTTGGCGCGCGTGCGCCAATTGGCCGCGTTCCTGCACGCGTGCCGCGAGTCGGCCGAGCTGGGAGCAGAAGACCGCCACTTGGGCGCGGCTTTGGCGCGCGTGCTGCACGGTTTGGACGTGCCTCACGCGGAAGCGTGGATTGCAGATCCCGACGCGACGTTCGTCACCTTGTTCTCGCTCGCGGCCGTGCATTTCGAGATCCCGCTCCACAGCGCCGCGCTGGGCTTTTTGTTCACTTGGCTGGAAAACCAAGTGGCGGCGGCGACGCGCTTGATTCCGATCGGTCACATCGCGGCTCAACGCGTGTTGTCTCAAGTGCTCGCGAGCTTGCCGGCGGCCGTGGCACGCGGTCTATCGATTCCCATCTCCGACGCGGGGTTTCTCGCGCCCGGCCTCGCGTTGGCGAGCGCCTTGCACGAGACCACCTATAGCCGGCTCTTCCGATCATGAAAGAAAGTCAGAGGTATTGGTCATGAAAGACAAACCTGCATTACGGCTCGGCGTTGGCGGTCCAGTCGGCTCGGGCAAGACCGCGTTGGTCGACACGCTGTGCAAGCGGCTGCGCGAGCGGTACCAAATCGCCGTCGTCACCAACGACATCTACACCCGTGAGGACGCCGATTTTTTACTGCGCAGTGGTGCGCTTGCGGAAGACCGCATCGTGGGCGTCGAGACTGGCGGTTGCCCGCACACGGCTATCCGTGAAGACGCATCGATCAATTTGGAAGCGGTGGCTGCGCTCAACCGTAAGTTCGGTAATCTCGATCTGGTGATCATCGAGAGCGGCGGTGACAACCTCGCCGCTACGTTCAGCCCCGAGCTGTCGGATTTGACGCTGTACGTGATTGACGTCGCCGCGGGTGACAAAATCCCGCGCAAAGGCGGCCCTGGCATCACCAAGAGCGACCTGTTGATCATCAACAAGATCGATCTCGCGCCGCATGTCGGCGCCTCACTCGAAGTGATGGATCGCGACGCGAAGAAGATGCGAGGCACGAAACCGTTCGTGTTCACCAACTTGAAGAACGGCACCGGCGTCGACGAAGTGTGCGATTTCATCGTGCGCGCCGGCATACTCGACGCCTGATCGACGCTCAGCGACGAAGGGCGGGAAGACGGCGGGGGCTCGCCGACCCAATTGTGAGATCGGCGCGATCTCACAATTGAGGCGTAATCGCCCATGGGGTCGACTTTGACATCCGGGATGCGAATGCCGGACACAAAGACGAAACATCAACTCAAGCAAAAGCGTCCTTGGGAAGAACGCGTGGATTGGTCCCTCAGCGTCCTGAGCGCTGAACTCTTGGTAGATCGCGTCAACACCGCTTCGAAGGAGCGCATGAAATGAATAGTTGGTCCGTTGCTTCGTTTCTCTGCTTATTGAGCGTCGCCGGCGCGGGGTGTAAAGGCCCTGAAGCCAGCCCCGCCCCCGCCGCCCCGAGCACCAGCGCCGCCGTAGCCGCGCCCGCTGCCGCGCCGGCCGCCGAGGCGCCCAAGGGCAAGGAGACGGGGCCGATCAAGATCGGCATCTTGCATTCGCTCTCCGGCACCATGGCCATCAGTGAAACGTCGTTGAAAGACGTGGCGTTGATGACCATTGATGCGATCAACAAGAAGGGCGGCGTGCTCGGCCGCAAGCTCGAACCCGTGGTCGTCGACCCGGCGTCCAACTGGCCGCTTTTCGCGGAAAAAGCGCGTGAGCTACTGCAGAAGGACAAAGTGGCCGTCACCTTCGGCTGCTGGACGTCCGTCTCGCGCAAGTCCGTGTTGCCGGTATTCGAAGAGCTGAACGGTCTCTTGTTCTACCCCGTTCAATACGAGGGTGAAGAGTCGTCTTACAACGTCTTTTACACCGGTGCGGCGCCGAACCAGCAGGCCATTCCCGCGGTCGAATACCTGATGGGTGACAAGGGCGGCAGCGCCAAGCGTTGGGTCTTGCTCGGTACGGACTACGTGTACCCGCGCACCACGAACAAGATCTTGCGCTACTTCCTGAAGTCCAAAGGCGTTGCCGAAGCGGACATCATGGAGAAGTACACGCCGTTCGGACACAGCGACTATCAAACCATCGTCAGCGACATCAAGAAGTTCGCGGCGGGCAAGCACACCGCGGTGGTCTCGACCATCAACGGTGACTCGAATGTGCCGTTCTACAAGGAACTCGCCAATCAGGGCTTGAAGGCCTCCGACATTCCGGTCGTCGCCTTCTCCGTCGGTGAGGAAGAGTTGCGCGGTATCGACACCAAGCCGCTCGTTGGGCACTTGGCGGCGTGGAACTACTTCATGTCGATCGACAACGCCGAAAACAAGGGTTTCATCGAACAATGGAAGGCGTACGTCAAAGAGAAGAACCTGCCTGACGGCGACAAGCGCGTGACCAACGATCCGATGGAAGCGACATACATCGGCATTCAGATGTGGGCGCAAGCCGTGCAGCAAGCCGGCACCACGGACGTAGACGCCGTGCGCATGGCGGTCGGAGGTCAGAAGGTCAAGTCGCCTTCCGGCTTCGAGATCGAGATGGACGCCAAGAACCATCATCTGCACAAGCCGGTCTTCATCGCCGAGGTCAAAGGCGACGGCCAGTTCAGCGTGGTGTGGAAAACCGAAGGCCCGATCGTCGCGGCCCCTTGGAGCCCGTTCGTTCCGGACAGCGCGAAGAAGGTCGCCGACTGGACGTTCCCCTGGGTTTGCGGCAACTGCACCGAAGGCAAGTACAAGGCTGCCAGTCTCGCGCCCTGAGCGCGCAACGTCGTGCCGCGGCCGCCGGAACAGCCGGCACCGCGGCGCGACTGCGATGCGGACTTTGCCCCGCTGGGAACCTCCAGTGTGCCAGCGGGGCTCTTTTTTCCTGTTTTAGGAGCGCCGCCAGGTTGACCATGACTCGCATTCGAAGGCTCAAGTTCGCGACGTGGCTGAGGCTCGTGCTGCCCGTCGTCGCTGCACTCGCGTTGCTTTTTCAGCCCGAGCGCGCACATGCCGACCAACTGAGTGAAGACCTCTCCGGCCTCGCTAGCACTGACTCGACTGAAGTATCCGCGGCCGTCGTCAAAGCCGCCAACCGCGGTGACGCCCGGGCACTGCCGGCCCTGCACGCGCTCGATGACGGCAAGCTCCGCTTCGACGCGCTGAAAAAACTACTGATCAAGACCGAGAGCGGCGCGTTCACGGACGCGCTGACCGGCACGCCGGCGACCGCGCAAGGCAAGGTGGAAGAACCGGCCAGCGACAACGCGGTCCGTCGCGCGCTCTCGCCCGCGCTTGCGTCCCTTTCTCTCTCGGCGCCTTCGGCCGAAGTGCGCCTGAAGGCGGCCCGAGAGCTCGGTCGTCCGAGCGATGAAATCGTGCCGATCATTCGCAAAGTGTTGGCCAAAGAGACCGATGCCAAGGTGAAAGTTGCGCTGTCGTTGGCGCTCGCGCCCGCCGACATGGTGAGTGACAAGCCTGCCGATCGCATCCGCGCGCTCGCCGCCATTCGCGAAGCCGCCGATGCCACGTTCAAGAGTGACGTGGAGCATTTGCTCAGCAAAGGCTCCGACGGCAACTACGTCGAGCCCGAACTCAGCGTGCGAAACGCCGCCGCCGCGGCTATCTCGTCGATCGAGACGCGCCAATTCCTGATCAACTCCGTCGGGAACACGTTCTACGGCTTGAGCTTGGGCAGCGTGCTCATCTTGTGCGCCCTCGGTCTGGCCATTACCTTCGGCTTGATGGGCGTGATCAACATGGCCCACGGCGAGATGATGATGATCGGCGCGTACACGTCGTTCGTCGTGCAGAATTTATTCATCGCGAATCTGCCAGCGCACTTGGATTGGTACGTTGCCGTTGCGGTGCCGGCCGCGTTCGTGGTCAGCGGCGCCGTGGGCGTGCTCATGGAGCGTACGGTCATCCGCCACCTCTACGGTCGCCCACTCGAGACGCTGCTCGCGACTTGGGGCATTTCCTTGCTCTTGATCCAGACCGTGCGCTTGATCTTCGGCGCGCAGAACGTGACTGTCGCGAACCCCAGTTGGTTGTCCGGCGGTGTCGAGATTTTGCCACAGGTCGTGCTGACCTACAGTCGCCTGGCCGTGATCGCGTTCAGCGTCGTAGTCATGCTGTTCGTCTGGGCGCTGATGCAAAAGACGCGGCTCGGCTTGGAAGTGCGCGCCGTGACGCAAAACCGGGCCATGGCCGCGGCCATGGGGATCTCCACGCGCCGTGTCGATATGTGGACGTTCGGCATCGGTTCCGGCGTCGCCGGACTGGGCGGTGTGGCGCTCTCGCAGCTGAGCAACGTGGGCCCGGAACTCGGACAAGGTTACATCGTCGACTCGTTCATGGTCGTGGTGCTCGGGGGCGTCGGCAAGCTCGCGGGCACGATCGCGGGTGGCTTGGGTCTCGGGCTAGTGAACAAGTACCTCGAGCCGATGGCCGGCGCCGTGCTCGGAAAGATCTTCATTTTGGGCTTCATCATCGTGTTCATTCAGCGGCGTCCGCAGGGCATCTTCGCGCTCAAGGGTCGCGCCGCGGAGGTCTCGTGAAAGCTGAACCGGCCGTTGGCCTGAGCGCGCTGCACGACAAGCGCGGTTGGATCGCCGTGGGCGTCGTTGCGCTCCTGTTGTGCGTGCTCGTACCGATCCTGAGCTTGGGGGTACCCGAGAGCTCGCCGCTCCACTTGCCCGACTATTTGATCGCATTGCTCGGCAAATTCCTATGCTACGGAATCGTGGCGCTCGCGATCGACTTGATCTGGGGCTTCACGGGTATCCTGAGCCTCGGCCACGGCGTGTTCTTCGCCCTCGGCGGCTACGCGATGGGCATGTACCTGATGCTGTCGATCGGCGCGCAAGGCGTGTACAAGAGCGCCCTGCCGGATTTCATGGTGTTCCTCGACTGGAAGGAATTACCCTGGTTTTGGCGCGGGTTCGACAACCTCAGCGTGGCGCTGATCGCAGCCTTGGTCGTGCCCGGCCTACTCGCCTTCGCCTTCGGTTACTTCGCGTTCCGCTCGCGCATCCGCGGCGTTTACTTTTCGATCATCACGCAAGCGCTGACCTACGCGTTGATGCTCTTGTTCTTCCGTAACGAGACGGGTTTCGGCGGCAACAACGGCCTGACCGATTTCAAATCTCTGTATGGCTACGATCTGCATCAGCCGTCCACCAAGGTCACGCTGTACGTTTTGTCGGCGCTCGCGCTGCTCGCCACGTACCTCTTGTGCCGATACATCGTGACCTCCAAGGCGGGCCGGGTACTACGCGCCATTCGCGATGCCGAGAGCCGCGCCATGTTCGTCGGTTTCAACCCGACGAGCTACAAGCTGTTCGCATGGACCTTGAGCGCGGTGCTGTGCGGGCTTGCGGGGGCGCTGTACGTGCCCCAAGTCGGCATCATCAATCCGGGTGAGATGCAGCCGGCCAACTCGATCGAAATGGGCATTTGGGTCGCGGTCGGGGGCCGAGCCACGCTATTCGGCGCAATTTTGGGGGCGTTCGTGGTCAACGGCATGCGCAGCTTCTTCACCGCGGCCATGCCGAACGCCTGGTTGTACGTGCTCGGTCTGTTGTTCATCGCCGTCACGCTGTTTTTTCCGGACGGCGTTGCGGGCGCGCTCGGGCGTCTGAAGCGGAAGAGTTAATGTCGAAATCATCAGCCGTGAGTAGCTCGGTGCCCCCTGTCTCGCGAGAATCCGAAGCCAGCGCGGCCGCGCCGGAATCGGGGCCGAACGTGCCGACGCCGCCGGTCAAGCCGGCCGAAAAGAGCGGCAAGCGTCCATGGTCGGTGCGCCCGCGCCTGATCGATCCCGCGCGCCGGGATGCGATGGTCGCGGGTAAGCAAGCCGTGCTCGTGGTCGACAACGTGAGCGTCAGCTTCGACGGCTTCAAAGCCATCACCGACCTCACGCTGATCCTCGAGAAAGGCGAGCTGCGCTGTCTGATCGGCCCGAACGGTGCGGGCAAGACCACGTTGATGGACATCATCACGGGTAAAACGAAGCCCGACAGCGGCACCGTGTTCATGCCCCACGATGCGCGCGATCTGACTCAGCTGAAGGAGTACGAGATCGCGGAGCTCGGCATTTGCCGCAAGTTCCAGCGCCCGACCGTGTTCGCTGGCCACAGCGTGTACGAGAACATGGAGCTCGCGCTGCAAGGGCGAAAGGGCGTGTGGAACAGCTTGTTCTTCCGTCTGAACGCCGAGCAAAAGCGGACGATAGAAGGAATTCTGGAGCAAATTGGCCTGCACGAGCATGCCGCCGTGCGCGCCGGCCAACTCGCCCACGGGCAGAAGCAATGGCTCGAAATCGGGATGCTGCTCGCTCAAAATCCCAAGGTGCTGCTGGTGGACGAACCGATCGCCGGCATGACTCACCAGGAAACCGAGCGCACGGCCGAGCTACTCAAGTCCCTCGCGGGAGAACGCACCGTAGTGGTGGTCGAGCATGACATGGAGTTCGTGCGCAGCATCGCCCAGAAGGTCACGGTGTTGCACGAGGGCAAGGTGCTCGCCGAGGGCGATATCGACTCCGTGCAGAGCAATCCGCGCGTGATCGAGGTCTACCTGGGCGAACCACGCACCTGAATCCGCAAGTAGCTGAAGGGTCGAAGATGCTAGAGATCGAAGCGCTCAATCAATTCTACGGCGAAACCCACGTGCTGTGGGACATGGCGCTGACGGTACCCGAGGGTAGCTGCACCGTGTTGATGGGCCGCAACGGAGTCGGCAAAACCACGTTGCTCAAGACGGTGATGGGTAACCTGCGCACCCGCTCCGGTAAGATCAAATTCATGGGTGAAGATCTCGCCCCGCGACCGGCGGAGCTGCGCGCCAAAAAGGGCATCGGCTTCGTGCCCCAGGGCCGCGAGATTTTCGGTCAATTGTCGGTGGGCGAGAACCTACGGGTCGGCTTGGGCGTGACCGGCGAAAAGCAGGTGCCCGAGCGCATTTTCAAGCTATTCCCCGTCCTCCAATCGATGCTGCGCCGGCGCGGCGGTGACCTTTCGGGCGGTCAGCAGCAACAGCTGGCGATCGGACGCGCGCTCACCTTGCACCCCAAGCTCCTCATCTTGGACGAGCCCACCGAGGGCATTCAGCCCAACATCGTGAGCGAGATCGCCGACATTTTGATCGAGCTCAACACCAAAGAAAAACTCACCATCTTGCTCGTGGAGCAAAAATTGACCTTCGCTCGGCGTGTCGGCAAGCGCTTCGTGATCATGGATCGCGGCCGATCCGTGGCCGAGGGCGAGATGCCGGAGCTAAACGACGAGTTGGTGTCGCGTTACCTCACGGTGTGAGGCACGCCGCGCTCTGGTGTTCGGGCGCGGGCACTTTGTCGGCCGCCGCGTTCATGCCCGTGGTCGTGACGCAAGACATCGGCACGCCTTGGTCAATGTAGCGGTGCCCGCCGTGGCCCGTGTCGGCGGCGGCTTCGGGTGTCCAGACCAACTGCGCGCCGACGTTCAACGGCACGAGCTTCTCGCGCAGCGCCGCGACCCCGTCTTCATCTAGACCGAGACGCTCCGGATCGCGGAAGAGGTCATCGAACAACGCGAGCGGAAAGGGCTGCAAACGAACGTCGAGCGTGGCGCGGTCAGGGTAGCGGGGCAGGCTCGCCAGCGGGTCCTTGGGGAAGGAGCGCGTGACGTGCGTTTGATAGAAGAGCGGTGAGGCCTTGTCGAAAGTGAGCTGACCGGGGATTAGATTCGAGTCGATGCTCTTGGCGTTCCACATCTTGGACACTGCGTTCCCGGAATCATCCAACATGCAGTCGGACACTAGCCATAGGTCGGCGTCTTGCGCGGGATCCGGATCGGTTCCCGCCTTCACCGAGCCGCTGCGATAGAGTTCGCGCCCTTCGGCGAACGCGGCCACCTCGAACCAGGCGCGGCGGTCTTGCGCGGCGCCGCTCGGCCACTTGTGACCGGAAGCCACGTTGTCCACGATCACCACCAGGTTGGCACTCGACCCTAACCCGCGCACGCACAGCGCGGTCTGCAGCGTGGTGTCGAGGAAGCGCTGCACGGCCGCGCGTTGCTCCTCGGCGTGCGGAAACGGCGTCAGCGCCAGGTCGACGCCGGGAAATTCGTGGCTGTGCCGATCGCGCGGCGGCGCGCCGGGAACATCCGCGATCGGCCCACGCTCGGCGCTCTTGGCCATGTGACATTGCCCGCAAGTACTGCCACTCTTTCCGGAGAACGCGGACGCCTGCCATTCGGCGAACGAGCGCTCGATGGCCACGCCATGCCCGTTCACGACGTCGTGACAGCTGCCACACAGTTTGGATGACTCCAACTGAGAACGATCGTGGAGCGGGGAGTACGCGGACTGGTGGACGTCGTTGGGCCGCGCATTGTCGAGGCTGCCGCGCATCACGCGATCGTTTGCCAGGCGTGTCGAGTTGTTGTGCGTGTTCGTGATCTGATTGACGTTGTGGCACGCGTAGCAGGTCACGCCTTGCAGTCGCTCCGGCAGAGCCGAAAGATTGGTGCCGTCGCGCGTGGCGCCGGTTTTGACGGCGACCGGCGCGTGGCAGCTCGCGCAGAACACGCCCACGTCGGCTTCGTCCTGGGCGCGTTGGTTCAGCGCGACGAACAGAGGGTCGACGCTGGCATAGGCGTGCATGCTGCCGGACCACTCTTCGTAGTGGCGGGAGTGACACTCGGCGCAGGTCTTCGGGTCCATCAGCTCCTCGACGCTCGAGACGCTGGGCTGAGGTGTCGGCCGGCTGCTGCACGCCATTGAAATTAGGCTGCATAGTAGCGCCGACTTTGGAAAAGAAAGCTTGCTGAGCATGGGGACGAGCAATCGCGCGGCGGCTGCTATGCTTGCCAGCATCGGCGCAGCCGGCATCCTCGATCATGTCCCGACTTCTTTGCAACGCAACGCTCGGCTTGTGGATTGGCCTCACGGCTTCGCTGAGCGCCTGCTCCTCGGAGTCGTCGCACGCCGGGCATGAAGCCGAGGCGGGAGCGACCGGCACCACCGTGGGCTGCCGCGCCGATGACGGCGACGTTTACGCGGATGGGATGAAGAAACTCGGTGCGGCGGGCCAGCTCGAATTCCAGCTCGTTTCCAGCACCCCCTCGCCGCCCGCGCTGAATGACAATCGTTTCATCGTGCAGGTGACGGACACAGAAGGGACGCCGGTCGAAGGGGAGCTGAGCGTGGCGTTGGACATGCCCGAGCACGGTCACCCGAGCCCCGAGCAACCTGGCATCAGCTTCGACCCCGACCGCCAGACCTTCACCTTGGATCCGATGCGCCTGTTCATGGTCGGTCTGTGGCGCATCACGTTCAGCTTCGCCAGTGCGGACGCCGATGCGCCGGTCGACGATTCGGCGGTGTTCGAGTTCTGCATCGACTAAGGTGGATTCGCGGCGCCGTTCAGCCGGTAGTTGAGGAATAGATGCGAGGCGTGGCGGCGAACGCTGCGTAGCTCGAAGCCTGCGCCGCCGAGATCGAACCCGTCCGCGAGGGACTTGCGCTCATCGCCCGAAAAGCGGCCGAACAGCGCGGGTGACGAGGTGAGGAACAGTTGGTCGAGCAGCCGTTCGCGAACCAACTCACTGAACAGTGATGGCCCGCCCTCGGTCAGCACACGCGCGAAGCCGGCCGCGCGCAACGACCCGAGTACGCCCGCGAACGCGATCCGCTCCGAGTCTTGCACGGTGAGTCGCACACTCGGCGGGAGCTCCGCGCGCAGTTTGGCTTCCCCCTTCGGCGTCGTGAAGATCCACGCGCCATCCACCGCGGGTTCGCTGACGTCGATCGCGCCGGAGGCGCTGACGAGCACGAACTGCGGGCGCTCGCTCAAGCCGAGTTGGCGGCGCATGTCCGCAAACGCCGCCGCGGCCGCAGGATAGATGCGATCGGGTAGCCAGAGGTGACCCTGAGATTTGCGGAACGTGCCCGCGCCGAGCAGCACGGCATCCGCCGCTGCGCGCAGCAGGCCCATCACGAAGCGATCGGCGGGGTTGCGCCCACTGATGATTTGCCCCGACTCGGTATCGCCGGGCAGAGCGACGACTCCGTCGAGCGAGGCCACGAAGTTTGCGTACACGCACTCGCGGGGAAAATTCAGCGTGCCGCCGTAGTTTCCGGCAAGCGCCGACGGAAGCATGGAATGTTCGTCTTGCGAGCGCTCGAATAGCAGCTCGAGTGCCTGTCCGGCCGGTGCAATTGCGGAGGTGTCGCTGAGATTCACAGGTAGGCAAAGCTACCACTTAATCGATGCCCTGGAGGGCGCGGGCGAGCTGGGGTAGAAGAGAAGCAATGAGGGACCTTACTTTGTGGGAAGGGGCGCTCGCTGCGTCCGTGTTCTGTTCGATCTTCAGCGTGGCGATGCCGGCCGGGGCGCAGACGCCTGCCGCCCCGAGTGCTGCACCGGCTACGGTTGCACCGGGGGCCGCGCCGCCACCGCCGCCGGGCTACGGCTACCCCCCGCCTCCCGGGTACGGCTATCCGCCGCCTCCCGGATACGGGACCTATCCGCCACCGCGGCTAATGCTTCGTGCTCCCGAGAGTGCGCCTTACGAGGGCGGCCCGGTGCCGGCTGGTTATCACGTCGAGGAACGCTATCGCAGAGGCTTGATCATCGGCGGCTCGATCACGATGGGCGTGCCCTGGATGCTCAGCGTCCTGGCCGCTTCGGCGGCCGACTTCAAGAATCAATCGGGCTGGCTGGTCGTGCCCGCGCTGGGGCCATGGATCACCATGCTCGCGCGCGACAAGGACCGGATTTGCTCGACCGACTATCAAACGGGCGCCCAAAGTTATTGCTACGACGAGGTGAATAGCGGCGTGCGCACGGTGCTGATTCTGGATGGCCTCGTGCAAGGCGCAGGGGCAATCATGCTCATTTACGGCCTCGCCGCGCCGAAGAAAGTGATCGTTCGGGATTTCATGGGCCGCCTGCACTTCACGCCCGCGCAAATGGGCCGGCTCGGTTACGGCGGCGTGTTGTCCGGCGAGTTCTAGATCGCCTCGCCCTTGAATTGGCTCGTGTACAGGCGGTGATACACACCGCGCTGCGCGAGCAGTTCGGCGTGCCGGCCGTGTTCGGCGAGCACGCCGTGCTCAATGACCAGTATCTGATCCGCCTCTGCGATCGTGCTCAGGCGGTGAGCGATCACGAAGCTGGTACGCCCCGCCATCAACGCCAGCAGCGCGCGCTGAATGCGCGCCTCGGTGCGTGTGTCGACACTGCTGGTCGCTTCGTCCAAAATGAGGATCGCCGGATCCGCGAGGATGGCCCGCGCGATCGCCAGCAACTGACGTTGTCCCTGGCTCAGGTTGCCCGCGCGCTCCGAAAGCTGCGTCTCGTAGCCGTGGGGCAATAGGCGAATGAAGGCATCGGCTTCGGCCAGTTTCGCCGCCGCCATCACTTCGGCGTCACTAGCTTCGAGCCGACCGTAGCGGATGTTCTCGAGCACCGAACCCGAGAACAAAAAGACGTCTTGCAGCACCAATCCCAGGTTTTTTCGAAGATCCGGTTTGCGGATGGTGCGGATGTCTCGACCATCGATGCAAATGACGCCGCCGTCGAGCTCGTAGAATCGTGTCAGCAGATTGACGATGGTGGTCTTGCCGGCGCCGGTGGGGCCGACCAGCGCTATGACCTGACCCGGTCTGGCCGCGAACGACAAATCCTGGAGCACGACCGCGCCCGGCGCATAGCCGAAGCGGACGCGGTCGAAAGTGACGTTGCCCTCGAGTTTGCCGAGCGGCTCGGTCGCTTGGTCCGTTTCGGGTGGGATGTCGAAGATCGCGAAGATACGTTCGGCGCCCGCAAGCGCGGATTGGATCGAGTTGTAAAGGTTCGCCAGTTGCCGGAGCGGGTTCACGAACTGCTGCGCATAGTTGATGAAGGTGGCGATGATGCCGACACTGACCAACCCCGCCAGTGCGAGCCAGCCGCCTAGGCCGGCCAGCACGATCACGAACAGGTTGCCGAGCACGGAGGTGATTGGCATGAGCAGTAGAGCGTAACTATTGGCGTACACGCCGGCCTTGAAAACCTGGCTATTGTGACGCCGAAAAGCCTCGATTGCCGATTGCTTGCGCCGAAACGCCTGGGCCGTCTTTTGCCCGCTGATCGCCTCTTCCATCACGCCATTCAGCTGCCCGAGGTCACGCTGCAGGTCTCGAAAACCCTTGCGCGTGTAGCGCGCGACGAACTGCGTGAACCAGAACATGATCGGCACGACGAACAGCGAGGCCAGAGCCAGCCAACGGTCCAGCAAGAACATGGCCACCACGATGCCGAACATCGACAGCAGGCTGGCCACCAAGGTCGTCACGTTCTGAGAGATCGCTTGATTGATCGCTTCGACGTCGTTCGTCAGCCGGCTCAGCAGGTCACCCGTCGACCCTTGGCCGAAAAAAGCGATCGGTAAGCGTTGCACCCGCGTGAACAGGTCTTGTCGCAGCTGCTTCAGCGCCCGTTGCGAGACGTCGGCCATCGCGCGGCCGGCCATCGCTTGGAGGAGGTTGCACGCGAGGTAAACGCCCAGCATCCATAGCGCCAGCCGGACCAGGCGATCCATGGCGCCCGCGTGCACGAGGTGGTCGATCGCGAGCCCCATCAAATAGGGGCCGACCAAGCCAAAAAACGTGTACAGAACGACCAAAATCAATACCCAACGCAGCTGGCGCTGAAACGGTCGCAAGTAGGGGAGGAGTCGGCTGAGCGCGCTGCGTGCATCGCGCGCCTTTTCGATGCGGCCAACGTGCGTGACCTGCGGCATCCCCGGACGCGGGTTACCGCCGAGAGGGGCGCCTTCCGGGCTCAGTCGCGGTTGATTCATCGCGCGAGCGGCTCCTCGACCTGCGTCGGAGCGTGGCCCGTACCGAGCTGGGAAGCGTAGATCTCGCGGTAAACTTGGCTCTCGCGCATCAGCTGGCCATGGTTGCCTTCGGCGACGATCCGCCCCTCGTCCAGCACCAAGATCTTGTCTGCGCGCAGCACGGTGCTGATGCGCTGAGCAACGATGATCCGCGTCTGCGCATCGTGCTGCGCGGTCAGCGCATCTTGAATTAGCGTTTCCGTTTCGACATCGACGGCGCTCGTGCTGTCGTCCAAGATGAGCAGCTTGGGGCGAAGCAGCAGCGCGCGGGCCAGGGCCAACCGTTGCCGTTGCCCGCCCGAGAAATTCGCCCCGCGTTGCTCCACGCGGCTGTCGTAGCCCGCATCGAGTTCCATAATGAAATCATGAGCTTGAGCCGCCTGCGCCGCCGCAATCACGAGCCCCTCGGCGGCGCTGGGCTGGCCGTAGCGAATGTTGTCTCGAACGTTACCCGAGAACAGCAAAGACTCCTGCGGCACGATCCCAATCGCGGCGAGCAACGAGTCCTCGGTCACCGTTCGCACATCGACGCCGTCGAGGGTCACGCGGCCCGAAGTCACGTCGTAGAAGCGCGGGATTAATTTTACGAGAGTCGATTTACCGGCGCCCGTCGCGCCCAAGATGGCCACCGTCTGACCCGACTCTGCAACGAAGCTGACCTGCTTCAGCACGGCATCGGCCTCGGCGCCGTCATAGGAGAAGGTAACGTCTTCGAAGGTGAGTCGCGGTGCAGCGGTCACGAGCAGTGCTTGCGCACCCGGCGCGTCACTCACTTCCGGGACCACGCTCAGCACTTCGTCGAGGCGCTTTGCCGAAGCGATGCCGCTGGCCCAGATGTTCGACAGCATGGTCATCATCACGAGCGGGGTCATCGTCGTCAAAAGGTAGTTGGTGAAAGCTACGATCTGCCCGATCGAAAGCTTGCCGCGTGCGCTCTCCAAGCCGCCCGCCCAAATCACGACCACCAGGCCGACGTTCACGCATAGTGTCAGCGCGGGCGGCATCAAGGCCGCGAAGCGCATGACTTTGCTTGATTCGTCGCAGTAAGCGCGATTGCCGAGGTCGAAGCGCTGCTCCTCGAACGGCTCGCGGACGAACGCCTTGACGAGGCGGATGCCCGCGACGTTTTCCTGCAGCACGGTGTTCATGCGGTCGAGCCGCTGCTGCACGAAGCGGAACATTGGCTCTTGTTTGACCAAGAAGAACACGATGAGCGCCGAGGTTACCAAGAGCAGCGGCAACATGGTCAACGCCAAGGTCGGGCTGGTGGTGATCATCAGCGCCAAGCTTCCGATCATCAAGAGCGGGGCGCGGGTGCCGATACGCAATGTGATCTGCATCAGCCGTTGCACGGAGCCGGTATCGCTGGTCAAGCGCACCATCAGTTGACCGGTCTTTTGCTGGTCGAGATTCCCGTAAGAAAAGCTCTGGATTTTGAGGAAAAGCGCTTCGCGCAAATCACGCGCTACACTTTCGCCGACCCGCACCGAGAGATCGTTGTTGCCGATGGCGACGAAGATACTCAGCGCGCTCACCCCCAACATCAGCAGCGAAGTGCGGATCACGAGTCCGCGATCGTGCGCCAAAATTCCGTGATCGATCAGGCTCTGGATCAAGCGGGGGATGGAAAGATCCAGCACCACCAGGAGCGTCAACAGCGCGAGTGCTCCGAGCGAACGAAGCCAGTACGGCTTGGCGAAGCGGAATAACTTGGCGACGGAGCCCATGGGGGCCGCGACGATAGCCCACTCACGCGAGCGGGCGCTCGGCCCGTTTTGCCACATGGGGCGGAACGGCGGCGCGGTTGCGGCTGAATCAGCAGCCGAAACGGCGGATTTCCGGCGTGGTCCGTGCACTACCACTGGCACGCACGATGCACCCCTGACCGCGTCCCGCTGCGGCTCATGCAGCGCCAAAGGAGGACTTTCACCATGTTGAACTCCGAGAAACCGTACCTGATCGTGGTTGGCATCGACTACTCACCAGCGAGCGACTTGGCGCTGGAGCGCGCGTTCGAGCTAGCGGCGGCGCGCCCACGAGCCGATGTGCACGTGGTGAATGTCGTGCGCCTGTACGGGAACCAGGCGTTGGTCGACGGCCCGACCGAGCCCTCAGGCTTCGCCAGCGTGAGCCTGGCCGATGCGACGGCCCAGGTCGGTCGTTACGTCGAGCAGCGTCGTCAAGCCTTCGGCGGGCCGCTCGACAACGTGCGCGTGCGCGGCCACTTGCGACTCGAGGCGCCCGCGCAGGAGCTCGCTCAAATCGCGGCTGACTTGGAGGCGGACCTGGTCGTGGTCGGCACCCACGGCCGGCGCGGCATTGCACGCATGCTACTCGGATCCGTGGCCGAAGCGGTGGTAAGGCTCGCCCCCTGTCCGGTGTTCGTCGTTCGCCCGAAAGCGCTGCCCGAGCAGCTGCCGCGCATCGAGCCGCCGTGCCCGGAGTGCGTGGAGGCGCGCCGCGCGTCAGGTGGTGCCGAATATTGGTGCGAACAGCACCGTGAGCGGCATGGACAACGGCACACCTACACTCAACGCGATCGCGCCGGGGCAGAGACCGAGATGCCGCTCACGTTCCACAACTGAGGCCGCTGCCTAATTGGGGGAAGGGTAGTTGCGCTTCACGTAGCAGAGGCCATCTGAATTCAGATGGCCTTGGGTGCTCTGGTTGTAGGTCGCAAAGTCGAAGTAGTCCCGAAGGCCCGCCGCGGGATCGTCGTCCGATGCGGGCACGCCGTGCGGATCGAAACGCATGGCCCCGACCAGTTTCGGGTGCACGTCGGTGCGCGGTTCGAGGCAATAGCGCCAATCTACCGCGTTCCCCTGCGTGTCCGTGTACGCCGTGTAATCGACGCCACGCGTATCGTCCAAAGTCACGAGCGCCGAACCTGCCGAGCTGACCGCGCGCGCGGCGTATTGATCGAAGTGAGCGGGCGAGTCGTGTAGCACGCTGTCCCAAAACGGATGGTCGGTATGCAGCGTGACCTGAGCGATCACGGAAGAGTTGCTCAGGAAGGCGATGCCTCGCTGATGCTCTTCAGCGCTGCTGATCGCCTCGGCCGGATCGTTGTCGGGGTTTTGGCAGTTGAGGTAGCTGACGGGCGACTTGAAGCAAAAGCGAAAGTTCACGGTCTCGGGCCAGGCCCGGCTGGTCTCCGTAACGCAGCCGTCGACGTTGGAGTCACCCTTGAACGTAGCGCGACCGACGTACATCACCGCGCAGCCGTTTTCGGCCATCTCTTGGTAGTCGGCGAGTGCCTCGGCATCCAGGTTCACGTTCTGCGCTGAGTCCGTCGCAGGGATCACGTCGAAACCGAAGGCGTAACGCGTGCCATCGGTTGCGAACGCTTCAGCCCCATTTTCATTCTGGTTGTTCAACGCGGCGATCGGAACTGCGAGCTCACTGCCGCCGCCTTTGCCGGTCAGGTAGCTCGCGTCGCTGCGGCTCAGATCGACGGCCCACGGCCCTTCGACACGCGCCACCAACTTGCCGGTCCCGAGCTGCGTGCCCTTTTGCTGGTCCGGATTCTCGGAGAGCGTGATCTTGTCGATGGTCGTGAGCAAATGGTCGAAGCGAACGTCCCAGCCATCCACGAACGCGGCGTCGTCTTCACTCGTGGGCGGGAAGGGATAGCCGGTAATGGCGAGCGCTTCCCCCGAAGCGGCAAACCAGACGTTGCCTTTTCCGGGATCCTTGGGTGAGCAAAAGGGCTGCAATTGGTAGCCGGTGGCGGACGTAGGCGTTGCCGCCGGCACGCATTCGATCGCGGCGCCCGGCGCTTGGCCGTTTTCGTCGCTGCTCGAGCAACCAGTCAACAGAGTGAGTACGAAAAGGGCGCGCACGACGGCGTCGCCATGAAGGAAATTCATGAGATTTCTCCGAATAATCTGACAATCGTGAGGGACGTTCGCCGCGCGCGTAGGGCTGCGCGTGCGAGCGCCGAGCGCAGGATGATGCGCGGACGAGTTCGCGGAACGGCGAGCGCAAATGCCCGCCGGCAAAACCGATGACGACTTCAGACCGCGCGGGGCGGAGAAGTCTTGGGTGCGCTCAGCAATGCTCGGCCGCGATCACTAGCGACATGCTCACGCGCGACAAGGTTCGTGACGGCGGGCAGCCAGATGAGAGAACAAAGCTGACTTTCGGCGACCGGTTGTACCGGCGGACCCGAGAAGCCGAGCGGACATGCATCCGCCGGGGAGGACGCGCTGCCCAAGACGAGCGTGGGGCGATTCGGTGCGCGGTGCGTGGCGTCGTCGCTCGGTGCGCGCTCGGGCGCCGCGCTGAGCACTCGATGCAAGTGCACGAGGCCGCTCGCCCCAGCGCCAAAACCGTGCGGAACCAGCGAGAAATGCAGAACATTGACCAGCTGCAGCGCGACCACGCACAGCGCAACGACGCTGGCGAGAGAACGAACGCTGAATACGGCGCGCTTGGTCATTTCTCGGAAGAACGCTATCCGTAGCGCGGCGGTCCGGAGTTGGCAAGACTCGGTCGCTCGCCGAGCTCCAGAACACCCCATGAATCGCCAGATTGTTACGTGCGCGTTCACGCTTGCCTGCACGTTGCTCGCCATCGGGCCGCGCGCCGCTCGCGCCGCAGACACGCCCGGCGACCCGGTGCGCGTGCGAACGCGCGAAGACAACGAGTTCAGCGTGATGAAGGTCCTTGCCGACGCGGGCAAGCACGATCTCGAGCACGAGGGCTGGAACGCGTACGGTCAGTTCACTTACATCTCGAGCTGGAAGGCTCCCTTTTCGGCGGAGTACAGCAACTTGAACGGCAGCGATCGCTCGCTGTCGAGTGCCAGTGAACACAGCTTCACGGCCACCGCCACGCTCTATCTCGGACTAGCGCTTTGGCCCGGTGCTGAAGCGTACTTGGTACCAGAGGTGATCTCGAGTCGCCCGCTTTCGAATTTGGCGGGTCTCGGCGCCTCGATTCAGAATTTCGAACTGCAGAAGCAGGGCTCGCTCACGCCCAGTGTTTATCGCTCGCGCGCCTACCTGACGCAGACGATCAATTTCGGAGGTACCCGCGTCGAGCGTCCCTCGGGACCGATGCAGCTCGGAACGACCGTCGACAGTCGACGCCTGCTGTTCGTCGTCGGAAACTACAGCATCCTCGACTTCTTCGATCGCAACTCGGTCGTGGGCGATCCGCGGCGGCAGTTCTTCAACATCGCGTTCTTGAGCCATGGCGCCTACGACTTCGCGGCCGACTCGCGCGGTTACTCCTGGGGCGCCTTATTCGAGTTGCATTACGATGACTGGGCGCTACGGGCCGGCCGCTTCACGCCGCCGAAAGAGCCGAACCAGCTGGAGATAGATTTCCGGATCACGAAGTACTACGCCGACCAAGTCGAGTTCGAGCATGCGCATCGCATCCACGGTCGCGCGGGGGTGGTGCGCTTACTCGTCTATCGAAATCGCGAAAACATGGGCGGGTTCAGCGACGCGGTGCAGGAATATCAAGCCGATCCGGCCAAGAATGCCGCCGCTTGCCGGAGCTTCAACTACGGCTCGAGTAACGCCACGGCGCCGGATTTGTGCTGGGCTCGCCAGCCGCGCGTCAAGGTCGGCATGGGCATGAGCTTCGAACAGCAGCTCACGGACGACGTGGGAGTGTTCGCCAGGGCCATGGTTTCCGACGGCCGCACCGAGGTGTATTCGTACACGTCCAGCGACCGCTCCGCATCGCTGGGCGCGGTCGTGCATGGCGCGCCTTGGCATCGCCCCTTCGACCTTGCGGGGGTGGCTTACGCGGCCAGCTGGATTTCTTCTGCGCACGCCCGCTACCTCGAACTCGGCGGTATCGATGGCTTCATCGGTGATGGTCGGCTCAGGCGCGCTTCGGAGCGTGTGCTGGAGCTGTTCTACAGCTTGAACGTGTACCGCTCACTCGCGCTTTCGGCCGACTATCAACACATCTCGAACCCCGCCTACAACGCCGATCGGGGTCCGGTGAGTGTGCTCTCGGGCCGAGTCCATGCCGAGTTTTAGTCGACGAAGGTCGCGATTGTTGCGCTAAGAGTGGGGCGATGAATTTGGCGGCCTACTTCCAACGCATCGGGTATCAAGGACGGTATCGGCCGACTCTCGAGCTGTTGTCGGCGCTCACGGCGGCGCACACGCAGTCGATCCCGTTCGAAAATTTGGACGTACTACTCGGGCGCGCGATTTCGCTCGAGCCGGACGCGCTGTTCCAGAAGCTGGTCATCGATCGTCGCGGCGGCTATTGCTTCGAGCAAAACGGCCTATTTCTGGAAGTGTTGCGCGAACTCGGCTTCCAGGTCGCGCCAATCAGCGCGCGGGTACGTTTGCAGCGTCCTCGCGACTTCATCCCGCCGCGCACGCATGTCTTCTTGCGAGTCGAATTGGACGGTGAGAGCTGGCTGACGGACGTCGGCGTGGGCGGACTTTCGCTGACCGCACCGTTGCGCCTGGCTACCGACGCCGAGCAACGCACGCCGCACGAACCGCGACGCATCTTGCAAGAAGGCGCGCGACTCTTTCACCAGGTGCGCTTCGGCGCCGAGTGGCAAGACATCTGCGAGTTCACGCTGGAGGAGATGCCGCCCATCGATCGCGAACTTGCCAATTGGTACACGAGCGCGCATCCCAAATCGCATTTCAAGAACCGACTGCTCGTGGCCAGGGCCGCCCCCGAAGCTCAGCGGCTCACGCTCCTGAACGACGAATTCGCGCTGCGCGACCGCTATGGATCGGCGACCAAGCGGCAGATCGGTTCGGCCTCCGAGCTGCTCGAAGTGCTGGTGAAGCAGTTCGGCCTGTATTTCCCGCCCGGCACGCGCTTCGGTGAAACGGGTGCTCCCTGGCCAACCCTCTAAATCCAAGCGCGCTCGCCTTCCGACTTGTTGCCATCGCGACAGATCCCGTAGATTCGGGCGCTTGAACCAGGAGTCAAAATGATGCGTTCGAGTTCAACACGCGTGTTTATGATTGGACTTGCGACGGTGGCAGCGTTCGCTTCGACAACGGTGCGTGATGCCGTGGGCGCCATTGCCGTTCGCACTTACGTCGGGGGCCGGGTCTCGCTGGAGCTGGAGGGCGTGAACATCGGCAGTGTCGACAAGGCGAGCGGTGGCCAGGCGGTGGGTTCGGTCGCCTTCGACAAGCAAGCGGGTGCGTTCTCCAAGAAGCACATCGCGGGCATCAAATACGAGGATATCCAGTTCGACCTGGGCGCTGGCGCGAGCAAAGAATTTTTCACCTGGCTTTCCGCCAGTATGAACGGCACGCGCCCCGCGAAATCGGGCGCGCTGCTCGAGAGCGACGTCGACGGCACCCTCCGTAACAAGCTCGCGTTCAGCAACGCCACCATCGCGGACGTTACTTTTCCCGCGCTAGACGCAACGTCTGGAAAGAACGCGGCCTTCCTCACCGTCACCCTGAGCCCGGAAAAAACCACGCGCTCGGCCGCCGGCGGCAAAGCCGACTCGAAGATTGGTGCCAAGACCAAGGCCTGGATCCAGTCGAATTTTCGCGTCACGATCCCCGGGCTCGAAGACGCCACGCGCTCCATCAGCAAAGTCGACGCGCTCTCCGTTCGATTCAAGACCGTCAGCAACGCGGTCGGCGTGACGCGAGAGTATCAGCGCACACCGGTGTCGGCCGACATCTCGAACCTGATCATCACGGTGCCGGAATCGCGCGCGGCTTCTCTATACAAGTGGCAAGAAGAGTTCTTGGGCCAAGGCAAGAGCGGCGACGCAAACGAAAAGACGGCAACGATCGAGCTACTCGACGCGTCGCTGAAGGGGGTCTTGTTTACGGTTTCGCTGAAGGGCGTGGGCGTCGTCAGTGTCGCCAGTGCGCCCGTCGAAGCCGGACAGGAGAGTGTGCGCAACGTACAAGCCGAACTGTACGTCGAATCAGCCGCATTCGAGCCGGGCGCGCTCTAATCCGGCCTGCGTCCACGACGAGCAGCGAGGCCTCACGCGTCGCGCGGCTCGTCGAGTGCCGGTAAGAAGCGAACGCGAATCAGCGGGTGCGTGGCCGTCAGCGTGAGGGTCAGCTGCTCGGCCAACTCGAGTACGAGGTGCTTGCCGGGTGCGTCGTTGCCGATCCGAGCCGTCAGCACGACCTCGCGGCAACGCGCCGACGCGATTGCCTCGACCCAGTTCGCGCGGAAGCGCTCGTGCCAGGTCCAGGCGCCGGTCGTGCTACTGGGCTCGAAATCGGCCACCAATTCGACCTCGGTCGGCATGACATCATTTGGGGGCGTCCACGCGACCGTGACACGGGGACGGCGAGGCCGCTCGGAGGCGGCGGCGGCGGCACGGCGCCGAGGCTGATGCCGCTGAGCGGGGCGAGCGAAAGCGGGTTGCATCGCGCGGGTCTCCATTCGGTAGACCCAGTGTCTACTATAGAAGACCTGGTGGCGCAAGGGAATCCGGGCGGACGGCCAGGATTAAAGTTCCCGGTGCATGACCAGGGCGTCGACCAAGCCCAAGGAAGGGTGCCTGAACGCCTTGGGCAGACGCCCTACGATCTGAAAGCCAGCGCGTTGCCACAGTTTCGAACGCCGTTCGTCGGTGCTGACCACGAAGTCGAACTGCATCGCCAAGTAGCCTCGAGCGCGCGCGGTCCCGAGTGAGTGCTCGCACATGGCCTGGGCGATGCCGCGTCCGGTCGCAGAAGGCGATACGACGTAAATCGCCGTCGCCACGTGGGCACCGCCCCCCGGCTGGTTCGTGCGCAGGAAGTACGTGCCGACGATCGTTCCCTCTTGCTCGGCCACGAAAACTTCATTGTCCCACGAGAACCAATGGCCCAGCGCGATGTCCCGACTCAGGTCACGCTCGAGTGCGAGCGTTTCTCCGGCGCGAATCGTCGGCGCGAGCGTTTGCCAGATCGCTTCAGCGTCAGTGCGAGTGGCAGAGCGAATGGCTACGTCATTGCTGGTCATGGGTGCGTCTACTCTACCAGACCTGCGTCGACCGCGATTGGAATCGTGCCCGTCACTTGGTTTGCGCAGCCAGACGTGCGGCTTCGAACTCGTCGCCCGGCGTCCAAGTCGGCAATACGTCGGCCTCGGCGATCTCGAGGGCGGCGAGGAAACCGAAGCGAGCGTCGTCGACCATGCCGTCGAAGTTCCAGTCCTCGACGAGCTCGTCGCTGGGCTGGTGATAGCGCTCGGCCTCCCAAGCGACGATTTGCTCCTTACCCCAGCCGTCGGGACGACCAATGAAATCTACGCCTGGCTTGAGGTACAGCGCCGGCACGCCGACCTTGGCGAAGTTGAATTGGTCGGAGCGATAGAACGTCCCGCGATCTGGAAATTGATCGGAGACGATGGTTCGCCCTTGAGTCGCGGCGACGCGTGCGGCAACCGCGTCGAGCGAGGACTTGCCCCGGCCGATCTGCGTGGCATCCCGGGTTCGGCCCCAGATATTGCCACCGTCGTAGTTGAGGTTTGCTACGAACTGTCGGACCGGTAGCGGCGGATGCTCCGTGAAAAAACGAGAGCCCAAGAGACCCTGCTCCTCGGCGCCAGGGAAAAGGATCAGGATCGAGCGCCGTGGCGGCTGAGCAAGCGCTTTGAAAGCCCGGGCGATCGCCAGCACTTGCGCCACCCCCGCGGCGTTGTCGAGCGCTCCGTTGTAAATGGTATCGCCCTTGGCGTCTGCCTTGCCGATGCCGAGGTGGTCGTGGTGGGCCGTGAGCACCACGTATTCCTTGGCATGCTCTGTGTCGCGCCCGGGAATGACACCGAGCACATTGCCGGTTTGCGCCCGTTGAATTTGGTTCTCGAAGCGCAGCGACGTCGTGACGCCGAGTGCAACGGGTTCGAAACTCTTACTACGTGCAGCCAGCTGCAGATCCTCGAGTCGACGACCGGCCAACGCGACCAGAGAGCGAGCGGCCTCTTCGGTCACCCATGCCTTCACGCGTAGCGGTTCTCGTTCCGAACTCGGCAAGGAAAATTGCTCGCCACCCCAAGAGCTCTGTACCACCTGAAACGGATAACCCGCCGACGCCGTCGAATGGATGATGATCGCGCCGACGGCCCCGTGGCGCGCGGCGCTCTCGTACTTGTACATCCAGCGCCCGTAGTAGAGGCGGGTCGGGCCCGCGAACAGGGCGGGGTCCCAATCGGGGTCGTTGTTCAGCACGAGCAAGACCTTGCCGGTGACATCACGCCCTTTGAAATCATCCCAGCCATATTCCGGGGCTTGAATGCCGTAGCCGACGAACACGAGCTCTGCGCCATCGATCGCGACCGTCGGCGACTGCACCCCACTGCCAACGATGTACTGGTCCCACCAAGCGAGCGCGGTCGTCTTTGCTCCGTTGTGAAAGACCCACGTTTTCGGTAGGGACGCTTTGACTCCAACGAGCTCGACCCGCTGCTCCCACCCCGTGGCGCCAAAACCTGACTGCACGCCGATTTCGGCGAGTTGCTCGCCCAAGTACTTGCGTGCCGCTTGGTCACCGCGCGTCCCCGGGCCGCGGCCTTCGAAGTCGTCCGCAGAAAGTCGACGCACGCGCTCGCGCAAGAATGGCGCATCGATGTGGGTCGTGGCGGCCTCGTGCTCGGCCGGCGGTGGCGCTGCGTGTTGCGCTACGCCATCGCTTCGGGCGGCGGGAGTTTGGCAGGCGCAGCAGAGCAGCAGAGCGAGCGATGCGTGATTCGCCAAGTGCATTCGGGACCTCGATACCTTGCTCATCTGGTTCACGGAAAGCAGAGCGTCAGCTAGCCGAGCGGCGCGGAACCAGATCATTGCCCATGATTTCGCCAGTGGGAGCGACATGGCTTGGCTCGGGTGCGTTAGGCGCGCGCTCCAGCGAGAGCAATGGAAAGAGGAGTTCCGCGGTTCGATAGGCCTCTTCCAGGTGCGGGTAGCCGGACAAAATGAACGTCTCGACGCCGAGTTCGCGATACTCATGCAGTCGCCGCGCGACGGTCTCGGCATCTCCCACCAGCGCCGTGCCCGCACCGCCGCGTACCAAGCCGACTCCCGCCCACAGATCGGGACTCACTTCGAGCTGGTCGCGCTTTCCGCCGTGTAGCGCGGCCATGCGCCGTTGACCCTCGGAGTCGAAGCGCGCGAACGAATTTTGCGCGGCGGCGATCGCCGAGTCGTCGATGTGACTGATCAACTCGTTGGCGGCGGCCCAGGCGGCGGTCCGAGTCGGACGCACGATCACGTGCAATCGAATTCCGAAGCGCACCGTTCTCCCGCGTTCGCTCGCGCGACGCCGAACATCCGCAATCTTGGCGGCTACGGCGAGTGGCGGTTCTCCCCAGGTGAGATAGACGTCTGCGTGTTGGGCCGCGAGCTCGTGCCCCGCCGCCGAGGAGCCGCCGAAATACAGCGGAGGGTAGGGGCGTTGCAGCGGAGGGAACATCAACTTTGCGCCTCGAACCCGCAGGTGTTCGCCCTCGAAGGAGCAGGTCTCGCCCGCCGAGACTCGTCGCCAGATACTCAAGAATTCGTCACTCTTTCGATAGCGCGCGTCATGGTCGAGGAACACGCCATCTCCCTCGGCTTCGCTGGGATCGCCACCGGTGACGACATTGATCAGCAATCTCCCACCGGAGAGGCGATCGAACGTGGCGGCCATGCGGGCGCCGGCCGTCGGCGCGATGATCCCGGGTCGCAGCGCGACCAAAAATCTCAGACGCTTCGTGACGGGCAGCATGGCCGCGGCCACGATCCAAGGATCTTCACACGAACGGCCCGTCGGCAGCAGCACTCCGCCGTAGCCCAACGAGTCGGATGCGCGGGCGATCTGCTGCAAGTACTCCAAGTTCACGGCGCGCGCGCCGAGCGCAGTCCCGAGGAAGTGGCTATCGCCGTGGGTCGGCAGAAACCAAAATACTTCCATCGGACCGCGGCTCACGGGTCTCGGTGGACGATGTCGGGCCCGAACGCGGGCAGGCACACGGCAATGTACTCGGCCCCGTCCGCGCCTGGCGTGCTGTAGCGCACCCATTCACCGGCACGGGTGAGCACCGCCTCTCCGGCGGACACGTCGAGGGCCGACCCCTCACTCTCGACGCGCAGTACGCCGCGCAACACGACCGTGTACTCGTCGAACTCTGGCCTCTGTCCGGGCTCTTGCCAGCCCGAGGGAGACTGCATCCGCGCGATACTCAGGCGCGTCTCCCCGTTGTTCACGCGTCCGACGAACTCGTCGATCAGCTTGGGCTTGTTCCCAGCAGCCGTGATACGACTAGGCGAGAGAATCAGCGTTGGCATGGGTCGTGTCCTGCGGCCGCGCGTTCGGATTGCAAAAGCGACAGTCGTCTTCTATAGGAGACGTAAGGCGGCGGCAACTCGAAACGGGCCACGAGTGGCTTGACTCGGCCCCCGCCGCGCTCAAGCTGTGAATGATGCGTGAGGCCCTCGCAATCGCTGGCATTTGCTCGCTGGCACTTTTGAGTGCTGGCTGCCCTGATGCGCCCGTCCCAGAAAGGCAAACCATGACTAGCCCCCGCAAACCGGCGATCGACATCTATGAGCTTTCGGCCAAGACTCTGGAGGGAAAGCCCGCTCCGCTCGCGCCGTATCGCGGTCAGGTCACGTTGTTGGTGAACGTCGCCAGCGCGTGCGGCTATACCCCGCAGTATGCAGGGCTCGAGCGGCTCTACACCAAATACAAAGCGCAGCGCTTCGCCGTGCTCGGATTCCCGAGCAATGACTTCGGTCGACAGGAGCCGGGCTCGGCGGAGGAGATCCGAGAGTTCTGCGTCAGCAAGTATCGAGTCGACTTTCCGATGTTCGAGAAGGTGCAGACCAAGGCGGGCCCGGGCCAATCCGAGATCTACGCGGCCCTGGAACGTAGCGCGGGTACTTTGCCCTCATGGAACTTCGGCAAGTACCTGATTTCGCGCTCCGGCAAGGTGCTCAAGTTTTATCCCTCCAAGGTGGACCCGGAAGATGCCGGCTTGATTCAGGACCTCGAAGCGGCCATCGCGGCCGGCGCCTGAGCTCGGCGCCGGCTCCCGAATGACACGACTGTCGGTCAACCCATTGGGTACAGAATTTCGCGCGAGATTTCGTCGACCTTGGCCAGTACCTCGGCGGAGAGTTTGACCTCGGCCGCGCGCAGGATTTCGTCTAACTGTTCGGCGCGAGTAGCGCCGATGATCGTCGAGGCCACGAAATCATGAGCCAAGCTCCAGGCCACCGCGAACGTGACCGGAGCCAGCGAGAGATCGCTGGCGAGCTGTAAAACGCGCTCGGTCGTCGCGTGAGTTTTCTCGTTCAGGAAGCGGCGCGTCATGGTTTGTCCGCGCGTCGGATCGTTGCGATAGGTAGTGAAGCGAGCGGGCTCCGGCCACCTTCCCCCCGCGTACTTGCCGCTCAAAACTCCACCACCAATCGGGCTGTAGGGGATGAGGCTCACCTTTTCGCGCCGGCACACGTTGGCCAGTTCGTCCTCGAAGCGCCGGTTCAGTAGCGAAAAGTTGTTTTGGATCGTCTGGTACTTGGGGAGGCCCTCATTTTGCGCCGTGAGTAGGGCTTTGGTCAGGCCGTACGCGGTTTCGTTGCTCGCGCCGATGTAGCGGACCTTGCCGGCGCGGATCACGCGCTCGAGCCCCTCGAGCGTGACCTCGATCGGTACCTCGGGGTCGGGCCAATGCGTCTGATACAGGTCGATGTAATCGGTGCCTAGGCGCGCGAGGCTGCCCTCCACAGCGCGCTCGATGTGGTGCGGATCGAGCGCCGTGCGACCGCCACGGACCGGGGGCACGAACCACCCGCCGCCCGGGCCCGCGACCTTCGTGGCGATGATCACGTCGTCGCGCGAACGGTTCTTGAGCCACTTGCCGATGATGATTTCACTTCGGCCGGCATGCTCCGGCTTGGGTGGCACCGGGTACACCTCGGCTACGTCCAAAAAGTCGATGCCCGAGTCGAAGGCCTTGTCCAAGATCTTCAAACTGGCGGCTTCGTCGGCGTGATTACCGAAGGTCATGGTGCCGAGACAGATTTCGGAAACGGTGAGACCAGTGGTGCCGAGGCGGCGTCGTTGCATAGCGCGATGTCTCCTTTAGTAGACGTTGCTAGCAGGCGCTGCAGTCGAAACCAATACATTTCGTGCCCGACTTGGGGGGCGGCCCTCGTGCGCTGACGGAGCCGCTAGTCACGCTTCAAGAAAGCGTCGATCATCTTGCGGGCGATGCTCACCGGCGGAGGCAGGAGCGGGAGCGCGTCGCGGTCGAACCAGGCCGCTTCCACGATTTCGCTCCCGTCAGCGCGCAGCTCACCTCCCGCATACTGCGCACTGAACCCGATCATCAGGGAATGTCCAAAAGGCCAGGGTTGGCTTGCGAAGTAGCGCAGATCGCGGATCTCGACGCCGACCTCTTCACGTACTTCGCGCTGGGCGGCCTGCTCGAGCGACTCACCAATCTCCACGAAGCCTGCGACCGCGCTGAAACGTCCGGGAGGAAAATTGGCTCCGCGAGCCAAGAGCAGCTGTGCGCCGCGCTCGATCAACACGATCACGGCGGGCGGGATCCGTGGGTGGAAGCTCAGGCTACAATTCGGACAAACCCTCTGACGTTCGATCACGGTAGGGCTCGACTTCAGCGAGCCGGGCTCCGTTGGGGTGGCGCAACGCCCGCAGAAACGATGGGTTTCCTCGAACTCGACGCAGGCGATCGCCCGGCCCACCATGTGTAAAACAGCCTCGGGAAGGTCAGCGAACAGGGGGCGCGTGGCACTGAAAGAAACTCCCTCGGGCAGCTCGACGCTCGCCCGAGCCCGCGCGGCGTACCAAGCTCGCCTTCCGTCGTTCCCGACGAACACGGGAAACTCGCCGACCTCCAGAGCCAGAGCGCGCGAACAGAGCCGCACGCTCTCGCCCTCGTGCTCGACCAACACCTCCATGCCCCGCACGACGACCAACATCTCTCCGTCGCTTTCAGCCATGACGGATGTTTGCCACGAAGCGCGCACAGGCCCAAGTGCGGTTTGTTCGACAACGCTACGCGACCAACGCACTCGCCATTTTTCGAATGTCGTCGATGCCGTACTTGAGCGATGCCAGTCGTTCCAGGCCGATACCTGCACCGAGCGCGCGCTGCTCGGTGGGGTCTGCGCCGATGCCCCGCAGCACCCAATCCGCGTACTCCCCCCAAGCCAAAACTTCGACCCAATGGCCCTCACGCAGCACATCGAGACTCCAGGCTCGGGCACACATCGGGTAGTCCGTCGGTGTCACGCGAACTTCTGATCGAGGTAGCACGCGATCGACCGCGCCCAATACGCGACCGGCGAAATCCCACGGCTCGAGCGCGGTTCGTGCGTCGATCGCGAACAGTTCCAACTGGTGAAAGGCTTCCAAGTGCGTGGCGCTCTCGGTTTCGCGGCGGTACGCTTTGCCTGCTGCTGACAGCCGCTGAGGCGCGCCGGCCCAGGTCACCGTGAGCAGGAGCGGCAACGTCAAGTCGTAGCGGAGCACTCGCTCGCCTTCGATTCGTTGCAGTTTGGGTCGCTCGATGTACACGGCGTCTCCACCCAGTTTTCGCTGTGCGAGATCGAGATCGAGCTCTTCGGGCAGCTCGATCTCCGCGAACCCGGCAAAGGCCTCGCGCATCAGTGACGAGACCGCGCCGACCGGGTTTTCTGGCAGGTGCACCAACCGGGGCCGAGCCAAAAGTTCGATGATACTCGCCGGTAGCTCACGCGGCGTGGGGTGAGTGGCCAGCGTCGATCGTTCGTCCATTTCAATCTCCTTTCGTAATTTTTCGCGAATGCGTTGTAGGCGTTTGCGCATGGCGGCTGCTTCCACCTGCGCTTGTCGGGCTAGCCGTTCCGCGCTCCAATGCCCGTGATAGTGCAACTCGCACAGGCGCCGATCGGCTTCCGAAAGGGTCAATAAAGCGCGCGCAAGCTGGCGTTGCTGCGTATCGGTCCAAGATTGCTCCTGGTCGTCGAGCACCGGCGGCGACACCTGTGCTTCTTCCACAGGTAGCCAGGTGGCCCGAACCCGCCGCCGCTGGTTCAGTGACTTGGCGATCACGATCCGGCGCAGCCAGCCCGGGAAGGCTTTCGAGTCGACCAGCTCTGTAAGCCGCTCGAAAGCCGAAACGTAGGCGTCTTGCACCGCGTCGCGCGCGCTTGCCTCTTGATGCAGGATGCGAAAAGAAGCGGCATAGGCCATGTCTTTCGTGGCCTCCACGAGCCGCCCGAACGCGCCCAGATCTCCGGCGCGTGCGCTCGCTACCGCCTCGGCTGTTTGATCCGGCTGCAAACTCATGGTCTCACCTCGAAGGACACCTGACCCGCCCGGTTGTGACCCTTTTTTTCGCAGGGAGGACAATCCATGATGTTGTCCTGTTGTCTTGTAACGGAGACATGGTAGGTTTTGCGGGGTGCCGCTAAGGTATGCCAAACCCGAGCCCTCCGCGCGCCTGGTCGTGATTGAGCTGGACGGTGCGCTGCTCCGCAGTGACGGTTCGATTTCTACACGAACCCGGGGGGCACTGCACGCTGTCCAAGCGCGGGGCGTCGAGCTGGTTTGGGTGACGGCGCGGCCTCCGCGACTCGTGCGCGGCGTCGCGGCCAATGCCCAGTTCACGGGCATCGTGATCTGTAGTCACGGCAGTTGCACTTACGAACTCTCGAGCCACACCGTACGGCGACAGGAGCTGCTTGGTTCGAAGCACGCGGTGCTGATGGTCGAGAGTTTACGGGCTGCGATTCCCGGCGTCGCCTTCGCGGTCGAGGTAGGGCTGCGCTACGGCTGCGAGCCCGCGTACTTACTCCGACGCGAACACGTTGGGAGTCCATCCGAGGCCGTGATCGATCGGGCGGACGCGACTCAGCTGTGCCGGGCCGGAGTGTCCATCCTCAACGTGCAACAAGATGACTGGCCACTCCCCGAATTGCTCGGAATGACCACCTTGCTCGGATGCACGCGCACCACCGTCATCCCGTCCGGCTCCAGTTCGGTCGATGTTTTGGCTCGCGGCGTCAGCAACGCCAAGGCGCTCGAGGTGTACTGTTCGGAGCGTAACATCGCGCCTGCCGAAGTTCTGGCTTTTGGGAGTGCCAGGGACGACTTGGCGATGCTTCGCTGGGCCGGCTGTGGAGTGGCGGTGGCAAGCGCTCACCCCAGCGTACTCGCCGCGGCGGACGTGGTGACGCGCTCGAGTGACGCAGATGGAGTCGCGTTCGCGCTCGAACGACTGGGCTACGCTTGAACCGCGCACGAGCCCGCGCTCAGGCGGTTCGAGTTTTGTGAAGAAATCGTAGCCCCAGCGATACGGCCGCCGTCGCGAGGCCGGCGGCGAGTCCGAGCCAGAGTCCGAGCGGACCCAGCGTCGTGTGGAAGGCGAGCGCGTAGCCCAACGGGAGGGAGAGCAACCAATACGCGGCGAAGGTAAAGGCCGCTGGCACCCGAGCGTCGGTGAGCCCGCGCAGCGCACCGACGCTGATCACCTGGGCGCCGTCGAAGGTTTGAAAGACGGCGGCCGCGAGCAGCAGCCGGCTAGCCAGCGTTGCGACGGCATGATCGGAGGTGAAGCTCCCGGTGATGAACCCGCCGGCCAGTGAAAAGAACCCCGCGAACGGGGCCATGGCAACTAGCCCCGCCAGCAAGGCGCCCAGGCCGATGGCTCGCACGGCTTCGATTCGTCCTTCGCCGCGGGCTCGTCCGATACGCACACTGACCGCGTGCGAGAGCCCGAGCGGGATCATGAACGTGAGCGAGGCGCAGCTCAACGCGATTTGGTGCGCGGCCAGCGGCACGGCACCGAGCCAGCCCATCATCAACGCCGATGCACTGAACGCGCCCGTTTCGAACAGCAGCATCACCCCGGCCGGAAGCCCCAGCCGTACGAGCCGTGTGAACTTGATACGCTGCCAGCCCGTCCACGCGGCCGCTCGGAACTGCGAGAAACGGCTCGAGTAACGAAGCCAGCAAGCAAGCGCTAGTACCGCGAACACTCGTGCCAAAAGCGTCGCCACACCCGAACCAATCAATCCGTGGGCCGCGAAGCCGAGGTGCCCGAACACCAGCACCCAGTTCAAGAAGGCGTTCAGGGCCACGTCGAAGAGGATGATCAGCATCGGTCCCCAGGCATGTCCCACGGCTTCGGCAAACTGACGCTGCACTTGAAAAATGAGTGCGGGCACGAGCGACGCCGCAACCAGTAGGAAGAAGGGGCGCACGATGGCGATGACTTCCGGCGGTTGACCGAAGCGAGCGAACTGAGTCGACAACGACGCGAGCACGACGAAGCCGGAGACAGACACCGCGACGGCCAGCACCCGACCGTGTCGCAACCAAGACACGCAGGCCGCGTCGTCCCGTGCGCCGTGATCCTGAGCCGTGAACACACCGGGCCCGAAGAGTAGCCCGATGCCGACTACGTAAAACATGCCGAAGATGCCCTGCGTAAACGCCGCGGCCGCCAAAGGCACGGCGCCGAGCCGCCCGATGAATGCCGTGTCCGTGAGCCCGATCAGCATCTGACTGACCTGCCCGACGACGATCGGCACCGCTAGCCGAAGCGTTGGGCGCAGCTCTCGGCGCACGTCGGAGATAGTAGCCACGGGGGCGGTTATAGCGGCTCTCGGCGCAGTCGTCCGCCAGGGCATCGAAAACGACGCCGCGGCAGGCTCGGTGCGAGCTCACGATCGCGAACGCGGGCTCAGCTGACCGCGGCCGCTGAACGCGGAGCACTCTCCTCGGAAGCGCGCTTTGCCTCTCGGCGGCGCACCTCCTCGCGTACCCGGGGGATGAGCTCGCGGCCGAAGTCGACCGCGTCGTGGAACGGATCGAACCCTCGGATCAAGAAGGTGCGCACTCCAATGTCGTAGTAGTCCAGCAGGGCGAGGGCGACCGTTTCCGCGGTGCCGACCAACGCGGTGCTATTTCCCCCACCGCCGAGCGCTTTGGCGATCGGAGTCCAGAGTGCGCGATCTTGCAGGTCGCCTTTCTCGGCCGCGGCCAGCAGGCGCTGGCTACCGACCGAACGGGGGGCCCCGACGCCCCAGCGAGCGGGGATCTTGCTCACGGCATTCTGCGTGGCCTCGAGGATTTGATGGGCGCGTTGCCAAGCGAGATCTTCGGTCGCGCCGAGGATCGGGCGGAAAGACACGCTGATCTCCGGAGGCACGCTGCGGCCAGCGGCGAGGGCTGCGGCGCGAATGCTCTCGATTTGTTGCTTAGTCTCGGCCAGCGGCTCGCCCCAGAGCGCATATACGTCGGCGTGCTTGGCCCCGACGCGATAGGCGGCTTCGGAAGAGCCGCCGAAATAGAGCGGCAGGTGCTTCACCGGCCGTACGGGGCTCAGGTAGCCCTCCAATTGGTAGTGCTTACCCTTGAAGTCGAAGGCCTCGGTTGCCGTCCAGGCTTTGCGGACGAGAGTTAGGTACTCATCCGTGCGTGCGTAGCGTTCGTCTTTCTCGAGATAGTCACCGTCGCGCCGCTGTTCGATGTCGCTTCCGCCCGTGATGATGTGCACGGCGGCTCGCCCTTCCGAAAAGTGGTCGAGCGTCGCCAACTCGCGTGCCGCGACGGTGGGGGCTCGGAAGCCCGGCCGGTGGGAGACCAAAAACGAGAGGCGCTCGGTGTGCGAGGCCGCGAACGCGGCGACTTGAGAACCCTCGGGCGATCCCGAAGACGTTCCGATCAATACGCGATCGAAGTCCGAGTCCTCGTGCACCTGAGCGAAGCGGCGCACGTAGCCGCGGTCGATCAAGGGACCCGTGGCGCCGGCGAACGCCTGCAGGTCGGTCCCAGGGCGGTGGAAGATCATGCCAATGAATTCGACGGACATCTTGCCTCGCTCGGTAAAAACCGGTCCCCGAACTCATTCGCCGCGGAACCAGGGTAGTTATAGGAGACGCGTGTCTATCATGGTGAGGGGGCAAGGTCCAGCGCGCTGCCCGCCATGCTAAGGGGACGTATGCTGGCGTTGACAGCGCTGCCCTCACTCATTGCGACCGATCTCGATGGGACGCTCCTGCGTGCGGACGGCTCGATTTCGGAGCGAACTCAGCTCGCCCTCAAGCGAGCGCGTGCCGCGGGCGTCGAGTTGGTCATGGTCACGGGCAGACCGGCGCGGCACGTGGCCAACATCGACGGGGTCGCCGACTTCGGCGGAGTCGTGATCTGCGTCAACGGCGCGTTGATCTACGATTTGGACCACGATCGCGTCGTGCAAGAGGTGCGCTTATCGGGCGCGCTGGCGTGCGAGCTCGTGCTTGCCCTTCGCCGTGAACTGCCGGGAGTGTGTTTCGCCGTCGAGGTGGGGTTGGAGTACGGCTGGGAGTCGAGCTATGGCCGGCAGCGTAAACGAACCGAATCGCCTCCGCTACCGATTGCGGATGCGCTCGTGCTCTGTGAGCGCGGCGTGAACAAGCTCATCGCACGCCATGCCGAGTTGCCTACCGAACAATTGATTCGGCGTGCGCGCGAAGTCCTGGCCGATCGCGCGACGGTCAGCTTTTCGGGCGCGCCGTTCGTCGAGATTGGCTCCCGCAACGCGAGCAAGGCGTTCGCCCTGGCGGCATACTGCGCGGAGCGCAAGATAGAACGCGCTCGGGTGCTGAGCTTCGGCGACATGCCGAATGACCTGCCGATGCTCGAATGGGCTGGTCACAGCGTGGCGATGGCAAACGCTCACGCGAGCGTTTTATCGACGGCGACCGAAACGACGCGCTCGAACGAAGAAGACGGCGTCGCGTGGATGATCGAAGGGTTATTGTCGCGCTACGCGCCGCAGATGGCGAGGTAGCGCCGCGTCGCGTCTGCGATCCCGAGTTCGAGCGCATCCGCGATCAAGGCGTGTCCGATCGATACTTCGTCGATTCGCCCGGTCGCATGCAGGAAATTCGGCAGATTCTCGAGGTTCAAATCGTGCCCGGCATTTACCCCGAGCTCGACTTCGCGCGCGGCTTGCGCCGCGAGCGTGTAGCGCTGCAATACCTCGGACGCGCGGCTCGTGCCGGCTGCGACCGCATAAGGCTCGGTGTAGAGCTCCACACGGTCTGCACCCAGCTCACGGACGACGGCCATCGTCGCCGGCACCGGGTCGACGAACAAGCTGACGCGTATCCCGAATTCATGCAGCGATTTGATCGATCGAACCAGTGCGCGCCGCGTTGCCGCGTCGAGCTGCAGCAGATTCCAGCCCTGATTGCTCGTGAACGCCGCGTGCTCGTCCGGAACGAGCAGGGCTTGCACCGGACGAACGCGTTCGCAATGCTCGATCAGCCCGTGGAAGGGGTTACCCTCGATGCAGAATTCTGCGCTGGGATAGCTCTTCAGCAATTCCGCCAGAGCGTCCACGTCCGCCGGCAAAATGTGGCGCTGATCGGGTCGAGGATGGATCGTGATTCCATGTGCGCCCGCATCCAGCGCGATGCCCGCAAGTCGAACCACACTCGGGACATGGCGGCGGCGGGTGTTGCGCAGGGTAGCAATCTTGTTGACGTTGACGGATAGCTTGGGCACGAGTGGCCGATGGGAGTAGGCGGCTAGGCGGGACAAGAAGCTCGTACACGAGACGAGCGCCGGGCGAAAGTCACATCCCGCCGTCACGTTGGAACGCTCGGGCACTAGCCAAGCGCCTCGAATCCGGCGCGCCGCGCCGTCCGGGCCGCGCGTATGTCTCGTATGGGAGACATTATTCCTTGACAGAGGATGTGGGCGCAGCGTACAAGGCCGCAACATTCGGTAACACGTCTACAACAAGCCAGCTTGCCTCCGTGCAGCACTCCAAGGCTCGTGAAGCGCGCTGCGCGATTGCCCGTGCCCTCGCGAACTAGCGCCGAAAGACCTTAGCATCATGACTCTCCGTCTCCGCTCCCACCTGCTTGCCTTGACCCTCGGCTCGGGATCCTTGATCGCGTGGGAAGCGCCTAGCGCGTTGGCCCAAGGAGCTCCGCCGCCACCCGCCGCCCCCGTTCCGGCTCCCGCGGCTCCCGCGCCACCCGCGGCTCCCGCGCCACCATCGGACGCACCACCCGCGACAGACGCGGCACCTGCTCCCGCCGCGCCGCTTCCGCCAGCCGAACCACCTGCTCAAGCCCCGCCCGCGCCGCCGAGCGACGCCGCGCCAGAGCCGCCGCCCGCACCGGTCGCGGTGCCGGCCGAGGCCGCGCCGGCCGATGATGCGGCGGCAGTCACGACGTCCGAAGCCGACGCTCAGACGGCAGCTCCAGAGAGCGATCTCGGCACCGTGACGGTCACCGCTCAACGGCGTGCGAATACCGTGCAGAAGACGCCGATTGCCATCACCGCCTTCGGTGAAGACGCGATCCAGCAGAAGAAAATCGCAGATTTTCGCGATCTGTCCGGCCGAGTTCCGGGTTTGACACTGCCGCTGCGTTCGACCGCCTACACGACTCAAACGTTCTCGATCCGTGGCATCGGCGAGACCGACACCTACCCGGAGCCGTCCGTCGCGCTCTACGTAGACGACGTGTACATCGCGCGTTCGGTCGGATCGATTTACGACACTCCAGACTTGGAGCGCGTGGAGGTCTTGCGAGGCCCGCAGGGGACCTTGTACGGTCGTAATTCCGCGGCGGGCGCGATCCGGTTCATCACCAAGGAGCCGAAGGCCGAGCGCACGGCTGGCTTGAGCGTGACGCTCGGCAACTACAACAACGTGTTGCTCAAAGCGCGCCTCTCCGGGGGCATCTTGCCGGACAACAAGCTCAATGCTTCCGTCTCTGCCGTCCGGCATCAACGCCGCGGTTGGACGTACAGCGTGCCACTCGCGCAGTGGGTCAACGACTTGGACATTTGGTCGCTACGCGGCAAGGTCAAGTCTCAGCTCACCGACCGCTTCAGCGTAACGCTCTCGGGAGACGTGATGCTCGACCGTTCGACGGCCAGCTATTACACTCCGATTTACCAACCGAACGGTCAGTTCAGCGGCAAACCCACGAATCCCGATCTCACGTGGTCGAATACGCTCTCCAAAAACAAGACCACCGTGTACGGCGGCTCGCTGACCTTCAAGTACGAGCTCGACGACAATCTGAGTCTGAAGTCGGTCACGGCCGTGCGCGGCATGCACGGCCCCATCTATTACGACAACGACGGCGTGACGCAGATCAAAGGCGATAGCTACGCCGGGTTCAACCAAAACTACGAGACGCAAGAAGTCACGATCAATGGTGACTACGACAAGTTGAACTTCGTCGGTGGCCTCTACTACTTCAACGAGTACTTTCACAACGATCGCCTCGGTCAGTCCGCCTCTTCCCCGCTCGACAATGTCGGTGTGCAGACGCACGCCGACAGCAAGCTCAGGACCCAGAGCTACGCTGCGTTCGCGAACGCCGACTACAAGTTCACGCAGGCGCTCTCCGCGACGCTCGGTCTGCGGTACACGCTCGATCATCGCGGGTTTTCCAACGACGGTCGACAGCAAAGCGGCGTCCCGCTGATCTATCCGCTGCCGGGCGGGAACGACCCGGCGCTGTTCGACAGTATCTTCACTGCCGCCAACGCCACATCTTTCCGAGCGCGCCCCGACGCGAAGAACTACTCGGCATTGACGCCCAAGGTCGGCGTCAATGTTCAGTTGACCAAGGATATTCTGACTTATGCCAGCTATTCGCGTGGCTTCAAGAGCGGCGGCTACGACTTGCGCGCGACCTCGCTCAACGGCTCGGTCACGCCCTATCGACCGCAGTACACGAACGCCTTCGAAATCGGTTGGAAGTCGTCGTTCTTCGACAATCGGCTGTCGGCCAATCTGGCGGCCTACTACAACCAAATCACCGACGTTCAAGTCCGTGCGACCAGCAACGGTGCGCTCGGAACACCGGTGAGTTCGCTGATCAACGCGGGTGACGCACACACCTACGGTGGTGAACTCGAGCTGGCGGCGGTGCCGACGCCGGGCTTGAACCTCGGCAGCTCCGTTGCGTATCTGAAGACCGGCTATGACTCGTTCACGGCGAGTTTGCCACCCAATACTCCCGGTCGCTCGACTTTGCTGGGCGCTGATTTTCCGTTGTCTCCGACGTGGCAATTGAACATCAACGGCAACTATCGCCTGCCGTTTCCGACTGAGGGCTCGTGGCGCATCGGCGCCGACGTTCCGATTCAGACCCGCTACTACACGGACATCTACAACACATCCCAAACCGCGGTGCGTCCACAGGCATTCTTGAACGGCACCTTCAGCTACACCTCGAAGGACGAAGTCTGGTCCGCGGGTGTCTCGGTCACGAACGCGCTCAACACCCGTCGGCGTCAGACCGGCAACTACAGCCCGACCAACGCGGGCGCGGATCCGCTCTGGTACGCGGGCTACAACCCGCCGCGCTTCATCAACTTCTTCATCAACATCGGCAAGATCTGACGCCGCGTCCGGACACAGAGGATCTCATGACTACTTGGCGTATTGCTTTGATGTGCGCATTCATCCCCGTGGGGCTCGGGGTCTCGAGCGTCCTGGTTGCTTGCAACAATGACGTCGACGAACCCTATTGGTACCCAAACTACACCGCCAGCGGCTACGGTGGCGCCAAGGCGGCGGGCGGAGCCGCGGGCACGGCCGGCACTGCTGGTGCAATCAGCGCGGGGAGCGGTGGCGCAAACACGGCGGGAGCTACTAACGACGGCAGCGCCGGCGAAGCGGGCGAGGGCGGCGCGCCCTAAGAGCGTCTTGTGTTCCGGCGTCCGTTATAATAGACGAACGTCTGTATATGTGGCTGGTACGTGTCGCCCTCAGCCGCCCCTACACCTTCGTGGTGATGGCGGTGTTGATCGTCCTGCTGGGCGTGGTGGCGATTCGTCGCATGCCCAGCGACATCCTGCCCGAAATCGACATCCCCGTCGTCGCCGTGGTTTGGTCGTACGGCGGCCTACCGCCCGAGGAGATGGAAAAGCGCGTCGTGACCGGGTTCGAGCGCCTGCTCAGTACCACGGTCAGCGACATCGAACACACCGAGAGCCAGACCCTGACCGGCGTCTCGGTGATCAAGATTTTCTTTCATCCGGGAGCTAAGGTCGAAGCGGCGACGGCACAGATCACGGCTGTATCGCAGCAAGCGTTGCGCTCTCTGCCGCCGGGAGCGAGCTCTCCCTTGATCTTACGCTACAGCGCGTCGAACGCGCCCGTGCTCCAACTGGCGATCGAGAGTGAACAGCTGAGCGAGCAGCAGCTATTCGACTTTGGCGTGAACTTCGTGCGCGCGGGGATCTCCACGGTGCAGGGAGCCGGCTTTCCGTATCCCTATGGCGGTAAGCAGCGGCAGGTGATGGTCGATTTGGATTTGGCGCGACTCTACGCCTGGGGTCTGTCGCCGCGAGACGTGATCAACGCCGTCAGCGCCCAGAACTTAACGCTTCCGACCGGAAGCATCAAGCTTGGCAGCCAAGAGTATCCCGTGCTGATCAACGGGAATACCGAAACAATCGAGGAGCTGAACGACATCCCCGTACGCACCGTGCGCGGGACGACCGTGTTTTTGCGCGACGTAGCCAACGTTCGCGATGGTTTCGCGCCTCAAAGCAGCATCGTCCACGCGCATGGTCGGCGAGCCGTCATCATGCCGATCCTCAAGTCGGTCGGGGCAAGTACGTTGGACGTCGTGTCGCGCATTCGCGCCGCGTTGCCGGCCGTGATCGCGACGGTGCCGAAGGAGCTGAAGGTCTCACCGCTCTTCGATCAATCGGTGTTCGTGCGTGCTGCCATCGATGGCGTGGTGCACGAGGCCATCGTTGCGGGCGGGCTCACGGCCTTGATGATGCTGCTTTTCTTGGGCAGCTGGCGCAGCACGCTGGTCGTCGTCGTGTCGATCCCGCTCTCCATCCTTGTTGCGATCATTGCGCTGGCCCTGGTTGGGCAGAGCCTCAACTTGATGACGTTGGGCGGCATGTCGTTGGCGGTGGGCATCCTCGTCGATGACGCGACGGTCGAACTCGAGAACATTCATCGCAACCTTGCGCTCGGCAAGCCGCCGCTGCGTGCCATCCTCGACGGCGCGCGAGAGATTGCGGTGCCGGCTCTGGTGTCGACGCTCTGCATTTGCATCGTGTTCGTGCCCGTCGCGTTCCTGACGGGGCCGGCTCGGTCGCTGTTCTTGCCGCTGTCGCTGGCGGTCGTATTTGCGATGATGACCTCGTACTTCCTGTCGCGCACTCTCGTGCCGACCTTGGTCAGCTATCTACTCGAGTTCGAGAAGAAGACGGGGGCGAGCCACCAGCCGTCGTGGTGGAGCCGCGCGCATGCTCGCTTCGAACGCGCGTTCGAGCGCGTACGCGACGCCTACACGGCCGTGCTCGAACGCGCGCTGCGCCACGCTCGCCTGACGATTGGCGCATTCTCGCTGCTCTCTCTCGCGTCCCTGACGCTGTTTTTGCTGATCGGGCGTGACTTCTTTCCTAGTGTCGATGCGGGTCTGATCCGACTGCACGCGCGGGTTGCGCCGGGGACGCGCATCGAGGAGACGGAGCGTCACTTCAGCACCTTCGTCGACACGGTGCATTCGGTGATCCCCGAGCGCGAGATCGACAACCTCATCAGCAACATTGGCGTCGCGGTGAGCGCCGTCAATCTGTCGATGAGTGATGGCACGATGATTTCGTCCGCTGACGGCGAGATCTTGATCGCACTGAAGAAGCATCACCAGCCAACGGTTGGCTACGTTCGCGCATTGCGCAAGACATTGGCGGAGACTCATCCGGATGCCACGTTCTTCTTTTTGCCACCCGATATCTCTACTCAGGTATTGAATTTCGGCGTCTCTGCGCCGATAGACGTGCAAATTTCTGGGCCGCCCGCCAATGCCAGCGCCAACCTCGACCTCGCGAGGCGGCTGCTGAAGTCCATGCGCGATTTGCCCGGAGCCGTCGATGTGCGCCTGCATCAAGTCACGGAGACGCCGCAGCTATTGGTCGACGTCGATCGACAGTCGGCGAGCCAGCTCGGCCTCACGCAGCGAGATGTGGCAACGGACCTGCTGATCTCGCTGTCATCGAGCGGACAGACGACGCCGACCTATTGGCTCGACCCCAAGCGCGGCATTCAATACTGGGTCGCCGTGCAAACCCCCCAAGCGCGACTCGACACGCTGGCGGCCCTGGAGTCGACGCCGATCGGCAATTCGAACGGGAAGCCACAGCTGTTGACCAACCTGGCGCACGTCTCGAGAACCGCGGGCGCCACCAACGTCACTCATTTCAACTCGTTCCCGACGCTCGACATCTTGGCCAACGTCGACCGGGCGGATCTCGGTCGCATGTCTCGCCTGTTGAATCGCACACTGGCCGAGATCGAGCCGCAACTTCCGCGCGGCACGACGGTCAAACTCAAAGGTCAAATCGAGAGCATGGAGTCGTCGTTCGTTGCGCTGGGCTATGGCCTGATTTTTTCGGTTTTCCTCGTCTATTTGCTGATGGTCGTGAACTTTCAATCTTGGTTGGATCCATTCGTGATTCTATCGGCGCTGCCTTCTGCTCTCTCGGGCATCGCGTGGATGCTCTTTCTGTCTCGCACCACGCTGAGCGTGCCCGCCTTGATGGGCGCGATTCTGTGTGTGGGGGTGGCGACCGCGAACAGCATTCTGGTCGTGACGTTTGCCAATGACCAGAGGCGGTCGGCGACGCAAGCCAGTGAGCGGGAAGCGGCATATGCCGCGTTGCTCGCCGGACGAACGCGGCTGCGCCCGGTCTTGATGACGGCGCTAGCGATGATCCTCGGCATGCTGCCGATGTCGCTCGGGATAGGCGAAGGTGCGGAGCAGAATGCCCCGCTTGGGCGCGCGGTGATTGGAGGGCTACTTTTGGCGACACTCTCGACGCTGTTCTTCGTACCCGCCGTGTACAGTGTTCTGCGTCGAAAAGTTCCGGCATCGTTCGTCTCGCTCGGAGAAGTGGCGTAATGGCTCCCGCTACCGTCAGCCGTGAATCGGGCATCCAAGCGTCGAGTTCTCCGCCATCCGTAGCGCCCGGTAGAGAAGGGGAGAAGGCTTCGCGGCGGCGCCCCCGATCGGTGGCGTGGGGAACGAGCGGGGTGGTTGCGCTGGGGCTGCTCTTTGGGCTGGGCTATTGGCAAAAACAGCAAGAATCCCGCGCGCTCGCGGGGATCGCCGCGGACGTCGGCCGAAGTGCACGGCGCGTGAACGTCGTACTGCCGCGCGTCAGCAAGGCCGAGCGTGTGTTGACTTTACCCGCGACCCTGGAAGGGCTCGAGCAAACGGATGTCGATGCGCGTGCGAGCGGCTACGTGCGCAGTTTCAGCGCCGATTTGGGAGACTCGGTCCGTCAGGGGCAGGTCCTGGCCGAACTCGATACCCCTGAGCTCGATCGGGAAATCGAGCAAGCGCATGCGCGTTTGGCGCAAAGTGAGGCGGTGGTACTCGAATCCGACGCGGCTCGGGACTATTCGCTCGCGAATTTGGCACGCTACCGAGAGCTCGCTCCGCTGGGCATTGCCTCACAGCAAGAACTCGAACAGAAGCTATCGCAATCGAAGATCGACGATGCGCACGTAGCCGTCGCCCGCGCCGACCGCGGCACACAACTCGCGAATTTGCACCGCTTGCAACAGCTCAAGGCGTTCGCGCGCGTGGTGGCGCCCTTTTCCGGTACGATCACCGAACGCAGCGTCGTGCGCGGCAAGTTGGTCGCCGCGGGATCCGGTCAGCACTTGTTCAAGATCGCTGTCTTGGACCCCGTGCGCGCATTCGTGCAGGTTCCGCAGAGTTTGGTCGCCGGCCTGCGCGCAGGGTTGCCTGCGCAGCTGCGCATCGCCGAGCAGCGGGGGAAAATTTGGCACGGTTTCGTCGCGCGCACCGCGTCCGCGTTGGACGCGTCTTCACGGACCATGAGCGTCGAGGTTCGGGTTCCCAACCCTGACCGCGTGCTTTTGCCTGGGATGTACGTCGAAGTGACTTTGGAACTCGCCGCTTCTCAGCCGACCCTGGTCATCCCGGGGCCGGCCATCGTTGCGGGCAAGGAAGGCGTACGCGTCGCGACCGTGGATGCGGATGAACGGGTGCACTGGCTCAAAGTGCGCGTCGAGCGCGACAATGGAGTGGATGTCGAGATCAGCGAAGGGCTCACCGAGTCTGCCCGCGTCATTGCCAGTCCGGGCGCCGAGCTCGCCGAAGGACTGCGCGTTCAGACCAGTCGCTGAAGGGGCCGGAGGGAGGCCGCGCGCGGTCAGCCAAGCGCGGCCTCATCTCGCTCCGCGTCACGGGCGGCGCTTGCGACGGGCGGCGAGCAACGCCGCGCTCAATGCGAACGTCGCGCCAAAGACGCCTAGAGAGCCCGGCCGGCTAGCGAACGAACACGAATTGGTGGTGTCGGTTCCCGGATCGGGCAGGTCGGGGGCGGGCACGCGTGGCGCTCCCGCGCTCCCGCCGGTGCCGCCTTTACCGGCACTCCCGCCAGCGGGCGCGCCGCCTTGCGCGTCTCCCGGCGCGCCGGCGTCTGCCGCGCCGGTTGCGCCGGCTTCGCCAGCGTCGCCTACTTGAGCCTGGCTGGTGATGGGTAGAAAAGCGGCGATTGTGAAGGCCGCAAGTGCAAGTGTGATTCGCATGGAGAGAAGATTCCTAGAGGTCGAAGGCTTGGGAGCACCGCTCGCTCGCCCTGAAGTCGGTCAGATGGGCGTGACGGAGCCCGACCCTTAGTACACATTTGGACACGTGTCTCGTCTAAAAGACTCGAGGCAGCGCTCGGCATGCAGGATGCCTGGGCGGGCTCCGCCGTTACGTCTTTGCACTCGCCTCCAACCAAGCGCCGTGGAACTCGGGAAAGCCGTGAGCATCTAGGTTGATGCCGTGAGCGCGCTTCGAAAGACCGATGTTGTAATGCAAAACGTAGATGGGGATCGCGTACGTCTTGTCGATGATCTTGCGCTGCGCCGCCCGGTACAGCTCGGCGCGTGCGGGGCCATCCGCCTCCAGGGCCGCGCGCACGAGCCAGTCGCTGAGCTCCCGATCGTCGACTCGGTTGCCTGATGCGGCCGAACGAACCGCAGGGACGTAGCTCTGGCGTAAGATGTCGGGGTCGCCGTGGAAACTGGCGCCAGCGGACAAGTCGAACTCGTTGCTGGCGAGCTTGGCCGAGGTAACTCCGGCGGGCTGGCTATCGATGTTGAGCGCAAAACCGCTGTTGGCCAATTGCCGACGCACGAGCTGGATGACGTCGAGCCGCTTCTCGCGATTGCCTTGGGAGTCGATGAACTTGATGGTCAGGCGCTTGCCATCTTTCTCGCGTATGCCGTCCGCCCCTGGTTTCCAGCCTTTTCGTGTCAGTATTTCGATCGCCTGGGCCGGGTTCGAGCGCCAGGAATTGGCCAGTTCTTTTTCGGCCGAGCCGAACATCGACGGCGACAACGGGGACCAGGCGCGCGGAAACGTGCCCAGGTAGATCACGCGAACGATCGCGTCGATGTCGAGCGAAAGCCTAACCGCGAGCCGCATCTCTTCGTCGTCCCAGGGGGCTCGGGCCACATTCAGCGAGAGTGAATAATTGGTCTCGAGCAGTTCCTTCTCGAGCACGCAAAACCTCGGATCGCCCTTGATGCTTGCGAGATTTTGCGGCGGGATCAGATCCGAGGCGTGGACCTGACCGCCTTGGAGCACGGCGACCCGCGTCGACTCCTCCGGCACGTTCTTGAAGGTCAGTTTGTCGAGGCGTGAGGGGCCGACCTGGGAGGCGCCGGGCGGTGCCCAAGCGTAGTCGGGGTTGCGTTCGAGCCGAATTTCCATGCCCGGCTTCAAGCTGGCGAAGCGAAACGGCCCTGTCCCCACGGGATTTTGTGGATAGGCATCGCCGTACTTCGCGACCGCCGTCGGGGAGACGATGGCGAGCTTGGTCATCGACAAGTTGCGCAAGAACGGAGCGTAGGGCTCGGAGAAATTGACTCGCAGTTCGTGCGTTGAAATCACGTCCGCGCCCGTAAAAGGACCGAGGCTCGAGCGCGAGGTCAAGGCGTTGCTCGGTTTGCTCAAGCGCTCGAAGTTAGCTTTCAATGCTGTGGCGTCGAATGAACTGCCATCGTGAAACTTCACTCCGCGCCGTAGCTGGAAGGTGATGGATTTGCGATCAGGTGCGACTTGCCAAGACTCGGCAAGCCAAGGCCCAAGCGATTGATCCGGTAGCAAACGGGTGAGGTTATCGTAGATCGACCGAATCACGCGGTTGTGCGGCGCGAAGCCAGAGTTGTGGGGGTCGAGGGCAAACGTCGACACTGCCGTGCCATCGAAGGCCACGAGCAGTTCGCCGCCCGTCGTCGGAAGCGACGTCGAGTCCGCCGCATTTGCGTCGGTCCTTCGACTGAGCGCTCCCCTTGCTGCGAATACGCCGCCCACTGCGGCCACCGCGCCGGCGATCAGCACGCCGCGGCGGCCGATTCCCGATTGTTCTGTCTCATCGCGCGTCGTCATCGTTTGCCTCGGGTCGCTTCGAAAAAGGCGGCCCGCGGGGGCGGCCTCTGACACTTCACTCCAGGAACCTAGCTACCTCGCACTCGCGTCTTTTACAATAGACATAGTGTCTCATTAAATGTCACAGTGCCGACATGGTGGAGGTACGGCACTGATGTGGACGCCCAAACGACGCGCGCCCGCGATGGCTATCGCGTTGACCTCTCTCGCAATCGCCTATTCGCGGCTGCCGAGAGCGCTGGCTCAGCAGGGAGAAGTGAAAATCGCGCCCGCGAGCGCGCCACCGGATGCGTCGCCGGTGCCGCCAGAGGCAAAGGCAGAAGAGCCGGTGGCGCCTCCTGCCGCAGCTCCTCCTGGTGCGCAACCGGCGCCGAAGCCGCCGGTGCCCGCGCCGGAGCCTATCGTTACGCAAGGTCCCGCGCCGTCGCCGCCGGTTCCGACATCTCCGACGGCCCCAGCCGCTCTGGAAGGGACCCCTGGTGCAAGCGGGGCCTCGACAGACGCGGTAGTTGGTCCGGAGCCATCGTCGCTCGGGGCCGTCGTGGTCACGGGTTTGCGGGGTGGCCCACCGCGCACCGTGGCGGAGAGCCCGGCACCGATAGACGTGATCGGCGCGGAGGAGCTGCAGAAGACAGGGCGCTCAGAACTCGGTGAGGCGCTGGCCAAAGTCCTGCCCTCTTTCAACTTCGGCACGAATCAGGCGGGCATTACCTCGATCGTGCGACCCGTGACCAATCGCGGTCTCGGACCGGCGTACACGTTGGTATTGGTGAACGGCAAGCGTCGCCACAACGGAGCGCAGATCACGAACGGCGGTGGCGACACGAGCGGCGTCAATCCGGTCGACCTGGACATGATTCCGGTGAGCGCCATCGACTACGTCGAAGTGCTGAAGGATAGCGCGGCCGCTCAATACGGGTCGGATGCGGTTGCGGGCGTGATCAACGTCGTGTTGAAGCGTGGGGCCGAGGGCGGTAGTGTCTCGCTCTTGGGAGGGCGTCTGTACACGGGCAAAGGCAACCTCAACACGGGCAAGCTCGCCGGTGACATCGGGATCAAGCTGGGCAAACGCGGCTTTCTCCACATCAGCGGGGACACGCGCTACCGCGGCGGCGCGTGGTGGAACTTTCGTGCGACGGCGGCTCCCTATGCGCCGGCGGACAATCCGAAGAACGCAACTTGGAACGGGGACGGCGCGCACAATGGCGATCCGGAAATTCGGGCCTTCAATCTGTCCTACAATGCCGAGCTGCCGATCGGTGAATTCACGCTCTACTCCTTCGGTACCGGTGGCGGGCGTTGGACCGAAATTGGCAACAACTTTCGTCGCCCGAATGGGCTCGCGAACTTCTCTGCGCTGTACCCGAATGGATACTTCCCGTTGAACAACACTGCCGAGTCGGACTTTCAGTTCGTTGCGGGCGTGAAGGGGCCCGTGGCCGGCGTGACGTTCGACCTCAGCTCTTCTTACGGACGCAATGACGTTCGGCAGTTCAGCAATTTCACCATCAATCCATCGCTCGGCCCGACCTCGCCCACGAGCTTCGATAATCTCGCTAGCTATCGCTTCGAACAGTGGGTTCAAAACCTGGACCTGACCAAGGGGTTCGATGTCGGCCTCGCGCGAGACCTGCAGGTTTCGGGTGGCCTCGAGTACCGGATCGACCGGTTTTCGACGTTCGCGGGTGACCCACGAGGCTCACAGAACGGCGGCTATATCTTCGCCCCGGGTGATCAAGAGGGCGATCCGAACGTCGGAAAACCTGCGTCGGTCGGAGCGCAGGCCGGCAACGTGCTGCGCCCTTCGGATGCGGTGAAACTGACGCGCAGCGTGTTTGCCGGTTACCTCGATCTGGGCGTCAACCCGACGAAGAATTGGTACAACGGGCTCGCCGGGCGCGCCGAACATTATACCGATAGCTCGGGCAACACGTTCGGTGGCAAGTACAACACGCGCGTCGACGTATTGGCCCAGTTGGCTTTTCGCGGCACGGTCGGTACTGGGTTCCGTGCGCCGTCCTTGACACAAATCGGTTACGCGCAGACCGATAGCCGCACCAACACGAATGCCGCCACGGGCGAGGTCGGGCCCAGTCTATCGGTGTTGGCGGCGAATGGGTCTCCGCTCGCTCGCCAATTGGGGGCCCAAGATCTCAAGCCGGAAAAGTCCGTCAACTTCGGCATCGGGACGGTGATTCGCCCCGTCGAACGGTTGAACATCACCATCGATGCATACGAGGTCGACATCTCGGATCGTATCGGCCGCACCACGTTCCTCCTGGGCCCCGCAATTGCTCCGATTTTGACGGCAAATGGCCTGACGGGAACCGAGTTCGTTTCGTACTTCGCGAATCAGGCCGACACACGCACGCGCGGCATCGACATCGTGGGCGAGTGGTCTCCGCGTTTTGGCAAGTACGGCTCCCTGAATCTGAGCGCTGCGTTCAACTACAACAAGACCGTGATCCGGAAGGTCGCGTCGAACCCCGCGGCGCTGGACGCGCTCACGCCCGACCCGATGAGCAACCTGGTATTCTTCGGTCGCGCCGCTCGCGGAGACATGACCGTGAATCAGCCGACCAACAAGCTCATCCTCACCGCCAAGTGGCACATCGGGCCGGTGCGGTTGAGCGTGGTCAACACCCGCTATGGATCTTATACGTTCGTGCGCACGCAGAACCCCGCTCAGGACGTCAAGTACGGTGCCAAGTTGTTGACCGACGTCGAAGCCACGGTCTCGGTGACGTCCGCGCTCGATGTCTCGCTCGGGGCCGTCAACGTCTTCAACATTCGGCCCGACAAGAGCGGGCCCATCGACCCTGCCACGGGCTCGGCGGGCTTGCGCTACGGCCCGTCCCCGTTCGCGCCGAGCGGCGGCTTTTATTATGGAAAATTGGCCTACAATTTTTAAGTTCCATACTAGAGTAATGTCCTCTAAGCGAGACCCAGGCAACGGCGTTTCGCTGGCGAGACAAGGACAGACCCATGACTCTCGAATTCGTCGGTGCCATCGGCACGCAAAACAGCAGCGAGTATCGGCCGAGCAGCGGCCCTGTCGTCGACAAATCTTTCGTGAGCGCGTTTGCGCGTGCTCACGAATATGCTGGGTTCGACCGCGTACTGATCGGCTACTTCAGTTCGTCTCCAGATGGGTTTCAGGTGGCGGCCTACGCGGCCCAACAGACCGAGCGCCTGAAATATCTGCTGGCACACCGGCCCGGGTTCGTGGCGCCAACGCTGGCCGCCCGGCAGCTGGCCACGTTGGACCAGTTCATCGATGGTCGCTTGGCCGTTCACATCATCACCGGCGGTGCAGAGCACGAGCAAGCTCGCGATGGAGATTTTCTCGACAAGGCCACACGCTACGCTCGCACCGACGATTACCTCGACGTCTTGAAGAAGACTTGGACGAGCGCGGTACCCTTCGACCACGAAGGCCCGTTCTATCAGGTGAAGGATAGCTTCGCCGCCGTGAAGCCCGCGCAGGTTCCCCATTTACCAGTTTACTTCGGAGGCTCCTCCGACGAAGCGATCGCGGTCGCCGGCAAACACGCCGATGTGTACGCTTTTTGGGGAGAAACGCTGGAGCAGACGCGCGAGACAATCAGCAAAGTGCGTGGCTCGGCGGCGCGCTTCGGACGGGGCGATCGAATTCGCTTCAGTATTTCACTGCGCCCGATCCTAGGCCGGACCGAGGCCGAGGCATGGGCCCGCGCCGAGCGCATCTTGGAATCGGCCAAGGCGAGCGGAGCCGAGCGCCGTTCCTCGATCTTCCGCCGCCCGGGCGAGGGGCCTCGAAATGTCGGTTCCCAGCGTTTACTTGCGGCGGCCGCGGGCGGGAAAGTTCGAGACAAGCGCCTGTGGACCGAGATCGCGGCTCTCACGGGCGCGAGCGGAAATTCAACAGCGCTCGTCGGCACTGCGGAGCAGGTCGCCGAATCGCTGCTCGACTACTGGGATCTTGGCGTGACTACGTTTCTGATTCGCGGCTTCGATCCTTTGGAAGATGCGATCGAGTATGGGCGCGAATTAATCCCATTGACCCGGCAGGCCGTGGCCCAGCGAGGCGTTGCGCGGAGCGCTTGAGCTCGCTCGAGGTACGCATGCAATTTCAACTCGAACAAAAAGTAGCGCTGATTACCGGGGGGAGCGAGGGCATCGGCCGCGCGACGGCCTTTGCCTTCGCGCGCGAAGGTGCGCGCGTCGCGATCGCCGCGCGGCGGGCGGACGTGCTCGCCGCCACGGCGGCAGAGCTACGCAACGCGGGGGCGAGCGTGCTGCCCGTGGTCGCCGACGTAACCAGCGCTGCTGCCGTCGAACAGTTGGTGCGCGCGACAGTTGCCGAATTCGGAGGGCTCGATATTTTGGTCAACAACGCCGGCACTGGGCGCGCGGGCCACTTCGAAACTGTCGACGAGGCGACCTGGGACGCGGATCTGGACGTGAAGCTCCGGGCCGCGATTCGGATGACGCGCGCGGCTCTCCCGCATTTCAAGCAGCGCGGCGGCGGGCGGATCGTCAATGTCACGACCCCTGCGGGCAAGCAACCGGGGGGTAAGTCTTTGCCGACGTCGGTCAGCCGTGCGGCGGGCATCGCTCTGACCAAAGCGCTCTCCAAGGACTTGGCCGAGCATCGGATCTTGGTCAACACGGTGTGCGTCGGCCTGATCAAAAGCGCGCAGCACGAACGCAAGGCGCAAGAACTCGGCGTCGAACTGGAACGGCACTACGTCGAACTCGGCAAGAACGTTCCGCTCGGACGCGTGGGCGAGGCGGAAGAGGTCGCGAACGTGATTGTCTTCTTGGCCTCCGCGGCCGGCGCGTACATCACGGGCGCTAGCATCAACGTCGACGGTGGGACGTCCGGCGCGGTGTGACTGCGGGCTGCCACACGGCCGCGGCCACGAGCTCAACCGACGAGGTATCGAGCGCGCAGGCGTGCGATCACGGCATCTGGTAGATCGAGCGCGTCATTGACGGTGCCAAAGCGCTCTCGGGCGGCTCGGAGCAGGCCGATCATGGTCCGAGGATCGGTGTGCAAATGAGCGCGAAGCAATTCAGGTTCCCGCGCGGGCTCGTCTTTCCACAAGAACGAGAACCTATGTTTGTGGGGCAAGAGGGATTGCGTCGTCTTCGCATACTCTTCCGCGATCCACGCGTCGTCGACGCCGAGTAGCGAAAGTAACAGACCACTGACCATGCCCGTGCGGTCTTTGCCGGCCCAACATCCAAATACGATTGGATCTTCGTGCTCGGCAATGGCGCGAATCGCCCCGGCGAGCTCGGGGCGAAGGCGCCCCAAGGCCCGCTCGTACAGCGCCTGCCAGTCTCCCGGCTGAGGCACACGCAAGGCCTGAAATGCCGTGTCGGAAATATCGAACGGGTGCCGCTGCCAGCGCACGCCTCGCTCGAGCAATCGCTGAGGTGCGCCATCTCGAGTGATCTCGGGTTCCGCGCGGAAGTCGAGATAGGCTCGAATTCCCAGCACGCCGTGCAAGTGCGCGGCCGACTCGTGATCCAGGTCGGAGAGGTGCGCCGTGCGAAACAGGCGCCCGCGGGCGACAACGCCGTCTCTCGTGGGCGCGCCGCCCAGGTCACGAAAATTCATCAACGAACCCGGCGCAAGAGATGAAATCATTCCAGCTTCTCCGCTAAATCGGCAAGCTTCGGTGGGCGTCCGAGGGCCTGCACCGACAAAGCCGTGAACCCGAACAGCAAGATCCCAGCCGCGCCGAAGGTCTCCGTGTAGCCGAAGCGTTCGATGCACTGGCCAAAGGTCATGCTACCGAGTGCGCTTCCCAAGAACAGCGAGAACGCAAACAAGGCGAGCGAGGTGCCGCGCCCGCTGGGAAACGCCTCGGTCGCGCGAGTTTGAATGGTCGAGTGGCAAAAACTGAAGCCGGCTCCAATCAACGCGCAGGACAACGCGACCCAAACGAAGCTACCGGCCCAGGCGCACAATAGGTAGGCGCTGCCCATGGCACCTCCGCCGGCGATCAGTAGCTCTTGCTCCGATACACGACGCAGCAACCGGGGCAGGAAGCGCGCGGCGAGCAGCTGCGCGACCCCGGTGACGCCGAGGATCGCCCCGATCGCCAGCGAACCGAGTCTGAATCGCTGCTCGAGTAGGCCGCTCAAGAACGGAAAACCACCCATGAACAGAAAGCCTTCGCCGGCCACGAGCGCGAGAATCGGCAACAGCGGACTGCGCAGCGCATCACCATATCCCGGTCGCCGAGCGCTCCCGTCTGGCACTCGGCGAGCCTCCAGCTTTGCGTTCGCCCCGAGGTGCACCGTGACCAGCCCCGAAAGTACGCCCAAGATCGGGAAGATTGCCCGCCACGAGAGCACGGAGGCGATCGTACCGCCGATGCTCATGCTCAAGGCTTGGGCCGCTCCGGAGCTTGCCATCAGCATGGCCAACGCCGCTTGGCGCTTGGCATACGGGACCGTGTCGCCGATGTAGGCGATCGTCAGCGGGATGAGCGCGGCCGCCGCTGCGCCAGTCAGCGCTCGGAGTGTGATCACGGCCGCGAACGACGCGAAGGCACCGCACAGCGCGGTCCCCGCGCTAAACACGGTCATCGCCAACAAAGAAACCCGGACCTTGCCAAAGCGATCCGCGAGCGGGCCGTACACCAGTTGGAACAGTCCGTATGGCAGCAAGTAGCTCGAGAGTACGTAGCCGGCCCGCGCGATCGAGATCTGGAAGTCGTGAGCGATGGTGGGGAGCAACGGGGCGACGACCCGGGCGTCCAAGCTGACCATGAAGGTGGCCGCGCCCAGGGCGAGCAGCAGCGGCCGCTGCTGCTCCGAGTCGGGGGCTTCCTGGTTCATTGTGCGAGACATAGTGTCTAGTGCGCTCCGCGGCAACCCTTTCGACGGCTGCGGACGGACCCGTGGCGCCTGGCTTCACCCATCGGGATTGGCGAGCGCTCCCGTGACCTCGGCGGCGCGTTCGATATCTGTCGACGAATGCCCATCGATGCCCGTCAGTTCGGCCGGAGCTGCGTTGCTCCCGCAGCGCGCCGTTGCGTCGAAGCCACCCGATTGCTTGCGCCAAAGGTCGGCGTAAACTCCGCCTTGGCGGAGCAGTTCTGCGTGCGAGCCATCGGCGACGATGGCGCCGTGGTCCAGCACGATCAGTCGGTCCATGTCCATCACGGTGCTCAGGCGGTGCGCGATGGCAATCACGGTTTTGCCCGCCATCGCTTCACGCATCGCACTTTGAATGATTTGCTCGCTGTGGCTGTCGAGTGCGCTGGTCGCTTCATCCAGCAGCAAGATGGGCGCATCTTTCAGGATCGCCCGCGCGATGGCGATGCGTTGCCGTTGACCCCCGGAGAGCTTGACGCCCCGCTCCCCAACCATGGTCTTGTAGCCGTGCTCTTGGTCCACGATGAATTCGTGCGCGTGGGCCCGGCGCGCCGAAAGCTCGACTTCTTCATCACTGGCGTCGGGGCGGCCGTAGCGAATGTTCTCCAGCAAATTTCGATGAAATAAGGTGGTATCTTGCGGGATCAGCGCGATCGACTGCCTGAGGCTGGCTTGGGTGACCGCCCGAACGTCCTGTCCGTCGATGCGAATGGCGCCCTCTGTAGCGTCGTGCATGCGGATCAAGAGCCCCATCAGCGTAGTCTTGCCCGCGCCGCTCGGTCCGACGAGCCCAACGCGCTGTCCCGCCGGAATGGTCAGCTCCAACTCGCGGATCACGTCGCGTGAGCGACCGCGCGTGCCCCCTTCGGGCAAATGGTAGGCAAAGGCCACGCGAGCGAAATGAATGTTGCCGTGTGTCACCGTCAGCGCCGGGGCGCCCGGAAGGTCGGTAACGGTCGCAGGGACGATCAGCGTCTCGATGCTCTCTCGAGCGGAACCCGCTTGATCATAGAACTCGGGGATACGTTGGCCCAGGTTGTAAGCGGTTTGCAGCAACGAGCTCGTGAGCGCGGTAATCATCACGAAGTCGCCCGTACCAATGAGGCCGTGCACCCAAGCCCACAACGCCCCGCCGACGAACGATATCCACATCGCAATGTCGAGGACGTACTGAACGCAGCGCAGACGCACGACGGCGCGATACGAGGCGCGACGCCGCTCGAATTCCTCACCCGTGTAGCGTTTCAGCTGTTCGTCCTCGAGCCGCTGATTCGCGAAAAAGAACACGTTGCGGATGTTCGTCAGGACATCGACCATACGGCCCGTGACCGCCGCCTTGGCCTCGTTGCTGGCGACTGCGCGTCGCGTGCATTCACGCCCGACCAGCAAGCTTGCGCCGAAATACACGGTGATCGCCAGGACGGCCGCGGCGCAGAACGCGGCGTTCGCCGTATAAAAATAGGCCGCCACGAACGCGAAGAAACACGCGCTGGGGATGAAATCGAACACCATCATGTCGAACAGCAGGAGCACCTGGTCCGGCAGCATCACCGCGCGATGAGCGATCTTACCCGATAGCGTATTTTCGAAGTACGAGCTGGAAAGCCGTTGCGTGTAGGCGAACGTTTCTTCCTTGATGCGGAGGAGCATGGGCGAGCGGGTGCGGTAAGAGCTGAACCAGGCGCCCGCATCTACCGCGAAGCGCGAAACGACGAGTCCGACGAACAGCGCAAACGGGGCTACCAGCTTGCCTGACTCCGCGGCTGGTTCGCGCATGCTCAGCACGGTGTCGGTCAGGCGTTTGGTGGCGTAGGCGATTGACGCAAACGCACCGCGGCTCAGCACGGGGAAGACGAGCAACCCGAGGCATCCCCAAGTGAACTGGCGGTAAAAGTGAAACGAGAACGGCCAGAGACGATTGGGCAGCGGGGGGTGGTTCATGAGTGGCGGATCTCGGCTTGCGTGTCTATCAAACTAGAGGTAGCTTCCTGGCGATAGACAGGAGAACTCATGAGCCAAGCGCAATATCGCCCGGAAACTGTCGCATTACACGGCGGGCAAGTTCCCGATCCGACCACCGGCTCGCGTGCGGTGCCGATCTATCAGACCAGCTCCTACCAGTTCAAGAGTAGCGAGCACGCGGCGAACCTCTTCGCGCTGAAGGAATTCGGCAACATCTACACGCGCTTGCAGAATCCGACGACGGACGTGTTCGAGCGCCGCATCGCCGAACTCGATGGTGGAGTCGGCGCGCTTGCCACCTCGAGCGGGCAGGCGGCAACGACCCTGGCGTTGCTCAACATCGCGCGGGCAGGGGACGAGATCGTCGCCGCGGACAACCTGTACGGAGGCACCTACAACCTCTTCCAATACACGCTGCCACGGCTCGGGATCAAAGTTCACTTCGTGCCCTCGGAAGACCTTTCGGCGCTCAACCGTGCGATTACACCGAAAGTGAAAGCCGTCTACGCCGAGTCGATTGGCAACCCCAAGCTCGATGTTGCAGATTTGGAAGGCATCGCCCAAGTCGCGCACTCGCACGGCGTGCCCTTCGTCCTCGACAACACCGTCTCCCCGTTTCTGCTTCGCCCGTTCGATCACGGGGTCGACATTGCGGTCTACTCCGCGACCAAGTTCATCGGCGGGCACGGGACGTCTATCGGCGGCGTGATCGTCGACAGCGGCAAGTTCGACTGGTCGAGCGGGAAGTTCCCGCTCATTTCGGAGCCGGATCCGAGTTACCACGGGCTGAATTTCATCGAGGCGCTGAAGCCCCTCGGTAACCTCGCGTACATCATCAAAGCGCGTGTGACGTTGCTTCGCGATCTCGGGCCCGCTTTGTCGCCGTTCAATGCCTTTCAGTTTTTGCAGGGGCTCGAGACGCTGCACCTGCGACTCGTCCGGCATTCGGAGAATGCGCTGGCGGTTGCGAAGTTCCTCGAGCGTCACCCCAAGGTCGGCTGGACGCGCTATCCGGGGCTCGAATCTAGCCCTCAGCAAGCCAAGGCGAAGAAGTATCTGCCCCGCGGCGCGGGTGCGATCGTCGGCTTTGGTGTCGGGGGAGCCGCCGAGGGAGCGCGCTTCATCGATTCATTGAAGCTGATTTCTCACGTGGCGAACGTCGGTGACGCAAAGACGCTGGCCATCCACCCCGCGACGACCACGCATCAGCAGCTGAACCCCGAAGAGCAGCAACGCACGGGCGTGACGCCCGACTACGTGCGTTTGTCGGTCGGCCTCGAGCACATCGACGACATCTTGGCCGATCTGAATCAAGCGCTCGCTCGAGTGTGACGGTAGGCCGGCGCGGGTAGAGCACGATGCTGAGCTGAGCTGAGGGTCACTTGTTGGTCTTGCCACAGAGCTACGTGCTCGATCCCGAGTCCTCGATCCGCCCCGAACGTGTCTTGCGCGAACTCGAGGCGGAAGAGAGCTCCGAGCGCGTACTGCGTGTCGGGGTGCTCAACGTCATGCCCAAGGCCGAGAGCTACGAGCCGTACCTCCTTCGGCCTTTGGCGCAGGCCGAACGCTTGGTAGCGCCCGTGTGGCTCAGGCTGGAGTCACATGGTTACGCAAGCAGTGACGCGGCGCACATTCAGAAGCACTACCGAACCTTCGCGCAAGCGATTGGCGAGCAAAAGCTGGATGGTTTGATCCTGACCGGCGCACCCGTCGAGGAGCTGTCCTTCGAGGCGGTCCACTATTGGCAGGAATTGACGCGAATTCTCGCCTTCGCGAAGCGCAATTTCCGCAGCACGCTGGGCTTGTGTTGGGGAGGGCTCGCGCTCGCCCACCTCGTCGGTCTCGACAAGGTTCTATTCCCGAAGAAGCTCTTCGGCGTGTTTCAAAACCGCAACCTGAACGCCGTGCATCCGATCACCGGAGAGTTCGACGATGTGTTCTCGTGCGCTCACAGCCGGCACTCCGGGATTACCGACCGCGCACTGGAAGACGCCAGCGATCGCGGGTTGGTTCGCTTGCTGTCACACGCCCCCGAGACCGGCTACAGCATCTTCGACTCTGCCGACGGGCGGTTCCTCATGCACTTGGGGCACCCAGAGTACGAGGCCAATCGCTTGCTCCTCGAGTGGCAGAGAGACAGCGCGCTGGGCCGCAGTGACGTCGAGCCACCCACAAATTTCGATCCAGAGAAGCCACGCAACGTCTGGCGCAGCCATCGCAACACTCTATTCTCCGAGTGGCTGCGCTACCTCGCGGACTCGTAGAGCCAGCCTAAAACAGTTCTAGGACTGGGCTCTTAGGGGGCTCAGTATCCGGCGTGGGGGTCGACCAAGTTGAGTAGCTCGTCACCCGCCACGAAGCGCACCAGGTTTTCGAGGAAGATGGCCGAGGCGCGCTGCACGTAGCCCGGATGTGCGCCCGAATAGTGAGGAGTCAAGATCACGTTGTCCAACGTCCAGAGTGGATGATCGCTGGGCAAGGGTTCGGGATCGGCGACATCGAGCGCGGCTCCCGCGATGCGGCCGTTGCGCAGCGCTTCCACCAGAGCCTCCGTTTGCACGGTCCCGCCGCGGCCGATGTTGATCAACACCGCGTCCGAGCGCATGGCCGAGAATTCACGCGGGCCGAAGAAGCCGCGGGTTTGCGTCGTCAGCGGTAACGCGTTGACCACGTATTCCGCCTCCTTCAAGAACGAGACCAGCTGGCCTGGACCAAAAGAGCGCTCTACGCCGGGCGCGGGACCGGGCGAGCGCCTGAGTGCGATGACGCGCATGCCGAAGGCGTTCGCAATCTGAGCGACGCGCCCGCCGATCGAACCGAGTCCGACGATCCCCAACGTTGCCCCGGCGAGCGTGCTCACACGATCGCGAACCGAACTGCTATCCCAATTGCGATCGCTCTGCAGGCGAGCCGCGCGGTGCAGCTGTCGCGCGAACATGAGCACGAAGCCAAACACATGCTCCGCAATCGGTTGCGCATGAATGCCGCTGGCGTTGGTGATGCGCAGATCCTCGCGGCGCACCACCTCGGGCGAGAGCAGCCACTCCACACCGGCACCAAAGGTTTGAACCCAGCGCAGCCGGCCCGCAGCCGCCACTTTGGCGGCTGCGATGTGTTGCGTGAACAAGACATCCGCCTCCGAGAGCAACTCGGGGCGCGCTCTGAATTCCGGCTGCGCGATCAGGCTGATCACCGGTGAAATATCGCGAATTCTCGTCAACACGGACGCGGGGACGTCCGCGTTGACGAGCACGGTGAACGGCAAGCGGCTCATGCGGCCGAAACTCAGCTCAACTTCTCGGCTGCGATCACGGCTTGAACGGATGGGCGTGCACTCAGACGGTCGAAGTACGCTTTGAGCACGGGACGTTGCTTGAAGGCGGCCTGTCCCTCCAGTCGGCGCAGGCTGCGAAGCACGTAGAACGCGTAGCCATCAGCCACGGTGAACGTGTTGCCGAGCAAGTAGTCTTTGCCCTCCAGGCTCTTGGACAAGAAATCGAAACGAGAGAAGAGCCGCTCCTTGAGGGCTTGGCGCAGCTCATCGTTCGCCTTCGGGTTGTTGATCGGGCCGAAGCCCTTCTGCAACTCGGTGGCGATGAAGTGCAGCCACTCCTGCAAGCGACGTCGCTCGGGCGTGCCGGCGGCGGGTGCCAAGCCCGACTGAGGAGCCTGGTCGGCGATGTACTGCACGATGATCGCACCCTCGGTGATCAGCTCTCCGCTGTCCAGCAAGAGCGCTGGAACGTAGCCCTTCGGATTGATGGCGAGGTAATTTTCGCCATGCTCGGTCTTCTTGGCGGCGAGATCGACCTGCACGCGTTCGAAGGTGAGGCCGGCCTCGCGCAGGGCGATGTGGGGCGACAACGAGCAAGCTCCGGGCGTGAAAAATAGCTTCAACGTCATGATTCTTCCCAAAAAACGAAGGGGCCAGGCGGCCCACGGTAGAGGAGATGCTTGTTTATTATAATAGACATGGCGTGTCTATGCCTGTCGGGGGCCGGATCGAAAAAGAGCCCGGTTGGCGTGTTGTCATCGGGAGAAGGCGTCGGCGGGGCGGCGCAAACCCAGATTTTCCCGCAGCGTGCGGCCCTCGTACTCACGGCGGAAGATCCCGCGCCGCTGCAGCTCGGGCACGACTCGATCGACGAAATCATCGAGCCCGGCTGGCAGGTAGGGAAACTGTACATTGAAACCGTCCGAGCCCCTGCTCTCGAGCCAGTGCTCCATTTCGTCGGCGATGGTTTGTGGTGTGCCAACGAACGACAGCCCACTGTACCCTCCCAACCGCTGCGCCAACTGTCGGACGGTGAGGTTCTCGCGTTGAGCGAGCTCGACCGCGCGTTCGCGACCGCTGTGACTCGCGTTGCTTGGCGGAATCGGAGGCAACGGAGCGTCGG
>Ga0247757_10000024_pt1 | contig 108746 bp, 119 predicted proteins | sample UWRJL126311R4_FD_180929 | JGI IMG/M metagenome (GOLD analysis project Ga0247757, IMG submission 180929) | Plant litter microbial communities from Arlington Agricultural Research Station in Wisconsin, United States - UWRJ-L126-311R-4 | ecosystem: Environmental > Terrestrial > Plant litter >...
GTTTGCGCGCGCATCATGGAGCGCTCTGATTGATTATCGCCGTACATGGAATCTAAAAATGCGGTTGCGGTGAACATGTGCGCTTCTGATACATCTGCTGTCGCAAGGGACGAAAAGGCCGGTGCGCCATAGAAGGATTGTACGAGCTGCTCTCCTGTGCTCTGGAACAAGACTTCGAGTGCCATCTGCGTAAGACCGCGCTGGGTTTTCGTTCCGAGGATGGTGTGGCTCTGCGCCAGAGTCAGTACGTGGGTGGAAAGTCAAAAGATGAGCATCTGTCTTTTCATCCTACCTTTCCTGAACCTGTGACTCCCAGTGTCGCCAGCAATCCGTCTCGTCCATGGTGGCCTGGTGCGCCCAGCACGCCTTCGATCATGGGCACGATACCGATGCCTTTGAACAAATCTGATTGCCTGGCATCTTCCTCGAACACTTGTGTGAACGCAAAGCGTTCAACTGCCCTCTTCCTATTATCATTCGTCGGTGGCTTTATGGTAATGTGTGTTGGATGGCTTCCTTCATTCTCCTCGACGTTGAGGAAGCGCGGATTCGAGGCGCTGGACGGGCGCAGGCGCAAGTAGACGTCGAAGAGCGAGCTTGAAGGTCGGGGTGGAGGATCCATTGCCATTTTCGCTTTTTTGGATCGTGGAGAGGTGTGTTTGGCGAGCTTGCGATGATACACCAACCTAGTAGAGTTGGGTCGCGGCCCACGCGAGCGGCTTGTTTACAGCCGCTGCCTCGGTTGCCATAGCAATCTCCATACCGTCATTACTCCCACCCCAGACAATGGTGACGTCGTCCTGCGACTTTACTGGTCCAATCCCAATGGCTCGATGTTTTAACAGGTGTTATACTCAAGGGTCCAATAGTGCATTGCCAAAGATTTTAGAATTATTTTGTTCATAGTTACGATAGAGGCAGCAGGGAAATACGTTGACTACTAATTTTCATCTCATAACCAAGGACACAATAAAATCAATCATCCCAACCTCAACTGGGATTATCCTAATTGATGTAAAAATTCTACTAATTCTGCGCGCTACTACTGAAGTGGCGATGTCGGCTTGTAGTGAATATCATTTGTAAAGCTCTTCATCATCCGTCATTAGAATTATTGTTGGGGAATGAGAAGTATCAGCATTACGTGTCGTGCTAGGACTCGGAATGTCAGGTATGTTGAGGTGACGGAGCGCACAAACTGTATGAAGTAAACCAATCGCTCGTTCAACATGTGTCGACCGCTTAGTGGGAATAGGACTTGATGGTGTACGTAAGTAGTTGCATCTCAACCTCGCTGTGCATTCGTTACGAAGCCAACGGACTCTTCGTCGGACTCGCAAAGTCGCATTGAAGATGCTAACACACATCGTGCATTCCCAAACCGGAAATTCGAGGTCAAGCTTTCGTACTTGCGAGCAACGTTTACACAGCAACTATAATTCGATCGACGATCGACCCACATCTCCTTATCCGGACTTTTACTAGCCGCTGCTTTGCGTTGGAGGGTGTTGCACGATCGGTTGCGATGTCGGTTTTCCCAGTGTGGCACGATCATTCGACGAAACCTCCGGAGTTGGTAATGGACCAACAATGCGGACTTCGGTGACCTCCCCCGCATTTTAAATCAAGCCGTGGGATGTCACTGAAGATGATCAAGAGTTTGAGACGGTCGGTTTCAATTCGCGTCTGCAACCGGCTGTATTATTGGCGACCGGGTGATGTGGTGCCACTGCTTTTTCAAGCATTCGTTGCGATTGTCGCTGCCGGCGGTGCCATGTCCGTAAGCCGCGCTACCGTAGTGTGTCGTGAGGGGTAGCTTGGTGGATGCATCGTATGATGTTGGCACGGTTGGGATAGAAATTCAAAGACAGTGATGTTTGGGCAAAAGCGAGGATTATGCTGTTCGCTTAGAACCTGCTGCGCATGCTTTGTTATCAAATTACGAATACTCGACGCCAAGCCGTAATGTAGGGTTGGGACGATTGTGGCAGTTGATAAAACGCCAGGTCTGCTATCGGGTTAGTTACACACGCACACGATCTCCTCGGAGATGTGTTCAGGTTATCGATATAGGCCAAGCGACGGCTCGTTTATAGGATCAGTCAGAAGTGCTGTGAATAAGATGAAGGCATGATAGGTGGAACGCTGTCACTAGTGTGTTAGAAATCTCCGTAGGATTGAACGGCAAGTTTGTTAATATTGTCAGGAAAGAAGGGTGCGACGGCAGAGTAGCTTGACTTTATGACGCTCTTGGTGTCAGTGTTCTGTATGACACGATGGCTGGCGGAAACAATCTAGATGAATTAGCGAATGCGAACCCGCCCAATCAATTTCCCGGCTCTTGCAATGGTGTTTGCTGCGACGAAGGGGGGGCCTAAACGGCCAGTGGAATTGAGCAATAAACGACGGCGGAGGATGGGAAGTTAAAGTCATAGTCATACTGTGGCTGTGACGGAGGCCCTGACAAATGGGAGCGTGGGCCAGGGTTGACGGAGGGTTCGTGAAGTCGACTCATCTCTAACGCAGGCGCCGTCGCAGGGTCGCAGGGTCGCAGGGTCGCAGGGTCGCATTGCTCGAAGCCGCAGGCGCATATATTGGTGTTTAGCGGTGAGGCTGCGATGCGGAGCACAGACGCAGCGGTGAGCGATTGCAAATGGTTCCTGGGAGTCAGCCGTGGCCTGTAGTGTTACCTTGGGATGCTGTAGGGCTATGCGAGAAATGGCGGGCATGGGCCAAGTCACCAACGGCGGGCAAGCGAGAGCTGAGTAAAAGACGCCGTGCTCCGCCCTTTTGGGTAGACGCCTGAGACGCGTGTCGTGCATGTCGTGGGGGAGGGAGGGAACTGCAAAGGACATGCAAAGGACAAAAGGCAGACGCGCAAGGAACGAGTTGCCGCTTGAGGCAACTCAATCGCACTTTCGGGGCGCGGTGCAGCGCTGCACTATCGACGGACACGAGGGACGCGAGGCTTCGCGGCGACGCGGTAACTCGGCATGCACTGTAGGTCAAGGGACGGTTAGGGACGTAGAAGCACGAACAGGATGTTGTCAGCAGCCTAACGTGAGGCATGGTTGGCCGCGACGTCATTCGCAGCGTTATTGAAGGGATTTGTCAGGGCGAGATTGTTCAGCATGTTCACAAAGCCAGGCAGCAGGGCCCAATCAGCACCCCGACTCTGAGGCAGGGCGTGAGTAATCTGCTCTGCGACCGCAATTCGCACACGAACATGGCTTGCTAGCGGGCATGGTGCAACCAAGGCAAACAGGCAGACGGGAGATGCGAGGAGATTACCCCACACGGGGCGACGAGGGCAGTTCGCCCGTCAAGGGCCGAGTGCCCGCCTGGCGCGCGGCGGATGCGCGGGCACTGGTTTCGTCCGAGGGCACGATGACTCCAAGGCTACCGTGGGATGGATCCATGGAAACTTTTCGCAAGGACAAAAGAGTTGCCGGGCCAGCAGCGTTTTGATTTTGATTGCGGGGCAGCCAATGGCGAAATGGCGGTGGAGGGCGCGGCTCCGTTTCGTCTCGTCTGGTCTTTGGACGAGACGGTCAGTTGCAGCATGGACAGCGTGGACAGGCACTGGGGGTAGACAGCCAGCATGGACGCGATGGACTGGTCACGGCGTGCAGTGCAGGCCGACGACGGCGTCACGGCCGACGGATGGTCCGCTCGGCGGGCGGTGACTTTGGACTTGGTGTGGCTTCAGAGGCGTCAGCTGGCGCTCTAATTGGCAGCACGCGGAGGCTGAGACGTGTGACTTGGCTAGCCAGCAGCCAGCAGCCAGCGCTCTCAGGCTGCAACCCACACACGTACAGTCCATGCACGCATGCGAATTGCGGTCTGCAGCAGACAAGCTCGCTGGCAGCCCGTTGCGTTGCGGTGCGGTCGCGGACTTTTCTGGGGCGAGCGCAGCGCCGAAGTCGCAATGGCAGGCAGCGCGCAGCAAGCACACAAGCAGGCGCCGTTGGCACCATCGTCACGGCGGATGCAAGCGTCATGAATCATTCTGGCAGCATGATGAGTTATCTCCAAAAGCCAGCCCAGGGCCGTCTTCGTAAAGCCCGAGGCACGCCGAGCCCAGGGTTCGTAAGCACGCCAGATTGGTGAGCTGGATCCTGGCATCCCTCGCGGGCGGAGCTAGCGGACGACTTTTGCACCCCTGTCCGACCAAGTGGCCGAGGGCAAGCTTGGGCCATGGCGCAACCTGCGTCCTGCGTTGCTTTGCGGTGAGCGCTGGAGTCGGAATTACAGTCAAGCCCGAGCATCCCGGCCTGGGGTCATCCATCCACCGTCAGAGAAACATATAACCACTCCGCCTGCCTTCCGACCCCTCCACTACTCCCGCTACCCACTACCACTACAAGCTTCAACGCAAGGACCGCCAGCAAGAGTTTCAACAGCATCCCATCGCTTCGACCCAGCCCTGCTACCCAGTCCTCGGAGCATCCAAGCTCGGATCACCTTCCTGCCATTGGCTGCTGCATTAGGTTTGTGCTGCCTACGCCCTTCCAGTCACCACTCAACCCACTGACTCACCCGCACAGGCTTTAATTTCTGCCTGTCCACTACAAACATGCCTTCTTCGTCCCATCTCCGCATGCAAACTTCCTTTGAGCCCTTCTCCGCTGAGACGACTCGCACTCCCTTTGTCTCTTCGCCGCCACAGAAGAAGCAAAAGATGTCTCTCACCCAGACCTACTACATTGCCGCTTCCGCCCGCTCCAAGCTGGGCAAGGAGGCCTGCCGTGCCGACCATGACCTCCGCCTTCTCGTCGGCCACGCCAATCTTCTCGACTCCCTCATGATCGAACTCCAGGATGCCGAGAGGCAGCAAGAGGCTTGGTTCCACAGCACGGTCGCCAAAGCATCCAAGGCAGAAGAGCCCCGCCACATCCAGTGGGCCGAGACCCTTGTCGAGGAGAGCGAAGACGACTCCGACTCCGACTCAGAATCCGACTACTACGACGAGGACGGTGACTTCGACATGGTTCAGATGCCCCGCCGTATCATGCAATCGCCTGTCGAGATCACCACCACCGAGGTCGACGAGGATGATGAGGATCAGTACGATGACCTGGAAGACGATGCAGACCTCGCTCTCACCCGAGTACCCTCGCAATCACCACCCGAGCTCGTCCACGACGAGGACTCGGACGACGAATCACCACCGACCCCACCGCAACCCACAATGGAGTTCTCGGAGAAGGAAGCTATGCTCACCACATCCTTCTACGACAACAAGTCAGACGCCCTCTTCGAGGACCAACTCTACATACCGGAATCGACCGCTCCGCTCATCACAAGTTACTAGGCCAACGCCAGTCGACCTTCTCCTTGTCTTTGATTGAGCATTTTCAGCGAGTCGTTTTATCAGCATGGCGCTTGGGAAGCATTATATCACATTTCCTTTGTCTACAAGATGGACAAACAGTTTCCATTTACTTTTCCTTTGCTTTTAAGATTTGACTGCCAGCTTGCGATGATGGCGGCAATGGACCATGGAACATGGATTTTCTCTACTCAGATGTGACCAGATGGAACAGGATGGATGATGGATAGGATATCAAGGTTAGAGTGAGATCTCCCTCAGCGATTGGTGGTCGAGACTCCTCCTCTTCCATAGGAAGCAGAAATCAAACACTCAGAATTCTATCAAAGACCCAAAGCCTCTGCTCGACTTGCCGTGCCATTATTTCTGTGCAACCCACCCACCCTCTCCCCTCATGCACCTCATCCCACGCTGCAGGGTGCATGAAGATTGAATTTCATCGTCTGACCGCCTGTCCTGTGCCCCGTGCACACCGCTCACCCCTGCGAAAAGGGCGGGATCCAGAGCGCCGGGGCTGGGCAAGGCTGATGAGCTACGCGGATCATTTTTGACCGGTGGCCCTAAGCCGTTTACGGCCAGCTTTGCGAGTGAAGCCCGACACGCCGCGTACGAGGGCCTTTTACGAAGACGGTGCTGCGGATGCCTGGGCAACGCGCAACGCGCAACGTACAACACACATAACCCCAAGCCCAAGAAAGCCAGGGCACGCCAGATGCGGGTGGGCAACGTCGCTCGTACGAATCTGCGTCGCCGGCGCATGCCGGACCAACTCGGCGCGTCCATGACGACCGTTCCGACTGCGTAGGCACAAAGAGAGGACCTCGGGGTTAGAATGCGTCCGCCTCGGCGACGACGGGCAAACGCTCTTTACGCCGTCCGCCTTTGCGTGCCCTCCAAAAGCAGGGAAACCGTACGACGATCTAGGATGTCAGGACGGACTTCGTGCATCGAACAACGCTTCCGTCACCGTCCTATTCCCATTGCATGCATTCAATAGAATCATAGACGCTGTTCACGGAACTCAACGGCAGCGCCCACGTACGAAAAGGCGCATGGCATGATCCGTCTCAGATGCAACAAGACGAATATGTAATTGCGGGGATCGATGCACGATTCATCTCATCGCGTCGTCGCTGTCGTTGTCCCCATCCATACACTGCATTCCCGACGGCAGTTTCATGTTTTAGGCATGTGTTTCGTTTAATGCGCAGCGCCTGAGGTGAGCAATGGGGAGCGTCGAGAGCCTTGGGGGGGGCGTGCGCTGCACCTTTTTCGCTGCCCGAGTCGCGACGCTCGTAGGGCGACGCTGATCCTGTGAATCATGAACAAGTACGTACCATGTTGGGTACGCCTCATGTGCACATTTTCCCCTTTTGCCGTACGATAGGAGTAGAATGTTTGATTTGAATTTCAGTTTTATGACTTGGCAGCAACAGGGCCTCTCCGCCCCAGGCGCACGTTGGCGTCCTATTGTCGCTGATGCGCTGGCAGCGTGCGATGAGGTGAGGGCGGCACGGCGCTCGCGATGGTCTTCCAGCATTGCTATTGAGGGTGGGGCTTTTCGCAGCGCTGAGAAGAGTCTCCTAGCTCAAAGTAGTCCACAGTATTAACTCGAACGAGCAAATGAGGCAGCTATTCAGGCTGTGCTCAGGCAGCCTCAGAATGGTACAAGCACCTATGTACCCAGCTCCTCGTTGGCGGTCCCGCCACGCAAGCCCCTCAGCACCGGCTAGCCCTGTTCCTGACTCCCAACGTGGCTCAACTGGAGGCCCCGAGACGCCACGTCTTCTCCCCGCTTACGTTGGCAAGTTTTGCTGTGCTGTTGAGGGCGACATGGTTGGTCCACAGCCGCTCAAGGCCTTCGACGGGCCATGTCGCTGCCACGCCAACAGCTGGCTTCATTTTAAAATGGAATCAACGTCGCGAGCTTAAGGCACGAGCTGTTATCGCTGGTACCGTGGCCCCAAAAGTGTCTCAGGAGCGCTTTTGCGAGTTGGATACCGTGCTGGGCCTAGCGATGAGTAATACTCCTTTATGAGCCCAGCACCACCACCACTCCCGTCGTGAACGTTACTATCGACAACCCATTCCAACAAGCCTTCAACGGCTGCTAAATACACCAGTGTCATGCGGAGCCACCACAGCACATGCCACACCCTCAAACTGAGTCACCCGCGCGACCTCCCTTCACCCACCAACAATTTGCAAAACAGCCGATGGCACAGACACATGTCCCATGACCCTTAGATAACCACCATCACACTGCTGGAGTGGGAGTAGTATGCCATGCTATGCTATACTCGGCCGACCGTCGGGACGGCGCAGCCCCAGACTCACCGCCATCGCAATACACGCTTTTCTCAGGCGCGCATGCGCGACGCGGATGATCGCCAGCAAGGCCAATCCAATCCCGCCGAACCGAGGCAACCCACTCACTTGCATCTCACGATGAACGTTGACCCAGCTGCCCTATTGTAGCCCAGCGGCTACTCGGCAGCCCGCTCGCACGAGCAGCCACGGAGGTAGGGACCCTTGGTTTTTTTTCCCTCGTCCTTCCTCCCCCCCCTTCTGCTTCAAGCCCGCTTATGCCGAGCGGGCGCCGAGTGGACTTTTTTCGCCCGAAATTTCTTCTCTTCTGCAAGAGGGAGGGAAAATAAATTAGGTTCCATCTTCCAGCCATATATCCCGTCTCCGCGCTACTGCAGGGCAGTTGTCCCGCTGCGAAAAGTCTCGCCAACCTTACCGCACAAGAGAGAAATAAGCAAGCTAGCAGAAAAGCGGTGTCGGTAGCGCGGGTGGAGTAGGTGGAGTGGGGTTGGGTGGGTGGGAGGGAGGGGGTCCCCCTTGTCATGGTGACTGTGCAGCATGCAGGAAATTTTTCCATCGAGAGTGTGTGGGTGTGGGTGTGGGTGTGTCGCGCATGAGTAAACAAGAAAGGTGGGTGTTGAAGTAACCCAAATCGTCCTTTCACGATGCCTTGGCGACGCGGACGGAAACAGAATCTGCCCGCGAACAAGCGAGTACCCAATTTTTTTTGTCTGTTTGGGTCCGCTTTTTGATTTGAATTTTTTTTCCTTCGCTTTTTCTTTATTCCCAGCCCATCCACTACGTCAGGTACAGGACCGGAGTCGAGCGGGAACAAAGAGAGACGCATGGAGCGAGCGGGCTGGCGCCAGATGAGAGAGACAAAGCCACGCCCGTCTTTTTTGGAGCGGTCACGAAACGGCCCAACATGTCACTTGGCTGTCACCCTTCTTTGTCGTCCGGTGTCTCGGGTTTGCTGGCCGATAAGATAAAGGGCGGGATCACGTGTAAAACTGGGCGTCGCTCGCTAAACGCTCCATGTCGCTTTGACAGCAGCCGAGCGAGGGTGGGCGGCCAGACCGGCGATAAACGAGATCGACGCGGCGTTAGCATCGCCAAGCGAACCACCTGTGGGGAGTGGCGTGGCCTGTGATTAGATAAGGGATTTATCTCCTTTCTCCACGACGGCCTTTGCAGGCTGCCGATCGTTGCGGAGTTTGGACTTGCACACTGTCCGTTTTGCGTCGGCCTGGCTCCAACCCCCCACCACTACCACCACATTCACCATGCATCGGGAATAATGGCCAATGAGATAGGCTCACCTCTTTCTACGTTTAGTAGGTGCTCGCGAGATGTTGAGCATGATGTTGGTAACATGTCTCAACATCCAATTCGGTTGCTCATCTTACTCTCGCAGTAGTATTGTAGCAGTCTAAGGGTCCAATATGCCGGATGAAATGCCCGAACGTACGCGAATGCCATCGCGTCTCCGCCTGTTGAACATTTTTTCAAGGATATCCATTTCAATCTCAAGTTACGCTAATGCGAAAATCCAAGGTATCGTCTGAATCCATCTCCAGCTCCGCGTGAAACCCCCACTTCGATATGTATCCGAATAGTCCTACTTGTTGTGCCCAATTAAATCGTGTACGTATCCTACCATGCTGCTACAAGCCACGGAAAATCACCGTAGGGTATAACGCCCATACCAAACCTAGATGAGAAGGATAAAGCACGCCATACATGCAGGACCCATGCTACCAGCACTCCCACTTCTGTCCACCCATGCTGACCAACCGATTGAACAACTCGTCTCTCAACGGCAGAGCGGTAATCTTGTACTTCTCCGGCACCCCTTTCCTGCCCATCTCACCAGGCTTCTCCCTAACCACAATCTCCAACGCATCTGCAACCTCACGGCCCATGGCCCAACCGATGACCAACTTGGCCTTCCAACCATATCCACCCGCCTTCCTTATCTCTTTAATCTCACCAACGGGGATACTCCACAGCGGATGCAGGTCCTCCCTCTCCTGAGTGCCAATTTTCTCGATCGTGTTGTCGGTGGAGAAGGCAACACAGGGGATGGTAGCTTTAGTCGTGATGTACACATGTCCCTTGTGTCCATGATACCGCGCCTTGAACTCGACCGGTCCGGATGTGAGATCCTCGCCTCGTCGCGGTATAGCCCCAAGCCGGTTCTTAGCATGCATGCTGCCAGCCGCAGCCTTGACCTTGTCGGTGCCGATGGCCGTTTCGACGCCGCTTCGGACGGTGCCCCTGAAGAAGCTGAGGATCCTGCTGCCTTTCTTGCCGTGCTTGGAGTTCTTGGAGGCGTCGATGTCGGGGCCACCCGTCTCGTGCGCTGTTCGCGGATCGTGCGCCATGGCTTCGTCCAGTTCTTCTTGGGTCGCATTGAGAGGCCAGTCTGCCCCTGTGGCGCGAAGCTCTCTTTCGCTGATGTCGGCGGGCTGCTCCGGTGGCGGGTCAGCGATGTGTGGTGGCGGAGGAAGAGGTGCTTTGTTGGCTTCGCCGATGCGGAGGAGCGTGATCGTCAGTTGTGCATTGGTCGGAACGCCTTTGAGAATGGTGTTTCGAACTTCAAGGAGCTTCTGCCAGTTGGGGAACTTCCGATTGAGGAACTCCAATCCAGGTTGGATGATGGGATCACCGAAGAATCCAAACCCTATGCCAAAGGTAGCTCCCTTTACAAACATGTATGAAGTGGTGAAAAGGGAGATGAGAAAGACGGGAACGATGAGGAAGGCCAAACGTAGGCGATAACGATCTTTTGGGAAAGGTGGTGTAGGTGAAAGTGCACTGCGTGATAGTCAGCAATCATTTGATGCATGCTATCGGGACATACTAACTTTGCGAAACGCTCCCAGGTATCTGTTGTATCAGCAATGCCGTGCATGATTGGACGCATCTTTGTCCACATGGCAGTCTCCATTGGTACTTTTGTTTTATCATGATGGCTGGTTGGAGTGCCACCAGAAGCTGTCTCCTTCGCGTCTGCCACACCAACTGCAATAGAAGTTGGATCGGGAACAGCATCGGCTGAGGAATCGTCCTCGGCAGGCGGTTCACCTTGTGGATGTTTTCCTGACGCACTTGATAATGCGATTGAGGCAATACCATTCACAAAGTTACTGGCTTCACGTTCAACTGCCTCACCCTTGTGGTTTTCTGGTGCTCCCGTTGCACTATCATGGCTTCCCAAGGTACCAGCCTTGGGCTTCTGCACTCCCCCAGTCTTCGCCGACACCAAAGCGATAGGAGCCGGTGGGAACATAATAGGGCGGACAGGCGGGTATGCGATCAGTGCGATCAAGGTGATAGATAAGACGGGAACCAACAGGTCGAGGGACCATGCCGCAAAGTATCCTGCGCAGAACCAGGCAGTGCGTCGTTTCTCACGCCATGACCTCAATCTCGTGATATGTTTTCCAGAGCCTATCAGCCCAATACCCTGCATCATGTAAGTACAATTCAAGGGTATTCTGTGGTGAGGCTCACGATTGTCATGTATAGACGCTCAATGTTGCTCCTTAGTTTATCAGGAGAAAATTCCTCTTCATCGGCAATATTAAGGTCAAGACCCCCCGGAGGTGGAGTAGCGATCTCCTTTACATGATACATTTGCTAGAGCTCAGTCAGTATCATACTAAACTACATAACAAAGATGCTTACTTTGTTGAATCTTCGAACAAGTACCCAGAGATCCTCATTACTCAGACCTCCAACAAGTGGGTTCGACACTGCTTCTTTCGGCTCATTCCAACCCAGATTTACGACTTCCTCTTCATGCTCAGCCTGAGCTGCGCCTCTCTCTTCCGGCTGCTTTGCTGCCTGAACGGCCAAGGCATGGCTCTCTGTTGGCGTATCTATAAGTGTTGGTGTTGTGTGGTCATCTTGTCGTGGGTCTTCTCCCGGAAGTGGAAGAAGATCTTTATAAACCACCCCACTAGCCATGATATTCAACAGTGATTCAATCAACTCAGGTAGAAAATGAAGTGACTACAATCTCCTCGTAGGGCCAACTACTTGATATTGAAGCTCGGTCACCACACATACATTGCGTCATTGGTGCGTGCACAAGCCACCCGCATCATCCATTATCCATGCTGTTGATCTTGCATTGCCGATGCGGGTCAATATCGATATTTCGCATGGAGGGCAGCATCGCATGCTCCCTTTCATCCTCGGCGACACTCTGAGGAACCAAGTACAATCGGAAATAGGACTTGTTACTAGGAATGCGATGGCTTGCAGCACGTCGGAGACAACTCCGACGTCATGTTGTACAAGCGCGACCTGTCAAGTCGTCTGCCAGTGGGATACAGTTCGCTTAATGCTGCCGAATATAGATACTCGATCGAGATCCACCCAATCCCAGATCTCCCCAGGAATCTGATTCGTTTGTGCCAAGGTACAGTGTACGGTACAATTGCGTAGGAAGAAGAGCCTGATATCATCAGGTAGTCTATGCAACTCTCTCATCTAATGGTTGTAGTAAGGATCTCTTAAATTGTCGTCATGTTATCATTTTATCGGGGCGTGTGTTATTTGACTTTCACAAAAGGACGTTCGTCTCGGGCACGTGAAATAATTCTTCAAAGATAACAGTGACTCCCCTGCTACACGGTAAGTCTAAATTGTGCACAAAGAGAACAGTCTTAAGTGTAGGAACTTATAGATTGTGGGATACCAAAACTACCGCCAGTGACGCAGAAATATACAAGCCGTAAAACTTGAATAAGGAGGTACGAGCTACCGAGCATTTCTCTCATTACTAACGTATGCTAATTTTCTCCCGACTGGGCTATTTTGGAACACTATTCGAAATTGTAACTAAGCGCTTCATGACTTTCGAGCAGTTTTCTCCAAATAGGACTCTACCCCAAGGTTCGCCCAGAATGCACCGGACATGCCATATCACCATCCCGCCATTTTAAATGTCGGTTAGACAGATGTTTCATAGCTACTTTCATGGATAAGAGAAGGATCATGGGATGTCTCTTCAGCTCTTAGTTTTTGTTAATGAAGTGAAAGTGAAGCAAAGATACGCTAAGAAGAACCACAACGACAGCAGTGATTCTTCTGTTACATTATTTAGCAAGCTTTCGAAAAGAGCATCTCAAAATTTATCATGCCTATTCTATTTTGTTGTGTTTTTTGTTGTTCTACGGTGTCATCGAAACATTGGCCTCTTACGACGAGAGTGGCTGCATTACCGCAAAGTAACTTGTCAATCGTAAGTCAGTATTCCCTATTAGAGCTATGCAGTGGCTCCTGACTGATTAATTTCAGCTCATGTGTCTACCAAAGGGATCGAGAACGTTTGCCTTGGTATATTCTTGCGTCGATGGTGTCTGTCTATTAACCCCCCCCCCCACTAAGACAATTGAAGTGAATGTAAGAAGAATCTCGACTTGACGATGAGATATAATGGGACCTAAATACCCTTGTAAGAGTCTTGTCTACAAAAGTCACTATTGACTATGAATATCGTAGAGGTAGAAATGAGCTTAACGAGGGGAAGGATGAGGTATCAGGAAAACTCTGTGGATGCTAGCTCTAGCGTAACGATGCTGTTTCAAAACGATGACTTGTTTTGCTGAAAATATTGGTCTAAGCTGCCAAAGGTGAATCACTAGTAGGGCATCAGTAGTTGATGAAAGCTTAGTGGTGAAAACCCTTGTAGTGAGCAACATCACCATAGCTGAAATGTGCGACAAGGAACACTCTACCTTTCTTCACTACTCTCTGTAGAGTAATCAATCCGAAGCTAATAAGGTAGCATATTTTATAGGCCTATGGTAGGCATTCATATTGATCACTGCATGCAGAAGGCACAGCGTACATAATCACAAGCCGGGTAGTCTGACTCTGATAACTTTGTCTCGACAATCGCATGCTTTAGCAATATGTTAGGCAAAAGCTGACTTCAATAATTGCTTAAGAAACCTCCAGTAGACATATGGTCTATCCCTATGTAGTACGCCGTTGAGAGACATACACTGTACACGATACGTGCCGTTGAATGGCACATGCTTCTTCCTCTTGGTCTATGAAAAACTCCAGCCCTAGAAATAATACCTCTAACCTGTCCATGAAAGAAACCCAATCCTAGGTTGTCGTGCGACCTACTCAGTTCGATTGAAATGCAGTTAGGGCTGACATAACTTTTGTCTCCATCTCTAGAAATTCGCCCTCGTCCGTACTTTGGATGGTGACTGCTCCGCCAGCAGGAATGCGCCACGTTTCTGTGCTTGCCTCAGTGGGAAAGCGTTCGTCCCTATTAGAAGAAGGCGGACTCGAAGATCGTGGACTCGCGTTCGATGGAGTGTATCCAGGGCTTGAGCGTGGTGTAGAATCGCTACTGTTCACAATCGTTCGCACAGTGTGTGTAGCGTTGTTGCCCTTGGTCGTATCACGAAGAGCAGTTCGAATCACAACCGAGAAATCGCCTGCGCCTCCTACATCTAGGTATCCTAGCACACCGGAATATATTCCCCGTGGGCGTTGTTCAATGTCCCGTAAAATCTCGCAGGATCTCTTCTTTGGCGCTCCAGTCATGGATCCTGGAGGCAAAGAGGCTTTTAAAACATCGAGGCCTGTAGGGCCCTCACATTCCGTGACGGTTGGAATTTGACCTTCGATGACGGATACAAGTTGGTAAACATGTTCGTACTCCTCTATAGTCATCAACTTGGGGACACTGCAACACTCTGCTCCAATCACGCCGCTTAAGTCATGTCGTATTAGATCGACAATCATCAGGTTCTCGGCCTGCTCTTTAGACGAGTTGAGAATCTCATGGGCAGCTTCTCGTGTCATCGACGGCGATTTCTTCACTGTGCCTTTGATGGGTCGAAATTGGCAATGTCCATCTCGGCTCCATTTCAGAAACCTCTCAGGACTTGTACCAACCACGGTAGCGTTAGACAGCTGCATAAATGCACCATATGGTGCTGGGTTTTTGCGGCGCAATTTCTTGTACAATGCCCACGCATCCAAGCCCTTGCCTTCAATTTTCGGTACTGTAATCAATGTTTCGTCTGTAAGGCAAAGTTCGTAGGAGTCTCCGGCGGCAAGAGATTCTTGGCATTTCAGAACCTTATTGCGGTATTGCCTTTCCTGCGGAGTACTTATCTGCGAGTGACAAAGTCTTTTTTCCAACTCGAGGCTTTCGCGGAGTGCCCTTGTAACATTGTCATCCGTCCTGGTTGTATGAGACCGAACAGCGGAGTGGCCGTTGATTAGACCTTTGATAACGTCTCCAACTTCTGAAACCCAAGGAGAGTCGTCTGGCGAGAGCGATTGAACATATGTTTGCCCTGTGGCATGATCCACCACAACGCTTCGGTGTACGAAGGCAAAATTGACATCTGGAACAGTGCTATCAGCCACGGATTTGTGAAGCTCAACATCGATGGTCTCTAGCCCAGCTTCATATGATATATACCCCATAAAACCACCCCAAAAAGGATTATCGTAAGGTAGATCGTTGGTTGTTTCACCTAGATGGTCATGATGCCTTGGATTGTATATATCGAGCACTTCTTGAAGCATAGGCCAAATTTCGTTCACGGATTGTAGCTGGTTAACTTGTTCGTTCTCACGATGAGTGGTATACCGAAGCGTTTTGTCCCATGACCTGTACGTGATTTTAACAGTCTCGTCAGGTATTATAACCCCTAGGATGCTGAAGCGTCCCATGCTGTGGTTCTGAGAGTCCAGTAAAACTACCTCATTTCGGTCAAGGCGAAGAGCTTCTGCAAGCAATGTTGGGCCTAGTTTTCCTGTATTGTGCTTGGCCCACTGTAGCATGGGTGAGCCTGTCTTAATTCCTGACTGTACTGATTTTGCCAGCTCTGAGACTGGATGACTGTTGCGTCGCGAGCCGTCATACGACACGTCTTTAATCACCCGTGAGGGAATCTTAGGAATTTCTTTGCGGCCTAATGAGTAAGTGTCAACGGTGCGCACTTCTCTTGGGTGACTGGCAAGCCACTCGTCGGCTTGCTTCCACCAGCTTCGCATCAGATCTGTACCAGCTTTGGATGTGCAAATCGATTCTGGGTGGAATTGTACACCCCAAAAAGGCTTCTCAGTATGCTTAACAGCCATCAGGACAGGCCCGTTGACCTCGTCTGTGTTGTCCCAAGCCAGAGGTCGGAGTTTGGGACAAACGACGGTGGGTTCCCAAAATGCTTGAGCATGCGCTGCGGAGTCTCCGCTTGCTCCTCCCAGATCAGCATGCAATGAATGGTACTGAGTAGCGCGCAGTTTTGTGATCCCCCGGAAAATATCAGTCCGATTGTGAGTGATATGTGAGACGATACCATGTCGAGCCTGCTTCAGTCGCTTGATGGTGGCACCGTGCGCCAAACAAAGCGATTGGAAGCCCAGGCAAATTCCCATTACAGGAAGAAGGCCGGCATCGTCGAGGTTCCATATCTGGTTGATGAGACCCGTATCATTTGGATTGCTCGGATGGCCAGGTCCAGGTCCGACCACAACGGCGTCAAAACTACCAAGGAGTGTTTTGAAGTTTTCAGATGCACCACTTTCGTCGATCCGGATAGTTGTGACACTTACGTCCAGACTTTTCTCGAGCAAGCCGATGATGCTATTTGTGAATGAGTCATAGGCGTCAATGTAGAGAACACTGCGGCGTGCTTTATTGTTGGAATCTACAGTTGACGAGGCAGAGGAATCTAGCATTATAACTCAAGCTAGTTGGCACGCAGGATGCCGCAACGGAGATGCACAAAGAAATGTGGGTCTAACCGAAGAATAAGAGATGTACAAGTGAGCGTGTTGAAGAGGCGGAAAATTTTTCACTTAGCGGGACCTTTACGGTCTTATTTGGTGTCCTGGTTCAACTGCGATTACACGCATCGGCGAAAGCGTTGCCTGCCACTTCGCAGACTGCTAGTACAGTAGTTCTAAGAGTTGAAGATACCGATTTCGGATACCGAAACTTGATCTAGTTAGTAAAGCCGGCGGATACTCTTGAACACCTTTCTATGATCAAGTATATATATTGTAGATAAGAGTTGGGTTAGGACAAGAACTTTCGTGGCACAAAGTAGTGTTGTAGTGATTCATACTATTTATTGACTTGATGAAGCGTCATACTGGGGTCACTATAGGCGTAGTAGGGTTTGAGATACTGCGCGACAGTTGATGGGTCTTAAGGCTAGTGGTACGCTAGCAGAACGGGAAAACTCGAACACGAGAGGTCTGAGACCGCATTCGAGAGGTGCGTTGCGGAATGTCCTTGAAAGAGATCAGATGATGCTTTCTCTACTTCCTACATGGAGCTGTGCGCATTATTGATCTTCTTTGTCTCCAACTGTTACGCCGAACAATGTTTGTAGGCACGGTGGATAGTACTCGTGTAGTTCCGACGGTGATGCGTGCTTAGTAAAATTTACCGAGGACCTGATATCCGATACAAACCGCGGACCTTTTTTTTTTTTTTTGGTTTAATGGCCGCAAAATGACACACATCCTTTGATACACATCCTTTGATACACATCCTTGATAGAAAAAAGAGAGGAGAAGGTAGCAACACTCTGCTATATTTGTTTGCGGGGCCGTGTAGTCCTATAGGCTAGAGCACCCATAGATGCGCGCAGTGACTGATTAAATGTTCTTCGTTCCCTGTATACCTGGTCAGGTCACGTGCTTGTCTCGGAGACTTCATGTTCATGGCTGTCCTGATGTTAAATGTAAGCTGAGAATCATCTCATATTATATAGATGCATGAACATGCCTAACGGTCTGGACTGTTAACTCGGGTTTCGCGGCTTGGTGTTGTTTCTTGCTCACAGCGAGCCCAACCACCATCCAATAGTACATAATCCGCGACAAAGATAGCATGAAGAGATCACCTTCGCAAATCTGTGTCCCAGCTTAGAAACGTCTCATGGTTCAAATTTACGGCCAGATCTCTAGGGGCGTTCACGCTGTGTCGAGGTCCACCCTGACGGCTCTGAAACTACCGGGATAAGGCAAACCCTAGCAAGCCTATAGCTGTCACAATGCAGTTCATGCACGGAGACGAGTTGATGATTCTATCGGCCAGTTACTGCCTCGACCCATCACACGTACACTTGTCTATGTTTGCCTGTCCGTGACTTGGGCCAAAGCCAAGGACGGATCTTGTTCTCAAGGTTGGCTGACATCCCCGAACAGGCTGCCTTAGGGCTAGGAACGCCTCTCGGGGATGGAAATTCAAGCTCCGTCGGGACAGTCGAAAGCAGAAATCACGGGCTCGCGTCGAGCGAGTAGAGAGAAAGGTCGGATGACGTGGGTGATCTCATGGAGCCGTCTGACACCGCCACCTCCGTCCTAGTCACCTGTCTGTAGCTTGTCTGAAGTTGTGAACGTCCAAAGCTTGCTTTGGCGAGCCGACAATACCCCATGTAGCGTGCGTACTACCCCTGCAGCGCACCCCACCGACTCCCGAGTAGGCGAGCGACCAGTTGAGCCAACTCCGTCGATGGCTCTCGCTTCTGGACCGAATCCGGAGCCGGGCCTTGCAGAACTGGAGATGTCAAATCCCCGGTCTGTCGAATCCGGAGATGGTGAGCAGCGCGCGTGGCTTTTTGTGTTGGGGGTGGTGGAAGACGGGAAAGTACGTAGTGCCTGGGCCCCTTGAGCTGTCGAACGAAGAGAAGATGCGGCTAAACAAAGGTTCCTCGGAGGCATGACTGTTTGGCATGACAATGACGGCATTGCCAATAGTCTGTATTGACATGGCGCTAAACGGCAGCACGCTCAAGCTTTCTGTTGCTTGCCCAGGCCAGTGCATAAGAGCTTGTGCGATTCGCCAGGGCGGGGCAGGTGGTGTTACGCCAGGTCATGGCTGAAACAGCACCGTGCAGCTCGCTCAGCAACGCAGCGGCTCGCAGCGGCCAGGGCGACGGGAAGGGAACGATGGGGGAAGTATAGGTTGCCTGTTTGGGACATGTCGGGTCGAAAAGAGCATGCTCGCGTCGCAGCTCTCGCAGATTGATCCCATGGGGCCATGTGCAGCGAGCTCCGAACTGTGTGTCGGTGTGGGCGGGACGAGGGCACAAATCAGCCCCTGAGACTACCGACGACAGCGCTCAGCAAGCCAGACAACGGTGCGAGCTGGCGTTGGCAAGCCGCATGGCGGAGGACAACGTGGACTGGCTGCACACGTCGGTCGATGGATTGCTAGAGAGGAGAACAAGGCCCAAAAGGACCAGAAAGGGCCCAAGGTGGCCTGCATCGCGCTTGCACGGTCGACGGGCTCGCGCCTGCTCATTGGGTCCGTACCTGCAGTAGACGCCCTGCCAAGGCGCCAAGGCACTATTTTCAGGCGTTTCAGAAGCGCCTGCCGGTCGCTTCGCTGCCCGCTTCCTGGCCTGCCGCTTGCATGGCCTCCTCCACACCCACTTGGGTCATGTCGCCATGAGACCTGCAGCGGACCTCGTCGTGGCCCACAGCGTCCAGCAGTCAACTGGTGGAGACGGGCCTGGAGCGCGCGACAAGGAGGGCCCCGTTCTCCTACGTGGCTGAGCACCCAGCGGCATCTCTCCAATCACCGTCCTGCCTGTTGATTTTGTTTCGTAGATTCCGTTTCAAGTCCGTGTCTACAAGGCCCCGTCGGTAGGTATATGTAGCTCTGCTTTGTCCCCCAGTCTACTCTCTCCCATCCATACAGCTTCTTCCTTTTTTCCTTTCCCTTGTATAAAGCATTGCTTGTGAGAGGGGACAAAGTCATTCGTTTTCTTTGTCCTTCGTGCTTCATAGCCCTCATTGTTGCTTTCGCTTCAACCTTCGTTAAGCAGGTCTCAACATTCGTTCTGACAGCTTTGGTTCTGTCACCCATCGTTTAACCCTTGTTTCTGCATCTATCTTCTCATCATTTAAATCAATATGAGGGCCTCCATTGCTCTCTTAATTTCTGGCTTTGCTGCCCAGCACGTCGCCGCTCACTGGAACCGTCAGGCTTCCAACTACAACACTCCGCAGTACAACAACAACGAGTGTTCCAACAAGCAACAGGGCGGCTATGACTGGTCTGATCTCCGTGACGGTGACAAGCCAGGCAAATATGACGACTTCGACTTTGGCGACAGCTGGAGCTGCAAGAGCAAGTTCGGCAGGCGTGACCACATTACCAAGCGTACTTTTGGCGGCAAGGTGCTTTCCAGCAAATGCGGCAAGGAACAACCAGCTTCGTTCAGTTGTGATAAGAAGGATGGCTTCTCCGTTACTCACATCGACGTTTCTGTCGACCACGATGCCGACCTTGACTTCCACTACAAGATGAAGGACGGCTCCATTTGCAAGCAGAGGGCTTCTTGCAAGAAGGAGGGTACTACTGTCACGAACACCCAGTGTGGTGGCGCTCAGTCAGTCGACGTTTATCTCGGCAACAGTAGCGAGGGCAGGGAAGACTGCGAGATTGGTTTCCATCAGATTGGCTTCGATTGCAACCCTGGCGAGCAGTACACGCCTCCCCCGCCTTACACTCCTGCTCCACCCCCTGAGACCACTTCTTCCCCACCACCACCTGAGAACACCCCGCCGCCGACCGAGTGCGGTGGTGAAGGCCAGCCCGGCTGTGAGTCCTCTACTGCTTCACCTCCTGAATCTTCGTCCTCTGTTGAGTCTTCCACTCCTCCGCCTGAAAATACACCACCGCCACCACCACCGCCACCATCGACCGAGTGTGGCGGCTACAATCAACCTGCCTGCGAGACCACCACTCCCCCACCTGCTGAGTCTACTCCCCCACCTGCTGAGTCCACTCCTCCACCTGCCGAGTCCACTCCTCCACCTGCTGAATCCACTCCTCCACCTGCTGAGTCTACCCCCACCCCTACTCCATCTACCAGCCAAAGTGTGAGGACTCCTATTTGCGGTGGTGGCTACGGTCCTAGCTGCGGTAACTCGACTGCGCCCCCCGAGAACACTCCCACCCCTCCCCCTGCTGAGTCTTCCCCGGTTTCTACTCCGGCCGAGTCCTCCTCTGCTCCCCCGCCTGAGTCCTCCTCTTCTCCTTGCGGTGGCTATGGTCAGCCTGCTTGCGACACCACTACCCCTCCGGCTGAATCTACGCCTGCTGAGTCGACACCCGCTGAATCCACACCCGCTGAGTCGACTCCTGCTGAATCCACACCCGCTGAGTCGACTCCTGCTGAATCCACACCCGCTGAGTCGACTCCTGCTGAGTCCACACCCGCTGAGTCGACTCCTGCTGAGTCCACGCCTGCCGAGTCTACTCCCGCTGAATCCACCCCGGCTACGTCTACTCCTGCTGAGTCGTCCTCTACTCCACCCCCTGCTGAGTCAACCCCTCCGACCTATGGAAATTCGACAACCTCTACTCCTGAGGCCAGCACCAGCGTCCCTCCGTCGTCGTCTAGCCCGCCAACTTACACTCCTCCCCCAGGTGGCTACACTCCTCCTGACTGCTTGCCCAAGTGCTTGAACACCTGGCTCAAGCTCAAGTCTGAGTGCAAGGACAACACCGACTCTGCTTGCTACTGCAAGGTTCCTGATCTCACCGACAATGTCATCGACTGTGTGAAGGCTCACGGTACTGAAGAGGAAGTCAAGGAGGCTCTCTCCTACTTCGTTGGTATCTGCGCGCCCCAGGTGCCGGAGAACCCCGGTATCATCAGCAAGTGCACTGACGTGCCGCTCTCGCCTCCTACGCCTGCTCCTGAGACTCCTGTCACACCTGCCCCTGGCGCACCTACGCCTGCTCCCCCGGCTCCTGCCCCGCCTACTGACATTCCTTACACCACCGTCACCTTTGGCGGCTCCTCGTACACTGTTCCTCAGGTTGGCTTCACCACCGAGACCCCAGGCGCTCCGGGTGCCAACCCCACCGAGCCTATCGCTCTCTACCCCGCCCCTACGCCTGCCCCTGCCCCCGCTACTCCGACTCCAGCGGTGCCCTACCCCGTCCCTTCGGGCTTCACCTCAATCGTTGGATACCCCACGGGTACCGGTGCTGGCGCTGTTCCTTCCCAGCCTAGCGAGTTCACTGGCGCTGCCTCTACCTTGAACTCCAAGGTTAAGGGTGTTGGTGTCGTCTTCGGCGCCGTCCTTGCCTTCTTTGCCTTGTAAATGCAGCTCACTGATTGAGTTATAATGCGCATGTTGGATGCTGATAATGGTTGTGCATATTTTTCTTTCTCACTCTCTAGAAGCATTGTTTGGAGCGCATCTTGGGAAAAATATCTCCAGTATATTGAGTGCGCTTTTCTTTGTTGGCTAAATGGATGAACGTTTGTCCCATCTAGGCTGTAGTGATAATGCTTATTTCCTTTGATCTGTTTCCTTTTACATGTATATAGACAGAAAATCTAAAACATGTCGTTTCTTTCAACAAATTTGTGATACATAAGCGTGAAGTCATGTGCTACTATGTGTATACAGGAAGTTGTTCACCGCATTGAATGCTTGATCGGTTGCAGCCACTTCATGCTCCTCCAGTCTATAAGACCTCGTCAACATCGTGGCTTTAGCTGAATGAGCTATGCAACTTGAGATTGATGCCACGAGCTTTGATATTGTGTTGTGTGTGTTCCGAGTATTTTGAAAGGGGGATAGGCGCCGGCATCCCTGATTCGCCAAAGGTAGATCGACGTCATGAAGCGGCGCGCAACACCCTGGTTCTCTGTTAATCCTTCCAAACTTTGCGAACTGCCCAGCGGCAAACACGGCGGCAAGGTAACCATGAGCTTCGTGGTCGAGTAGGTTGGCGCGCATAAAGTTCATACGGACGGCTTTGAACTAATAATGCACCTAGCCAGATACGCCGCATCGACAGCCAGCTCGACCGGTTACAGCTGTCGACCGCGCGCGATGACAGCGTTTCCGCACTCAGCGCCGAGGACATTCACGATCGCCACAGAGTCGTCCGTATCACCCAGCTGCAAAGTTTGATCAAGAGCTTATCTACGACCAATTCGGCGAAGCACTCGCTGGTTCCAGTGAGTAGGATCAAGGCGATACTCGACGAGGCAGAGATCTCCTCGCGATGCACCACCTGCGCAGATCTGTTCGAGCAAGACGACTCTGGCGGCAGACATAGCCATGATGCAAGCGGCGACGCGCACGAGGCTTCGTACGAACATGAACTGGAATGGCTGCTCCTTTCCAAGGCGACAACGCAAGCCTACGGTTCTGTGCTTTCTACCATTCTGGAGCATACTATACAACTTGAGGACGATATATGGTACTGGGATGATGTACTTTCTACGTATCGTTTCGCTGGTCTTTACTCGATACAGACTTCTCCAATCCGATTGTACAATTGGTCAAAGGACATATACCGGGATGTTAGAGAGAGAGGAGGACAGCTGGCAAATGGGTGGAGGGAATTCTACCGTCTAGTGCGGGTGAGTGGGCTCAAAGGGCTTTGGGAACTGGTAGCTAATTGTGTATCGGTATGCAGGACGCTGCGAAGGACCGAAGCATTAAGGAATTACAAAGAAGGGTCGTCAGTCCTTTGGGGGCAGTGCGGGATGAGGGCAGAAAGAAGCGAACTGCGTTGAGGAGGACTAGACTAGTCAATGCAAATGCTCTGGGAGTGTTGCTTGGCGAGGGCCTGAGCAATGAGAGGTAATGTCGAGTCACGTTCAACTGGTCTTCGCTTTTTTACAAACTGACCATCACAGCATTCACGATGAAGGTTTCCAATCGCCAGGGCATTATGGGACGTCTGAAAAGCGACATCGTTGGAAGAGCACAGTAGCTAAAAGCATTGCGCTCATGGATGCCGTTATCCAAAACGTAAACGATGCTGAGCTACCGGTCGAAAAGTTTGATGATTGTGTTGCAACTACAACCCAGGACGACCACTACTACGAACTATATGAGCCCTCGGGTGAGCGTACTGCAACGTCTTTGAGGCCTTCTGATGTCGCTGCGCGGTTGAACAACATTCTCTCTCATGCTCTCCCCTCCTATACCTCCAACATTCGTTCTGTGGTTCGTGAAAATGGACGACCATCACCTCTTATTCGCTACTGGCTTCCTATTTCGATTGGTCTGATCTCTTCTACTACAATTCTACGCATCGTTGTCAATCGTAAGGAACAAATACTTACTTGGGTGCGCGAATTTGGCCAAACAGTCATCGACTTCTATACAAACTGGGTGCTTGAACCTACGAAAAAGGTCATTGGTACAATCCGTCATGACGAAGAAAGCGAAGTTTCTATACTCAGCAAACGAAGTCTTGAGTCCGATAGGGCCAGCCTTGAGCGAATGGTCGTTGACTTTGCCGTCTCAAACCCGGAAGGTCCGGCGCTGAACGAGACACAAATCGCCGACATTCGTGCTAAAGTCCGGGAGGGCGATCTTACACCTGTTTTGAGAGCATACGAGAAGGAAATACAGAGTCCTGTCAAGGGTGCAATAATGGGTAATCTAGCAAGCGCACTACTAATTCAAGTACAAAAAACGAAAGTCGACGTAGAAGTGGCCATGAGCGGCATTGATTCGATCTTGAAAAGTCAAGAACTGCTTTTTGGGTAAGTTCTGTTACAATCCTAATGGAATCAAGACTGATCTCGCTAGATTCATCGGCCTGACGCCTGGAGTATTGGTATCTATTGGGGTGTACAGATGGTTGAAAGGGGTTTTTAGCAGCCGGCAAGGTGTCAAGCAATGGGCACGACAGGGCCAGCTGCTTCTGATTCTGAGGTACGTCCCCAAGGATGTTGTGATCTATAATAATTTAATACTCATTTATAAACAGGAACATTGATCGCATTCTCGTGGGCGCAACGCCCAATGAGTTCGGCGAGATTTCGTATAAAGATCACGGCTTGCTTCTGTGTGAGGTTCACTTATTGAGACAGGAGGCTAGCGGGATACTTCCACGCCGGATCTTTCACGACTTCCTTGTTGAGGTCGATGAGCTGGTTGATGTACGGTCGGGCTTGGAGCGGCAGCAGAAGGTGGTAGAGCGCATAAGGTGGGCATACTCAAAATGGTTCACGTCATAGAGAAACAGAAACGGAGATTGTAAGAATATGGTCAGTCCTGTAGCATACCATAGCATTACCTAGCATTTCCATCCGAAGCCAGTCGAGCCCAAAACTGTCCCGACTGCCAAACAAGGGTACCGGATGTGTGAGCCGGGGGACGTAGCGGCCGCATGGTTTGCAAGTCATCTGCGCAATCGTGGCGGCAGCGGGCGGCGGCGGCGATGGGAGTGTAATGAATTATGTGGCGGTGACCAGCGGCAGGGGTGTCACTTCGCTTGTTTCCCAGCTTGGCGCTTGACCTCAACGTCGACGTACCCAGGCAGTGTCGCACCGCTTCACCACCCGTCGAACGCAAACACCGCTCCACGCCCACTGCTCACCTCTTCCACCGACTTAAGAGGTCCGAAAGCTGCTGACAGCACGCACTACCCCGATCTCACCACTGCACTCCCCTGCCAGCCACACGTGGAAGACACAGCCCGATTACCCAACTCCGAGGCCGATCTGGGCTACTTGTACAGACCGTACGCCGGTATACCGGACGCATAGCATCATGGCAGGCACAAGGAACTACGATTTTCTTGTAAGAATGCCTCAGCGCACTGCGCGACCAGCATCTACCCAGCAAACCACAATCCTTACGCCACACCTATTCCACCGCTTTCCCTGCCTAGGCCGCGTTCGCTGACACTTCTACTGTATAGATTAAACTACTCCTAATCGGCGATTCAGGCGTTGGCAAGTCTTGCTGTCTGCTACGCTTCAGCGAAGATTCATTCACACCCTCCTTCATTACCACCATTGGAATCGACTTCAAGATAAGGACTATTGAGCTCGATGGCAAGCGTGTAAAGCTACAGATATGGGACACCGCAGGACAGGAGAGGTTCCGGACCATCACGACAGCATATTATCGGGGCGCCATGGGCATTCTGCTGGTCTATGACGTTACTGATGAGAGGAGTTTTAACAGTACGTGGCTGCCTAACCTCGTCTCACACTTGCCTCCATGGTCTACTACCTAGGCCTCTAGAACGACTTCTGCATGTTTATATGGTCAAGGATCATGGTGCTAATTCGTGAACACAGACATTCGTACATGGTTTTCCAACGTCGAACAACATGCCACTGAAGGTGTCAACAAGATTCTCATCGGCAACAAGTGCGACTGGGAAGAAAAACGCGCTGTCTCTACTGAGCGTGGTCAAGCTCTTGCGGACGAACTCGGCATCCCCTTCCTTGAAGTGTCTGCAAAGAGTAACATCAATGTCGACAATGCATTCTACAGCCTAGCCGCTGACATCAAGAAAAGATTGATAGACAGTGCGCGGACAGAGACAACGGCAAACAAGGTTGATGTAGGAGGTGACGTAGGTAGCTCAGGAGGTGGCATGGGTGGCAAATGCTGCTAAGAGCTAGGACCAGATTGGGGAATGCGGTGATACTAATGGACCTCTATGGGGGTTGGGTTGTGGATCGATGCTCCGTTTACATTAGCTTTCGCTGGGCATATGAGCAGGTACAGCTATGCTCTTGGAATGAGAAGAGTGGGGCTCTTGAAGCCAGCATGAACAAGGGCTGCAGCTCTAAGTACGACATCTCACGTCTGATTATCCCTTTCGTTTTCTTGAGCGCCACCCGACGTTTATTGCTCTAGGTAGACATTTGTTTTTCCAAACCCCTTTCACTATTTTCTTTCTCAAACTACCTCGTCTAACTGTGGCTATTGGAGTTTGGTGGGGCGGACGGGCTTCTTCTTCCTGGGATTGTTCTTTTTGGCTTATTCTATACTACGTCCTTGGTAATGGCATATTGTACAGTCATTGAGGGTACATCTCGAGTTCTCGAGTTCTTGTTATCTTTGACAATAGAGTAATCAATCGTAATAAGGATACTCGAGTTGGTAACAATGGGCCCCAAGCTATGACCACTATGATCCTCTGGTAACTTGGAGGTTCCGAACATTGTTGCAGAATAAGATCATGTAGGAGAGAGGCCTTATCTCCATACCGTGAGTTGCTATAAAAAAGGAATGATGGCTGTTTATGGAAGGCGCGGGTATTTGAAAAAAACCCTCCCCCGAATGTGTATATCACGGGGTGGTTCCTCTCGGCGAGAGTTTCATTTTAACAAACGAAGATGCTTAAATCAGCTTCTCGCACGATTTAGAATAGCCTCAAACTTTTTGCTGCATAGCATTCTCTACTGCTTTATACCACGAATAGCCTTGGTTAGCAGTATATATACTAGTTATTCGTCCATTGTATCCGTACACTTCACCAGCAGTAGGTCAGAAGAAGCAAAAGCCTTCCCGTCCAGCCTTTCATCCGAACTATCTTTGCTCACGCATCTACAAACTCGCCTTACCCCTGCTTTCGAAAGGAAGACTCAAAACAAGCACACCAGCAGCGATGAACAATGCACCGCTCACGTAGACGGGCGCACTCGTCTCCAGGTTGGCAAACATGGCGACGATGGGCGCCATGATGCCGAATACGCGATTCGCGCAGGCCGTAATGGCATTTCCAGTACCGCGGTCTTTGGTAGGGAAGATTTCGGGCGTGTAGGAATACAAGACTGCGTACATGATGTTGGACATGAAGTTGTAGGCGCAGTTCCTAGTATGTGAGTTAGTTATGGTACTACGGCTAGACGAAATCCTGAATGAGGGGAATCAAGGAGGTTGACTCTGTTCGATGGGGCCTTTTGGGTGAGTTTCCCCTTACTCAAGGAGTTTGCCGTTCCTTTTATAGAGTTTCATCTCGTGTATAGGGAAGGAGGGTTTGATCCGATTGTAACCCCTCATCTATGGGCTACTAGACATACGGAGAGTACTCACCATCCTAGCAGAGATGCAGAATTCACGGCAGTAGTCGAACAGAAAAGGAAAACGCCTGTGAGAACGGTGGAAAAAGCGAGTGTGCCCTTGCGACCAACGTGCGGTGTTTCGACGAGAAGACCTCCGAGCAAGCATCCGGGAACTCCAAGCACAGCGATTATGAGGCTGTTTCGGTACGTGATGTAGGTCGAACCATCTCCATAGTCGACGCCTCGGGTCGCCTGTATGAAGGGCAGGAAGGCGTTATATAACGGGAAGCCGAGGCCGATGAGAGCCCATACAAACGTAATGACCGAAGTGCTAAAGGCCATTTTCTTGGTGGAAAATAATGGCTTGATGTGGCTCATGTTGACCTTTTCCAGGTTGCGCTTGATAGCTACGGTGGCATGCGACTGTGACTGAGGACCAGTTCCTGGTGGAGCGAGGCTGTTGCAAGCTTGCAAATCTTCCAATGTCAGCGTCGACGTCTTCCCATTCCTTCGCGCAACCTCGTGAACAATCTTGACAGCTTCGGCGTCCTGGCCCTTTCCCATAAGATACTTTGGTGATTCGTAGATGGTAAAGCACACAAAGCGCAAGAAGAACATGATCATGGCTACACCACCTAGGACAATCATGAAGTACCTCCATCCCATATTCTCGCTTTTAGTGCAATGAGTGCTTGTTTCTTGGCAGGTTCGATTTCCCAACAGTGGCCATGCCACCAATGTCGCGAAGACTTGCGCAAGAGCCCAGTCGATGCTCAGCACGGTCAAGAGGTACTGATGACTCGCTGGGAGAAACTCCAAGAATATTGCTGAGTCGACTGGAAGGTTGCCACCCACGCCAATACTCCATAAACAAGCAAAGATGCCGATTGCTGCGAAGTTAGGTGACCCGGCAGCGATGAGGCCAAATACGCCAGTGATACCAATGGTGAGGTTGAAGGCCCAGCGGCGGCCAAAGATGTCACAACCAAAGCCCCAGAAGAGTGCACCGACGAGGAGGCCGATATTCTGGGCGAGTGTGAGATATGGGGCGCGCTTTGGGTGAAATTCGAGGCGAACTGGGGGGAGAATGAGGGAGGTCGCAATGGGCCAAAGGTTATCTGAGGCCCAGCCAAAACCAATGACTATGAAGAGCTATATATGCAATTAGCCTGCGTTGAGCCAAAGAACGGGTCCGACCGTAAGGTGTGTTCCCCAAAGCTACAAGAGACTTGAAGGTGTTGATTACCTGCCACTGGTACTTTCCCATTCCTATGTCCTGGATTGCCTTGTTTAGGACTTTAGCTTTCGCCTCGTACACAGGGTCCAAGGTCCCCTCTTCTAAGACCGTCGCAGGAGCTTCCTGCACAGAGTGCACCATGTGCAGCTCCTCGTCACGATCTTCAATCACCTTGTCGACCATGTTGAGGTGTCTTGGGCTGTGTGGATCAGAGCGCGCAGTTTGAGGCTCCACGTGAGGAGTGGAGTGTAGTGTAAGAGAGCTGCCAGGACCCTGGTCCGCGAGAGCAAGCACGCCATTTTAAGAAGATTCGGCAGGGTTTTTATGCATCCTCGATGCAGAAAGCCATGGGCGGACAATGGAGGTTGGAGCTGCCTGTTCTACGCTAGTGTGGGGAAAAGCGGTGCTCTTGCGCTGGTGTCGCCATCGCCCACCAATGTTTCGTTATTCGAGATGCGTGCCATACGAGGCGGCTAGGCTTTGTTTAACGTCACCGCTCTCAGAAATGCGCATTCCAACCAATAACGATATTTGTCATTGCGAACTGCACTAAGCGAAGTCAACCAGCAATGCGGACTTTCTCAGAGGTGGGTCGTGGGCGATAGCCTACGGGTGGAGGACGGGATCGACAGCGCCAAGTGAGCATGGCCTCTCGTGGACAAGGGAAGCCGGAAGCAGCACCATGTCTGAAGGCTTTTAGGGCAACTTTTTACATTTGCAAAATTTAATGCTTCGCAGGGATTTTAGAGTCCTTTCAACATCTCAAAAGGAAGAGAACAGTGCTTTAGACTTCTGACTTTCTTTTACTCAGAGTGGTGACTTGCTGTCTACATGTGCTTGCGAAGACACATGGGCACCGAAGCACGCCGAGCGCATGTCGATGCATCGTCTGACTAGAAGCAATCACCGCCCTCGAATAATGTACGTACTAGGCGGTAGATTTTTATAGTGATATGACGGTCTTGGTCCCGTTCAGTCAGTCATTGCCAAGGGTTGCCCTCTATAATGTCTACAGCATTTTGCTTGATAGTACATAGCTATGCCTGGCACTGCTCCAGAAAATGTTGAAGCACTGTCCCAAACAAGGACCCCATCTGCCCTCTTCTACTTCCAAAGTTTGCTCAAGCTGGTCGCCTTGTCGTCGTGCTTGTTCAGTACCTTCGCAGTGGCAAGATCAAAGTCCTCCTGCGTCACGTGCACCCTCCTCTCCCTGAGCGCATACATACCAGCCTCGGTGCATACACCCTTGAGCTCGGCCCCTGAGCAGCCGTTCATCTTCTCTGCAATCTTGGTTAGGTTGATGCCACGCGTCAAGTTCATGCTCCTAGAGTGAATCCTCAGAATGTCTGCGCGTGCTTCAACTGATGGCGGAGGGAACTCGATCTTGCGGTCGATACGACCAGGTCGGAGAAGAGCAGGGTCCAGAATATCAAGACGGTTGGTCGCCATGATGATCTTGATGTTCTTGGTGGGCTCGAAACCGTCAAGCTGATTAAGTAACTCCAACATGGTTCGCTGCACTTCCGAATCGCCGCCAGAGCTGCCTTCCACTCGGCTTGAGCCAATGCTGTCGATCTCGTCCATAAAAATAATACTGGGTGCATGTTCACGGGCCATGACGAATAACTCTCGGACCATCCTGCTACCCTCTCCAATGTACTTCTGTACCAGCTCACTTCCGGACACGCGAATGAACTTGCAATCGGCATGATGCGCTACGGCACGAGCGAGCAGTGTTTTGCCCGTTCCAGGCGGCCCGTAGAGTAGCACACCCTTCGGTTGTGCAATTCCCAGCGATTCGAAAAGCTCCGGATGCTGGAGGCCGAGCTCGATGACTTCTTTAATTTCTTTGATCTGCTGATCCAGACCTCCAATCATGTCATACGTGCTGTCCGGGACCTTCTCCACCATCATCAGGGACACGAGCGGATCAACGGATGACGGCAGCATCTTCTCCAGCTTGTATGAGTCGCTCAGTAACGTGACGCGCTTCCCGACGGTAAGTTTGCTGATGTCGACATTATCGGAGATGTCAACAACTAGCCAATGTCAGTGTGGACCTGAGCTGGGTAGACCAGCCGGGGCTCACCATATTTGCCCTCGGGATGCACCTTCACAAGCACTTTCTTGGTGCCCATGACCTTAACCACTTCACCGACGTACGAGCCCGGCTGCTGCAGAAGACCGAGCTCCTCTCGCAGTAGCCTAACCCTAGAGTTGTAGTCATTCCGCTGCGCTTCTAGACGACGGAGTACAGCTTGGCCCTGTATTATCTCCAGCTTCATCGCCTCGATCTTGTTGTGGTAGAAGGTATCGAGCGCCATGGTGGTGGCGGACGATGTGCGGCGTGTGGGTGGGAGCGAACGATGAGCTGTTTCGTTTGGGTAGGCTCGAGAGGCGGGAGCTGATGGGATGGGAACCGCGTAGCGACAGTAAGATAGGCAGTGGGTGCAAGGGTGGTGTTGATGCGGGGGGCCGGCGTGCGGGTGGTGATTTCGACGTCTACGCACGGCGACAAGCTCTCCATGGCTACGGCGATTCACTGCAAGCTCTCGGCGGCCCGGCGAAACTATTGCTGCGGGCACCGCTAGAGCGGGAACGGCAAGCGCAGCAGGCCGGGGTACTTCCATGGTGTTTCCCCCGCCAGCCAACGTCTTCGCGTTCACCAGCTCTCCAAGTATTTTCTGCAGGCGATATCACTTCTCCTGTGCGAGCAGAAGCTGAAGACGTAAGTTATCTCGTGGTCCATCGTGCACCTGCAGCTCCAGGGCTTATCGCGGCTTTGCACCAAACCCGCCGGAGCTTGATGCCGCTCGGATGGGCCGCTGATCAACTATCCAGTGTCATCTGTACAGTTGTGCCAAGTGCTCCCTCCGAATATCCTGTGCCGACACCGGGCCGCCGTCTCGCCCCGCGTGCTATGCCTTCGTTGTCTTTCTTTACCTTCATCGCCGGCGCTGTGTGGTAGTCCTACGAGCTGCTTCTAATCGCATCTCCATCGCGCCAAGCCTGACTTCCACACCTGCCCCTACCTGGCATCGTCTCCTTCTACAGCTATACCTGCGCGTATCGCGCCAACTATTATGGCTGAAGGCACCAGATCGCCCTCAGCGGTGAGGAGTAATCCTCCGTCCGCTAGCATCTCGCGACGCGCCTCCGACTATGACGCCGAATCGCCTTCTGCGAGCCAGCATACGGCTGGGAGTGCGTCTCGACGGCCGCCAGCGTCGTCAACTCAAACAGCAGGCTATGGTAACGACCCAAAATGCTTCACTCTCAGAACAAGTAACTGAAGAAAATAGGATCTATAGTTTCTCCACTTGATCGTCGACCGCAAGCTGGAAACGCAAGCGCGTCCAACCAACCGAAGCCAAAGAAGCCCCCCATGAGCCGTCGCGCAACTTCATCCAATTTTCCCTACAAGGGCCAAGAGTTTTCCGTTGATGATGCTGAGGACGAAGTCAGCCAAGATCTCTCTGAACAACAGCAGCAGAAACAGGTCCGCCAGACTCAAACCCAGACATTGAAGAGGAAGCCATCAACCGTACGACGGCGCAATGTAGCGCAAACTCCTGGTCTTCCCACCGTTAGTTCGAACGAAGATGATAGTATCGAGCAGGAGGGTGCTGGTGCACCCACCCAACCAGACGTACAACCAGGATCATCAGGTGAAGAGACACTAAGGGCGGACGAAGATGACAGCGGGAACGGTGCCGATGACGACGATGGAGACATCAGTGATGCGGAAAGCTTCACACTAAAAGACCGCCAAGATGCAATCAACGTTACTCACCCATTCGGTATAAGGATTTGGAAACCTGCACTATACAAGAAGGACCGCTCTGTGCAGAGAAATGCAGAAGGAGACATTCACTCGGCTCCCGGCCACCATGTTAGTAACTGGTTGGTACTCTTCAACATTGCCTGGACTCTGTTATTTGGATGGTGGCTTGCGCTGATTGCAGCTGCTGGTGGTCTGCTCTGCGCCCTGCTGTGGTTTGCGGACAGCTGCCAAGAATACTCGTACTTGTTATTTGATTTATCCAGCTATTTGTTCTACCCGTTCGGAAAGTATGTCAAACTGATGCAAGATGAAGCTTATGCCGAAGAGGACGAAGGCGAAGGTCGAAGCATCAGCGAATATGAACAATGGCAAAGTGGAGACATTGAAGAAGGGCGCTTATTCTTTGGGCCCACGGCGGGCGCAGGCTCTTTGGTCGGAAGACGCAGAAACAGTGTCGAATCTAACGATGAAACAACCAGCTTGCTTGGAAGAGACGGGCGAGCCAACGTAGCTCACTCAGATACTGGGCGTACAAAAAGAAGGCTTTTTGGTCGTGGGAAGTGGAACTTGGGACGGGTTGTGTTCTTCATCTTTTTCTACGGCATCTTCTCACCTGCATTGTTCATCGTTTCTGGTCTTTGCTGGCTCTTCGTTTTCACGATTCCTATGGGCAAAGTCACGCTTTTACTCTTTGATCATCTCCGTCGGCATCCGCTCGCTCTCTCATTCCATTCAGACAATGGTAATATACGACGTCCTGGCGAGTCGTCGTCCATCTTGCTATGCACCTACCGTGCCGTAGGTATCAAGTACTGGAAATACACCATCGATGGCACCAATATCTTCCTCATCAATCTTCTAGGGCTTGTAGCCTTTGTCATCTTCGACTATTGGGTTCTGAATGTTGCTCTTGGGCTCAAGATACCACTGACGGATCAGTTCTTTGTCTTTACCATGGCGCTATTCTCAATTATTCCTCTGGCCTACTTCATTGGCCAAGCAGTGGCTTCGATCTCGGCTCAGTCATCCATGGGCGTAGGTGCTACTATCAACGCATTCTTCTCCACCGTCGTCGAAGTCTACCTCTACTGTGTCGCACTCAATGAGGGCAAAGCCCAACTCGTTGAAGGGAGTATTATTGGCAGTATATTTGCTGGTATACTCTTTCTGCCCGGACTATCAATGTGTTTCGGCGCACTTAAAAGGAAGACTCAGCGGTTCAATGTGAAATCTGCTGGAGTCACATCAACTATGCTCCTTTTCGCGGTCATTGGAGCGTTTGGTCCGACACTATTTTATCAAATTTACGGAAGCCATGAGTTGATCTGCTCGCAATGCGCTCGAGAGCATCACGACGCCTCCCTAAGAGACTGCAGGCGGTGTTACTACAGCCAAAAACCAGCACTGAATGACCCGTTCTACAAGGATGCCGTCAGGCCCTATATTTTGTTTGCTGCAGCTCTCCTCTTCTTCTCTTACGTCATTGGATTGTTGTTCACGCTAAGGACACACGCCGCAGTGATTTGGAGCAGTGAGCCTGATGAAAAGAAAACGGCGGAAATGTCAGTCAGTCAGTTAAGCCATAGTGGGCATTTTGAATTTCCAAACACACTTACCAGGCAGACGACGAACAATTCGGTAGCACGAGCAAATATCAGGGAAAGCCAGTTGTATAAACGTATCGTCGGGCAAACTTTGCAGCAGGTTGGATACGGACCAGAGGGTGAAAATGCAATTTCAAGGTATCCATCTGCACAATCAGATAGCTCAACTCCACATGTTGTTCCTCCTAGAGATAGCGAGGGAAGGACAACATCATCGACTTTCCATCTGGATAGTTTGTCGGAACAGGATAATCAGTCATTGATGCGGCAGATCACAGAGATTGCAGCTGCGACCACAGCATTGGCGACCCGAGACGTTGTCAAAGCACCTCGCAAGGCGGCTCATATGGCAACAACAGCTCCGAAAGGGGGCGGTGAGAGACATCATCACAGGACTGGTACTGTCGATGGCCACGACGACCATGGCGCAGGCCACGCTTCGGGGGGACATGATGCTCCCAATTGGAGCCGCACCAAGAGTTCAGCGATTCTTCTCACTGCAACGGTTGCATATGCCATCATCGCTGAAATTCTAGTCAACACGGTTGACGTGGTGCTCCAAGGTTCCAACATTGATGAAAAATTCCTAGGGATTACACTATTTGCGTTGGTACCAAATACGACAGAATTTCTGGTGAGTAACGCTTTGACATTTATGTTGGGTTGTAACTGACGAGACGATCTACAGAATGCCATTTCCTTTGCCATGAATGGTAACATTGCTCTTTCGATGGAAATCGGATCAGCATATGCTTTACAGGTCCTCTTACTCCAGATACCAGCCCTTGTCTTCTACAGTGCCATTCACAATCAATTTATTGACGGGGCGCGCGTGGCTGCTCAATCTTTCAGTAAGTAACCGCTGACATTTAGCATTCAAGGCATACTGACGGATCCTTAGCGTTGATCTTCCCGCAGTGGGACATGGTCACAGTCATTCTATGCGTCTTCCTCCTCTCGTACATGTATGGCGAGGGAAAGAGCAACTACTTCAAAGGGTCCATTCTCATTCTTTCCTACTTTGTCGTTGTGGTTGGCTTCTACCTATCGAAGTACCAGAACTCTGAGAGAATGGGAGTAGACCCAACTGACACGCTAGCTTTGGGCAGCTTGTTGGAGTCGCAATATCAGTCGGCGGTGTTCACGACCATTGGGCGTGGACGAGGGGGCCACGCCTTTTGATAGATAGGACCGGGAATCATAATTTCTGGAAGACGAGAAAAGTTGCGACTGTTGGTAAGACAAGGGAAATGGGTGAGAATGAACGGCGCAGTGAAATAGGCGCTATACAAAGGTAATATTTCCTTTAGTCTGCATTTCTGGGCAAGGTGTACAGGTATGGGCATTGGTCAGCGCATTGCAAAGGCGTTTTGGCACAATACAGCAACAGGCTCGCATAAGCAGGTGTTTTTCAAAGAATTGTGGCTTGTGAGTGGTGACGACTTCGTTTGCTGTGTGACTCGCTTGTTGGTCAGCTTGTAGGGAAGGGTGTGTGAGAGCAGGTTTGGAATTAAGACGGCGGTGAGCATAGATGACGGCTGTATAGCAGATCAGCATGGATACCCTCAGACCGGGGCTGTGTGAATCCGCACGTGTTGGCGCGTTGGACGTCTCGGCGCTTGGTGAATCCGAGACGTGCGTTTGAGAAGTGGGCAACAGGTCGAGGGCGAGTGGACGCGCGCCTGTCCGGCGTTTTGGAATCATGTATACCCTGTCTGGGTGTGCTGTGTACGAGGTTCATGGAGATATGAAGTCAGTCGTCGTGCGGAGGGGCGCGGAAGGAAGGCCGCGGATGAAATGCCAAATCATATGTCATGACGTCGCTGATGGGGGCGCAGTGGCCTCGGTGAGCAGCCAGGAGCAAGACAAATTGTTGTCCAGGTTCACACTGGCGCATTGAGATTCTGGCCCGTAAGGTCGGGCACATCAGGCCTTCGCTCAGCGAGAGACGCCAGTTCGATCCGAATCGCTGTAGCCGCACGCATCCTTGCCGCCCGTGCATTGCGCATCCTCCGCAGGGCTCCGACTAACTTGCCGAGCGCGCATACCCGTCCTTGCTGGCTTCGATTGACTTCCGTTTATATCCCGGGCGTGCGCCTGTCGTCTGCGCTCCTCCTACCCGTCTACTGCGCGATAAGTGACAAGACATTGGCTGACGTCGGCCTGGACCGAGCTACTTTGAGACGGAAGGTGACGAGTCGCAAACACCATTCCCTGATTGCTCATACCCCGCACAATCGTCTCATGGCCGCTGGGCACACATCGAGGGTTCAGTAGTTACCCACAACCTTCACGAACCCGTCGGCACAGGCCGTCCAGACATAATGGCGGTGAGGCGACGACAGTGGCCGTGGCACTTAGCATGCGCCCTGTACACGACACTGGCCGCCGGCGCAACCATCTCAGCCTCGAACTCATCCACCAATGTCGGCTATGGTGGCACGATCACGTTGCAAAATCAAAATACGAGGGCCAATATGTCGACCCTGGTGCCCTTGACCCAGGGGGCCACTATACGAACCGTCAGAATCCATGTACCCCGCGCCGTGGGACAACCGAAGCTAACAGCTGACAGGTCGTAGCTGAACTCTTCCTCGCCAACGACTCCAGCTATCCAAATATAGATGATGATTCCATCGCTTTCATAAGCTGCGACTCGAGCGCCTACCCCGGTAATATCCAGCCCGCCAACGTCTTCACTGCTGCATATCAAAGCAACAAGCTCAGCGGCGTCATCCTATACGGCACCGAGACCGACTACTGTAATTACACCAACGACGACCCCTCGTTGCAGCAATTCCCCGTGTACTCGATGACCAACAGAGCCATCTCTCGGAGCGTTCGAGATGGATTGTTAAGCCAAAATGTCAACACCAAGCAGTTTGTTACAGTAGGACGCAGCAACAGCAACGGTGATCCGCAAAATGGCGCTCGGGACAATACCCAACCAAACCCTCTGGGCCCAAGCCCTTCCACCGCCGTAGCCATGATTATCTTGTACAGCATCACGGGCGTCATCACCGCACTTTTCCTCGTCATCATTATCACAGGCGCAGTCAGGGCGCATAGACACCCAGATCGATACGGACCAAGAGATGTACTGGGAAGGCCTAGACAGAGTAGGGCGAGAGGCTTGGGTAGAGCCATTCTGGATACCATCCCCATCGTCAAGTTTGGTGAAAGGGAATCTACAAAACCTGCCGATGTTGAACTCGGGTCTACAGCGGAGGCAAGAGATGTGAACACCGCGGAAACCCAGGTGGAAGGGGACCCACACCATGACAAGCCAACAACCGAAGCAAGAATCGATGGTATTACTGAAGTGCCAAGGGATACTAGTAGTGAGCAGGTTCGGGAAATGGAGTCGGGTATTGCTCCGGCCCAGCCTGCCCTTGCAGGAGTGGCAGCCACGCAGACCGGCACGTCCGCGGATGAGGGACTGGGATGCTCCATCTGTACAGACGACTTCGAAAAGGGTCAGGATATCCGTGTACTGCCTTGCAATCACAAATTCCACCCTGAATGTGTTGATCCATGGTTGTTGAACGTGTCTGGTACCTGTCCGCTGTGGTAAGTTGCCTTGCGTCTACCGTTGAAACTGTCCAAATACTGACTGCTACAAGCCGTGTCGACCTCCGCCCTGTATCCTCCCATACTTCCGTTGAATCGAACACGGAGAACGCAGACACACTCGCGCCACCCCTTCAGTCTGATACCGACGTTTCTCACCGCCGCCGTTCCGCTCTCCGTGACATCTTGTCATTCCGCTCGCGCCCCAACGCATCGACCGACGAACGTATCTCCGCGCTACGAAGGTTACGCGAACAACGACGGGATCAAAGCGGAGATGTCGCCACGGGCAGTGCGAACGCAAGCACCGATGACGTAGCCAATCATAGGCGAAGCAAGCGAATGAGTGCAAGACTAAGTGGTGTGTTCACCGGGCGTAGAAGAGGTGGTAGAGACGAGAGTCCACAGCCTGGAGAGCCCTCGAGCAGCCAACAGCCTCCGCCTAGGGAAGATGAATCATCCGGAGCGCCCCCTTCAGAACCGAGCTCGCAATCTCGTTGAGGGTTATAGCTTCCGATTCGTCCCGCGACCCCCCGATGCATCTCCTATTCACTTTTGTTCGGGTGGTTCTTTCCCGCTTGTACCGGCGTTATTTTACAGGATCTTCTTGTTCTACGACCTTTCAGTTGGGTGGAAAGTTTCACCTTCTTTTGATACCTGGCTTTTGGGAGATGGTGTTGCATAGTTCCGGCGTTTTACACATTCAGGGTAGTATTTTGGCCTACGGGGCGTTAGGTGCTCACCACTTTCGTATGTTATGGGCTGCTGAAAAGGATCTTTGGTTTATGCAACGCAGAATGTGCTCGCGCACGTTCCAATGCGGAAAGGAAGGCAATGATGACTATGTGTGGTACGATAACAGAATTTGGAACAATAATCGACTCTTGCGCTGTGCATGGCTTCGTGTGTACTTTCTGCTTTATACGATGTGTGGCTCTGTGATTATAGTCTAGGATAACTCAAGAAACTCTAATGTAGGCTTATCTTCCAGGATTTGAAGGTGACCTAGAATCGTCTTAAGACTACCTATTATCCCCATATCATGTTCGACTGGGATGGGATGGTTACCACTGTAGTCACTTAAGAGCACTGCTCAGTCAGGAAGAAAAGATCGAGTCTCAGGCAATGGAATTTTTCAATTACATATACAGATACTATTTTAAAACTACTCCAGCTGTAGTGCATTCATTCATTCAATCAAAAGTCGTGGGAATCCTTGCTCCCGTGCCCTATCAAATACACAGAAAGACAATGTTCAACTTTATAGCCGAGTGTGGGTTCAGAGAAACATTACTACCCTAGGAAGAGGAGGCAGTTGCAGCCTTGTCGGCGAAGGCGTTGCCCTCGGCCTTTGCGCAGCCTGAGCATGCGCACTTGCCTTCGGGGCAGGGGCACTTGCCGGCCTCGGCAGCGCAGTTGCACTGTGTCTTATCGGAACCAGGGACTAAGCGTAGAGAGTTAGCACGGGTTCTACTTGTACGGTGACTATTAGGAGTTTACTCACTGTTGTGCACGTTCGCCTCCTCTACGGTTGGCTTATCGGTGGAGCTGCCACCCTGCTTCTTCAGATCCGCCAGGTGACGAGCTTCGTTGTGGACATCCATGACGGTCTTGTTGCCAGTCTCGTAAAATTGCCTAAGCTTCTGGCCAGTAGGCGTGCCAGCAGCCTTGTCGAAGTACGAGTAGAGGCCGCGCCAGCCAGCAGTCACCTTCTCCGTCACACCGAGCTTCGTGTCAACAGCCTGCGCCTTCTGCGTAGCTTGGAAGCGGTTGTCAAAGTTCTGAAGCACGTTGGTAAACTTGGTGCTGATTCCGTGCTGCTGGTCTAGTGCAAGCGCACTCTCGATGGCCTTGTCGGAGATGGTGTAGCCGTGTGCAAGGTACTCGGCGACGATGCGCGCGCGGGGCTTCTCCTCCTGCTCGATGTGGTGGTCGCCGTCCTTGGCCTCTTCTGCTGAAGCAGCGTTCTCGCCAGCGAGCTCATCAATCGACTTTGCAGAGGTGACGTGCACTGAGTTAGGGCCGAGCTGCGTGTTGTCAAGCAGCAAAGCTGTCTTAGCTGCGGCCGGTTTCTCGAACGTGACGGTCGCTGACTGTATGTCGTTGTCGGTAGGAGTTACCGAGATATTGGAGATCTTGCCACAGAAGCTGAAGAAGGACTTGATCTCATCTTGGTTGGTCTTTGTCGAAATATTCTCAACGTGAACGGTGGTCGACATGATGAAGAGGTGGTTTGAGTTTGGGATACGCTGACAAGATTGGGGATCAAGTAGATAGGTAGACAAGTGTGTAAAGTCTTGAGTGGACACGTAGAGAAGAGCACGAGGTCTGAAGCTTTTAAATGTCGTATGAGGGGCAGGCACCTGGCATGGGGGGGCATGATGATAACGCATGACGTATTGTGGCTGTGTCTTTTGTGGCTAAAGTGGCGGCGGACGCGTCTTCGCGTTTCCAGCACGCACTCTTCACATGTCAAAAATGTACTGACAGGCATTCGTCGCGTAAGTCATCAGGGTTTAGAGGACCCGCGTATTCTAGGATTGCTGAGAACGTTATACCGTCGATTGGACATTACCCTTCACAAATTACCGTTCAACTTATGCTCTTAAGCTTTCGCCCACCCTGAAATCGCTTCATCAACCTCATTCCGATACCTCTGTTGGCTTTCGCATTGCTCCAGGAACACTTGATATTTCGTATTCAACAGCTTCTTCAGATTCTCATCCTTCGTCGGTTTGACCATCTTCCCAGCCTTGCTGTACCGATCCATAATATCCCAGAGAGGCTCGCTCTTGCCCTCGCTATCTGTGCTAGCGGCTTTAGCTCCAAGCATAGCTGCACCATGGACAACTGCTGCATGTACATAGCGTGGAATCAAGACTGGCATGTCGCAAGCTGAAGCAATAAGATGCATCAGAATGTCGTTCTGGCATTGCGAGCCAGACATGAACACTGAAGATATGACATGGCCAGCCTTATTCATAGCACTGATGATCTGGTGTGTCTGGAGCGCAATGAATTCCATAGTGGCATAGTAATACAGTGCCAGGCCGTCCAAACTCTTATCAGAGCTCAGACCGATGGCTGAGCCCCTCATATTCGGATCTGCTATGGGAGACCTGTTGCCGAAAAGATCGCCGTAGAAGAAGAAGTGGCGGCCTAGCCAGGAGATGTGTGGTGCATTCCGCTTCTCGGCAAGTTCTCGGAGATGCTCGTTCAAATAGTCGTAAATATTTGTGTTGAAGGTTTCAGCAACTGACACAGCTTCGGCATATGCAGGATGTGTCTCAAGGACATGCTTCAGGAGCTCTCCTGTAGCGCTTTGTCCACCCTCAGCCATCCAATATCCAGGGAGTAAGACGTCTCGGTATGGGCCCCAGACGCCGTTTACAAATACTGGATCCCGAGACATTGCGAGATGGCAAGTTGATGTTCCAGCAACTGCAGCGAGCCGAGTGAACGCCTGTGAGACATCATTCTTCGGGGCCTTGTTGCTTAGTGTGCCTTCATCAAGCTGTACTTTAGCACCAACAGTGCCAATCCAACCGGCATAGGCGTCGATAACGCCACTGCCAACGGCAATGCCCGGCTCAAGTCCCATATCAGCAGCGGCCTTTGCGCTCAATGTACCGACTAGCTCGCCAGCGGTAAGGTATTTGCCGTTCTATAATTCGTTAGTGGAAGCATTCTTGTTACGATAGGGAAGAACATAACTACTTTGTCAACACCACCCATTCGCTTGAAGTTGTCTTCACAGAGATCCTCTAAGCCAATCTCTTTCAAGAAATCCTCCTGCCAGCCTTTGACACTGCCATCTACTCCGACTGGGACGAAACCTTGCTTACACACCACACTACAGAAGCTTCGCGTTTCACTGCCTGTAGCAATGTGTGTAAGAGCATCCGTCAGGTCATAAAACTTGCAGCGGTCAAACAGCTCCTTGGGCATGTTATTTTTCAACCATAGCACTTTCGGAATCTCCATCTCGATAGACATTTTCCCACCCACATATCGAAGGAGATTGTGATTGGTAGCATTGATTTTGTTGGTCTCTTCTTCTGGGCGGTGATCCAGCCATAGGATCACATTACGGTCGTTGCCATCTTTGTTATCGAATTTGGGGCCTGTGACACAAACCGGTTCGTCTGTATCTCCAGAAAAGACGGCCAGCGAACACGTTGCGTCGAAGCCAATGCCGCGAATGGTAGATCGGTCAATTCCATGCTGGTCTATCGCACGTCGCACTGACGAGCAGATGCAGTGCCAGATGTCGGTAGTGGATTGTTCCTGTGGTTGTCAGAGCTGTATTCTACCACGTATATAGCAAGACGTACATAATAGCCAGTCTGTGGCTGCCACAGACCAATGTTCTCTGAGGCAAGACCAACAATATCACCCTGATCATTCATGATGCAGGCTCTGGCACTGCCTGTACCTACATCGATGCCGATATAATGTTCCACGTAAGGGCGGACCTCGTTGCGGGGGTCCAGCGAGGACTTGCGCCCCTGCAGGGAGGCCTTGCGGCCCTGCTGCGATGACTTACGAAAGGGAACAGAAGACATGTCTGCGTGAACGCAATTGAAAGGAAAAGGAGATAGTGGGATAGAGTGAACAGTAGAACGAAGGTAGGGGAGCGAAGGTAGAAGTTCAAGAGAGCTTCAGTTTAATGTTGAGAGGACTACGAAAGTTGTCCCTGCAGGATGAGCTCATGCGACCCTTGGAAAGCTCCTAGCATAGTGGGGGCGGGGCAGCTCTACTGCTTAGTAACCTGAATGGCCAAACAAGTAGCTGGAACTGCCTCCTCCATGTCCGAATCATTGCCACGCTTGACTTCGGGGCCGACTTTGTGGCTAGACAATTGTGGATAAGGAAAGCCTACGGTCCACTGTTTTGCGGAAAGCCGTTTTCGGACTTGGTTATTGGGGTTGGCGATCAATAGAAAGTTGCCACCGACAGGAATTGATGCGAAGACTGCTTGCCAGTAGCGGGCAAACTTTCCGCTTATCAGACGCATCCAACATTCCTGGCGCAGAATGATTGTCGGACACCTAAGCTCGAGTATGCGCCGGTGAAATCTTTTTCCGATCCCGCCTACCAATGCTCCAGCGTCTCCGCTCCTCAAGCATCGCCCTAATCAGACCATCCGAAATGTTTGTCCTCAAGCTACTGTTGCTCCCAGTGGCTCTCGCCTCGTCCGTGACGGTATTCGTACATTCTGTACCGTCCGCGTCCGCAAACAAGGCGGCCATAATTCCTTCGGCCATTCCGCTGCTTCAGATCTCGTACGACGCAGACCAGTCTACAGGCACAGTAGTATCATATACGCCACCCCTCGGCGCATATACGCCCGATCACCTTTTGCGCATAGGTCTACATGATACAAAGCTAGACACATGGAAAGGGGTCGTCACTTCAGCGGCGAGCTTCGCAGAAGAGTACAAGAAGGTCTTCGTGGTGCATGTTGACGAAAAGGGGGAGCCGTTCCACGTCGGCTTTGGTACAAGCCCTAAGGGAAAGGGAGAGCAAGAAGTAGACGTCGAGATTGTAAAGAGGGAAGCTGGGCCGAAGCCAGTTCTCAACAAGCCAGTTGTGTTGAATGCTGAGGGCAAGTTGGAGACTCAGGAACCCGAGAAGTCATTCCTGCAAAAGTAAGTCATCTAACACTAGATTGTGACGTGAAGTGTCACGCTGACTGACAACACAGATACTGGTGGATGATCGCACTATTCTTCCTCGTGCAATTAGTTGCTGGAGGGGGCGAGAAATGAACGAGATGTCATCTCACTTATCATAGAAAGCAGCGATGGAGGTATTATCCAGGAAACATCGTACCCTTGGATGACCATTATAATTTCGCTTGGTGCATAGCCCGCATGGTCTGAGTTACGAGCCATTTGGTCCAGATACGTCTCACACTTTCTCAGGAGCGTGTTCATATAGAGAAACATTTCTACAGGACGACTGAATTCCTTGATGGTCTCTTGGAGTTGCCCAAATAAGGCTCAAACCAGAGACAAAATTCATAGGCATCTGAGATTCTTTGACCTGAGCAATCGCGGAACGAAAGCCGGTCAAACCATAATTTTCAGTTATCCATCTTCGCCTCGTGACTCCAGGCTATGCATTCCCAATAAACACCCGCTTGACGCCAGCTTGATGACCAGAGACCCTAGTATCCTACATACTTCCCCAAGATAGAAAAGAACCATAGCATTCAGTGATTCTTGGGGGTATCATTCACGAACATGAAGGAGAGGGTGTGGTGAGTTAGTATCGCCTGCGAGGTCCACGGGGTGGGTCCCTGGGCTCACCGAAGCCAAAGCGACCATCTTGGTAGCTGCCAGGGCGTGCTCCGTCCTTTGCATCGATCTCCATGTCGTCAAAGGAAGACTGCTTTGGGCGGCCGGTGAAAGGACGAGCTTGAAGAGGTGCTGCGCTGGCACCACCATCCTTCATGTACACATAAAGCCGGTTGCCGTCCGCCTGGTGTATGATGTTAGTTTGTTAGGTCAAGAAAGCGCAGGCAATATGTTAGCATACCATCTTGTTGTTGAAAATAGCGATGATGTTCTCAGCGCCTTCCTTTGTCGCGAAGCTGAGCTCGGCCATGACCGTGGGCTTGGGCACAACAACTCTGCAGTCCAGGAGCTCACCCCCGTGTGGTCCCATCACCGCCTCAATGTCTGCCGCAGTGGTACCTAGAGCAAAGTTTGAAGCTATAACAGTGTACGGACCACTGGCGGCGGCAGCACCCCGAATGCTCAAACCTGCTCCTGAAAGACCACTCAGCTGTGTGCCGTTTCCAGTTCCTGAGGCGAATTTCTCGAACGTACGCGTGTTGCGATCGATGGCAGAGGTGGAAACAGTGCGATTGAGTTTCTTGGGGGCACCGTTTGGGTTGTTCAGCTTGTGGAGATCGTGCTGCCACTTTCCGTCGATGTTTGTGGCTGGTTTTGCGGAAGAGGCGCGCTGCTTCTGGACACCGCTCATGCGACTCATGAGTGTTGGCCTCTGCGTGTTAGGACGATTGTTAGGGAGTGCACCAGCACCAGAGTTGGCCTTGCGTCCACGGCTGCCGAGAAACTGCTGCGCGACAAGCTCGTTCTGCTTGCGCTTACGCGCATCCTTGACAAAGTCAGCGAATGATGTCTTCTCAGCCATGACTAACGGAAGCGGGGCGAGGCGGGGGGGTGTTTGTTTCAATGATAGATAATGTGTTGTGGCAGGGAGTCGGAGGGACGCCGCAGTGCTACAACGCGGCACGTCAAGGGCAGGACGCACGGGCAGCTTTCTTTAGCGCGTCGGCTGCCGGCGAAACCTCCGCCGCTGCTTCGCAAAACTTAAGCTTTCCTCTGAATCTTTTCAGTCCTCAACCACAGAGCTTCTGGTAAGTCCAACCCATTTCTCAAGACTTCTTTACTATATGATGAACATTCGTGTCGCCCCTATCTTACATACGATGGTGATTGACTACCCAAGCCAAACGGGATTGCTGATCATCCACCTCTACCGTGTTCTCGAAGAATTGCGTTCTACAACAAGACCGCTAATTTTTCAAAGTATAGGATAGGCACGATGCTCGGCCTCTCGACCCAGTCTGAGGAGATCATTCACAGATGAGGCGTCTGCGTCCTTCTCATATGTATATGCTACGCGATATGGCGGATGGTGTGCCGCGTTGAAGATGAGGACCTGCTAGCCACGTACGATGTATCTTGTATTTGATACATTGGCGTTGTGCTTTCTCAAGCTCCGCAGCGGAGCCGCTAACAGGTCAGTTCCTCTTTATTTTAACTCCCTAGCATGCAATGATGAGCAAACTATAAGTACTATCAAATACCGACTTATCGTGGGGATTTAACTGTGTTCGATTACCTGATCTACCTTTCGAAATATTTTAGAACTAATGCTGTTCTCATTTCAAATGCTGATCTATCATAGGAATATCGATTCCAATCATTAGTGGTCCACCCAAGCCTACATACTTGATAGTAATAGGTGAGAAGGTAAGCCAGCCAACTTTCTCTTCTCCTTCGCGCTGATGATCAAATTATATTCCATGCTAGCACTGAAGGGTATCCCCTAATGCTGGATCAAATATAATATGCTTTTCATCTTTCTCCTGATTGCTTCTACTCAATATGCTACGACTCTGTCTTGTTTCATCGGCCGCTCGCTGACTTTGTAAAAGGTTGTATCTTTAGGCGCTTGTTGTCGCATAAATGCCCATGTTGTCTTTTGTCTCGTTCTATGTACTTTATCCGATACTACTACATTATAACTGTTCTATAACATATGTAATTACAAAAGAAATGACACAAGTTTGTCGACATCCACTGGGGACTACATGACCACGATAATACAAAATTATTTCAGTTATTACACTCTTTCCATTCATTATGAAATAACCTCCATATTGAAATCTCCGTTGTATCCTGATTGAGTGGGGTATATCTTGAACATTGTCACGGAATCTCGGATAAGCATGTGCGAACTGGGGCACTGTTGAGAATTTCACCTGCCATTATCGGATCGCCAGGCCCCCACCTTAAAACCTAATACTAAGATGTGTATTTGTGTGGCTCCAAAGAGCCGCTTTAAAGAGTACACATCAGCTGCTCCGCCTCGTCAGAGTTTCGACTCTAGTCAAACTTCATACCCTCTCCAATCTCAATCAGCTCACCTTTCTCTCCACCATATACTTTAGGCAAATCCTTTCCGAGCTCGCCAGCTAATGCGCTTCCATAACTCAACACGGTAAACTTCTTCGCCGTCTCCTTGCTGACGATCATCTTCGCGGCTTGGTACACCCATCCCATGACCAGCGGCACATTAACGAAGAACTTGCGCGACAGCGTCTCCGGGTAGTAGCGGCCAAGCACCTCGATAGTCTTCTTGGTTGCAGCCTTGACGAGAGGATCTTGCCGGAGGAAGGATACTTGCAGGTAGTCGTGAACCTGAATGCCTTGGTAGGGATCCGGGCCTTCATTGTAGTCTGGAATTGGGGTGGTGGCAGAAGAGAGGTTGAGATGTTGAACCGAGCGCTCCATAAGACCGACACGCCAGCGGAGGAACCTGAGAAACGTTAGCAGGAGTCGTTTAATGTAGAATATGTAGTCGCCATGGAAGAGTCCCCTAAGAGCAATGGATACAGGCTCTCATGAAAAAAAAAATGAAAAGCCCGATCCAGTGCTACATTGAAGGATTTTTCAACGACAGTGGAAACCAGCGTAACCAACGACGATAATCAAAAGAAACTTACCTCTCTAAATCGCCAAAGGTAGCCTTGTTGTCCTTGACTGCGCCATAGATGTTGAATGTCACGACATCCGTCTTGTTCTTGCTCTCTGGCACGCCTTCCACCTTGAGAATATAGCCAAGTCCCTCAAACCTGCTCTTCTCAAACGTCTCCCCCGCAGCCTTTACAGGATCGAACTCCTTGCGCCATTTGAGCGTCTCGAGGAGCTGCTGCTTGGCTTTAACAAGATCACCTTGATTAGCGCGCAAGAATTTCTGCAGGATGAGCTTTGTGTGGAACTCGTTGGTCTTAGAGAGAGTGATGCCATAGACCTCATTGTGCCCAGCTTCCTTGGTAAGCTCCTCAACAGAGGAGTACAATACGGTCAGAGGGTGATCTGCGGGCGTCTCAGGCCAGACAGGAGCATTGGAGGCTGGCGCTACTAGCTCTGCGGCCGCCGCCTTGGTCTCAGCAACACCATCCTCGGGCTTTTCTTCTTCTGAGAGCTTGAGATTCTCTAAGGCCTGTGTGGGAGCCGGGGCTGCGGATTCTGTCTTTTCAAGTTCGGGTTCTGGTTTCTTCTCCCCAATCAAAGGGTCCTCGGGCTGTTTCTCAGCAGCGGTTGGAACTGCGTCTGCTGAGGCAGTAGCGGCTTCTTCAGGTTTGAGTGACATTTCGTATGAAGGTAGAAACTAAGGTTAGCTCTAAATGACAACAAATTTTGAAGCTGTATTACGCGGCCATTGGTGTAAAGTGTCTCAGGTGATGCACTTGTCTTATCTGATGTTTTCTCCGATGATTCGCCGAGTTGCCAGTCACAAATCAGATAGGTTTCGACAGCAGGCTGCTCAAGAAGCCTGCAGAGCATCCTGTGGAACTCTAAATGACCTGATTGTTCAGCTGTTTGTGCCACTCAACACATTCGAAGAAACATGTACTATTCGGCCACAAACCTATGTGACGTTACATTCCCGCCTGCGGGGTACATAACATATATAAGTTGCCCATGCCTAGTTGGGCTCCTTAACCTTCTACTGCGACAACTGATCCGGAATCGAAATATAACTGTTAAGTTTAAAATGCCAGAGAAGATTGCACTATCAGGCTATCGCCTGACCGAGGTGGACTTGGAATAACGATCGATGGAATCCCACCACTTCGATACCGTCGTACGCGCTGCAGCCAACCCAAACACATGTATTCTTCAGGTGTTACTCGCCCTTATGAGATCCAAGTATAGTCCATCTACCTTAACGAACGCAAGTTCATTTTGTGCGCCGCCATTGAAGTCCACTTGGAGAGAATCATCACCTAACTCTTAGAATCAGGCGCTGACCCAGATGGTGTACCTTACCGAGCTATATCTCAATGGTGTGTTCGTTTCCAAGTTTGTTTCGTTTATACTATCCTACGATTATCGTATAAAGGAAGATGTTGTCACCGAAATAAGTCATTACCAATGGAGCCTACTAACTGATGAGGAAATTCTGGAAAGTCACTCAAATAAGATTTGGGGAGCACCAGTTTTTAGCTTTGCGCCTATGGGCACGCTCCCTCTATCTAGCAAGGTATCGTCCGGAATATTAAGCACCCCAGCCGCTACTTTTTTATGCGACTGCAATCTTTGGGAGATTATCTCAGCTCTAACCAGTGTAATAGTTCCCAGAAAGAAATGTCGGTGTCGAAAAGGTCAGGTCCCTGCCTAGATGATCAGGCTTGTCAGTGGGCCATACCGTACAAAGTCGGCACAGCAGTAGCCCCCGTAGTGCTACATATATTCTATGTAGGTGCCCGTTCTGCAGTCACGTTGTCGTCGTACTTTGAGAGTAGGGTAGACTGTTGGTACTTGAACAAACTGATGCATGGAGAACAGAGTTACTCCTTCGCTAATCCCAAAACCTGTCTCTCGCTCGTCGGTGCCGAAGACCACGTTGGTAACATAATTTTTGAGTAAGCTTCCCTACCAAAACGGTAGGCCTTAGATGTTACTGACCTTTGCATCAGAGTCTAGGAGTATAATCTGTAATGCCTCCAGACGAAGTCCCTAACATAATTGCTGGTATACCATCCCATGACAGTGTGTCTTCAGAGCAGCACTTACGGCGGTCAAGTCCTGCACAACAGACCGTCCACAATGTACTCAACCTATTCTAAGCAGATCCAACTTATATAAAAGGGGAGCCGAGTACCGCTAGTCGGTGTAGATGTAAAACTAGAAGCTGGCCTGAAAGAGAACGAATTCAAGCTTGCAATAGACTTTTTGGGAAGTGAGACAGTGGCACAATTTTATCTTCTACCTAAGGCTGGACTCTAATCAGTTTACTTGTGGCAGCCTTCATTACCTGCCCTGGAGGTAGCGGCGCTTCTCAGCAGTCATCTATCGGGTTTGACTTTGAATTAACGCTTGCTTACACCCTGCATCTGAACAAACGAAGCTTCATCGATCAGTATGGCCCTTTTTCCTATGCCGGACCTAAATTACCTCGCAGAAAGTATCATTGTTCTGGGCTCAGGTGCTGGTGACCTCCTGAATGATATAAAGCGGAAGGAAAAAAAATAGCTACCGAGGTCAATGCGCTGCTCTTTATGACTTCGCGAAACATGGTTTCCACATGTGGCTCCTGATTTGGACCATTCACATAATGGTCCCAGCCTAGCTGTATCATGCTCTTCACTTTTTTGAAGGATAAATTGCAGCTGCAATTGAATTGATGATAGAATGCCTCTATAAGAAAGCAGGGCTATTCACAAAAGCATCATCAGAGGAGCATAACAAGCAACACCAGGTCACAGCGGTAATGACACATATTCAAATAGTGTAAATGCATACCAATAAGCCCTTGGTTCTACAGTCCTTTCCCTTTCTGATGATGCAGTGGAGTTGTTTGAAACTAATTTAACCTGATGGGCAAAACCATGACCCGCCTGGTAAATTCGTGGTACGTTCACACGTGGACTTACCTCTGCTACGGCCAGGACACTCGAACCCACCAACCTAGTGTCTACACCGTCCCAGCATTTCACGGCCGGTATATTCAGCAGAACATTCTGCGCGTAGACGGAAAGATTGAATGGCTAAGGACAGGAGCGCAACAGCCGCGTCTAAGTACTGTGATACACCCAAGGCGCCGGAGGGAACGCCATCCAGGGTAGTTTGCGCCCCAGAAGCGGCCGCATTCTGGACGGAAATGGTCTTGTTACACGCCGATTCGTGCGACCAGAATATCTTCTGCTGGGAGCAAAAGTGGCGATATGGATGCGAGGATCAACACGTCTGTGTTCCGAGCTCACATCTTGAAAACGGTCTCTCTTTTGGCAGTCTTCTGTTCTTGCGGATGGTGCGTGTTGAGATGGTCTTGGATGAGAACGTCATGTATGCTCTTCATCGGTGGTGGTATTTCGGAGGTAATATTGAACCGGCGAACGTTCCCCTGAAACCCTACCCTCGTATGAGGGGTGCCAGCCTACTTATAGAGGGAGTTCCAAGGGCACCCATACCCTCTTATGCAGTTGCTCACATGGCCGCAATGGGGTGCTAAGCTTTACTATACGATATGCACGATGAAAGGCAGGTTGTGGGCCACTGGAATTGTTGACTCGGTGATTGGATTAAAGATATAAAAAGCAAATGCCCCTCCTCATTACGCGTCTTAGCATATCTCATTACACCCAGCTGCGCTTTACGCATGCAGTATCAAGTACATAACATGTATCGATTAGGCCTCCTTATCCTCGCCCTCCACGCTCCTTCTCCTCCCTTCCGGTGAAAGCACCGCCCTATCAACCCATCCCTCTCCCCTCATGACCCCAAGCCCCTTGCGCGCCACCCCGCTGCTGACCGATCTCGGAGAGACTTCGTAGAGAATATTGACCGTAGCCAAACTCACGACAAACAGCAAAACATCTCCGTTCTTGACCCCGCGCCACCAACCTCTCTTGACGCCAACTTTCCAAAGCGAGTCGATGGACATGCGTGCAGAGTACAAAAAGTTGCCACGCCCGTTTTTGCGCTCCAAGAACGCCCACATGCCTCCCAGGAAACCTCCGAGGAACCACCTTTGCGTCGGCAAGAAGTTGCGAGGGAAGATGTTCTGGAATAGGCAGATGGAGCCCCAGCTTGTCCCGACGGATCCACAGAGGAATAGCGACATGCGCAGGATGCTCCTTGCCAGCTTGTTGAGGGCGGTTATCGGAGAGTTGAGGAAGGCTTTGTACCGCGCAATGCTCATCGCGGTCAACACAATTGTAAAAAAACGCGCAAACTTGGGAAACGCTTGGATCCAGTAAGATACATAAGTCCTCATGCAGGATGGATCATTAGGATGCAGAAGCGCACACGACAAGTTCTTGATTGCTGGATGTGCTGGAGACGTGATTGGCGATATGGCTGTCAAACTTCTTGGAAGGGTCTCTGAGCTGGGGAACATAATGGGTGATGTGAATACAGGCCATTTTGCCTTTGATATCTTCGCCAAGCTATCCACAATGTCGGATGTAGCAGGCCATTGCAGGTTTCGAGGATAGCCTTCGGGGCGTTTCTGAATATACTCCGGAGAGTTGTCCATAATGAACTTTCCATATGCCGTGGGGAAGCAGTCCCGATCGAACACAAAAGCATGTAGCAGTTGTCCGCATGCTACAGGCATGAGCATCCAAGATCCAAACCAGGCTGGTCGATTGCGGAAATATCCCAACTCTTCGAGATAGTTGTAGCAGAACTCCAATGCTCTTGTGAATACGTAGATAGCGATTGTGATCCGCAGCTGGTCACCCGGGTACACTGCGAGGAAAAACCCTGCAATGCTGGAGCCAATCGCTGGAGTCAGACTCGACGTCAGAGAACGCGCAACGCGGGGGTTCCGCCGACGAAAAGGCTTTGCTTCCTGGGTGAGAAGGCTCTCACGAAGGCGGATAAAGAAGCGACGCAGAAGGCGATGGAAGAGGAGGATCAGTGACAGCGAGCATGTCAGACGGGCGTTGGGTGACTTCCATAACGGTAGCGGTCGCTGAGGTCTGATCCTTATTAGCATTTTGTTCGTGATCAGCGTGGATATTCCAACCTTTTCGGCGCCCTGCGGGCCAAAAGCTTCGTTTTTACGAGATCCCAAGCCTTGAGGCCGGAAAAGGTCAAGAGGGCAAGCCGCAGTGAAGCTCGAACTGCCGCAGCATTATAGTCGTCTCCACCCTTTGCTATCGCATCGTATTTTTTCGGGGGGAGTGTGCGCTTGCGTACGGCGGGCGCCCGAGAAAGGAGATATTGATGTAGGAGCTGGTACTCTCTGGGGCTGATGGTGTAGCGCAGCGCGTTGCGCACTATTGGATCGACGTGCTCGGGTCTACCGGACGACGAGGACGTACTGGAGGACGACATTTTTGGCTGCTTGTCTCGTGTGGCTACGCGCTACCTGAGACGTCATGACCATGCTGTCGAAAAGCTTTGGTTGTGATGATGGGCCTTAGCGTTGACATCGGGATGAGGGTGGAAGGGCCATCCATGAGCTGGGGAAATGATGCCTCGGCTTCTCGGGGGTCCCCAAAGCCACCAAACGGGACATGCATTAACACGTGCACTTAGTGTGTGAACTTCGCATTTTTCTGACAAGCACACCCCTCATTGAAGAGTAGGCCATAAACTACGGATAGCGTGCACGAACATGACACCCGGCGCTTTGACAAATTACACAATAAACACGGCAGATTCACGGACGAATATGTACACGCTTCACGCTATGCGCTACACGCTACACAGATTGTTATACAGAATCTACAAAACAAATACAGAGTATCTAATCGTACGCTCTCTCTATGCAAGTGCATCTATGCGTCTATTTATCCATCATACAATCATACATCTGAACCCGCAGTTGGTGCAGCTGTTCTACGGAGACACTGCTAATGTTTCCAGCTACAATTTTGTCTATGATTTCATGTCTCCCTGCCATGCAGACGATGATACCAGATCTATACAAAGCGAGTGACCAGTTGCCTGTTTCCGAGCGAATGTCCGTACTCCGGATATCTACAAAAAAAATCAATTCTTCATGCCTGCTTCAACCTGTGACGCGGGCGCTCATGGGGGCAAATTGCAATTCGCTGTTGAGGTCCATTGCCTGGATGTTACCAGCCTCGCCGTCGGAGATTCGTGCGCTCATGGGTTCCAAAGCTGGACTAGCGGAGCGGGATACGTCTTGTGGCGGGACCGTAAGCGTAAGCGTATTGTCCCGTTGCGGGACGGGTGCCGGAAGGATCACCAGGTCCTCTTCAACAACGGAATCTCGCTTCTTAGGAAACATCTGACCGAACCCCTGCTCTGTGGCAACCTGTTCGATGCTCTTGAAATACTGTGGAGCAATCAGCGGTCGTGCATCAGATGGTGAGGGTTGCCTCTATACCTTGACGGTCTTCACTTTCAGCTCCAGCGTGGCATCCTCGTCAATGACGATCATTGGATGGGGATGCAGCTGCAAACTAGAAAGTGTCCACATGTGATTGACGCCCTCCTCAAGGCACTTCTGCAGAGCCAGGGCCTTGTGTGCACCGGTAATGATGATAACTACCTCGCGCGCCTTTTCCTTGTTAGATGCGACCGACTTTGGGGGGGTTGTCGAAGGCACTTACATCTAAGACCGTCTGTACCCCGACTGTAAGGGCCATACGTGGTACCTGTGCCAAATCATTCCCGAAGAACCTAGAGTTTGCCAGAATGGTGTCATAGGCGAGAGTCTTGACGCGCGTTCGGGACTTCAGGCTGGAGCCAGGCTCATTGAAGGCAATGTGTCCATCTGGTCCAATACCGCCCAGAAACAGTTCGATACCACCGGCTCTCTCGATCTTTTCCTCATATGCTTGGCATTCGGCTTCCAAGTCCGGAGCGTTGCCATTGAGTATGTTGATGTTCTCAGGCCGAACATCTACATGGGAAAAGAAATGTTTGTACATGAAGCTGTGGTAGCTCTCCGGGTGTTCCCGTGGAATGCCAACGTACTCGTCCTACCCCGCGTCAGCCACCCGGTGAAACATGCATACTGTTGTGTAACGTGGGAGGGAGCAAGGGGCCGTAAGAAGGTGCAGGGAAGTCGAAACTCACCATATTGAAGGTAACCACATTGCGGAAAGAAATGTCGCCAGCCTTGTGTCGCTGGACAAGGTGTTGATATATTAAGACGGGGCTGCTGCCGGTTGGCAGCCCTAGGACAAACGGTCGCCTAGCGGTAGGATTGAAGCCATTGATGCGTTCTGATACAGTCGTTAGCTGAAGCTATGGTGTGCCAAGCTTGGATGTAAGCACCGATTATGTAGTCGGCAATGTACCGCGACGCAGTGTACGGATCATCTCTGATTATCAGGCGCCTGTGGTGGTTAGACTAGTGTAGTAGCTGAGTGCAAAGCACATATGCATACATGGTGGTCTAAGAATGGATGCTGTGTTCCGGGCTGTGCAGCAGTAGGTCGCTGGGGGGCTTCACAATACGGGTGGTAGCAGACGGTTTATCATCATTTGGCAATGCCCGAGTCCTTCACATTCACGTCATGGAGCAGGGCGGGTAGCATGATCGTTCTCGGGCTCAGGGTCCTTTGTTAGGATGGTCGCGGCGAATTGGAGGAGCCAAACGCGATAACGGAGCTCACATGGCCTGTGTGGGCACGATGATTGAGCCCGTCTGATCCTGGTTTGCTGCGAACGACGCGATGCAGTGGTAGGAGAGCGTAGTAGCACAAGGGACCCATCGGCCGAAGGGTGCTGCCGTGCAACAGTGCCAAAGGCTGGCTATCAACGGGCTATTGTCACGAGCGCTTATCAGCGTGCGCATACATCTAGAAGCAGATTGCGCTGCGGGGGGTGTGGATGCCCTCGGAGGATTAGCGACGGGGCCGGCAGCAACGGTCACCTGGCGTTCACGATAAGGCAAAAGATGGTCGGATGTGGTCGCGTTGTCGATGTTACATTCCCGGCGCGAGTGGCGGCGGCGAAGAAGGTTGCAAGCGTGGCGGGCGAGGGAGGCCCCACCGCGAAGGCTATTCCCAGCCCCGACGTGCGGATTGGATTGTCAGCGGCCGGGGGTCCAAGGCAATCGGAACAAACGGTTGGATCGAGGTGGGAGGGCTGGGTAGCTGGATGGCTGGACGACGCCCTGCAGGCCGCTCGTTGGTCTGCTGCTGCTCCCCACCCCCAGTCCAACGGGGCGCGTCCCCTCCCCGCACCAAGCCTCGAGCCGTGCGCCGTCCCAGTGCTTCCCAGCACACGAGACATGGCGCTGAAGCTCGCTCTCAGGAGCTCTCCTGGACGCTGGGCAACGCGGGCATCCATGGCGCTGGTTGGGTGTGCCGCCCTGGGTCGTCTGCTCCAGCCTCAAGCGGCGCCTCTCGCTGGCGTCCAGGCTCATATCAGCATGGTCCCAGAGCGTCGCGTGTGCATGTACTAGCTCGTCTAATGCCTGCGACCGGCCTAGCGCACTGAAGGAGGAGGTGGAAGCTGGACCCTGGCTGATAGATGCTTAAAATGGTCGCTCGACCCACACTTTGCTCCTGTCACCACCACGCGCAAACGCGGTCTGTCAATATTAATACACCTGGCGAGGGGCTTGTTCTTGCTCTGCTCTCCCTTCCCTCGTATTTCTACCTGCGCTACCCCGCGCCCGACCTAGCCCGCCCTTGCGAGCTTCGCTTCCCACCGCCTCGATAATCCACCACCATGGCCGAAATCGACACCAAGGCGCCGACCCATGATGTGGACTCGCCCGCAGTCTCCGTCGCAGAGCCCGTCGGCACCATCGAGCTGCCTAGGTCGTGGAAATACAGGCCTTTGTTCGGCACCAAGTCCTGGTGGTATGCCTCGCCACCCGTGCAGCTGCTCATTGTCTCTTTCGTGTGCTTCATGTGCCCGGGCATGTTCAACGCGTTGAATGGTATGGGAGGTGGTGGCCAGCTGGATGCGACCGCGAACAACCATGCCAACACAGCCCTGTACTCAACCTTTTCCGTAGTTGGTTTCTTTGCTGGCACCTTCACCAATAAGCTCGGTATCCGCACTGCCCTGTCCTTTGGAGGTATTGGTTACTCGGTCTATGTCGCATCCTTCCTCTGCTACAACCACACCCATAACCTGGGCTTCACCACCTTTGCTGGTGCGCTTTTGGGTGTTTGCGCTGGTCTGCTCTGGTGTGCCCAGGGCGCCATTATGATGTCGTACCCGCCCGAGAACTCCAAGGGTCGATACATCTCCTGGTTCTGGATGATTTTTAACCTGGGAGCCGTCATCGGCAGCTTGGTATGCCTTGTTCCTGAGCCTGCGCGTGAATTTTTCCTCGTGAATCGCAACTAACTCGTACTGTTCAGATTCCCCTCGGCCAGAACATTCACGTCGAAAGTGCCAAGAACGTCAGCGACGGCACCTACGTCGGTTTCTTAGTCCTCACGCTCATCGGTGCTTTTCTTTCCTGGTTCCTTATTGATGCCAAAGACGTCATTCGTGAGGATGGCTCCAAGGTCATTGTCATGAAGCATCCTTCCTGGTCGTCTGAGATCATGGGCCTTTGGGAGACATTCTTCACTGACCCCTATATCCTGGCCTTGTTCCCAATGTTCCTTTCCTCCAACTGGTTCTACGCCTACCACTTCACCGAAGTCAACGCCGCCTACTTCAACGTGCGAACTCGTGCCCTCAATGGTGTGGTTTACTACTCGATGCAAATCGTCGGTGCGTACGTGTTCGGCTTCGCTCTCGACTACAAGGGAATTCGCCGATCTATGCGTGCTAAGCTCGGGTGGGGAGCTCTGTTCGCGACCATCATGATTGTGTGGGGCTGTGGATACAAGTTCCAAACCACATATAACCGCGAGTGGGCGACAGCAACCGTGCCTGGTGACCCCAAGACGCTCCTCCACGAGAAGAAGGACTGGTCCGACCCCGGGTTCGCTGGGCCTTTTGTCTTGTACATGTTCTATGGCTTCTCCGACGCGGCATGGCAGACGTGCGTCTATTGGTACGTGGCACTACTGGTGAAATCTCGTTTCGCAGGGGATACTAACAAGCGTTAGGTTCATGGGTGCCCTGACCAACAACGGACGTAAGCTCGCCAACTTTGCTGGCTTCTACAAGGGTATCCAGTCGGCTGGTGGCGCCATCACGTGGGCTCTGGACGATCACAAGATTTCCTACATGAACATGTTTGCCTCGAACTGGGGCCTGCTGGCCGGAAGTCTCCTCGTGGCGCTTCCCGTGATCCTGTGGAAGGTCGAGGACACGGTGGCGCTCGAGAAGGACATCCAGTTCACGGACGAGACCATCGAAGAGGTGGCCGCCAAGGCTCACGTCGTGCATGCTGGCGGGCATGCTAGCGAGGAACTCTCGGAGAAGGTCTAAGAGACGAGTAATTTGGACGGGGCATCATTTGACATGTAGCGATTGGATATGCTGGCCAGCTATGATGATGATGACGTCGGTGTTGCTGTTGTTGTTTTTGATACCTTTTTTCTTCTCTATTTCTAGGCACGTTCCTGTACATGGTTGGGCAGAGTTATGCAGCCTGTGGATTTTGCATGTTGTACGTTGGGTGCTTACAGGTCTCTGCACGATATCCATCCCTTGGTTCCAGCATTGTGCGATGGCGGAGTCGTCTATTCACAGTCAGCAGCTGCAGCTGCAGTGCAGGCCCATGTTAAGTAGCAAAATTGTAATGCCGCCAGACAAGTACCAGTCCGAGGGTGCCGTGTCGATCCAGAATGCATGCGTGCGAACGACATGCGGGTTGTCTCGTCCGGAGAGCAGAGCAGAGCAGCGCGGAGCAGCGCAGAGCAGCGCAGAGCCACTGCAACCCCCGAGGGCATGCTCGTTTGGTGCGCGTGCTGGCGGCTGCGCGGATGGGCGATTCGCGACAGATTAAGCCTTCTGCAGGCTGATGGAGAAGCTTGGCTGGTTGCACCGGAGGGTGTGCCCAGCCCGCCCGGTTGACGCCAGCCCGCGCCCGCGCAGCCTCCAGCACGGCCACTATGGCCGATATGGCCGATATCTGCCAGCCCGTCTGCCGTCTGCCAGCGCTCTGCAGCAGCAGCGGCACCACCACCACCACCATCACCACCGCCAGCCATGGCGCATGCAGCAACAATGCGACGCCGCGAGTATTGCAGTTGCACTCCCAGCAGCGCGCGTGGACTGCAGCCAATCTGGCTGAAATGGGCGACGGCACCCGCCGCTGATGGGCTCGCAGGCCGGCTGGTTCGGGCTAGCCCTCTGCGCCCATTGCGGGCTGGGCGGGCGAGCGAAGGTAACGGTAGCATGGCGGTCGCGAAACATGGCCCAGCGAGACCCCACCACGCACCAATCCGCCATCCAAGTCACGCCCTGCAACTGCAAATGCAATCCCCGTCCCCTATCGCGCCGTGCCTGGCCCATCACGCCGTCGCCGCGCGCCCCGCTCCCCCTCCTCCATCCCCCAGCCCCGCCACCCTTACCTGGTCGTCCCCTACAGTGCGAGTGCCTGTCCGCGCAGCTGCAGTGCTCAGCGCCCCGGAGGATTTCCTAGCAGTGCTCTTAGCGGATACAACCCTCTCCCTATTATGCCATAAGCCGTACAACCATGCCCAAGGGCCGTTTGCGACATCGGTCGACGAATGCCACCGGCCCGCCTGCCATTCATTGCTCTGTCGTCCGCAGGTGCCTGCTTGCCGGACGTCGCCCTGGCTCTGGCTCTGGCTGCTGCGAGTCTGATATACGCACGCAATCGACATACCCCCATAACCTGGCCCCGCTGTCACCATCATTAAACCTCCATCTGCCACCCCAGCACCCATGCCCACCCACTTGCTGAAACGCTTCAAAAGCCGCCGCATGACCGTCCCCGAGCCTGACTGCGCCCACCACTCCAGCAATCCGTCCCAAGCCAACCGCGCCCGCTGTTGGTATAAGAAGCCCATGTTCGACTTCTGGCAGAGCCTACTTGCGGCTCTGGAGCGTCTCGTCATGTTGCCCTCCCTCATCCACTCCGTGTTCCCCTCGCTGCCCTCACGGAAGCGCACGAGGGATGCTCTGCGAACCTATGACCGGTCTGTCGACGACCTCCTGCGCGAGATCCAGCGCCTGCTCGAGGCTCCCCTCGACCCCACGAAGCTGCTGCACATGTCTGGAAAGTTGCAGGCTCAATTCGCTCCGAAGTTGCAGGTGAGCGACATCTGCATGCTGCCTTCGTACAACCACAAGCTCCCCACCGGCCGCGAGCAAGGCACCTATCTGGCCCTGGACGTCGGCGGCTCCACCTTCCGCGTTGCCGTCGTGGAGCTCAACGGCCACCAACCCGCCTCCAAGAGCATGCGCATCGTCAACATGAAGAGCTTCAAAATCGACGAGCCGGTGCGACACCTGCGCGGCACGGCCTTCTTCGACTGGATGGCCGAGAAGATCGAGACGGCCATTGCGGATCCCGCCGTCAAGAAAATCAACGGTGCCACCGTCTTCCCCATGGGCCTGGCGTGGTCCTTCCCTGTCGAGTAAGTTGCGGAGCCCCTGGGCCCTTGATCTTCGCTGCTTTCCAATTGAAGACGCCGGCGGTGCTAACGTCATATCCAGGCAAACCTCCAGCCGCTCTGGCAACTTGCTTGCCATGGGCAAAGGCTTCCGTGCCACCGAGGGCACCCTTGGCCAAGACTTGAGCGAGCTGATCATGGCTCCTTGCAGAAAGAGGGTGAGTCGATCGCAACCTTACCTTGACGAGTCATAGTTGACGGCGTTTCAGAACCTGCCTGTGAGTTTGGACTCGATAGTGAACGACTCGGCGGCCACCCTTCTGTCACGTGCCTACGAAGATCCGGCTACGCGCTTCGCCGTCATCCTGGGAACTGGCTTCAACATCGCCGTGCACCTGCCCACCTCGACGCTGGCTCAGTCCAAGTACAAGGGGTACCCGCAAACGTGGCTAGACGAAGCCACCCATGTCCTGGTCAACACCGAACTCAGCATGTTTGGCAAGAACGTATTCCCAACCACTCGATGGGATGAACAGCTCAACGAGGCCCACGTGCGCCCGGACTTTCAGCCTTTTGAGCATATGATTAGTGGTCGCTACCTCGGAGAACTCGTACGACTGATCCTGGTGGAGGCAGTCCGCACCGCAGGTCTCTTTGCTGGTGAGCTCCCCGACCGGTTGAACGAGCCGTATTCCCTCGAAACCGGTACCATTGCAGCCTTGGAGATGGACGAGTCGAAAAACCTGACCAACGGCATCGCCTTGTTCCAATCTAAGCATCCCCTCAGCAGGCCGCCCACCTTCAACGACATCTATTTTGTGCGTCAAGTGTCTCAGCTCGTTGCTCATCGTGCCGCCGCTTTCCTCGCTGCCGGGATTCATGCACTATGGGTGCTCCGTACGACCTCGGAAGGACTAGTTCCAGCCACTGCGGGAAAACTCGCAATTGGATGCAATGGCTCGGTCATTGAAAAGTATCCACTTTTCCGTGAACTGTGCCAATCGCATCTAGATGAGTTGACCACTGCCTCTGGAGCGGAGCCGAAGTCTATATCACTTGAGATTGCCGTAGAATCTGCCATTTTCGGTGCTGCGGTAGCAGTGTGCGGTCTAGAGGAGTAGACGGTATGATTTTTTGTCATTGAGGTGCGCTGCTTTATACCCCATTCGACGATGGTTTTTTGTACATATGTGGTGAAGGATTGCGTTTCATTTTATGTTTATGGCACATGGAAGGGTTGCATAGACACCAACGCTCACGTTTTGAGGCGGCGCATATCCATTTCTCCTATCCTCGATTCTTTCACGACTGGGACGATGAAATGAATTGAGGCTCCGAAGGCGCATGGGCATCGTATGGGCTCGGGAAATGCATATGGGGATGGTGGGTCACAGGTTCCCTTTGGCGCTGGGATTGCTATCAGGCCTCTTCTGGCTAGGGGGCCTAGGAACAAAAGCCACTAATATTATTATCATTCTTCGCCCGCCTGTTCACGCTCATCTTGTGATTCTTGCCATCTCTTTGTAAATCTTCGATATCACCTATGCCTGGTGTGGAGGTGTGCTACGGGCACAGGCTGAAACGTCATAGACTCGCGTCTCAGTAGTATGCCAGCCAGTAAGTTTCAACCCTTCCGATCGATCTACTGTTGCGAACACACTTCCCACATCTACCGATCGCACCCTTGTCATGCCTACATTCATCTCACTAATCTTAGCAGCCAACGAATAGAGCCTCATACCTGTTGTCACGGCCAACACTGCACAGTAGTATTGCAGCACACTGCACAAACACGCAATGCTACAGTTGGAAGTCATGTTCTATTCCTTCCACCGCTCTTCCGTCACCTTCCTCTTCGCCAAATGTCAAGGTCCATCGCCGGTGAATCCGGGCAGGATCCAGCGCACCGGTCAAAGTGACTGCAGGCGATGGGACTTACCCGAATGAAGGCGCCATGCAGAACCCTGAGCGATGTGGTAGTGAGACACCGGTGTTCATGTGGAGATGGGACAATGCCATTGTTGCATGGCCAGGGCTTACTCGGCCCAGAATCTGAAGGCCATGGCATGATACCTACATACGCTCTGGTACGTCTAATGGATCCGATCCAACCTCGTAATGAGTCGATAGAACCGCATACTGTATGGTCGACGATACGGGTAAGTGGCTATGAAGGTGCCGTCACCAAACAGGAGGAAAATACCGAGGAGAATCAAAAGATCAGGGGTGCGTAAAATGGGACATGGTAGCTGCGTACGGTATACAGAGTCGTGACACGACCTACTTTCAGTTACGCAGCAGAGCTTGCCCCACCTGCTCTCTATATTCTCCAGCTAGCAGTTGGCCTCTTGACTGAATACAAGGGGTGGACACGACACGTGCAAGTATCCACCCAAACTCCACTCCGTCTAAAAAGAAAAGAAAAACCGAAATCACCACACTATCGTGATACCCACTCCAACCCGCTCCCGAGCCGCCCACGCCCCCCCAGAACCACGGGCGAACATCGCTTCGGCTTGTCTTCGGTTGAATCCACTAACGACTATCCATATTCTCACACATCGCCTACGACGCTGACCGTAACTCTTGCATATCCACACCGTAGCGCGCCCTAAACCGTACCCAGCGATGCATCAAGGTATCCAGACGCACCACTCACGTGAGTTCCCCCGAGATGGTCGCCCGCAATGCAACCCAAGGGTGAACCTCAGAAACGAGACCCTGTCTCTTCCCTCCCCCCCCCGGCCCCAAGCCCCTCGCTTCAACATACTACCAAACAGAGCATTACCACCCCACCCAGTCAGATTGCACCAAAGCAAACAAAACGCACATCCCGTTCCGTGTCTTTCCAGCGAATCATCTCCCTCCGGGGCGTCTATCTGATCGCTTCGCATGACTTCCAGCTGCAGGCATACATGCATACATGCATACATGCATACATATATACATACACGGGGGGAGGGGGGAAGTAGGTACATGGTACAACATGTATTGTGTATGTACATCGATACAATAACCCCCCCTCCTCATCCAAACCAGGCGGGAAGCGCGAGCCCAGACGTCGGGTTGCCGGCGCACGCTTTTCCCTTTTTAAAAAATAAAAAAGCCAATGTCGCTTAGTCTCGGATAGGCAGGTGTGAGCCTTCGCTATCCGTTAGATAACTTTTTTTCCTATTATCTGTTCTTCCCTATTTGCTTCTGCCACCCCGAAAAAAAAAAGACGATATCCTAAGTGGGAAGAGGTGGAGAGGAAAAAAAAAAAAAGAAACCTTCCGAAAAGGAAGGGGAGAGGGGGTATTGCTACGGTATGATGCACAGATACCCTGCATATCTGCACGTAAGGGTATACAATATATGCCCATTCCCTTTAAATAGCATACCTATCGATTCATCTTTTCGAAACGGAAAATGCCCGTTCCCCCGAAATATGGGTGTATGTGTATGTCTCTGCGCGTGTGGGTGCGTGGATGCCTGCCGTTCTGGAAAAAAAGAAGAACAAGGGGCAAGAGCGGGGAGGGAGGGAGGGGGGGGGAAGGGCACCGCAACCGCAATATAGTATAGATAGTATTGGAAAATCCCCATTCGCACCATTGCCCATGGCCACGACGACGACGTCGACGACGCAGTTACATTTCCCTGCTCGCGGAACTTGCCATTTGGGTCCCCCCTCCCCCCTCCTCCCCCAAAAAAAAGAACACCCACCTTTCTCTGTTACCGTTTCGTCTCGCCTCGTCTCGCCTACCTTTCCGTGCGCAGTTTTTTTTAAATTGATCCATGTTGTCGTGTTTGCTCGCACGCCGCCCCCCCCGTAGTATGGCCAAAGCGAGGCAAGGCCAGCAGTCCAGACCGGCAAGTAGAGAAGGTGGTAGAGGTCGGATCGGATGTCGCAGCGGAGAGCGCGTAGCAAGGCCAGCACGCACGCACGTAAAGCACCCCCAGTGATTCGCCATGGTCAGCAGAGTGGGCTGAATGGCCGTCGTGCCTTGTCGGCTTCGCATGCTTATGCGTCACCGGGGCGGAGTGTCAGTTACAGTGTCATTCCCGTTTGGCTCGTAGTGCATAAAAAGGAAGGAAAAGAGGATTCGATGAAAAAAAAATCCACTAGCTTGATGCACGCTTTGTTGTGTAAGACTGTTGTCTGTCTCTAACACTGACCTGGGATATATTGCTGTTTGCAGACCCACTGCTCATCCTACCCATCGTTTGCAGCGAAAAGACCCCCCAGAGCTGAAGTGAAAATCTCTACATTATATAGAGCTTTCATCTGCGCTCCATTACACGTTTCCTTAATCTCGTCTTCCTTCATATATATCCTCACGAACACACCAAAAATTCCAATCCTCAATTTGCCGATTAGCGAACGTTTTGAACGAGCCGCAGGCCTCGCATCTCACACCTCAAAACCTACAGCGCCGTATACTCTCCGCTCCGTGAAAGCCGTAGTTGTGCCGGTCCTCGAAGCATCGCTTGCGCCATTTTCGCTATGACACAACTTCCGACAATAACGATCGATTGAGTTTGATAGCCCGAAACGAAAATGGTCATTTCCAAACATACGGGCAACCAAAAGAGCCTACAGGCGTCCAAAATGAGGGTTGTCCTACTTCTAGTATCCTCCAGCCCCGCCATAGACGGTACCGGAGGAGTATTGGGATGCATTTCTTTAAAAGGACCTCCTGACGTCCTTTCTTGAGCCTCTTTCGCACCCCGTGCCTAAACGGACACTATTCCAAGGCCTTGCAGGCGCCCGATCGCACGCAAGGAGAATTGCAGTCATAAGTCGTCCAGATTTGCCACGCAACAATCAACGCCGGAAATGGAAAAAAAGGGTATCAAATGAAATGGTTGCTTCACCAGGTATCGGAGAAGTACCGTTTGGACTTGCTCTTCACAGCTAGCGCCTTCGGATCGGGTGGAAGATTGGTATGATGAACAACATGAGGCCGGTACACCGCATCCACAGGGGGCATCCAGTCGTCTAGCCCAAGGGGGAAATACTCGTACAAAAGATCGGCACTCTCGTCTGGACTGTTGATCAGGCCCACTGAAAATGAGGGTGGTCGCGCAGGAGTCGATCGCTTCTTCAGAGGATCGGATGGAGAGGCTGATTTTCTAGGCTCGTCGTCAGTAAGTGACAATGACACTGGAGCCATGCTCGGCCGAGGTAGCGGCGCGCTCCTAGAGATCTCCGGAGTTGATTGTGCATATGGAGTCACCGGAGCAAGATGAGTCGAAGGCGGATCGGGTGGGATAGCGGTCATGGCACCGCCGGGTATTTTCCAATCCAGACTAAAATCTGGTGAAATGAGGGGGTCGTTTGGATTAAAATCGAACGGGAGCTGGAGCGTATCCATCGGCTTTGATGTACCAGGAGTGTTCTGCGCAGTACTATGATTGGTCTGATGGGTTTCCCCAGTGGACGTTCTCGTGGGCTGGTGCGGAGGGTGAGCTTTTCGAATCGAGCCACCAGTTCCACTGATTGGCATATCTTTGCGGGACTGGAAGTTTCTTGGACTCCGTCCTCGCACAATTATGGCGCCCGAATGCACCTCGCACACAGGCACTTTGGCGCCGTTGGACAGTATGGCTACCACTTTCAGCCGCACTACGAAATGCTGCTGTAGCTCCTTTCTACGCCCATTATTGGCGGTGGCAATCCTGAATTGCAGCCTTTTCCAGCTAATTGGGAAATTGACATAGTCCGAGTCCATATCTTGTCCTGTGTTGAGGTCAAGCGGATAGGACGGAGGTTCTTTCTCTGTTTTGTCCTCCACAACGGCAGCATTGCTAGCGGGTGTCTTCCACGGCACTGATATGATTTTGACCGGATTGCCTTCAAGCGACTCGGTGGCGGATATGGTAAGTTCCTGGCCGACGACGCCCAGCTGGTCACCCTGCTCAGTCAGGAGAAAATGGAGACTCCTAGGTAGCGTGATGGTGCCTGTTATTTGGAAGAGATTGCGGCGATAGCAAGTGAGCTCGGTGGGAGCCGCTGCAACATCGCCGGCAGAGGCCCAAGGCGACTCGGCAAGGAAGAACATGCCATGCAGCTGAGCTGACATGGATATGGTAACGCGCTGCATGGCATAGTTGATGAGCGTGTAGGGCACGTGGGGCAGGGAGAAGCTGAGCAGCTTGTTGTCGCGCTCGATGCTGGGGCTCTCGGGCATGCCGTTCTGGTCGGGATGCAGTGGCTGATCGTAGGTACTGAGGCCATCGGAGAAGGGGTCATCGTAGGCGGAGGAGAAGCGCTTGAGCTGGGGCGGTGGCTGGATGTGGTGCGATCCATAGGCGTCCTCGCTGCTGCGCAGAAATGTCAGCAAAGAGAGGTTCATGGCGACAGGTGGTGGTGCTTACCCAGCGAAGGTCTCAGCGTCGTAATTAGAGCGCTGGTCGAGCTGGTCCATGGGCAGCATGGGTACGGCCAGCTGGTCGGGTCCCGTTACGCTCTGAAGTGACATTGGGGCCGCCAAGTAGGACATGGTAATTGTGTCGAAGCCCTCCATGGCTGCTCGTTTGGCGTTCGGGCCCGGTTGAAGAAGCGCTGCAGCGGGGGCGCGCGCATGGGATAGCGGACCGCTAACGGAGAGTAGGCGAATGGGGGATGGTGGATGGGAGGGGTGAGAGACGCAGCGGTATCCAGGAGGTGGGCAGTGGCCGGCGACGATGGGCGTGTTTGCACGGGATGGGGGAGGGGGGAGGATGCGAGGAGAGGCTGGGGGTTGGTGTTTGGTTTGGCAAGGGCGACCAGCATGGGCGGGCAGGCGCAAGGCACAAGGAGCAGGCGCAACCAGAACAGCAGCAGCTGGCAGGAGCTCAGTCAGCGGAGCCGTGACACCAAAACCGTGACCTCCAGTCGCTGTGGCTCTTTGCGCTCGTCGTCGCCGCACTGAACCGACTTCGGTCCTCTGCAAACCCGTGCGTACGAATTCAATGCTGCTGGCCCGCGACCTGTGAGGTTGCCAGTTCTGAGAGTTGTGCGACTAGCGGCGTCGGCTTGAACAGATCACATGCAGCCAGCCAAGCCCAGCGGCAGAAGGAGTACTATGCTTTGCGAGTAATTAAGTATTGTACATGGTGCGCATCGCCCCCAGCATAATCGCAGACATGGCCAGGCGCCCTGGCCAGACAACCGTAGATGGCCTGCAGGGACGCGCTCCCTGTCTCTGTAGGCTATGTACACCGTGTACTCTTACTGCCTTCCACCGCCTTCTCGAACACAGGCCGCCGTTGCGAGGCCCTGGATTACCCGGCGCAAGTCAGGCCACCACCCGCGTCGCCCTGTCTCGATGTGGGCCTAACATAAGCACCCTCGAGCGCCGTCGTGCTGGCTCTAACTCGACGTCTGCTTGCCCAGCCAACCCATTGTTGACCCATCGCTTGCGTGCCCGCAGAAACCTAGCGACTGCATCCCGCTCTGCGTGTGCTTCAGGGTTCCGCCCTCTGCCCCGGGCTCGAGCATTCGGAACTTTTTGTTCGTATCACCAGCCAGTGGTATGGGCCCCCGCAGCAGCCACGTCCGCCCGCGCCGCATTACCCGCAGCCAGAACGACACCAGCTGCTGAACCTCAATCCGAGCCATCAGCCAGATCTCTGGGAGCGTCATTTTCGTCCAGAACCGTTGCCAAGATCGCAAATTATTGCCGTTGGTGGTATCTAGTGTACACAAACCCCGTAGCGCCCGCCGGGTATCCGAAACGCTTCCTGAGCATGTCCTAATCGGGCTTCGATCCTGACATTGTGCGACATTACATTTCCTATTGCGCCAAGCCATTTTCCGTTGCAAAAAGAAGAATAGAGCCCTTACGATGGGGGAATCATGGTCCATGTCGCCGCATCGCAGCTGACTTCCTCAAAGTTGTGCAGCACTTCAAAGCCCATGGCCGAAAAGCCGTCAAAATTGCCATCGCCATCCATCTGTGCGCTTGTCAGCTAATGCACCTGTGTAGGATAGAACACGGCTACTCACATAGTCAAGCAGACAGGCGTTACACCCCTGAGCTTTGATCTGCTTCATTCCTAACAAAACCAAGCCTTGGAGCAGTGTCGAGTACTCTCCTACTCCTGGCGAAATGACTGGTGAAGAAATGCCACCTGCCGCCTCATTCAGATCTTTTAGCGGAGGCATGAACTCTGACAGCCGCGAGTGGTGGTTGTACAGCACCACAGTGCCCACTAACGCACCGTCCTCGGCACGTTTTGCTCGAAGGATGCCGCATGACGTAGGATCTGAAAGTGCGAGCTTGTAGACTTCTGCTAGTCCTTGCCGATTGCTTGTCTTGATGTGATCCAATATGTGAGCCGCATAGTCCCATCCGTAGACCAGATCAAATTGCGATCCTGCGCTTGCCAGGCTTTTCGCCATGCCGTCTGGTGGTGTCCATGTTTGCAGGTTCCGTGCAACCATGTTGCACACAGGGCGTGACAATGCCGCATTCCAACCAAGATTGGCGAACCAGGACCGAAGGCGCTTTCGCTCGGTACCATGGCCTGTCGGTATCCCAAGGAAGATGCTTGGCAGACGCGAACCAAGCTGGAATCGCCTGATGCCCTCTCTTTGCAAAAGTGTCCGGATAGCTCTATTGTGAAGCGAGTGCCCGATAGACAGCTTTCTTCGTGCAGGATCAACAAACAGTGCCCCAATAACGCCGGTGCCTGTCGATTTGAAAAAGTAAGTTGAGCAGAAGCCGTACAAGGCCTGCGTGCTGCTATTACGAACCACAAAGTGCGCTTCTTCCACTTCCGGATGATGAAGTATAAAAGAATTCGAGGTAGCACTCGAGAGCTCTGATCTTTGATTCGGCGGCGTGCCATCCATGACCGCAGTAACTAAAGCGTCGAGCGCGTTTGCATCTCTCTCCTCGTTGAAAGTCTCGACCAACCAATGATGTCGTGAATGATGCAGCTTCTGACTCTTACTAATCGTTCCCGGCAAGGATCCGGTCGGCGAAAGTTCTCCATATAACACCTTGACAAGTGAGTTCAACGCCGTCTCAGTAAAGTCGTAGGTACATATGTATGTGCCTATAGAGGAATCCATGGCAAAATCGTATGGAGAGCTCACGGCAACTACAATGAGCGGCTTTTCCCGCTTCTCCCCTCCGGTGGTGTATTGCATATTGCAGATCATGGAAACGTGCTTTGTAAATCCATGTTGGTAGAGGTTGCGGTTGGCATCTGCCGTGATAATCACAATAGCACTGGCGCGGTTGATGAGATTCTCGTGGACCGGTCGAACGCCATTCGCGGTATACGAAGTATGTAAAACGCGTCCGTTACGCTGCCTGGCTAGAGACCTTCCAAGCTCTCTAAAAACTCGCTCCCCGCTCATGACAGAAGCACTTCGTTCCCATGCAGCAGGCTCCGGTGAGGCAGTGTTGGCGGACTCCGACAGTTGGCGGGACGCGGCCGAGGCAGCAAGAGGCTTGACCAGCGGAGTCAGGAGCAACAACTCTTCTTCGTTGTCTATGATGTTCGCTAAAGGCAGCAACCGGTTCTTATCCCGGACCACCGAAATTGAGCTGTTGTAGGCTTTGGTAGACAAAGCGGTGTGGGACGGTTGGAGCCCTTCGAGGAAATTGATACCTGGTGGGTTAAGGGCCTTCTCCCAAGACGTACACTTAGATTTCATCTTCAATACCCGACGAAGAGAATCATAAATCCTCTCTTTAGATATCATGGCATTTTCAATCCCTGTCTTAAGGCCCTTGAGCGCTTCCTGTTGAACTGAGAATGAACGGCAAAGTAGAACAATATCGCAGCCCGCATTCACAGCCATGACAGTACCACCACCGACACCAATGTTATGGCTCAATGCATCCATTTCGAGGCATTCTGAGAGTACAACGCCATCAAAGTTCAAGTCCTTGCGAAGCAAGCCGTCCACAACTTGCTCAGACAGACAGGCGTGCATAGCATTGAGACCTGCAGAAGACATAGCACAACCACCTACCATCATGGCATCAAGACCCTGCCGAATAGCATTCCGAAAGGGGATCAAAGCGCTCAGACTTAGCTGCTCCAGCGACTCAGTAATAATGGGTACATCTAAGGTTGAGCCGAGAAACTCAAGATTTCCATAAGATGGGAAATGCTTGCCCAATGTTGCGACACCAGCGTCTTTGTATCCTTTCATGAAGGCTACTCCATACGCTGATACTTCCTGGGGGTCATCGCCGGCCGTTCTTACTCCGAGCGGTTGATTTCGAGCATTTGTAAGTACATCTAGGCATGGTCCAAAGATCCAGTTAATGCCACAAGCTGATATTTCCTGTGCGGTGGCTTTAGCAACTTCAAATGCAAGCTCAGTTGAGCCTGTTGCTGCCATCCCCATGCTGCTTGGGTACTGGCGCACATAAATTTCATCAAAGAGACTGTTGACTCCGCCATTCTCCTGGTCGATGCCAATGGCCAAGGGAACTGGATGGCCTGCATCGTGAGCGATTCTTTGCAGCTCGTAGCAGAGCTTGGTGGTCTCCTCGGCAGCTAAGATGCGTTAGCGGTTCACAAGGCATGCGTGGCTGTGAGACAAGTGTCTCTCACACTTTAAGTTCTTGGCCGTTAAGAGGATAGACCCTAAGTGGTGATCTTCTATAAGGGTTTTGATGTGCGGCGTAACCGAAGTTCCGTCAAAGCCCATCATGAACAACTGGCCCTATTTGGAACGCCGTTAGCTGGACCCACTGACAACAGCTTGACAAGCAGCGCACCATGGTCCTGCATCACGGGCCAGTTAGCGACTAGCCAGACATGGGGTTTGAGAAATACTAAGCAGGAGACAGCAGACGCACCTGTCGAGGTTATCCCATACGGGATCCATCTTCTCGGATTTGGCCGCCATGACGACAACGGAGCCCGTCGCAAACGCGTCTGGACGCGGACCGAAGATCTGCTGGGCAGACGGAGTGAACGTGACTCGACGCGGATGGTTGACAATGAAAGATGGGGAAGAGGGCATGCTCTTGCAACGGTAGCATTCACAGAAGCCGAGGCGCTGATGACGCTGGGGCCACTAGCCGTCTCGCCTGCATTGTGGGTGGCGGGTGATACCTGCCCCTCCACCAACGCTATCAAACGTCGCCCACCACTCCGATACCACGTCCAATGCTACCACGGCAGCCCCAGTCGTGCTGCTAGCCATGCGGCCTGTTATCGGTCGCCCGAGCATGTGTAACGTTGAAGGCTCCGCTAATCAGCTGTCCACGAAGAGGAACGTTGCGCTTCGAAGTGGCCAACGGGCCCCAGGCCCGCGAGTGGGTGGTGACCGACGGGCGTCATAGAGGCTCTTCTGGAGGTGTGAGCATTCGATAAAAGAGGCCGTGGCCGCCGTTGCCATGCAAAAGATGTTGAGCTTGTCTCAACCGCAGCCACCACATTGTTCCTTCCGTTTTCAGTAGTCTGAGTCGTGCACTTTCCTTCAGCTTGACCAGTCCTTCCGCTATATCAGCCGCAGCTTCCCTCCCTTGCCCTGCATCATGCCATCTGCCGTGCGCCCTAATGGTGCCGCTGCCGCTGTCACTGCCGCTGCTCGCCGCTCCGGCGTCATCAAATTCACAAACTGCCTATTGGTCAAGGGCACCGAGCTTGTCCACGAAGACCTTTGGATCAGTTCGCAGAGTGGAAAGATACTCAATGGCCAAGAGATCCTCTACGGACACCTCACCGCCCCTGACAGCATCATCGACCTTGGCGGCCGTATCCTGTCGCCTGGTCTCATCGATGTGCAACTCAATGGAGCATATGGCTTTGACTTCTCAGTCATCCCGGAAGACGGCTCCATGGGCTACGGCAAGGGGGTACAGCAAGTGAACCGGAACCTGGTCAGAGCAGGCGTGACGTCCTATCTCCCTACACTGACCTCCCAGCGTCCGGAGGTTTATCACAAGGTAGCCACGCCTATCTATCGCCCCTGCAGTCCATGGTGCTAAACAGAATAGGCACTGCCTTACCTTGGCCCCTCGGGCACCACACGGGACCCAGCACTAGGCTCTGAGTCCCTAGGTGCACATTGCGAAGGTCCCTTCATGAGCCCGACGAAGAATGGGATCCACAACCTCGCCGTCCTTCAGACTCCTTACAATGGCATATCCGACCTTGCAGCCTGTTATGGTGTCTCAAATCTCATGTCTCCTTCCCCTATCAAGCTTGTAACCATCGCCCCGGAGCTCCCAGGCGCGTTATCTGCGATCCGATCTCTCACCGATATGGGCATAGTGGCCTCGATTGGCCACTCTGAAGCAACATACGAAGAAGCGAAGCTTGGTGTTAAAGCCGGAGCCACCAGCATTACTCACCTCTTCAATGCCATGAAGCCTCTCCACCATCGTAATCCCGGCATCTTCGGTCTTCTTGGCACCGCCTCGTCTTCCATTTCGAAACCCTACTTCGGCATCATCGCAGATGGAATCCACATTCACCCAACCTCGATCAAGATTGCATACCATGCCCACCCCTCGGGGTTGATCCTTGTCACAGACGCTATGCGGCTGGCTGGCATGCCTGATGGCGTGTACGACTGGACGAATGGGTCTCGGATCGTGAAACAGGGCGCACTGCTCACACTTGAGGAGAATGGGAAGATTGCTGGTAGCAGCATCGAACTCATCGACTGTGTGACCAACTTCTTGAACTGGACGGACGCCAGTGTTCCCGAGGCTTTGAAGGCAGTGACGGAGACACCGGCGAAGATGCTCGGCATGGAAGACGTAAAAGGTACGCTGAAGGAAGGCGCTGATGCCGATCTTGTGGTTCTGGACTTGCAGCAAGGAGGTGTCGGTGAAGAAAGAAGGCTTGTGGTGGATCAAGTGTGGAAGTTCGGTGTCAAGGTTTTTGACAAGAGTATCTGAAGACGGTCGCTGGTACGAACGTAATCATGTTGGAACAACCTGAGTCATCGTCTTTTTCTTTTCTTTTCCCAGCACGTTCAAAGACTGTCAAGCGTTTTGATAAAACATATGTTAGAAGTAGACGTGTGCATGCAAGATCATGATTCAAGACTAGATACCCATAGAACACCCGTATAGATGGTGTGATAGAATACGATACCCATTTGTTTTGCTTATGTTTTGCTGGCTGTTGTTGGTTTGCGTTGTTTCATTCGCGTTTTGATACTTCGTACGGGATTTTAGATCATCTCGGCCGACCAGGCGGACGGCCTTTTGGAGAGAAAAAGCCCTCTAATAGCACTCCCGATGAAGGAATGATCATTGCGTGTAAATTTCGCAATAAAGCTGTAACACATGCATATTTCCATCTCGAAAATATTCCAAGGGAGAAAACAGCCGTGAGCTTCCGGGCCATTCATCTTCTGGAGTCGAGCCACCCACGCTCACCATTACACGCCACAGCATAACGCACCACTTTACGGCAAACAACCACTTCTTGCTAGTATCACATATATGCTAATAAATCTAGGGCGCGAAAAGACAGAACCAACTACAGCCCATTATATTACAAATCGAAAGGACATGGCCGTGTTATGCAAGAAGATGCATCTGATGAGAACGCAATTGAAACAACCCATTTCCCGATCCATCCCAACTAGAAGTCATAGCTCGTTCGGGTCTCGGATAGTACAAGAAACTAAAGAAATCGTGCTCGAGCGCAGCATCACCCCAGTACAACCTGGGGGTGACACGGAATCTAGCGAGCTAACAGCAGCGGACGAAAAGGAGGACAGTCCGACACCGCATGTAGACTTTATCCCTTTTTTCCATGTGATGAGCCAAGCTGGTGAACGAGAGGCGAGTTACAGACTTGCTGCAACGGTCCAAAAGGGGTATCGAAAACGTGAGTGGTATATCGAATTGAACCAAAAGAGCGCAAGTGCAGTATATGGTGCCTGGAATCGGTCGCTCATAGGTGAAGATGTTGTTGGGGAAGGGTGAGATTGTTGGATGAGGTGTCAGCAGCACCTGCCGCCCTTGCTTTTCCGCATCCTCTCTAAATCTTCTTCCCACTGCTGCTGCGGATCGCCGCCGATGATCGGTGTTGATGGGAACCCCATCCAGCTGCGCCGTTTGTCTCCCATGCCAACTCGGAAGCTGCCGTTTCCGCTGGCAGGATAGTCGAAGTAACCATTTACGTTACCATTGCTGTTAACACTAGGAGTGATGCCAGCCAGCGCGAGCTGTCTCTGTTCCTCTTCGAGTTTCTTATGTTGCTGCTCAACTAGTTTCCTGGTTATGACTCGGAAAACCTCATCGACGCCTTCTCCATCTTTGGCGCTGATTTCATGGCAGCAGTCCCAGCCGATATCCTGCCCCCAGAATCCGCTTGAGCGATTGCTCTGCGGAGAAGCCAGGGCGCCGCTTTGCCATCCCGCAGACACTACCTGGCCCGGTGTAGCCTGTTTCGGGTAAAGGTGTTCTGCGACATATTCTATGCAACGCTCAAAGGGCACTTGCCGCTTTGTAGGGTCCGCCGCGACAATGTCCGACTTGGTGCCGACAACGTGAAGGATTATGTCATCTCCGAGGTTTTGCTTCAGTTCTTTTAACCAGCGGCCCATCTCTTCAAAGGAGGAAGGATCGGTAATATCATAGCAGAGAACCCCAGCGTTCGCACCTGTTCATTTCCAAAAAATAATTAGCATTGGGCACACATTAAGCATAGAGCTCAGACCATGGCATGGAAGCCCAATGCCACACCGGCAGGGAGGAAAAAAACAAAGTATGGACCCAAAGCAAAAGCAACGAAAAAGGAGAGAGGCGACAGAACTGACGAGCCCAGGGTGCCGGGCCTGTGAAATGTGACGTGTGCGACTGGAGACATACCTCTGTAGTATAGCTTGGAGATAGAGCGGAACCGCTCCTGGCCCGCCGTGTCCCAAATCTGTAGGCGCACTACCGTCGATGTGTCGATGTCCACGACACGTTTGGTCAGGAACGAAGCGCCTATGGTGGACTGTGTCGTGGGTGGCGTGAAGGCGTTCTTAACGTAGCGATGCACAAGAGAGGTCTTCCCCACGCCCTGGCTGCCCAGCACAACAATCTTTGCCTCCAGACTGTTCGACATAGCCAGTGGTGGATCCCGGTGTGCTGTGAGAACCAGCTGGATGCGGCGCGCGCGTGTCGGTGAACAAGGCGCAGTAGGCGAAGTGCCGGTGTTCAAGTGAAGGTTGCGGCGGCCGGGGGGGCGGCTGTCTGGATAGGAGCAACAGCGAGGGTTGGTATTGTGGGCGCGCGCAGTTCCGGTCCCATGGCGGGTTGGTGAGGAGTGCAGCAGACAGGCGGTGTCAGGTCTCACGGGGCTTGACGTAGGTAGGTATTCGAGCGACTCAGGGTGTCAACAAGTAGCATTGCCCAAGTGTGTGGGGGGCGACTGGGCGTGGCTGGGGGTCGCCATGTGACCGCTTTAAACGGGCCATATCTGACCCTATGGCAGTGCGGATCGCGGAATCCAGAATTCCATGAAGACTGCGGCATCGTGGCCATGGGAGAAAAAAAAAATCGGTGCATTGTGACGACGCTCGCATGCAGGATTGATTGGGAAAGGCGGATTGGTACCTCTTACATAGCGCCTGCGTCCGTGGTCGGCGTCATTGGCCCTGCATGTTGTCTCCGCATCTGAGCCGGCCATGGCAGGGCAGACCAGGGCACCGCGGGCGCGCCCGCACACTGTCTGTAAGCAGCCGTGACGCTTGCGCATGCCATGATGGTCTGCATCGAATGCGTACAATACTCTGTCATGTAATCGCTCCAACACTAGAGGCGCCATGGGTCTGCCGGGCTGCCATCCGGCTCTGCCCCGGTGCCCTTCCCTCTAGCCGGGCGAAGCGGCGCCGAATGTTGCGGGGAAGATGCCCCGAAGCCAGCCCAAAAACATGTCGCCGTCATCAGCCTGGACATTCCGTCAACGCCGCCGTCTCTAGCGCCTGGAGTTAAAACGACCACACGGCTGCGCATCGGCGAGAAGAGCGCCTCGGGAAGCCCATTGCCTCGTCCCGTGTCTTTCGGTCGCCCTCAATTGTGCGGAAGCTGTCACAACCACCCTCCACCATGAATCACGCTAGCAACAACACCCAGAAGCACAAGCTCACCGGCGAGCAGGTAGCCGAGCACAACTCCAAGGACTCCTGCTGGGTAATTGTCCATGGACGCGCATACGATGTGACAGACTTCCTGCCGGAGCATCCCGGTGGCTCCAAGATCATTCTCAAATATGCTGGCAAAGACGCGACCGAAGAGTTCGAGCCAATCCACCCGCCCGACACGCTCGACAAGTATCTCGATAAGTCGAAACATCTCGGTGAGGTGGACATGAACACCGTGCAACAGGAGGAGAAAGAATTCGATCCGGAGGAGGAGGAGAGACAGAAGCGCATTGAAACCATGCCCATCCTCGAACAGTGCTACAATCTAATGGACTTCGAAGCTGTGGCCAGGAGAATAATGAAGAAAACAGCATGGGCATATTACTCGAGTGGTGCGGATGACGAGATTGTGCGTCTATTCCATTGCAGCCGCACAACATGCTGACTGTCACGTTAGACCATGCGTGAGAATCACAGTGCCTTCCACAAGATTTGGTTCCGGCCGCGAGTCCTCGTTGACGTGGAGAACATTGACACCTCCACTACGATGCTGGGTACCAAAACTGACATGCCATTTTACGTGACCGCCACCGCGCTCGGCAAGCTTGGAAACCCGGAAGGAGAGGTCGTCCTTACCAGAGGCGCGAAAAAGCACAATGTCATTCAAATGATACCTACATTGGCATCGTGCTCTTTCGACGAGATCATGGATGCGGCTGAAGGTGGCCAGTGCCAATGGCTGCAGCTTTACGTTAACAAGGACCGAGCAGTTACAAAGAGAATTGTCCAACATGCTGAAAAGCGCGGCTGCAAAGGGCTCTTCATAACTGTAGATGCGCCCCAGCTCGGGCGCCGAGAAAAAGACATGCGAACGAAATTTTCGGATGTAGGATCCAATGTTCAATCGACCTCCGGCAGCGATGTGGACCGTAGCCAGGGTGCAGCTCGGGCCATATCGTCGTTCATTGACCCGAGCCTAAGCTGGAAAGACATCCCCTGGTTCCTTAGCATCACTAAAATGCCCATCATCCTCAAAGGCGTCCAACGTGTCGAAGATGTTATCCGTGCTATCGAGTCTGGCGTGCATGGCGTTGTGTTATCCAACCATGGAGGCCGGCAGCTTGACACTGCACGTTCTGGAATCGAAATTCTTGCCGAAGTCATGCCCGTGCTTCGCGAGCGTGGATGGCAAGATCGCATCGAGATCTTCATCGATGGTGGTGTACGACGTGCGACGGATATCATCAAAGCCCTTTGCCTTGGTGCAACAGGCGTCGGTATTGGTCGACCATTTCTCTACGCCATGTCAGCCTATGGTCTGCCAGGCGTAGACCGCGCCATGCAATTGCTCAAGGAGGAGATGGAAATGAATATGCGACTCATAGGAGCGTCAAAGATATCAGATCTAAATCCAACGCTTGTAGATACTCGAGGCTTAAGTCTGCACACGACTACAGTGCCAGAAGACACGCTAGGCCGCAGTGTCTATGATCCACTCATTGGACCAAAGGAGAAGGCTGCTTCGAACTTCTCTGAGAAATCAAAACTATAAAGTACATAGCTCTGAGTATAGAATGTTTAAATATGTATGCCTACAAATATCCTACTATTCTGTGTGTAATAGTCTAATATATCACTGGGGAATATTATGCAAAAGATCTTTTTCGAGAGTTTTCTCACTTCAAGCACATACTAAACCTGAGGCTGGCACCCAGCCATTATTTTATAATGTAAAGACCTTTGGGGTTGCTATATAGCAGGGAATCCTTGCTGTCCTTGAGACTTTTTTCAGAGTCAATGGGATGAATGGTCTTTCCCTGAAATTCAACAACAAAACAATAGAAAGGAATGATAGCAACATAACACCATATAGGGTAAAGGCCTTATATCCATAAAGCACTTCTGGCGCAACGACCATCGCTGACTCATACGTATATGCGTACGTTTTTCTGTTATGGCCATGCACCTCGTGGGGATGGGCCTTTACAGTGGGCCAACTGCTGTGTTGTGGTCGCCAACTGCCCGAAGTCAGTGCTAGAGTGGGTGGGTCGATCTGCCTGACAGCGTCTATAAGACGTTCATTGGCGACAAGGTCGCCTTGATCAACACGCAGTTACAAGCATTTTGATAGATGCAAGCTTTGAAGACTGACTAAGAAAAGTGTCTCCGTGTCCGCGATGATGCAAGTACCTATTCGCATCGAAGGAGACATGGCTGAGAGCTCTGCCCCGTTTGAATTGTCGCTAGACAGCGGCCCGCCGTACCTCAGAGCTTGACGGTACCGTCCTCCGACGCCGACGAGCTGGCGGCCGTTGGGCAGCATGGGAGCCAGTTCCTATTGATGAAGATTCTGAGATGGGAAAAGGAAAGAGGACACGAGGAATCTGAAGTGGGTGAGGAAAGCTAATACACAGAGATACTATGTGACTGTGGGACAACTATGGGGCAGCTGTCGTTACAACTCCCTTCATCACAGGGAGCAGCTACCGCATAATGTCATCAGTTCATGAGATACAACGCAGTGTTTGGTATTCGTGGCTTCAGAAAAGTGCACACTCCGTCTTAAGAAGTCTATTAGAAAGGAAAGGTGGTTTGCACTTTCGGGGGTTGTGTGGCACTCTGGAAAGCAAGACGGCAACATCCAAGAAACAGATCTCTTCGCCTATCTCGGGTTTAAGATACTTAAGAAACCTGCACTAGGAGAATAGATTTCAAGTCCCTTTGCGGATGACGCCGTTGGATACAGGCAGTTATAATGAGTATCAGCCATGGCTAGCAAGGATCAGACCATATGCTTCTCTTCACTATCGTACAGTCAGCGTTTGGAAACTCGTTCCAGTGGTCAGAAGCTCCATACTCGGCATGTATGCATAACTTAAAGAGACGAGCAAGTAAGATTTGCGTGAGCATAGTCGAAGGCATCTAGATACCCCATTAACTGGACTACAGCGGCGCATACCACCAGGACATGAAAGATCGAATGGGAGCCCCATAGGTCGAATTTGCCAGGATATCGGCTTTCGGGAAACCTAGTCTTTAAAACCACGCGTGTTAGGATCAATTTCTCTCTTACGTGCGAAATTGGGAGACTCACTGCATAAAACGCAGTCCCAGATAGAAGGCAGCCTGCTTTTGCCAGAGTATAGGGAAAAGCTTTTTTCATCATCTGCGACATGCCGAACACTTTGAGTCCATGGATCAAGGGCGCAACACCGGACAAGCCAGTCGCCACGAACATCAATGCTCGGAAGAGGCGATACTTTGAGCCCTGGAACTTGGGATGCATTGTCATGAAAATGGTCAACGTCCCGAAAACCCCAATCTATTAACCGAGGAAAGAGTGTTAGACTCAAGTATCAGGTCTGAGATGAAGAAAAACAAACTGTGCATATGGAGATTAACTAACCATAGACCAGTAGATATTGCGTGGCAAAGGTTCACACCAGAAAACCATATATATTCCCAAGACAAGATCACCTAGTATGAAAATCACTACGCCCAGCATGTCTAGTCGCAGGCAGAACTGTTCCATGTGTTGGGAGTGGTTCATCAAGGTGTGGTACGTCGCCGACAACGACAGGCACGTGACGGCCGCCAACATGAAGATGGAGAAAGCAATGAAATCGGCGCCAGTGACCCCAGAGTATCTGCTAGTAAGGTACTGCTGGATATACCACTCGCCGAGCAGGAAGAAAACGGCTGGGATGAGGTGGGAATAGATGTTGACCGACTCATTGTGGATATACGACCAACTGCAGAACGAAGCGTGAACCGAGTCCGAGATGGGCCGATAGCCATGGAGAATCCACTGGTTAGATTCACGTTGGAACCATTCCGGCATCTCATCGAACGAGAGAAGAACTGGGCGTCCTGCCTTGCCGGCCATTTCCCGCCCTTTGTGCGCCTCTAGCGGTTGCGGTTGCGGTTGCGGAACTCGAAGGCGGGGAGAGGGTGCCATTTGCTATCATGCCTAATGATAATGTAATGTGGGGAGGCCGGACTTTGAGAGTAAGTGGAAATGCAAGATGAAGAAAGAGGTTTCCCTCTCACTTTGTGTTTTAAACTCTAAGACAGGATGAGGGATCATTAAAGCAGCGAGGCTGGCGCTTAGCAAGAACAACTTAAGAAAAAGGCAGCAGCGCAAGAAACAGAAGCGGGTTTAGCGCATTTTAGCGCAACACGCCGCAGACCAGGGTGTAACCAGGATGTTGCGGGATCAAAATCATCATCACGATAATCATTAACGTCAATTATGAACTATTATCATTATGTGCCTACGGGACCTTTTGAACGGTATCTAAATTGACCCTATTATCGCCGCTGATACACACTATGTTGAATCCAACAGCGCAACTCGAGAGAACACTCAGGATGGTGATCCCTTGCGACTGTGCCGTCGAGCACCGGTTGTACGGTGTCCTGCCACGTATATCGTAGATGGCCCGCGCACACGGAGTCAATGCTTATGGATGACATAAGTAAAATTAATATTCTATTCTTGTTGTTTTATATTACGATTTTAGTAGTTTGTATGTTCACCCCGAGTGGTAATCGCATATCTTTTTTACGGGGATGCCAGCATCTCGTAAAGATTCAATTCACACATAATCGTTGCGCGTAAGATGCCTCTGGCGATAGGAGGTAGATGGAACGAATGTATTAGCCATCAACAGGGCCCAGGTTCGCACAAACGCCTTTTTTCGTTGATTTCAATGAAAAATGAAGCCTTTGTAATGCCAGTAGGGTGGTCGGCACTCGATTTTGACCGTACTGAAACAAGGCAGAACTCCTGTTGGCGCGTGGGCCATTTACGATATATCCGGCGGGATACTGTATGTGGCAGGTCACTGTACATCGTTACGCGCCGTGATACATTGGTAGGAGCTGTCGAGCACAGACCTGTCTCACCTTTTCATCGCTTGTTACAGCCCCGGCGGCTCGCGTGTGTGACGGAACAAGCGGGAACCAACCACATTGGGTTGTTCAAGCCAGAATGGTCAGCCTCAAATTTTGCAAATGGTCCTCGTGACAAAAGCGGAGCATCTGCATGTACCTTGGCAGCTGCCTGGAGGCACCGCGACACGGATCCTATCGGGCACCGTCCCGGGTACTCGTCTGTGCTCGTGCCGTTCTCCAAATCCTCCCAGGGGGGCATCAAGAAACTGAGGTGTGAGTGGGGGCCCAAACAAGTGGCTTAACTACTCCTTGTTTGGTTGCTTTGCTCACCCCACAACAATGCGCCCAATGTTCCGGAAAGTTGACTTCGTCCTAAGAATGGTCAGACGGTCCAGGCAGCTTCGACATACCTAATACAACGCCTCGGCACCGACGCTCCTAGAGTCTCTCATTTCTTGACCTACGCTCTGGCCGGAGATGGCGTCCCGTGACGACTACGCAGTCGGGTGGGTTTGCGCGCTGCCTATCGAGGTCGCCGCAGCTAAAGCAACGCTTGATCGCGTCCATGACAATCTGCCTCCGGATCGGAACTCAGACGACAACAATAACTACATTCTAGGGAGTCTTCAAGGCCACAATGTCGTTGTGGCGTATCCGAATTCCGGGGTGTGTGGTAAAACGTCGCTGGCCGATGTAGCCACACAGTTGCACGCAAGCTACACATCTGTCCGGTTCAATCTCATGGTCGGCATTGGGGGAGGAGTGCCCGATACGAAGGAGGATATTCGCCTTGGTGATGTTGTTGTCAGCAAGTCGACAGCTGACTGGCCGGGTGTCGTCCAGTATGATGTGAACGAGGAGCGAACGGAAGATCAGTTTGTTCGCGGCAGAGCGTTAAATCAGCCAACACCATTGCTTCTCACAGCTATGGGGAAGGCCGAGACAGCCGCCATTTTTAATGAAAGTAAGATGCCCCGGTACATCTCCGAGATCGTGCAGAAAGACCCCGTCACCTTTGCCCACCCTGGCCCAGAGCAAGACGTCCTCTTCGAGGCGAATTATGATCATGCAACCATCGAATCCGAGGAAAGCGGATGCAGTCATTGCGACCCGGATAGAATCCGATCCCGGCAGCCTCGGGAGGTACAGGACCCCATAGTTCATTATGGCCTGATTGCCTCCAGCCATCATTTGACGCGCCACGGAGCGACCCGGGACAAATTCGCACATAAACATGGCATTCTCTGTTTTGAGACAGAGGCGACCGGGCTAAAGGATGCCTCCCAGTACTTGGTCATCCGAGGAATTTGCGACTACGCAGATTCGCACAGGTCCCAGCTCTGGCACGCCTACGCTGCAGCGGCTTCCGCAGCATATGCAAAAGAGGTCCTCTCTTTCATACCCACGGTGTCCAAGACGATACCTCTGGCCACAAACTCGTATGCCGAGGCCGCGCCCGTTCTTGACGCTTTGCTTCTGACAAGACCCGAGGTTGATCGGAAGTCCCTCATTGCATTGAAAGGGCGCAGGGTTGACGGCACCTGCGAATGGCTCATACAGCATCCCCATTATCAAGAGTGGCTGGCAGATGCGAATCACCCACTCCTCTGGATCTCAGGTGGCCCTGGAAAAGGGAAGACCATGCTGGCGATCTATATCACCGAGGTGCTACAGCCAGTGGTTGACGCCGCCGACAATGTTCTCCTCTACTACTTCTGCAGTAACCGCGACAAGAATCGGAACACCGCATTGACTATCATGAGAGGTATCCTACATCAATGGATAGACCTCCATCCGCATCTGGCCAAAGATATCAAGAGCTCCTTCGAGGGAACGGAAACAACCAAATATACCATTTCCAGTTTTGTCTCGTTATGGAGGGTTTTCCTAACCCTACTTCAGCAGAGCACGTCTTCCCAGGTAGTCTGTGTTCTGGACGGTCTAGATGAATGCGAAAAGGAATCACTCAGGCAGCTTCTCGATGCCGTTGGGAATTACTTGTCGAAGTCCGAGGAAAGGGCAAGGCCACGACTGAAGCTCATTATCCTCTCCCGACCTCAGCCGGCTGTTTTGGAGAGCAAACTCGGCCAATATCAGCAGATCCAGCTGGACGCCTCCGACACGGAAATTTCGCATGATGTCGAGAGATATATCTTCGCCAAAGTTGCTGAACTGGCATCCGAGAAAAATCTTTCCGGAGAGATGGTTGCGCAGGTTCAGCAGACCTTGCTGGCTGGCGCTGATGGGACCTTTTTGTGGGTTGGATTCGTTGCCAATGAGCTTCAGGGCAGGAGTTGGAGCAAGATCGATGAAGTTCTCCGCCATGTTCCTAAAGGCCTGGGTGGGATTTATCAGCGGCTTCTTCAGCAAATTGGTGACAAGGAAGCATTAGTCCCCATTCTTCAATGGGTTGTTCTCGCTGCCCGGCCCCTCACACTAGAAGAATTGACCGTGGCCGCAGGGATCAAGACGGCTGGTACTCTTCCAGCAACGCAAGTGACCAAGGATCGGCTCAGGTTCGGCGGGTTGCTTGTGAAGGTCGAAGGAGATGTTGTCAACCTGGTTCATGAATCAGCGAAGGAGTTCTTTCAGAGCGATCAAGTCAACATCAAAGGGATCAACATGTTCCATATGAGCCCGAACACCCACAAGACTCTCATGCAGACTTGTTTGGCACATGTCGAACGCGGATACGGAAATCCCGGAAGGATTCACGAAACGTCTGGCCACGATCCCTTCTTATCTTATGCCAGCCAGTACTGGCCGGTGCATTTCCACCACGCCATTCATGTGATCGATGCACCGTCCGAGTTCTCACGTCCATTTTTCCGAGTCGACTCTCCGATCCGGGACGAATGGTGGAAAGTCTACTGGGAGCAGGAGAAGAACGGCGGAAGCCCGCCCTCCTTCACACTCTTGCATCTCGCGGCATACTTTGGCAACGTAACTTGGGCCAAGTTGTTAATCAGCAAGCATGCTCGCCTCATTTCGCAAAAGGACAACTACGGCCGGACGCCGCTGTCCTGGGCCGTCAACCAAGGTCACCGAGAAATGGTGGAACTGCTGCTTGACCATGGTGCGCGTATTAATTTTAAAGATCGAAGCATGTTGACGGCACTCCATATTGCGGTCACCGGACAGCACAGGGACGTCGTATCTGTGCTGCTCGAACATGGCGCCCGTCTCGAGGCCAAGGGGGAGCATGGCGACACGGACACGCCGTTGATGCGAGCCATTCTGGCGAATTCAGGAGAAATAACGCGGGATTTACTTCAGCACGGAGCGCGGGTGGACAAATTGCCAGCTCTTCTGGGAGTTGCTTCTCTGAAGGGACCTACGAGCCCGGTGGATGAGCGGGTGAAAGAGCTGCTTGGGCTCCAGGAGCAGGTCTTCCTCGCACGCTTCAAGCGTTCGTCGCGATTTGTCGACCTAGTCATGAAAGGACTGGGCCTTTCCCTCCGCTTTCCCCTCGTTCTTGAACTGATGTCCCTTTATCTTAAGTTTGTGGCGTTGAACCGCTGGGACAGTCTGTCTGTACTGCAGGAGCTCGTTCAGGATAACAAAACGGACGAGCTACGAGAATGGGCGAAACTGTACCATGTGTTCTTCTTGGGGCTGGTTATCGCCAGGAATCCGAAGAGGCTGGGGGCCATGGGCGACTTGTCGACGCAGATCTTGCAGAAGGTCGCGCCCAGAGATCTTCAGGCACTGCTGGCCATCACGGTCTTCACCGGCATGGACACGAAACTCACGGCTGTCGGACACGGATGGAGAGAAGGAGATGCCGTCACAGCAGCGGCACTTTCAGATTGGGCCGCCATCGCCTGCGACAGGGACGCGTTAGAGTTCTTCCACTTTGGCATTCGCGAGTTTTTGAGCGACTTCGATGGCTGTATTCGGAATAGGAATCGGGAAGAGAACGTACTTCGGACGGCCCTACTCATGACGAGCCACTTCGCCATGCTCGACAAACAGGAACCAGGGCCGATTGAGTACTTCTCCCGGGTCGTGGCGGAGTTCTTTGAAGGATACATCGGCAGCAGTTACGAGGTTGAATTGTTCAGCGACGTGAATCAGGCGTGCGCCAATGAGCTATTGGTCATCAGCGAAAGTCGCAACTCTGCCAGATTACGTCTCTTTCTGACCAGTATTTTCCAGTTCGCCCAACAGTCCCATGAGAAGGGACAGGACCGCTTTCTCAACATACCCTCGGCATCATGCTTAATTCTCTGCCAGGAGAATGCCACCGCTCACCGGTGGCTGATTGGTGAGGCCATCCCGGAGGAAATAGGGGCGTTGATAGCGAAGGAACCTCCAGGATCGCTACAGAAGCGGGCTTGCAAGACTTTTGTGGAGTGCCTGATCATTGGGAAGCAGTATGGTTTAACATTACCTAGGGGCGCACCGAGACAAAGAGTGGAACAGCATCTGCAGTCCTTGCTGGGGGTCGGACATATGATGAATCGCATCTTTGGTTTATAAAGTATTGCGTGCATGGGAGGTGGCCGAGCTAAGTCACGAGGAAAATTTGAGCCTATGTTCATAAATGTGCTTTACATGTTGCCTTTAAGATTAATTTCTCCCACACTGACACAAGCCCACGCGGCTAGATCTTTTACATGCGACTACACGCTTCGCGTCCCTCAACTGGAGGAGAGCAGGAGCTCATCGCAAGAAACGCTCTCAGGGTCAAGTGCTAGTCGACTCTGCTCGGAGCGTCTACATACCCTCTGGGAGGTTCTACGTTGTATATAATTACTAGACGTTAAATACTACTACTGCTACTTTAAGATTAATTTTAAAAAAGCTTTCCAGTCGAAGGACGGTCGTTTACACGGAAAGCGTCTAAATGTACCTTTGACCCTTTGTTCACAGACATGAGCGCCAGAATTATGTTCCTTTTTCTCTGCTCAGAGGTCTCCCTATCCGCAAGTTTCGAATCTACTGAATCGAAGCCGCTGCTGTAGTTGGACATGAGTCGTGTCACATCCCTAATCTAGTTGTTAAAGCTCAAGGCCGGTACAACCCACAGCCATTCTGTCGCTCCTCACTCTTGCCTTTAGGGACCGAGGTCGCTATCTTCCACCTATGAACCGTTTCCACCAATTCGTCCGGCCTGACTTTGCCTTGCGCTTATTGTCGTTTGTTTGGTGTGTAGGCGCCGGCGAGCGTGTCGGTTTACTTGAAGCTGCATGATCCGGAGTTGGCATTGGCGAAACTGGAACAGATGAGGACGGTCGGTCCGACCCATGGGAGACAGATTGGTCTGGCATTGGTAAAGTTGACTCGTCCGATACGAACCAGGCTGGTTGATCCGGCACAGACGGCTGACTTTGCACTCTAAGTGCCTGACGAATCTGGCGCTCCACCTCAGGGTCGGTATCTCGCTTCCAGTATCCTGCTCGGTTGAGCCGCAGTAAAACGTCACCAGGCGAAATGAATTCTTCCCAGTTCTTCCGTCCCGCGGGGAGAATGTTGGGATCCGCACCTAGGTCAAGAAGTAAATCCATAATGGAAAGCATGCGCTTCTTCGCGGCGTAGTAGAGCGCAGTCCTCCTTCCAGAGTTCATGCCATTGATGTCGTGGCCTAATTTGAACAGAAGTCTGATCATAGGGACGTTGCCTGTGGTAACAGCTTGGCGAAGGCTTGTGACTGCCCGGCAACAGCGCGACTTGCTGAACGCTAAGTTGGCGGTGGCTTTCTGGGAATGGCTTGTCGGCCCGCGATCCATCCAATCTTCTGCAGTGAGGCCGCTTTCATCGAATAGGGTCTGAGGCTCCGCAATGACAGACTTGTCGAGCAGGATACGGACGGTGGCTAGATCTCGACTGTGGACGGCCAAATGAAGAACGGACCAGCCGTGGTTGTCCTGCTGAGAGGCAATGGATCGTATACGGTCGTCTTCTAAGAGGCCCTGGACGACATGGGAGTGCCCCATGAAGGCGGCGTGGTGTAGTGCAGTCCAGCCATGGCACGTTGACTTAAGTGGGTCGGCTCGCTGTAGGAGGAGCAAGCTCACAATGGAAACATGCCCTCCATTTGCAGCGCAGTGCAATGGTGACGTACCGTAGGAGCTGACAGCATTGGGGTTGGCCCCAGCATTCAGCAACAAACGCACGATCTCCAAATGGCCCTCCTCTGCTGCCCAATGTATCGCGGACCAACCATCGCGATCACGATGGTTCGGATCCTCACCACATTTGAGGAGCAATTGAACAGTGGGAAGGTCACCAGAAGCTGCCGCTTCTTCCAAAGGCAGAGTCTGCTGTGTATTTCGAGTATCAGATATGCTGGCACGGTGTTCAACAAGCATTTTAGCAGTTGGAGACCATCCCAGACTAGCTGCCCAAGCGAGCGCAGACTTTCCATCCGCGCTGAATGAATTGGCGTCAGCGCCCATGAACAACAGTCCCGTAATCGCGCCTTCTTGCCCAGCAACCACAGCCCAGAGAAACGGGGAAAATCCAGAGTTGTCAACGATATGTAAATCCGCATCATGCTTGACCAAGACTTCCATACACTCGATGAAGCCCCTCTCCGCAGCGTAATGCAGGGGCGTTTGGCCATTTTGATCCCTGCAAATCACACTTGCGCCGCTCTGGATCAAAGACTCAACCAAGCCCAGATCGCCGGCCTGCACCGCGTGGTGAAGCTTCGTCATCCCGAAGTCGTCTTTGTCCTCTAGGTCGAGTACTGTCACCCGTGCACTGATGTCCTCTTCGCGGTGTCCCTCATCGCCATCTGCAGCCTCAGCGTCATTGTCTTGGAAATCCAGGTCCTCATCGTCCAGTACGCTGTACATGGATGCACGCGTAATTCCAAAAGCCCCGGCCGGCCCATCATCTTCTAACGGTTGGTCGCTATCGACGTTCTCCGCGTTCTCGTCATCATCACTAGGAAGTTTTTGCAGGGTAAGCAGAGCAATTTCCTTCATATGACCGGCGACGTGTGACTGGAGAGCTTCACTCGAGAAGACAGCGCTGGGTTCGACCTTTCCCGAGGGTTGAAAATCGTCGCCAAATGGACACTCCAGCACCTTATCGAAGACTGGCCTCCGTGCGGCGTTGCTGAGGATCCCGGCGTGCGCTTCAGGCACGCCGTGCTCTTTGATGGAATGCTCCTGGTACTGAATCTCTTGGTCAAAGACGATTGGATCGTGAGAAGGGGCCCTGCACTCCCACGTGTGCCCGTGAGCAGTCTGCATGTGGCTGGACCAGGCTTTCGACGTTTCGAATGTGAGTGGACCAGTCCCGTGCCCGTGGTGACCTCCTTCCAGGCAGTGTGAAAAAACACAGATAAAAGGTTCCAGGTCTCCGATGACATGATTTCTGGTGCATATTAGCCATATGTTCCCATGAAACGACAGGAATGATCTGCTTACTGCCACAGCAACGACCTTGCAGCGTTCTTGAATTCAACAATGACGCCGCAGTATGGACACTGCTGCGTCGGCGGTATGGGAGGGAACGACAACTTGTTGTTCACGAGAACAGATTTAGCTCGGGGAACCTCAGTTGTGGATTTGGCGTAGAAGGCCGCAACAGCAGTTTGTCGAGCGGTAGTCGCATTCGTTGCTGGCGCTGGCGAAGGGGCCGGCATTTTGTTGGTCGTCGCAGGCTTTGGCAGCGTGCTCGGCGCAAACCGTACAGCCGGCGCACTCCCCGTCATTTTGGGGAGTTGAACAACGGCCGGAGTCGTTTCTGGGTTCTGAATACTCAGATCAATGCGCCTTCGATGGGAGCGCTGATAATACAGCCGTCGAAGTCGTAGCGCGTTGGCTTCGACCAACGCTGAGCGGAGCGTCTCTGGCGCCTCCGGGAATCGGAACTCAATATAGCATTTGGTGTAGAGACGCAACTCGTCTATGGCCTTGTTTGCCTCTTCGTCGTCTCTGTACCTTTCGATCTTGCGAGCCCGGTTGGCTTTGGCGGACTTTCGAACGGCGTTGGATAGACGGAAGAGCCGCGTCAATGTTCCGCCGATTGTCTCGGTGATCTTCAAAATGTTCTCTTCTGCTGGATCGATATCGCTCTCTGAATCGCTTGTGTCGTCATCGGCTCTCCTTGTGATTCCCGAACTGCCATGTACTGAAATGCGTTGTCTCTTCCTGCTCGAAATTTGCGGTGGTCGGTCGTCGATCAGCTTCACTGTTGTCGAGATTCCCATTAGCCTTGATCTTTAATCCATCCAAACATGGTACGGAAAGTACTCACAAGACAGCAAGGTATCGCAAATAATATCCAGGAGCTGATGTATGATATCCGCGGCCGTGGGACTGAATCTGAGTCTGTAGTCTAGCGAGACATTGAGCGGCCCGTAAACATCCATGTTTGATGCCCACAGAGAAAAGCGTGCCAGCTGGTCGTCCATGATAGTAGGGTCTGGCACGATTTCCGGCATGACCATGTACTTGTGGAAAAGAGACTGGCACTGTGTCGCATGCTCTGCGATGGTCGGGCTAAGATCATCTTGGAGGAAGACATCTTCCATAGACTCGTCTCCTGCGCGCTCAAGATTTTCCATGGCGAGAGGGCGCGGTACGGGCGGTCGCGAGTCCTGAGTGCGGCAAAGATCCAGGAAGCTGATCCTGATCTCCGCATGGAAAGGACGTTCCAAAGGTCGTGGGTAAGCAAATCGCGACTGAAGCTATGAAACTGTCGCATAAACTCAAAGTGACAGATAATGTAAAAGCAGCATGTGTCTTGGGTACTGCCGAGTTACGAGTTCATGCCCCGCCTCAGCCTTCTCACGATGGGTTACGGATATAAGTAGCGGTACATGAGGCACAGGTACAAAACGCGCTGACCGCTCACGACCAGCGGCTCGGCTGCTGTACCTGGCCAGATCAACATGCACGACTTGATTGGCCTGCGGGCTTGGTCGGTCTGACAGTGTGACAGAAGAAATGAGAAGAAAGGGCCTGTGGGGGATTTCGACCCAGGGGCGCATGAGTAATTTATTATATGCACAATTCTGTCAAAACTTGGCACTCATTTTAGGATTCCCTACCTACACACAAAATCCGCGTACAGCTCGGAAAGCGCCCACAACGCGTAGGTAGCATAATAACTTGTAAGGATGGCTTTTCACGCGTATATGTTCATACTGACGATTTTCTTGGTATTATAGTTCATGTATCGCGCCCATGGCGTCAGCCACTGCATGCCAGGTCTCGAATAGCCTCTTGTAGGCCCTCGATTCGCAAACCACGGCCTCACGACGCTCAAAAGCCTTAATATATTCCGGTATTTACTACCAGGGTGGCATACGCAAGAGATCACCGACCGACTTGTGTACAACAGAGGTGCTAACACCAATGTGAAGAACAACCTCTTAAGCTATGGCAGCGTTCGGAAACCACTACAAGGAAAACTAGGGCCGCAGTTCAAGATATCAACATAGGACGAACAAGCATTATTTAACGAGCTGTTCGACCAAGGCTGGATGTATCAGAACGAGATAGTGCGCTGGCTTGACGTAGAGCGTGGAGTGTATGTTAATCAAAGTACAGTCTCTCGCCTTTAAAGGAGAAGAAAGTAGACCTGTAAAACAATACGGCCATGCTCGATAGGTTGAAATAAGAATCTCCAAGAGTTGTATCGCAATTGTATGCGTCGTTACGATGCTAAAGATATCGTTTTTCTGGATAAGTCTATTTTCAATGAGAAGACTAGTTAGCGTTACCACGCGTACGCGCCCGTCGGCTACGTCGCTCACTACGCTTAGGATATAAGGAGAGGCAAGACCTAGGCTATTTTACCGGCGTGTACGGTGGATGGGTATCTTGCACAGCCGTTAAAGAGGGCTGCTTCAATCAAGAGGACTTTCTTGAATAGATTATGAGAGAGTTGACATCTACGCTTTGGGCAAGGTACGGAGACAGACCTGTAGCTGTAGCCCTTGATAATGTCTCTATTCATACAAACAGCGATATTACCTAGGTTCTTTGCGACGCCGGCTCCATCGTACGATATCGCCGCCTTACTCGCCGGATTGTAACCCAATTGAGCTTTCTTTTGCGGTATTAAAGGCGTAGATTCGTCGAAACTACTGCCATGTCTGGTCGCGCTTTCCCGGGAATGGCGGCTTTAGGAACTTAAGGGCAGTATTCGTGGAGAGTCGGTGCGATAGGTTTGCGTGAAAGTATTTCAGATATACGGTAGGCGGCTTATATGTTGGGCAAACGGAACTAGAGGGAGCAAGAGATAGCTTGGGAGTAGCTACGTGTTTTAAAGTAGTTTCTTACGCAGCTCTTAGCAGAGATGACCTAATAGTATAGGAACAGAACGTATATATATATAAAATTAGTTCTTAATCCGCTTCCTCACTTTTATCGTCTTTCCCCGTAAATCATGATAGATTTTCCTATATAGACCGAACCCCCTGTAAATCACGGTAATTTTTTCCTGCTTATAGCGCTTAGATTCCTTAATCTGCTCTACTACTAATGAGTGTAAGACTTGCGGCTATCCGATACTCGGGCTTGAACGTACGGATATCATCTATAAACTATGTCATCCTTTAGATAGGAAGCTCTAACTGCTATGCTATACGGCTCCCCGCCAGGCCTTGATATCTGCCCAAAGTCATTAATTGTCCACCTCTACTCCAAAGCTACACTCGCCGCCTCTTCGTAGTCCTCCCTATCATCCTCTGGATGTTGAGTAATAAGTCACTTTAAAAGGCCTTTACTGCCGCGCGTGAGTCCTCTTTACCAGCGCGGTTAACAGGGCTTAAGGATAGTATGGGCTTGGCTTTGGGGGCATCTGAAGTAATCAGAGGAGGCCGAGGAGGCTGGATAACTAGTAGAGGAGCAGCACCATGACATGAAGGAGGGGGGTAAGGATAGCCGCTATATAAAGTGAAGGGCCAACCATAGTTCGTGGGAAATAGGTGAGAGGTTTGCTGTGCGTGCTAAAACTGGCACCGCTAACGCTCTTGGTCGTCCTTCTCTTATATTCTCTACATCTGGCTCTTTATACATTGTTAATTAAGCTTCTTCCGCATCCTCTTCAGCTCCTATCCTCGCCAGAAGATGAATCAGAGTCCCTCCGCAACTTCTTGCGATTGTTTAGATTAATGCGTAGCCTATTGCCCTGCTTCTCCGATGCTCGATGAGATTAACTGGAGGGAGCTTGACGCTGACACCATTGGTACCTTCAACAATCCTATGAGCCCAGCTTTCGAGATCTATAGGTCCGACGGCGTAGTGGATCATGCTACCAAGCGGCACGTAGTAGATGGCACCGCCACTCGTTCATAAGATCCGCTGTACAATCACTGGCCGTCCTTACTGCCTCTACAACCTCTCGGCGCTCTCGCGCCTTCGCCTCTACCCTCGCCCTCATTAACAATTGCTTTGTACAGCCTCCAGCTGCGATCGGGGCCTCCGAGGCTTCAGACTATAGCTCATTGCCATATCGAGGACGCGCAAAGGCTCTTTAAGAGAGGTTTATACTGTAGGCAAACCTCCAGCTTTATATCCACTCGGGTTATGCCACCTTCTAAGCTTTTGACATACGCGTCAATTTTGGTAAATAAGTCCTCCATCGAAACATCACCAAAGTCAGGGATAGTCTCACGCCGCCACGTCGCAATACACTTGTCTGGCTTGTAGCTAATAGAGCGACTAAGCTAGCGAAACTCACGTCTATCAAATCTTAAGGCGGAGCTCTCAATCATCTTTATCGCCTTTGTCCTTAGATCCGAAAGAAACACGAAGATGCGATTGTATACACCTGCCCCTAACACCAGGGCACTTCCATTGACGGAAAGTGTGAACTGGATGTGGATACCATACTACAGAGGCGTGTCATCTTCCAGTGGTAAGGGCGCCCTCGGTAATAAAATAGGCAACGGCGACGATAAGAGCACGGGTGAGGATATTTGTATCGACTCGATCAAAGGGGTAGATAGAGGATCGGCGGTGGGCGCGGGAGTATGCTTTGTTCGTCGCTCTCTAGAGACTCTAGGCGGCGATTTAGGTGCCTCTGAAGGTCCACTTATAAGTTCTGGCGTTGCAATAGGACTATGCTAGCGAACGGACTTACGCGGCGTCTTTTTGGACTTCATGCTTGTTCTTGAACGCGTCGCGCGAGCTGGCGCGTCTTTGCTTGATATGGTGGCATTTCTGGCCACCTGAGCGACTGCGACACTAGAAAATGATTAGCATTGGCCGTTTAAAGTTATATTTACATCCTCAACTTACATGGTAATCAGATCAGTGCACCAAGTACTTGTAGGTGTTTTCCGAGCTGTACGCGGATTTTGTGTGTGGGTAGGAATCCTAAAACGAGTGCCAAGTTTTGACAGAATTGTGCATATAATACATTATTACACACCAGGTAGTACCTATAGAAACCAAGCCTCTCTCAACATATACTTCTTCTGCTCCTTCGACCATTTCGCTCGGTCCTAAGGAAAGCCCGGTGTCTGAACCTGAATCTTGAAGCTATGTCCTTTACCAAGACATATTTTCTGTGTCCGACATCCGATTTCATATATCCACCACCAACGGGCCCGCTATGTCTTGGATCTATAATCCGCTCCACGTCAGCACCGCAATACCCTCTGAACAGAGCGAGCGTTGTTGCCGTGGCTGATGCATTCCCACCTGTCGTGGAGACCGACTGGAAGAAGACTGTTTCAACCGAGAAAGGGGTCGGTTTAGGTGTCTATGCACAGTTCCTGCGGCTAGCTACCGGTGGACTGCCTCTTGGTCCCGAGGTGAGCGTTGAGCATTCGAACAAAACGGCAAACATGTTCGCGTTCGACACGGTGACGACGCTGGCATTCGAGCCTACTCAGGAATACGTGGAAGAGGCCGTCAAGGCACCGGCCGTGCAGACATGGCTGAGAGAGCCCAGGCAGAAGTTCGCACTCGTCAGCGAGCTTTTCCTCGTCACGGGCATGAAGCTCGTCAAAGGCGCCAAGATCAAATACTCAACTTCACAGAGCACGACAGTCAACGGGAACCTCGGCATCGACGTGACTGCGCTGGGCACAACCTTTGGCCCGAAAGGCCACTGGATTAGCACGAATGATGATGCGACGGAGTCTAATCGCGAGTCGGAATTTGTATTTGCGTTCCGCGTGAAGAGGCTCAAGTTTGGGCGGAGACTGAAGCTTGAAGAGTACAATAAGGGCGCCTTTATGACCATTGGCGGGAAGAAAGATGACGATGAATGTGTTTTGGTTGAGGACGTGGATGGAGATGATATCAAGACTGCTGAGGTTGTTCTCGATGTGACCGAGAACGGCAACGTCTATTGCGTTCCCGCTTAAGTTGTTAATCATGCTAAACGAATCTTGAACTACAACTGAGATAAATATCAGTGAATCATGCGTGATTGGAGGCTGATTAAACCATTCTTAGGCTTCTACTAGTATTTGTACATGTTCCTTTTGATATCCTTGATTCTCCCGTAAACGTCCTCCCTTGTCGAACCGCTATCGAAGAGCACATGAGGCGTGATGTAGTCATAGCCTACCCCCCGCCTCCGTCTAACCATACTCTTGAAGACCGCATCCATGGAATTGTCCCTTTTTAGCCACGGCCCCAGCCTTTCACTTTCTACAGCGATGTGCTGATCCTGCTGCCGGACAAAAGATAGGACCGATGCGGCCAGGCCAGCGGCGATCGGTGTTGCGACCGATGTTCCCGACATAACATTGACAGTCTGATCGTGTCCGTTCATGCCAGCTGGCCAGTGAGAAGAGACATGCTCCCCAAGTAGACTGAAGTTGACGTCTGTTTCGCTTGCTGTAGGATTGAAATTGGAGGGATTGCCATTTCCATCGGTTGAGTGTATGCAAAAAACGCTGGGATATTGAGCTGGAAAAGCTCTACCAAGATTTGCTCCATCATTCGATGCTGCCGCGAACAACAACGTCCGCTTGTTCAGTGCATTAGATATAGCTGTGCTCATGAGCTCGTGATATTCACGAATCCCGAACGACATTGATATAATGTCCACTTTCCATTGTTTAACTGCGTGATCGATGGCCTGCACAGATAATTAGCTTGGTCCAAAAAGTCTGTTCTAGTATAGAGACAGCCTTGCCTTTGCAATGTCATCGTAGGTATTAGGGTCTAGAGTTTCTCGTCGCGCAATTCTGGCGACATAAATTTCAGCGTATGGGGCAACTTTGAGAAGAAGACCAAGAGCATGAGTGCCGTGCCCGATCTCGTCGCGAATGTCGTGCGGCCCTGTTCCATGTACAAAACTTCGTGCTTCCTTGATTCGTGGGTTAGCTAGTTGTTGGTCCTCGATCAGGAATGGGTTTTCAGGGTCGAGTCCAGAGTCCAAAATCGCTATTCGCACCGGTTCGGCAAGGTCCGAAACAGGGTCAACATAGGGATAGATCGAGGATAGTAGATTGTCCATCCATCTTTCCGAGAGTGGATTCCTGGCAGGTCATCAGTACGACGAAGTCTTATAGCCAATGGGAAACACCTCACTCTTGTTCAGGACTCGTCTGGTGGCTTGCATCAAAAAAGTACAAGCTCTTCTCTGAAGGCTCGGCGAGGTGCCCGTGGGCTTGCGATCCCGAAGAAGGTTGTGCCGACATCCGTAGCACGATATCTGAGTGGGGGGATGCGTAGCTCACGGGCGCGGTGTCAGATATTGAACGATGTGGACTTGCCCTTGCTGTATTGTTTGCATTAGAGGAATCGACCTTGCCTGTATGGAAGCGGACAACTTCTCGACCGATAGAGCCCCAGCAGGATTCATTCTGTCGAGAATCGAATGAAGCCAAGTTCTCTAATCGAATGCCCCATGCCTTGAATATCACGGCCTCAAGTCGTTTAACGACGTTTTGGTAGAAGAGCCGCTGAACGCTGACATCCTCGAAATCAGCGTGCTGCCCAAGGGGATAGTACTCCCCAGTAAGGCATGCCTTCGTAGCGAGATAGTAATCCACGCCAGCGTCGTCTTCCAGAGTCTGAAGCTTATCGAGACAGGTATAAAAATCATCGTTGACGTTCCTGGCGACATGCGGGTCCTTTGCCATCAGCTCCACAGGTGTGCAATAGTTAAGCTCGCACAAGAGTATGCCTAGCGCTAGCACACTGGCATTGGGATGAACCATGTGTTTCGAGGCGCCAGAGCTGTCTCCGGTGTCTGTACTGCGGGCTGAAATGGTTGGAACGTGCTCCAGAGCCAGGAAAGGTTTCGTGATGTCGGGGAGTTCTCCATCCTGCCGTGGCTCAAAAAACTGGATCTTTGAGTAATTGAAGGAAAACTGCAGCCACGGTGTCTCTAAGAAGGGAAGGAGTGCTGAAGCCAGTGTAACAGCTAAGACTCGCTTCCCCTTGAGTGGCAGTACCGATCCACCACCAAATAATTCTTGCTGGCGATTGAACAATGCCGACAAGGATACTGTCCGAGACATTCGGTCGCTACCAAATGTCTTTGGTTGCGGGCGAAGCCTCTGAAATATCCCATCCTCGAGAGCAAAATGCAAGCAATTTCGCTGGCCGAGGGACTCTGTGATGCTTTGGCATATGTGGGCAAAGTCGGGTGAGCTGCTAATTATAGGCTCAGATGAGCGCCTCAATGTGCTGTTGTGTAGGTCTCTGCACCGACAGTGTTAGCGAATAGAAGTCATCACACAAAGCTTCGAGAGCTTACTTGACCGTGATTTTAGCTTCTTGTAATGCAGTTGCAGGTACAGACCGCACGCCGAAGAATACTTCAAAACTCGCCTCAGCCTCGAGATCCTTTTTGTGTTGTGGCAACGACAGTCTCACGCTCAACCCTGAGCACTTCTGGCAAACGCAAACCCAGTGTCTTCGCAACGCATTGTCCAAGGACACCAAATGTCTCCTCATCAGTACGGCGAAGTCGGCATCAGGGTCTTCGAGATTGGACCCATAGGCTGGCTCTTCACGAGGCAGAACTCGGCGTTTCTTTCTCTCCTGTTCCAAATGCAAAAGTTCCTGAATGGCATCATCGCATTCTCGTCTCCGTTTACTAACGCGACCGACAGTGCCTGAGTCGGCATGCGGATCGCGATTCGGATTCTCGACCATGCGGCGAAGCTTCGGATACCGCTCATGTCCGGGTTGTTGGAAGCTCTGCTCCGTGAACTGTCGTTAGTAGGCAGGAAGTGAGAGGCCAACAGACAGAAAGACTGGAGTTTGTTGTATATCAAGAATACCTACGAAATCTATCTCTCGATCAGAGTCGTCTTGAACAAGATGTTCAAATGCGCGCAGAGTCCTTGCAATACTCTCTGGGTCAGCTTCGTCAAGATCATCGCGCTGCAGAAATGCATCCGTCCGTAGCCAGGCCTCGCGTTTCCGTGATTTCAGTGACGCCGGCTTTGCCGACCTTTGCGGTCGTTTTCGAGCGAATAATCCAAGCACGGATTGTAGCAGGCTTTGGGAATCAGTGTCGTCGTCCATGGTTGCGCATCCAAAATGATGGGTTTGAAGATTTCCCTAGGATCCTTTTTTGGCTGGAACAACATTGGTCAATCAGTGAAAGTGTGCTGTGTATTGATCAGATCAGACTGTGCTACCGCAGGACTCCGCACATAAGGGTTACAGTAGCGTCTCGGCGTACATAGGAGGCTTCCTCTCTATTGGCTGACGCTGAGTTAGCGCGTAACAGGCTGCCTCGGTACCTAAGGTGTTACGGCTACGCCTCACAGCGACAAGGAGGATGCAGGAAGAACACAACTCAGGCACGTGATTAGGTCACGCGATCAATCCTATGCCAAGGGAACCAGGGGATGCACAGAGTTGACCTCTGTGCCCCCGCAACTCTGTCCAACATAGAGTTACAGAGCAGCAGATACGCTTTGGAAGAACATGTATATAGTGGCCTCCAAGCTCCCTAGATAATCTCTATCGTCAATCTTACAATCTGACCAAGAGTCACCAGCATAAGGGTATCCTCCGGGAATCCATTATACTGTGATTTATTGGCGATCATTTCTCACTTTCCTATCGATACGTACATCGCACTTCTATTGACTATAGTTGCGCCCTGTAACCCGGGTTGTCCTATTGTAATAAGGCAGCCCCGTTATATATAGATTTATATTATTATAGATCTGTTACGCGGCTCCTTTACGGATCTAGGTTGTGTTCGGCTTCAAGGCTTAGGTCCAGATCCTCGATACCTGGCCGCCATTCGTTCTCTTCCTCATCACTGTAAGGCCTAGCTGTAGCAAAAATTCCAGAATATCGAACTAAACCCTAACAAAATTAACGAAAGGAACGGTTGTAACATGTGCATTGACATTGAAGCTTCATGCAATCAATTCAAGGAACATAAACGCCTCAGTAAAGAACAACCCGATCGACTGTTGCGTTTCTTTGTTATTCTCGATGCAAAACTGCTATTGAAAAAGATACCCTACTGAACTTGAAGCGCTCTTGTTAATACATGCTGAAAGACTCCCCAAGCACTTTTAATAATTTAGTTCCCTGGATATTATCCAAATACCCCGCGGGTGGACCTTGGACGAACGCACAGATATGTATGAGAGAAGCACTTGCTTCTCTTTCTCTTTTTCTTTGTGAATCCCGGTCACGAATCATTAGAGGGTTATCGTCAACGCTACATGCATAATTACATTCGATTGTGGTTGAGAAATCGCTTCAAAGCCTGGAAAAAAAGACTTTATACTAAGACTTCGTTTATATCTTCCAGTCTTACAATAGGTAGGATCCGACCAGTGACAGTGCCTTAACAGATGACTTTCAGGTAATCTTGAAACGATACTGGAGGCCACAAGATTCGTCCGGGAACTAATAGTATATGCTAGGCGTAGCGTTGCTCTGTGACAGCAGGTAGCTTTAGTATTGGCGCGTGTTCACACATCATCGCCAAACACGGGAAAGTGAGCAAGCCGTACCAAATAAGTAATCCGAAGATAAAAGTCCAGCATTACTACATGCAATTCTAAATTTTAACATATGATATAAAGAGCAATCATCTATTATAGGGTTACAAAGCTAGTCATGGCTTTCCGTTTAGCTCGTAGTATTTCCCATGGTCCAGCTAGAATATGGAAAGGCTTGGCGAACTTACGCCAAACAGAGGCGCGACACTTCAATGCTGCGAAAAAACTACTCCGCCTACACGTTTACGTTCACCACCTAACTCTTGCACTTAGTACCCAAGTTCTGATACAAAAACGCTACGCTGATATTCGAAATCAAGGACCCACCAATGAGTTCTAAAGTCACTTCACTACTTGATGGTGGTGACTGGGATGAGGCCCGCTGCATCGAGGCACTTGCGCGACTGGAGCGGCTGAAGCAGCAGGTACGTTCAAACATGACACCGATTTCAGCTAGACACTACTAACTGTAATTCATAGCTTGATGACCTACGTTCGACGATCCCGCGTCTGGTTGAACCTCTGTCCGCGCCGCCTTCTCGCGCTATATTTGGAAAGTTCAGGGATGCGATCAACAAATCGGAGCGGGATTTGAAAGATTTTAGAAATTCGTGGGATAGTCAAGAGACACAGGCACTATTCGACCATGCGAAAAAGAGTGCGGCAGGAAATCTAGATCGTAGCGCGGCCGCGCAGTTGGATCGGTATGGATGGATAGAGAAGGAAAAGAAGAACAAAGCAGCAGCACAAGGGAAGAAGGAGCATGAGAGGAAGGTGGAAGAAGATGTTGTCCTTACGGCAGAGGATAGAGCGAAGATCATCGAGCAGTGGCAGGAGAAGCATTCTGGAGCCCGGTTCGAGGCAAAGGCTGAGAATCGTGACCTCTCTGTATGTCCATCACGGCGTTGTAAGCTTAGTCGCAACTAACCAGTGAACAGATAGAATTCTTCGCAAACTCGACCAGATATCGCTTCCATGTGAATATACACAACGATCCAAACTCTAAGCCTGTCTTGGACGCTAAATGCGAGGGTACAGCTGATGTGATCTCAGCTATCAATAGATGTATCGCATCTCGACCTAAAATTCATGACCTAAGGTATCTACTGGTACGTAGAGAGACGGTAGCTAAAAAGAGCAATGAATGCTAACATTGATGTTTAGGATATGTTGGCTGCGTACAAGACAGTGAAGGAGAATACCTGTGGCAAGTGTGGTAAATTCCTTGACAAAGAGGTGATGAGACCAATAGCAAGAAGGGATCGCCCATCTACCGATGCCCATGGCCAGAAAGAAGTCCTTTGGGAGGCAGTACACGAGACCTGTTTAAGCTGAAAAGCAGACAGGCTTAGGGCCTACTCGGAGATCCAAAAGGGAAAGAAAAACAACTCAATGTGCCCACCACTCACCCCATATATCCCTCACATATTCTGGCCAATCGGTGTCCTGCTTTGGATCCCATATAGCATCCGTCCACATGTACTCGTACAGTCGTCGGTATTTCCGAGTTCGGAAGTCGTATGCTTTTTCTTGGTACTCCCTTGGTGGTACTCCCTTCCTATTTCCAACGAAACTATCTGGGCCTCTGTCATCGAGGGATCTGTGGACCGCCCATCTCGCTTTTCTTGGACGGTGAAACATGTAGTCCATCTTCTGAGCACCAACTGTTACGAACATGTCAGGGCCTTTTCCCGTGAGTATGTCTTTGAATCGATCCCATTTCCCACCAGTTCTACCGTCTTTAGGCCAGACGAAGTGAGCATGTTCCTTCTTTGGGCGGACTGGGACGCCATCTTGGACCCATATGCCAGGAAAGCCGTTTCCGAATGGCCGTACATATTGCGCTGGCCTATACCGCCAAGGGTATTCGGCAGGTGCCTGGTAGTGAGACATCAGAGACAGTCAGTGAATAGGCGAATAGAACAGGAAGTGTTAGTGTGTGAATCTATGACATGTGCACCGAGTTTATATTGCGTGAAGCATGAATTTTGACTTTCACGTGCAGTTGGGAGAATGACAACGAACTCATGATTGTCTTCTGGCAATTGAGAACTCAGGTGAAGCAAACTGGTTGCCGAGTGTACCTTGGCACAATACGAACGCTCTAGTTCCAAAAGTGTAGTGACTGATTAGCCGCGCGCGGACTGGAAGCGCCGCGTTGGAGCGTGCGCGAGCTCCCCCGAACGCGATCTCGTTTTCTGTTTTGCAAGCTGCCTGGCGCAATCAACACCGCCAGCGCATCACCACCATGTCTCTGTTCGGCAATCTTGGGAGCAAGCCTGCTACCAGCGGGTCGCCGGCTTCTTCTGCGCCAGCATTTGGATCACTCTTCACCAAAACTACGACCACATCGCCTGGAACTACTCCCAGCTTATTCGGTACTTCAACCAGCGCTGCGCCTGCTACCTCAGGTGCTGCAGCGGGAGGACTATTCGGCAATCTGGGCGCTGCAACCTCGAACGCTACAGCTTCTTCAGCGCCCGCAGCGTCCACTCTCGGGGGCGCAACGTCCCAGCCGCAATCGACTGGCCTGGGTAGTCTGTTCTCGAAGCCAGCAAGCCAGCCAGCTCCAGCGAGTTCCCTATTCAGCATGCAGCAAACAGGAGGTTTGGGGCAATCAGGGCTCTTCAGTGGTGCAAGCAATGCCGCTACACAACCACAGCAAGGCCCGGCTGGCGCTCTGCTGGAGCCAAATCAAGCCAATGCCCGATCTGCGCATTTCGATCACCTCCTCGAACGAGGTCGCAAACGAAATGCTGGAGAGAATGGCCTGGGGAACTTTGATGAGTTGCCAGCATTACAGCTTGGCTTAGGTGACATTGCTCGTAAAGTGCGCAATTTGGGGACTGGTGGACCTTCAGCAGACCTGGCACAGGATCGTGCAGCGTCAGTTGTATAAACCGCAAACTTGTGAACATCACTGACTGTTCTTAGACACTATTTGCTCTCCGCTTCGGGCGTAAAGATGGGTAGCACCCTCCGCGATCTTAATCAGTTCTCTACGCAAGCCGGACTTAACGCAACTGGAGCAGCCGCAAGCATTCTTGATACAGATGTGGACAGCTACATCTCTAATCTTCACTCTCAATCGACTCTAGCCCTAATACAGGAGGGTTTGGAACAATCTAAACGCGATTTTGATGCATTTCTGGAGGACAATGTTCAGATTGAATGGGATAAGCAGCGGCAAAGGATCTATGAACACTTCGGATTAGGCAAGCAGAGTGAAGATATGGCGGCATCCCAGGCCACATTCAGTACTTCAGCAGCGCGAGGTGCGTTTGGACGGTCCACCCGCAGGAATCGTGCAATGGGAACCAAGTCAACAAACGGCGCATCGTTTGCTGCATCCGCAGGACCACCTGTTATAGGCTCTGTTACATCACCATACCAAAAGAGATCAGTCAACGGTGACTCGTCATTCGACAAGTCCATCCTGTCCGGACACACGGGGCCGGGGGACCGCCATATCCGTGACAAGCAAGAGAAGTTTATGGGCACTATCAAAAAGCTCAATAAGACTCGGCTTCAGAGGATTCAGTTTCCCATACTCCATGAGTTCTGCAGTGTCGAAAAGACCGCATATGGGGAGAACTCTGATCATTTCATCAACGCATACCATGCGCTTGCATCTATCACAAATGAGAAGGAAGGCGGGGGCATTGATGGACCCAAGGAGCGCGAGTTTTTCAGACAGTACCTTGATGAATCTCCTAACTCTGTACCAAGCGTTGCGATCCGAAAACGTATCCTGGACGGCTCCCGGAAGTATTTGGAGAAAAAGTTTTTGGACCATGTGCAAGAAGTCCTCGAGAAGAACGCCCGCGATGCCCGACAAGGTGGTGAACCCACTAAGATCAATAAGATTAAAGGGTATGTGCGTGCGAAGATAGCACAGAAGGAGCTAGGCGCCGAGATCGAGCATTTACAAAAGATGGGTGGCGAGTTTGACGAATATCCATGGGTCATCCTTTTCTACCTTTTGCGTGCAGGCCTGAACCAAGACGCTGCCGAATTCGTGCGGGAGAGGAAGACATTTTTCCAAAATAACGATAGGAACTTCCTACCGGCCGTTACTCGCTACGCAGAAGACCCCGAACGCCGCCTAAGCTTTGAGTTACAACAAAAGATCAATCATGTATATTCGCAACGACAGCGCATAGCACCTTCCAACGACCCTTATCGAATGGCATGCTATAAAATTATAGGACGTTGCGAGATGAGCCGTCGAAATTTGGACTCCATAAAAGAGAACATGGATGACTGGATATGGCTGCAATTTAACCTCGCCCGGGAAGGGAACCGTGCAGAAGAGAACGCTGGGGAAATTTTTGGATTAGAGGAGATCCGGACGACTGTGACAGACATTGGAAAGCGGCACTTTATGAACGATGATACTGAATCCGCCGGCGGATATGGTGTTTACTTCTATCTCGCTATTCTTGCAGGCATGTTCGAGTCAGCCGTCAGCTTCCTTTATCAGCACAACTACGTCTCTGCGGTTCACTTTGCCATTGCTCTGGATTATTATGGACTACTGAGAGTTTCCGACTTCAACGTCGCGGGCACTGAGATCCTGACTTACACCACAAAACAACAACCCCAGTTCAACTTTGCATGGGTGGTCGGCCGCTACACTGCCGATTTCCGAGCTGCACGCGCTGATGCGGCAGCAGAGTATCTCATCCTCATATGCTTGAATGCAGATCTGCCGAACGAGATGGGCAAACAGCAAGCCGAACTCTGCCATGAAGCCCTTCGTGAGCTCGTTTTGGAGACTCGCGAGTTTGCGACACTTTTGGGTGACGTCAAATCAAACGGACGTACCACTCCGGGGCTCATCCAAGAGCGCATTGATCTGATCAAGCTACTTGACGAGGATGCTCTTGTCAACTCCATTATTAGTCTGGCAGCCAAAGTTGCAGATGACAACGGACGCACGAACGACGCTGTACTTTTGAACCACTTGGCTGGTCAGTATGACAACGTTGTTGCCATCTTGAACCGTGCGCTGTCCGAAGCCCTATCTGTCGAACTCGGCCAAGAACCTTTGCGTCTTGAGCCGCTGAAGCCACGCCTATCAACAGCGGCGCAGCAGCCTCAAGCGCAGGATTCTAGCGCCAGTCTAAGCATGCTTGGTACAGACAACCCCGTGGTACTCGCCGAAAGGGTTATCGCGCTATACGACCAAAACAGCTTGTGGTGGAGGAAAGTAGTCCAGACTACCCGTGATACCCTCGGTGCCTTGTACAAGCTTAACGATGCAAAGAGGCTGATTGAGAGTCGGACTTTCACGCAAGCTCTTGATGCAAGTAATTCCTGTCTGGCAAACTATGCAATGCTAACACCTTTACAGAAGATACAAGGCATAGATATTCTCCCTCTCAATGCCCGTGGCAATCTGTCAGAGATCCGCTCTTGTGCTAATAAGTTCTCTACCTTTGCTCCAGAGATTGCGCGCAACATTGGTAATGTACTGCTCTGGTGCATTGGCTGCTGTTCTCAACATCGCGCAACCCTATTGGATGGCGCGTATCAGGATCCGACCAGACAAGCACTGGCGGAGGATCTGCTGCAAAAGGCTAAGGATCTCATGGTATTTGCAGGCCTCATCCGGTACAAACTACCTCCAAGAGTGTTCGAAACATTGGCTAGGGAAGGCGGGAGTGTGGGAGCGTACTAGATGTAAAATCCACGAGGGGGGCCGAACCAGGGGTCTGGGCTTGGAGGAGGAGATTTGCACTTGCGAAGCAGGTTGAGATTTTGGCCCGTTGTTGGTTCATTCATTCTGGGCATTAATGGTTTCTAAAAGTGGGGAAAGGGATAGTGATCCAAGCATTACTCTTAGAGAAGCATAACGATCAATGCATTGGGCCTCGTTCAACAGTCCTTCGGTCGATCATTTATTCTCTATAATGAGTGACCACGTCCACCACCTTGAAATCTAACTTTAGGTTATGTTTGTCTCTTCCGAACCAGGTGGAATATCGTCTCGGGACTCAAATCCTCTCTTGAAACCTTGCCAAACTCTCATGGTTCCAATTTAGAAACTTCCCACTCAAACTCTTCTCTGCTTCGACTGCCAACTGTGCAATTACATGTCCTGGCTGCTCCGGCCGTAACAGATCACCATCCTTCTTCAGACTTGCAAACTTCGCCGCATCCTTCTCGCTCATGGCTGTGTTATGCAATTCTCGGATTTCCCTTTGCATCTCCGTGTCCACGACCCCTGGCCGAACCGAAATAGTTGTGACTTCCGGTTCCTCAACAGAGAGGGTGAGAGCAACATGGTTTAACACCGCTTTCCCGGCGCCATACGCACCCCAGCCCTGGTAAGCGGTAACAGCGGCACCGCTCGATGTGAGAATGATGCGTCCCTGGGACTGTCGGAGGAGCGGGAGCGCTTCTTGGATCTATTCAACAGCACACCTCCCATCAGCGATTTCTGCTTCACACGTGATATCGGTACGATTTCGAAGACTCCTCTTTTTTTTTTTTCTTCTCTTCCTCTTCTTCTTCTTCTTCTAAGCATCAAATTAGAAATTCGTAATACTAACCAAGGCGATCGCGCTGAAGACATTCACGTCAAACGCGTTCCTCCACTCCTCGGGGCTCGAATCTGCCACTTTCTTCACGGGATCCAGAGCTCCGTGGTTGACGATGAGGCCGTCCAGACGGCCCCAGCGGGACTTTGCAAGCTCGACGGCTTTCCTGGAGACGGAGAAGTCGGAGAGGTCGCCGGCCAGGACCTCGACGTTTTCCGAGCCATACTGATAGTGGAGTTGGTCGAGGGCGGCATGGGTCCGCGAGACCAGGACCAGCTTGTGGCTGCGGGAGAGCAGGTAGTGTGCCACGGCCTGGCCGATGCCTTGGTATGGATCAGCAAAGAGGTATTTTGTCGAAATTGAAGGATGGAATTCTGCATGCCAGTCGACGGAAAGGACCGGCAGTGATGGATCAGAACAAGTAGTCCCCGAGGACAGTACAGGAAAGTAAAGAAAACTCTAAAGGCAATATTACCTCTCGAAGCCCCAGTTAATATGATTACCATCTCCTTTGAGTCCGCCATCGAGGCTGTATATAAACAATATCAGCGAGATATATTCTTGTACTCTCGAGAGTTGGGACATTGCTTTCGGCATCATAGCATGTTAACCGAATTTGCCCCGCTAGTTAGCGAGCGTCACATGCGGTACTCACTTTTTCTCCACCACGACGGGGATGACGTTTGTTATCATAGACGGCTCTAGATAGAGTTTGACAAGTCAAGTTAAGGCTTTAGAAAACCAATAGTGAATGGTTTCTATATGGGTTGTCGTGTCGAAATACATTCAGCATGTTCATGGTAGAACCACTGCATATGAACTCGTATGTAAGATGATGTGAGAAAGGCACCGTTGACCAGGATAGATCAGTACAAAGGATGGAGCTTCATACAACAGCTAACAAGGGTATATCTCTTGCAGCATAGAAGGATATGTGTCGCGCTTTTTAGGGCCAACTCCTCCCATAAGTAAAGAATATGAATATCTCAATCACATGTCCATCAACAGCCGCTGAACCCCAGAGGATAAACACCAAACGCCATGCCACCCACAAGAATGCCTCGCTGAAACTGAGAAACTAATTCCGTAGAGCACGGAGACGCTCAGTTAAACCGTCCTCCTCTTGTTCAATGTTGACTTTTGTCTTAGCAGGAGTGGCAGCCTGAAGATCTTCGGTCAGCTCTACACCAGCTTTATCAGCCGCTTGTGCAAGAAGATTGTCAACAGCATCTTGCGGAGTCGCTGTGGCGGTTGCCGACTTTGAGATGTCTTCGTAAAGCTCGGTTGCGGAATCTACGCTGTCGAATTGCTTCTCGAATTCCATCATTACTGTGGCGATCTGCATGTCACGGTCAGCCTATCTGCCCGTAGGTACCCATCTTTACCCTGACCCTAGAGACATGGCTCAGGTGGTGTCGGCATGAGATATACGTACTCTCTCGGGACTCATCGACTTCATGGCTACATCTAAGCTCCGGTTCACCTTTGCCATGTTGCCGGTTATCTGGCGCATCGTGTTGGCAGTCTGTACCCGACTGGCAACGGCATCCACCCGCGATGCTAATTGCAAGAGGTTCAGTTTCTCGCTTTGTTTACGGACGGCATTCTGGGCATATATGCGCGCGATGTCGTGCTGGCCTTGTTTGACTGCCTGTCACGATCTCAGTACACTTGTAGAGGATACCAGCCCCATGCGCAACGTACCTTCTCCACTCTAGCCTTCTCCGTTTGTTCCTCTTTCCCAGCTTTGAGAGCCTGCCGGTTCAGCTGCTTTGCTGTAAACTGGAGCGCGTTAGCATGCAGACCGGAGTACGGCCGAGACCATGTACCTTTAGGTTGAAAAGAGCGGACTCGAGACCCGACATGGTGGGATTAAAGACCAAGCGATTTGGGCGGGGGTAGTGGAGGTGTGGTATCTCGGATATGCGTCTACGGTCGAGCGCGGAGGTTGGCGGTAGGCAGAGGGAAGATCACCCACGTAGCCGGCTGTTGAGTGAGTAGTGGGGCACAGGCCAACGTCATTGGACAGGGGCTTAGCCAGCCTTGGCGGCGTTGCATGCATTCACGCGGGGGTCACTTTTCACTGTGATTAGGCATGATACTGACTCCCTGTAGCCGTGACTTTGAACGCAAACTTGCAGCGTCACAGCACGTCTGCATTGCATGCGTACATACATGCCTGTTAACTCATCGTCATATTGACGGTGTCCTGCATATGGATCTGAAGACCAACCCCGCACTCTCAGCATCAGATATTCAAATGTTTCGAGAAGTATCGATAATCAGGTACGGCCGCTGAGAGCCTTTCCAAAGGCCGACCCGGGGATTCGCTTTCTGCCTATAAGTACAGAATCCTCTAAAGACACGTGAAGTACCACTTCGTATAATCTCATTTGGCTGACCAAGATGTCGAGTTCGCTCCGTCTTGGTGAAAAGACCAAGAATTTGAATGTCGTTCATTCAAGTAATCATCCGATAGAGGTATCATGCCTAGCTCGTACTAACGCCGTCCCGCCACGTGGGTAAATGCACCAAACTCCCGAGTAAATGTATCCCATGCTTGTGGTCGTTCCTCCAAACACACCCTTCCTATGACTGTGGCTCAGAGTTGAACTTGTTAGTCGCATTGCGGAAAAGCTCTTCTTGTGCTCGGATGAGTTCCTCCTCGGTCATTCCGCTCTGCTCGATCTTGGTCTGCTTCTTCTCACGGTTCTAGCCTGCGTCAGCACAAGCAGATGGATCGATGCGCCTCGTGTCCTACCTGTTGCTGCTTCTTGTAGTCTGCTGCGACCTCGAGGATAGCCGGGACGTAATCGTGAAAGTCCAGCTCCTCCAGGGCCTGCTTGACATGCTCACAGGCTATTGTCTTCTTCGCATCCTTCTCGGCAATCTCGTTTGCTTCGGAAGAGATCAGGGTGATGAACTCGACGCAGCATTCTATCAGAAGGTCGCGCGAGTCTTTGGCAAAAGTCATGCCGGGCTCGGACTGCAGGATCTCGGTAACGATCTTCTGCACGGTTGCTGGGAGCGCTTAGCTGCGTCGGCAGGCGCAAAGAGGCGCGGATGATGCATACCTTTGGGCAGCGACAGGTCGTCGTTGCCGCCGAACTCGCGATCAGACATGGTGGCGGTGGGGTTGACTAGTTGGACGTGGCCTGTGATGACGGACGTGCAGCTCCAAGCTCCAAACAAAAACGCGAGCCGCACAAATGGTTTCGCCGGGCCGCCGCCCAAGCCTGCTAAGCGCGCGCCAGCCTGCGGCAGGGATCGGCGGGGCGGCGTCCTTGAAGGGGAAAGGAAGCCTGTCAGCGCCGTCGTGACGCTTTTCGACCTGCCACTGCGAAGCTCTGCTTGCGGTGCGCATGAATGGGGCCTAGGTCGCCCTGGCTGCACCATGTGGACACGCCAATCTCCGGCGCCCTTTCAAATCACAGACTCGCCATTAGCTGGCCATGCAATCGAGGGATTTACTAGCTGCCGTGGCCCATACTTGTCACATTTAGTGCTTGACCTTGCCCGGAGGCTTATCATGAACCCATCCATCCATCCATCCCATGTGTCCTCGAGACGGCACGCCAATGTGCTCGGGCACCCGGACACCTGGACACCCTGGACACGTAGAGGGCACGACAGACCCTTGGCTTCAACGGCCGTCAGCGGGCCTCAGCATGTGATGGCACTCCGCGCAGTCTCGCGCACTGCCGCTTTCAGACGGGCCCAGGGCGCGCGGGCCGCTGATCGCCTGCGCGAGATTCGCTGTCTGGGCCAAGCGGCGCGGGCGGCCATGCCACTACAATAGGTCTACTCGTACAGCCATCGGTGGGAGGGCGATTATTGCGTGCAGCAGGCCGACCTGCCCCTTTGGCCTCCAGAGGGCCAGGTGTGCTGTGATGGGCTACGCCTTGGACGGCCGGTGCAGCCCCGCGAAACAGCAGCCAGGGGGCGCGCCCAGTTACTCAGGGCCCTTGGATAACCTTGTATACACGCCAAAACCATCCAGGGCCCAAACCAGCGAGCGGGTCGACGACGTCAGGGGCTTGGCACAGGCGATGGGAATCAGAAATCCGGGA
>Ga0247757_10000025_pt1 | contig 108147 bp, 99 predicted proteins | sample UWRJL126311R4_FD_180929 | JGI IMG/M metagenome (GOLD analysis project Ga0247757, IMG submission 180929) | Plant litter microbial communities from Arlington Agricultural Research Station in Wisconsin, United States - UWRJ-L126-311R-4 | ecosystem: Environmental > Terrestrial > Plant litter >...
TGAGCAAGGACATTGTAGAAGATGAATGACCTGATATTTTATCAATAGAATCCGAGACGAACCCTGATCAGAAGTTGTAAGGTAGTGGAAGGGAGGAAGTATGGAATAGAAGAAGTCCTTTTGTATTCCTGGCCTCGGTTGGTATAGTCGGCACCTGTTGATTCTGCTAGGTTAATTGGACAGCCTCGGTTGGCGTAATCGGCACCCTCGATAGTTGAACTAAGTTAATGGCTGGCAAGTGAGTAGAGGTATCGCGTGTATAATATATTAGAGTAAACCTGGTATCTAAAGTATACCGGTTTTCGTAAACGACGCAGTCCAGCTCGGCAGTTGTGGATATATTCGATTCGCCCCTCTCGTTCGAGCACAACAACCATTTCTCTCATATATCAGGTCCGTTCATTTCTCCACTGCTCCTGCCTTCAGGTATGCGAGCAAAGAATTCCTCAAAGAAACGCGACGAATATCTAGCCAACCGTAATGCACATCTCCAACGCCCTCCTACTTCTGTCGGTACTGGTCTCGGCCGCTCCCGTCGCTCTAGACTCCCAAATTCCCGGCGAATCGATCCTCCTCCTAACATGCAAAGGTCGAGATATTCCAGAAACCCCACCCTACAATGGCGGCCACCCTTGGCCCGGCGACAGCCCTTTCCCCCCTCCCGGCTGGCCCTGCATCATGGGAACCTGCACCGCCCCACCGATCTGGATACCCCCAATCGTTGTACCCTGTAGTCTCGGGGGACCCTGTCCCGGCACTCAAAAGCGACAATCAGCTAAAGTGGCAAAGTATAACTCGATGGCGGGCTACTTCCCCGAAGGCGTGACACTTAGTGTGAAGGGCACACAAGGACGCAATACCCAGCCAAAAGCTCTGGAGACTGTGGCGGATCCTAGTATCGAGTGGACGGCTACTCACAAGTCATTAGAGTTGGCGGGTAAGGAGTTTAGTTATACGATCAAGGATAGTGGGGGTAGTGCTACACTTGACAGTTCGAAGTTCACGTGCACGAAAGACCAAGAAAGGCAGTGGAATGCGTGGGACCAATACGGAACGTGGCAGTTTGGATGCATTGTTGATTACGCTTGTACACGAGCCTAGTGCTTCTTGTTTCTTTCCTATCTCAGGGCGGTATCTACACTCAGGGCTGAGTGCAGTTTTACTAAAAAAATCCTCTTTAAATATATTCTATTCCTCCTCAGCTAAGCTAATTGTATCTAGCCCTACTAAGTTCTAGACTATACCTATGATCTCTAGATCTTATAGGTATCCTAGGACTCGTCCTTAGCGGAACTCCCTTATAGGTCGTGTGGCCGCTAAGTCACCCGCCCTACTAATACCTCAGTACTCCCATCTCGACTAGTTTCCTGCATGGTATACTTTCTTTCACCTATAAATGCTTATTGCGTTCACCTTTCAGGTGGTCGCTGTATTGTTACCGTCCGACGGATAACAGGGACTCCCTTTTTAGGTTGAGTGCAGTGCCTGCGCTCATACATGTCGGGTATAGCTTCTCGTACCATCGGGAGTAGTATGTAGAACACTCCACCTTGCAGCTTTTCATATCTCTACCAACATCAGTAATGAAGAGAAGCAGAGGAGGGAGCTCGAACTACACTGAATGCATGCGAAGCGTGAGAGAAATGGAAGGCTGGAAACATTGCGCGAACGTGGATATACTTGTGAATGCAGGCTCCTGCTTATGGACACAAGCGCAACCGAAAAGCAAACTGATTTTAAGACTAAAATTTTTTCGTTTTTAGGATGCGTGCGTGTGAAACTACTGAGTGGCGCTTTTGTTCTAAAGTTAAATTGTGCAGTATGCCCCCCGTTGTTTCCGCGGCCAAATTGCGCGAAAGCCTGTCTGTATAACTGCCAACAAGCACGTATCCTACGCGGAGCAATGGGATGTGGTCTGAGAAACCTATTAGTCATTAAGAGTAACAAAGAGCGGTACTCAAGATACATCTTAAAGTAGCCCCTCGCCGACTGTGACTAACACCTACTATCATCAGTTCCCGATGAACTATTTGCATGGAAACGAGATGACGTCTAGTTTCCTAAAATCTTCACAATGGTGGACCGCCCCGAGGTTAATACACTCCTGTTCTCCCACCGTCCTACCGATACGAGTCGGATTCCTCATCCTAGAAGTAGTAGTCGTAGGTCTGGTCGGTATCGAACCCGGTGCGATGCTTCTTGAACCAGCTGACAGATCTTTGACCAATTGAACATGCTGCCAGCAAAAGAAAATTCCGCCACCAATAATAATCCCTCCGCCAATATCACAATGGCTCTATATGCAGGATTGCAAAGGAAAGTGAATATATTCAGGCTAATCTGCAATTTAGTTAAAAGAGAGCAAAAAGTCTTCAAATCAATATAGGATATCGCTCACCTACTACGCACTTATTCATTAAAACTACTTCTCAGTTAGCGTATTGCCTTTTCACCTACGAGATGAAGGCCTCAATTACCGCGCTTGTTGCTATAGCAGTTGTGGCCTACGCGGCCCCTGCTCCCGAGTCACTGTTTGAACGCCAAAGTGGATGCGCAGCTGTTAATGGTAAGCCAACATAAAGACTTAGCATTAAATCGCTAAAATTTATGGTGGCGGCATGCTTGGACTCAAGCTCTATTGGACTTGTGGCTCCTCTTGGACCTCTCATTAGTCTTGTCCTGGGATTTAGTCTCTCTGGGACGACAGGTGCAATCACTTGCTGCGAGGGCTACACCTGTACCGGCGGACCTGCGTCACTGCCTAGCAGCTTGAGTCCACTGGCAGACATTATTGGTACTCTTCCGTATCTATCATGCACCAATGGCTAGGTACTACCTTAAGGGCATGTGGCATTGAGCATGATGGCGTCAGCTAGGCGTGTCGCGTTTGGGGGCTTTGTTGGAGTTTGCAGAACCGTGTCAAATTCATGTCAATCATTTCATGAACTCAGAGGGGTTTAATAACCCGTCAGCGAGGACTTAATCCTCATAACTCTCATGGCTCGTGCAAAGTTACTCGTACTTTTTACGCAATCATTCCTGATTTTGAGATCCCGTGCATATTAGTGCGAGGGTAGGCCAACTAGTAGGCGTTACGTGCTATGCGATTGAGGTTTTGCAAGCAAGACTTGCCGCTCTGATTCTATCGTGAGTTTGTATCCTCTCGAAGGGCATATAAACAGAGGCAACAGACGGAATCGATTAAATTATTGACGAGAAGTCAATAATTCCTCGTCGCCGGTTTCGCGGCCGCTTTGTCATTCTGGTCTTTTGTTACAATCTCATAGCTATCTATTGCCAGAATAATGTATCGTTCGATGGTCGCAGTCAATTTCACAGCATCACTGATATATGCCAGCATTCGATACAACAAACAAAGTCAAACTCCCCGCATGTAGCCTTACTGCACACCGTGTGGCTAGAGCGATGTAACCTATCTGCCTAGCCTTCGGCTAAGTAGGGTCTTGGTCTGATTATGATTAGGGTGGTGCTGCAGATTGTACTCGGTGATAGCTTTATGGCCCGCCGAAATATCCAAATATCCCCTCTTCTTCATCCCAACCCGTAGCAGCCAGAAACCTCTCGTCTTTGCCAACCATCTCAGACCAGTATAAAACAAGCCAATAACAAACGCCCACCCGGCGCCAATATTTAGCATCACACCTCACAAGCAGCAAGCCAGCCATAGAATTCCACTCATTCAGGGGCGTCGGACCCAGAAGTAGCACTTTTAACTCTTCACCTGGATACGCCTTAATCAGCCGCTCCACCACCTCTACACAGTAATCATCAGGAGCACCAATAACATCAGCTAGCTCGTCAGCCTGATCGACCAAAACATTCATAACTGGATGCCTTTCTGATTCGGGCCCCTCATCAAAATCATATTAGGCGTTCTCGAAAAAAACGAGCTAGCAAGAAAGTCCTCCCACATCCGTTTGATATTGACGAACGGCGTAGTCAGACCACTCCAGCAAACGGGCTTCGGCAAGGCACAATCATGATCAACCCAAAACTTGGACTGAACTGGGGGGGCAGGTGCCCTCTCCGGCAACGTCATGAAACCCGTCAAAGATTCCACAACCACCATCGACCGGGCATCGAGCCTCCATCTGCGAGACGGAGCAACATGCCTCGTGAAGCGATGGAACTGACTCATAGTCGGGTACCGCAACAACATCTGCTCCCCAAACAACTCATCCAGCTCCTCTGCATCAAATGTCTGCCCGGGTCTCGCGCTGGCGCCCGACTTCCCCACGCGGAACCCAAAGATCTGCTGGATGCCATAGATGCGGTCTTCAGGCCTCGATGCCACGCGATGCTGCGCAGCCGCATACGTGGCAAGCGGATACCAACTATATAACTGCGTCAGGCCCGCCGTCTCCAAGACGTGCACAAACCGCGCAAACACGTCCTCGTCCTCGTTCGCCAGCCCCGACGGCCTGGAATCTAGCAACGCCGTACACTCGTCCAGCCAGCGGGTGCCTACATACGCCAGCCACCCGAACTCATACGCCGCTCCCGATCCCGACGTCGGGTCCACGGCGAGTTCAGCTCCCCTCGACACAAGTAGCGCTTCGCCCCTCAGAAAAGTCTCCTGAAGCGTCCACAAGGACGAGAACCAGGGGTCGGAAAGCAGTGCAGTCATATGCTGCATCTGAATCCGGCTAGGGTGTGGGCGTATCTGCGCATTATCGCTGATTATCCCGGCCATCAGCTCCGTCAGGGCAGCAGAAGTGTGCGTCGTCAGCCACGCAAACACATGACGGGCACCCTCGAAAATGGCGCCCTGCCGCCCGATCTCAGCCGCTGATTGCGGCTCTCGCTCCCGCTGGTCGATGCACGCAATGTCCAGCCATAAGAACTGCACTGAGTCGCTTCCCGTAGGTAAGGAGAAGGTGCCCGCTTTCCGGACTACGGCTTCGAACTCGTCAGACGTGAAGTGAGAGGGATTGATGCGTGGGATGTCCCAGCTGCCGCCATCGATGGTAATTGGTATTGCGTGTACTTCCGGAAACTCGGAGTCATGTAGTCGGTAATGACCCCACGTGTATGTTAGTGCGTTGTAGGCGGGCTCTTTGATGTTGTTGTATATATTTCCAGGCTGCCAAGGGTAGGAGCGGAGGGTGGGCACGTGCAGGAGACGTCGCGGCCAGCGTCCAAGAGCGCGCTCTTCTTCTTCGATATCCATTTATACTCTCTTTCCGGCGGTTGCCGGGATGATTGAAATAAATGGGGATGGTCAATAAACCCACGAGGTTGCTTGGATAGTTTTCCTTGGGGGTAATCTCTGTCTACAAAAGGAGTTACTACACTCACACCTAGCCTTGGCAAGGTGAAGGAATAGTTTGATGATTGGCGAGGTTCATCTTTTTACTGCTACGCCCAGTCGCTTATGCCTGCCGCATGCCTCACTGTAATAGCCCCGCGCTGTTGATTTGTGATACCCAATGAATTGATCTAAAAAACACTAACCCCGCACTGTCTCTGCCTTACGCTGTTAAGCTCATACCTCAAAACTTCGCGAAACCTTACCATTCCTTGTCTTAGGTATAGTTTAGCAGTACTCTCTAAATAGCTGTAGCTCTTGCCATCATTGGTGTCGTTGCAAGCATTCTCTTTAAAGTTAATGACCGCTGGCGGTGCGAGTAGGAGTAGCGATAGGATTTCCCAAGGCACCGTATATCATTGCCCGCGACCAAGTGTATTGCTCTCCTAACACCATCACTTTATCACCCATCGTCTCAAAATATGCCCATAAACACGACACCCTACGATTCTAACACTCTTCAATCTGATAATGAAGAAATCCGTGTCCTCCAACTTCAGCCAGGTAACTGGGCGGACCCAATTACTTGTTGCCTGAGGGTTGTCTCGCTTAATGATCCATCCCAAAAGTACGAAGCACTTTCATATGTGTGGGGTACGAAGACCAATGAGACCGAAATTATCATCGATGATCACCGCACTCTGATCACGAACAATCTCTTCAAAGCTCTTCGGCGCCTCCGGCGGGCAAAGGATATTCGCCAACTTTGGATCGATACCATATGCATCAATCAAAGCGACAATAACGAAAAATCCACCCAAGTCAAGCTCATGGCTAAAATCTACGAACGTAGCGTCAAGATCTAGATCTGGCTGAGCGATTACGAGACCAACCCGCCAACATTGCGTGATATGCAGACAGTCGAAGACGCGGACGAATCACCGTGGTTTGAGCAAAAACCAGATTCTAATGTATTCTTTGATGGCGCTTATGGAGCATTTTCCGTCACATTAAATTTGACAAGGTTAAGGCAGACACATTTCGATACATTCCCACTGCTCAGGACCGAAAATGACGCCGGAAGAATTAAATTACGCATGGCCAGCCAACGCGCATTGTACGCATTTCAAGCATTCGCACAAGTAATCAATGTTGACTGGTTTCGCCGCATATGGGTCATTCAAGAAGTTGTGTTCGCTAAACACGCTGTTGTATTACTGGGCTCAGCCAGTATTCCATGGGAAGTCTTATCGATGGCAGCAACAGTCATAGAGATGCACACCGAGTGTTGCAAAGCATCTTTATCTACGTTCCCAGAGCTAGCAAGGTTAATTGAGGATTTTACCCTGAAAGTGGGGCAGATTTCGTGGACGAGGTTGAAAAGGCGAATACTTGACTCACCAGAATCCATCCCATTGTACGATTTACTGTGGCAGTATAGATGCCATCAAGCTACTGACCCTCGAGACAAAATCTACGCACTGCTTGGCTTTCTCACTGAGGATGCTCGCGGAGAGCTTGTACCCGATTATACGCTGAGTAAGAAGGAGGTTTACAAACGTGCTGTTCTGCAAGATGTGCGAGCAACTAAAACACTAAAGATACTAAAGGGTCACCGTTCCGTGCCAGCCGATCTTCCCTCTTGGATTTACGATTGGGCTGCTCCTATGGAACTTACAGACTGGCATTGGGAGCGCCAGAGGCTACGAAATGGTGAATACAGCGCATCGGGCCATGAGGATGCTTGTCTCCATTGTGATAACAATTACAAACTTAGCCTCGGCGGGATTTATTTGGACACAGTGACTACGGTAGGGAGGCATATCACGAAAAACACATGCGTAGATGCCGTAACCACTTGGCTACAAATAGTAGACCTTCCGTCTCGAAACACTGACCCATACATTGGGGGTGGAGACTACCAATGCGCCTTCTGGCGCACTTTGACACGGGACCTTTTCCTGAAGGACAGCAAATTCGAACGACTAGATGATCCTGAGTCATACGTTGCCGCCGCGAAGATTTGGTGGGGAAAAGTTATTAATTCAAACTATTAGAGAACAGCTGAAACGTTAGAGTTTGATACTATAGTTGTTAACATTGCCTGTGGACAGCAGTTCTTTCGCACGGTGAAAGGGTACATGGGCGTGGGTAACCCAAAGTCTGGGGACAAAGTTTTTGTGCTGAGGGGTAGTGAGGTTCCATTTATATTACGGCCCTGTGGTCTAGGTCGTGAGGGTTTCTTCGTGGTTGGTGATTGCTATGTACATGGTATTATGGATGGAGAAGCTTTGGGGAGGCCTTGGGAGACCGTATGCCTTTATTAAAAGCTTAAACCTCGAACCTATACGGTTGCATTGTTCAAAGCCCTAGCATTTTCTCAGGGGACCAATAGGGCTTTGTTTATAGCATTGATATGGACTATAAGCCAAGTGATCCGTAATGACAACTTTTTCGACCGTGCAATATTGCTGGGTAGATACACAGACCTAATAACAAACCAAGTCCGGTATTTTATCCTTAAGGCAATGATAAAATCAGGGGCAGATGAGTTTCGCAAACTCGGCCATTCTCGTAGATTGCTCCATCATAGCAATTCATCAGTATTTTTTCTGTTTACCAACAGAACTCATACATAATGAAGCAATTCCATAATGTAAAAGTTGGTAACGGTTCAAGTGCCACCATACCGTAACCTAGCGCCACCGCACTACGGCCTTGCAACTACTATTCACAAGGGTCATTTTCTCGAGAAATCATGTAAAGATGGCTTATTTCGAACGATAGCCTGCATTTAGAAAAGCAGATTGTGAGGAGTTTAGCATATCTGAGCTAATCACCGCAAAGATAACCAAAGGTGTCCTGTTTTGTCACCGCTGGTCTATTTTCCCGAAGGATAGATCCTATCTCGCTGTCTACGTATCTGACTTGAGAGAAACCATCGACAAAGTGGTGATTCTGCATCTAATCCTATTAAGCTATCCGAGAATGCTCTTTGGCATATGAAACACGCAACATTTCAGCTATATCAATGCATCAGGAGTCAAAACAAGACACACAATGACACCGTCCAACCTCTATTTCCGTACAGGTTCAAGTCAATGCTCCGAAAGAAACCTCACGTTAGTATAAAAGAACGTGGCGCTGTCATATTCGGCTACAATGCAAATTTCTAGTAGTATTGGAAAGAAAATGGTGACCCTATAAAGGGAGATCCTTCGGATGAGACAGAAGATGCCACATCCTCAGTCGCGGATAGTGGTCTAGGAAGCAGCCTTGAATCATTTGATAGAGATGATATTGGAACCAGCAGTTCGGACAGCGATACACTTTCACCGAGTCTACCACCCTTGAATCAGTATTATGGGACTGGTGTAGCTAATGGTGAGCAGCCTAGGGGCTGAAAGGGGACTCTTCGTTCTGCGATGTCGTCTATGAGTAAGAAGTTAGGATTTTGAGTTTCTAAACAAAATGGTCAACTATAAGCTCTGTAGTAAATTTTGGAGAAAACTTTCCCAGCCGATTATCCGGATCAAGTTCTGTTTAGGAATGGAGATTTCTCATCTCGACATTGCGGCCTTTTATTATGATAGTGCCTTACCTTCAGCGCGCATTTTTGAACCAGAAATGTGTAGTTTGCTGTTCCATCATAGCATGTGTTTCAGCTAACTTGACAAAAAACCAAATGTCATGATGTTTTAGTTCTCATAGGTCCCAATTACAAGCCAGATGGCCTGTGGGCCTCAACATAGTCACATGCTCGGAGTCTTGTAAGTGGTGTTATAAACGAAGAAATGATCACAGAGTGCTCATACAGACCCGCTAGGGTTCCATTATAACAATTGTAGACCGGCAAGCTGACGAATCGATTCAAGCTCATTTCCACACTTTCCCTACAGAAGCATAATACCGCCTCATGACCCCATTAACAATCCCCTTCACTTTCCCAGCATCTAACTTCTCCTTTCGATCTGGCGTGTACAAGCCGTTGACTTCTTGTTCAATATCCGTAAGCTGCGTATACACGAACCCGCAAATATGCCCACCACCCACAATCCCCGTCATCATCTTCTCGATACGTGCCAGTAAATCCTCAGGATTACTAGCTGTCGTATAGCCCCAGTCGCGCTCTCCAGATGTAGTGTTCCGCGCGATATTGATACCTCCAAACTCCGTGCAGATGACAGGGGCATCGCTTTGATGCCGCGATCCCTGACCACCTGTCCCTGGTATTTCCGGTAAGAAGATAGGCCGCCTTGATTTTGGGGCCAGTATACTCTCCAGGGTCTTGCACGTCTCTGTCAGTTTGTCCCCATCGTCGTAGTCATGGAACGTGGTCAGATCTGTGATGACATGCTCCCAGCCACAGTTGTCGTTGATCGGCCGACTGGGATCCAGTGTCTTGGTCATGTAATACAAACTCCGGATATGATTCCTTTGCTCGATGCTCTCCCCCAAACTCGTATATGCCCAGCTTTCGTTGATGGGTGTCCAGGCAACGATGGATGGGTGGTTGATGTCACGCAGCACCGCCTCACGCCACTCAGCATCGAAGCGGTCGGTATACTGCGCGGAGAACTGGTACGCGTTTGCCATTTCGCCCCATACGAGGAAGCCCAAGCGGTCGGCCCAATAGTAAAAGATTGGATCTTCGACTTTTTGGTGCTTGCGACAGCCGTTGAACCCCATTTTCTTGCTAAGTTGAATATCGGTCTTTAGAGCGTCTTGCGAAGGAGGTGTCATGAAAGTGTGTGGCCAGTAGCCTTGGTCGAGGAACAGTGCTTGGAAATATGGTTCGTTATTGAGCTGAAAGGTAGAGTTGTGCCAAGAAATTCTGCGCATGCCAGTTGTGGTTTGAATGGTGTCAACTGTGGCACCAGTGGCATCGTGTAAGCGAACCGTGAGGGAGTAGAGCGTAGGGTGCTCAGGAGACCACAATGCGACATTGTTGAGCCAGGCATTTCGATTATCCAGGGGCGCTGCGTCCAGAATATTGGAACCCAATTGGGATATCTGGCCATCAGAAAGCTTCATGCTGGAATCAAAGCAAACGAGGTCCGTTTCTCGGGGCAGTCCAACCTTCCCTGTTGAACTAACCAATACATCCCCTAGCCTAACCTCCAGCCCAGCGCTGAATTTCTGTCCTGCTGGCCTACCGAGCACTTTCACACTGGCCTTCAGCTTCCCGTCTTCGATCGAATCGCTTCGGAATACTGTGCCAGAAGAAGAGCCGCCGATACGAGCACTTGGAACCGCCTCTATCCACACGCTCTGCCAGATGCCGCCGGATGGCGTATAGAAGATGCTTTCCGGCTGTGCAGCCCAATACTGTTTCCCGCGAGGCTGGGTTAGGTCGTATGCTGAGTCGTACACTCTGAGCGACAGTCTCTTCTCCCCACCTGAGGCCACTTCATCTGTAATATCAATGTCAAAAGGGACATGGCCACCTCTATGCTTCCCCACGAAATGTCCATCAACCCACACGGTGGCTTCATAGTCAACAGCACCAAATCTTAACATAACCCTATCCCCTTTTTCCTTCTCTTTCTCGCTCCTCAAGTCCGCGACTCTTCTCTCGTACCAGAAAACTTCATGCACTCCCTTCTCTTCAATACCCGAAGCAGGGCACTGCCACACGTACGGTACTTGAATATCTCTTTTGCGATGTGTAACTGCGCCTTCAGATTTGAATATATTATCCTTGATCAGCTGATCTGGATTCGCCGCAATTGTCACTTTGATGCTCTCACTCTCTTTGCTGTACGTTTCAGAGTTCGTGGCGATAGAGGTATCTACGGCTATTTCTTCCGGTAGACCATATACGTGCCAGTGTCGAGAAAGCCCGATATCGTTGTCGTCGAAGAGAAACGACCATGGCCCATTCAGTGACTTCCAGTTTAGGTTTGAGCGCGTAAAATCAGGACGAGGATAGCTCTCCATGACGAGTGCAGTGATGTTTCGAGTGTCGGTACGGAAGAATAGAAGAAGAGTTTTCGTTGGGGGGCACCGGATGCTCAACCTTGCATGTTATAAAGCCATCGTTGCATTCCATGTGGAGTAGGATCGTCATCGTGGGGAAGAGCTCGGCTTACTCGTTCCGAACTAGCTCCATCTAGAGTGCAAAGTACATGCATATTTTACCAATACAGACTCATGCTTATCAGCGCAAAGCTATAGCAGTTCCATTAACTTCTTTTCAATCAGAGAGGGTAACAGAGCTGACTGTATACCACGTGACCAATATTTAGGAAGCGTCTTTTGATTTGAAAACATCTCGGACCACGTTCTCCATTAATTCTAAGTACAAAAGTAACCAACTAATGCCATGTGTAAAATTCACTAATTCATAAGTCCTCTCCCCGTTTACGCTTCAGATAGGTGTGCTTTTCGCGAAGTAAGACAGGTTGCACAAGGCGTGGGGATGTCACTCTTGTACTTGGAATCATTGAGGTAGACAATCATCTCTCTAAGAGAGGTGAAAGGACGGAATGCTTGTAGTATCGTGCTTGTTGTGAGGGTCGTTATAGTTCAAAAGGTTACCTGATTCAGCGTTGTATGTGGAGTGTTGATATAGCAGTAGATCTCGTATTCCACGAAAGCTAGAATCTAGCGCTGGCTTACTTAGGCTAGAAAGTGGCTGAGACGTTTACTCACGGTACCTTTCAAATGAAGAGTTCATGTAAAGATCAATGCAATGGATATATACCATACACATACAAAGCAACGCTATGCTATGCAAAGTTCTCTGGTCGCGAGACAAGCCACTCTGATCAATTCCGGCCCAAACTCCACGCTCGTTGTATTGTTACAGACGCCAAGCCAAGCCAAGTATCCCCTGATGTCGCAGTAGACCCCGTCATGGCATTACAACATCCATCCAGCTCATTTCATCACTTATAACAAACATCCTTGACAAGCCCATTCTCAGAACACCAAAAAGTAGAATGGGAATCAAGAGAATGGAGGGTTTTCCCTCACCGGACTTCGGAGAGGTCGGCAAGCGGCGGCGGTCTCATCTCCCTCGGTGGAGCTGGCGGGCCGGTACCACTCCTGCGCCTCCGCTCCCTCTCACCCAAGCCAATGGGCTGTTCTAATGATGCGCTTTTTCTGAACTTGCCACCCACGCCGCGCATCCAGGTCTCGTCTTCGTCAGCGCCGAGCCAGTATTGTGGTGCACCACTCAACATGACCCTGCCGACCTTGCCCCTCCAACCGTAACCGCCTTCCTTGCCCTCCTGGAAAGGGTTCTCAGCAAGGTTCGGCAATGATTGCGTTTCGCTGTTGTACCATGCGGCGGAAGAAGCGTTGGCAACAATGTGCTGGCGCAGGCACTGGCGGGCGAAGGCCAGCATCACGAAGACGAAGTAAACGCGAAGCACCCAGAAACCGGAGATCAGCGAAATACTCATAATACTGCTGGTTTGGAAGACAGCGCCGCTAAGGCTACCTGGCCCGCTAGGGGTGCCTTGACCCACGGCCACAGCATCCTGTCCCGCCGTGAGCCCAGAAGCAGGCTCAGCGACGACATTCACCTCGCTGACATTATATTTGGGGTTCGTGAACCCTGCATTTTCGGACATTCCAGGCGCAGTCGAGGGGGCCTTGCCCGTAGGATGATTTGCAAGGGTGTAGAACCAAAGAACGCCAAAGAAAGCGGTATAGAGCGCATTGACCACCGAGTCCAGCGCGTACAGGTGCGCGAGCAGCAGCGTCTCGAAGGGGCTCTGTAGCCGAATGTGTTTATAGAGGTATACGGTAGCGAGGAGGAGTATGGTCGAGTAGAGGTACATGGACAACTGCCATCCGTCGATGGCGGCACCCGTCAGGAGGGCGAGGAGACCATAGAGACCCGACACCTTGTTTATGACCTGTAGGAAAGTAATAATCTCGGCGCCGGTCCTAAGCGACATCTTTTGGAAGAACTTCTGGAGAGCTGTCAGTCGTCTTCATGCTGGTGCAACGATTGCCTAGACGTACCCTTGGCCGGGGTAACTCTAGTAGCTGTGAGGGTGACATGGCGGCGACTGGTGCGTGCCGGGGGCAGGCGCAAGACTCGCGCAGTGAAGCGTTGCTCGCAGCAAGGAGGTAGGTATGTTCGGTTAAGACTGGGGCGGTTCGTGGGGCGTTGTGGTGAAAATGCGAGTTGGAGGTGGTCGACTCGCTCGGGGATGGTGACGGTGGATGCGGAAGCGCCGGCTCGTCAGGATTGTTCATGCTCATTTTACTAAGCCGCTTCCGGCTAAGCCTCACGTGGGTCTGGCAATTCGCCCCTAACCCTAATTTCAAGGAATATGAATCCTCATCTTTCTACGTACGCGGGCGCGGGATGTCGCATTTCGAGTATTTCGCTGGTGGCGAGAGCCTAGAAAGGTTGCACTTGTAGGTGCTAAGCCTTTGCTGCCAATGAGCGCTGCAGCCTCGCCCATCACAGCTGATAATGCCCACCTGTTTTTTTTCTTTAGCTCGGGATTTCACTTTTTACTCCTTCTAATAATTATGCATAGTTGAATGGCTTGGGCCGTTTGAAAGGGATAAGCGTGCTTTGTTTGCCGGTTTTTGTTAGAGCCAAACGGTGTGTCGATGTCCAGAAATGTCAGAACTCCTAGTTCACCAGAAAATACCCTTAAGATTCGGAATTTTTAACAGTGATGGTGTATATGTTACATGTCGATAGATAACTCGTCTCTTCGGGGAGCCTTATTCTCTCTACCTATACCTTTCTACATCACCATAACTACTAGGGACGGTTAGAACCTTGATAAGGGAAAAGATGGCATCTCGTCCGACTCCTTGTTTGTTGCTGTATCGCAAGCTTAGAGGTCGAATTTGTCGAAGATACTCACTAATACAGCCCCGCCGCTGTGGAGACTGAGTGCTTTATTGGATTCCTCCACAAAAACAAGTGCCTGAATCTATGGTGTCTCGTAACAGATGCAGGTCGCTATACGCAAGACTATGCTACAATGATCGAGCAAACACTTCCAGCAAGTACACTCAGTGTTGAACCGGCTGATATCCTGATGCTTTGGAACGGGCTAGTAGAGACTTATATAAGAACAGATAGCCTGTTCGCGGTTTCGTTATCTGATAATCTTTGCAAAACCTTTATGTTCTAGTCCAGGAAGGCTCCCCTCACCTATTAGCGCTCGATGAAGTCATGGCATATATCCATGGGTTGACGGAACCCGTATTGCAGCGTTTCCTAGACAGCCCGGAATCTTATAAGAATCTCCTTGGCCAGCGAACTGTGTTATCACTAGATAATGCTGCTAATAAAACCGACCAAAAATACTATTCTGGTGCCGCTTCTAGCGCTGATAGTAACTGCTCTAGTTTTGCGACCGCGTTGAGTTTGATTTCTAGCTACGCTACGGCTAGTATAAGATCGATCGGCCGGCGCACCAGCTTGCCACCTAAACTGTATGAAGCTTTCACTTTTCAATATCGCTCCGTATGTTCATTTTTGTGCTGGCAGACCCAGAATGAATAAGCATGATTTGTCTAACTTAATCATAGAAGCGTATGGTAAGAGTCTATGCAACCCAAAGACTTGATGCCTTTAGCAGTGGAGAAGAAAGACTGGTCCGGTAGAGGTCAGCATGTTGAATACGGTAAGGACGAAGCCGATCAGATTCCATTAAAGCACGAAGCCTTGCTCGGGGTGGACGCAGCAGCCTCGGTCGACCGTGTTAAATGTAAACGCATCACCCTTGCCTGGAAGACAATAAAGTGGTCTAGGATACTAAAGCGAGAAATTGTTATTACTGAAGTAGAACATCTGTAGCGTTTGACCCGATCGCATATGGTCCAAGTAGTCGGTACCTACATCATGGGGAACACTCTTTCCATCCTCTTATACCCGGCTACCGATCAGGACCTCGAGACCCTCATGGATTCCATCTTCGAAGAAGATAGAGTCATTGAGGATCGAACTATGCTCCAATGCATTACATGGCCTTTTTCCATGTTTAGCCTTCGCGCTAGCACATATTCACGAAAAGACAATTAAACATATGGATATCAAACCACAAAACTTGCTTGTCTGCGATATGGAACGAGACTGTTTCGTTGTAGAGGGGAGTTAATCCAAAGTATACGTGGCAGACTTTGGCATTGCAAAAGCCTACAGGTCAGCGGCGGAAGCAGAAATTGATACTTCAGCAGCATTTATGGTTCAGTATGCTGCACAAGAAATTGTGGCGTAAGAGAAACGTGGACCCAGTGCAGATGTTTTCTTTCTGTGTTGTGTCTATGTAGAAATGCTTGCCGTTATTGCATCAAAATATGATGACGACAAGAGGGAAGCCTTTCAAGCCCTCCGGGAAGCTGACGCTAGCAATAGGTAGAGCTAACAAGCCAAAAACGCCAAAGCGGTGGCATTAATGAACGATAGTCTCCTATGCGAAGATGGTGCTCATGTCGTCCTTCGTATGCAGACCATTCGGATGCTATCATCAGCACCAAAAGATACATCGACGGGATACTTAACCAATATAAGTCCCTTCAAAGTCCATCTTTGAATTACCTATGTCCGGTCGCAATTAGCCTTGTGATATGGCTGCTAGACTACGGAATATGGTACCTATGACTAGCCTGTTCACCGACATTTCTAGTCATATTATTCTTGTTTGCTACTCATCATTTCCTGCTTGGTGATTTCTTAATGAGAGTATTGACTGAATTGGTCTCCAGTGCCGTCAATGTTGGCATGAGCGTCATACTTTTCGTTCATGGGCTGTCTGCAGTCATCAGCTACGCAGAAATGTACCATGAAAGGAGACTAAGTGCACGCGTAGTAAATTACAGACTAGAAAGTTTCTAGAAGGTGACCAGACTCAGCGTTGCAATGCGATTCAATACCGGGCACTAGATCACCAATTTTGGGGCTGATATTTGTCGTCCAACAATATTGTCCATGGCCACTATTTCACTACTCTAAATTCGATGTTTGATACTGCCTTTGTTAAATCTTATCGGAATACACATTACATATGCACTACATTCGTGCTTGCAATTGGTTAGTCTATAATTCTTTCTGGTAAACTGCAATCCTACTGAGCTGAGCAGCCAAATAGCTCTGGTAAGCGATTATAATTGAAGGCATCAGAGTAGTCCACCTAATTCAATTGTTTAACTGATGAGCAAGCTAGGTAAAGACTAAGAGGTGTTAGTACATGAACAGGTGCTGATACGCGCACGAATGGATGAACAAGCGAAGACAATTAAGGCTTTAGCTCAGCGTCGGAAGACGAAAAAAAAGCGTCTATAGTATTAAGGGGTCCTTACAACAGGAGAAGGCCTAAGTTCGATAGCTTAGACCAGCGTCACGATGAGGATGGCGCATCGAAGGTTCGGCGGGCACGGTCGCCGTAGGTAGGTTGGGCATTACGTATAAGCGGGCCATTAGTAGGCTATTTATTCTCTATTCAATCATCGTACGGATCGCTAGTGGTGATGGCCGGTTATGGCTTGGTAGGATGGTTGAAGTTTGACGGGGTGCATCACTCGCGTCGCTCAGACGGCAGTCATGTATAGCAGCCGTACCGATACGTATCAGTGAGTAGACTTAAAATACCAACTTAGTATTTTCGTTGCTACTCCTTTTACCTGTTGACTACATTACCAGCTTTGGGCATTTAATTCTTTTATGAGAGGCAGTTATTTTCATTATTTGACTGAAAATTTTACAAATTCCATTGTCTTTATTGTTATTTTCGTATTTTGTCACGAGTTATAAAAGCTCCGAATTTATTTTTGCCGCATTTTGTTTGGCCACCCTGACAGTATTTGGTGTTTAAAACTAGGAAATTCATACAAATAAATAAAATCCTTTGATATTCTAAATAGAAGCTCGCAAAGTATCCTTATTAAGATTGGTTATTGCATTAAAAAGCATAGTATCTTGACATGCGATACCCTCGCTTAAAGCTGACAGGTTCCCTCTGCTGCGAGTGATAAAATATCTGCCTCATTTCTTCCACCCCAAACCTGACCATGGCTAGCGCGCACCTGAGTCTGATTGCACACCTCGAGCCTCTCTTTTCGCTAAAAACCTGATAGTCTCTTCGCAACGAGGTGATCCCAGCGCTGATTAATGCAGTCACCGAGGTTGCTGAGGTCCTCCGGAAGTCTGATACACTCTCCCATGTGGAAACCGCGAACACGCTCGGAGACAGCCAGTTGAATGTCGATATCCTCGTCGAGAAGATCATTTGGACAACAATCTCGAAATGCTTTTCCATAAACACGGCGAGCAGCGAAGAAGATCCTAAAGAAGGACCAGCAAGGCTCAGAGATGAAGGGATCTGCTAGCTTGGTACGGAGCAGTACATTATAGCGTTTGACCCACTGAATGTAAGCTTAATAATTGCCCTGAACTGGACGGTGGGAACGATCATAGGTATCCAGGACAGTATAACTGCGCTACACGTAAACCCGAATGACAAGCTCGTGACAGCTATCCTCAGCCTTTAATATCCAGGAACTACAGCGGCTGTTGCATTGCGTATCCACGGCGCTAATACTAATCGCTTCAAAGTTGCTGTAAACGGACAGTCTATCGAAGTTGTCTGCCAGCGGGTCCAGTTCCTACACGAGCCATTCGAGACCCGGTACTTCGCGCCTACCAACCTACCTGCTGCTGCCGTACATGAGAAACACATGAATCTTATTTCGAGCTTTGTTAAAAATAAATATACTCTGCAATACAGTAGCGGGTTGATGCCAAATGTAGTCCATGCCTTGGTGAAAGGGTATGACGTGTATATCTCGCCGGTTACTTCTGTCGGCAAGGCAAAGCTGCGCCGCCTTTATGAACTGACGCCTATCACACTTGTTGTTGAATGTACTGGCGAGCTTGCTATTGAACCACAAGGTGGCGAAGACATTCGTGGAAGGCCCATTCAGACCTGCGATGAGAGAGCAGGGTCGGTCTGCGGAATTGGGATGGAGGTGGAAATTGTGCGCAAGGCACTTCTGTAAACGCGTACGAGTACATCCACGAACATTTATTAGTATTGTTAGGTCTTTCTCGCCTATGACCTGGTTCTCTCAACAATGTACTCGGGCTAGAAGAGGCAATGTCGTCGCATTTAACTACATAGAGAAATTGAATATCCCGAAACTCGCCTCCACTTCCAGGACAATAAGGCTATGGCAAATCCTTCGTCATTATTGGCAAGAAAGCACGCGCTTCATTTCTTTTGATTTTCCCATATTTTTGTAGTAACTAGCAATGCCATATAGCTAGAACGACAAGTCAACGTAAAGACAGTAACGAAGTAGATCCATATATAGAAGCTGGCTGAAGACGCCAGACTGAAAGAAGATAGCAGGTAAAAAGAACATCGTGACGAAAGGGATACTTCGCATGGATATAGCGTCTTTCCGTGTCTCTTTTATGATATTCCCTGTCGTCGCGCTATTGATCTTGGCAAGTTGGTTGAAGTGCTAAGTAAAGTGTGTGTTAGTAACTCGCATCTTCTTCGGTGATACACCAGACACTTACAAGCTCTATCAAGATCTTAGTTCGCTCAAGGGCATCCTGAGCTCACGTAACGATCACATCGATTTGGAAGATCTGTGACTCAATCGTGTCTGTCGATTATTGATACCACAATGATGGACGGTATTTTCCCCCAGAGATTGCATTCCTAGAGAACCATATGTGCTCGAAACGGTAGAGAAAGGTAGCTCACAAGGCTCGGACGTCTGGACCTTCCTCCACGAAGTCTGTCAGACACATGCATATATCTGGATCTCACAAGGGGCTTAACTGACCTTAAGATATTGCCCACCAATTCCGTTCCAAATATGCGAAGTTCGGCTACGAGTTCATTAAAAGAATATCCGATAATAACTTTCTTGATCACATACGAACAGCGTGGCCGCTGAGACCCTGTAGGATAAAGCTCGTTTTGAGAGCCCACATGTTCATTTTGAAGATCCTTTCATACCACTCTTCCCACTCGTCCAAGAGGTTGTATGATGCTAAAATGAACGGGTACTCCCGCCAAGGTTCCGGTCCATAACTAGATACGCCACTATCGGACATGGGGCTGAGGGAGCCACTTCCTAGCCTACATAGGCCCGACATCTCCGAGTTTGACATGGAAAGTGTGAAAGAGGCAATTGTGTGCACGAAAAAGAGGGTTGTGTTGATAAAACTGCTGTGATAGGGGGAAAGGGGCGGGGTTTGCTTTAAATTACTTTCGCGTCTGACTATTTGCGGGGCTGATGCGAACTGTGTAACCCCTGTCTTGCGCCTTTACCCTTTTTAAGAATGTGCATTTGTGACTGCTTTTTTCCGTATCAGACGCTGCGATTATCGTTAGTGGTACACATTAGCATATGTGACTGGCTCAGGCCGTTCCGTCAACGCGATTTGTGGAAGACCTTAGGGCATCGAACTGGGAGGTATAAATGTGTATCTCCGAGAAGAAGCTTAGTTTTTTAGGTCAATACGTATAGATAGGAGAGACGTTAAGAGGAGGCTTAGCCTATGAGAGCTAAAAGTTATTTGTCCAGATCCATCAAAATTCATATCAGAGATCAAAAGCAAAGGACTGAATTGTCTGACGAGAGTCTGCAACTCACATCCGTCTCTCTATAGATCTAGGTTTAGCTTTAGTCCCTAAGAGACATCACACATCGCAACATGTAAAAACCTAGCCAGCGTACCATGCTGCTGTACTACTTCTCTTCTAGTGGCAATGCAATGCCAACCAGAAACGCGGGTGAATTGGGGTCATGATCCTCGTAACTTTAGGTAGCTAAGCACTATTTTTTAAGTGGTAAAATCAGCAGCTTACATACCTCAAAACTCCAATGCCTCTAGGTGGTAGCATCATTGTAAGAGGCGAGCCTATGGGAACTCTTAGCCAGCGTTTGGCGAAAGCTCTCAAAATATGGTGAGCAACCAGAATAATGTCCACCGGCTTCACACCGTGCATATACGGGTACTGAATATCTCTGATGCGATTGATCAGGCTGTCGAGGCGCTGCGTCGCTTGTTCGGAGGATCCGGAAAAATTACTAAGTATTAGGACTGGCGCAAATTGGATTAACTTACTCGCCGCCCTCACATCCGTCTTTCCACATATCGCATGGTCGTTCAATGTCCAACCCTTACTCTTTTCGGCGGGCAACGATTTCCTCCCCAAAGAGACCCTCGTATGCTCCATAGCCCCATTCAGCAATGTCTTTAGTGAACTCTACCTTATCTAAAGCAGCGAGTTCGGAGTTGGTACCGAAGAGTAGCTCAAATGTCTTGCGTGCACGCTTACGAGGACTCACGAAGACGCGCTCAAGCTGGACTGGATCGATCAGCTTTCCAGACCCAACCAAGAGTCTTCCGGTATTTGGACTCAGCACTTCAGGTACAAGTGACTCTAAAAACGGAGTCAAGTACCCGGACACAGAATTACTGTACTAAAGTAAACTTCGTTAGAAATTCAGGTCCACAATATGAGTACATATGACGGAGCTTCTTCTTAACATTATATAGAGGATAGAACTTAGACAAGACCAGTTCATGGTTGCTACTATATATCTCATTGTAGTCATTTGAGTATCTAATGGCCAACTCTACGAGTCGTCAACAGCACGAATATCATAACACCGTCGCCTCTAGAATAAGGTCATAAAAGACCCCCGCATGTAATTCATCTCTATGCCTGACTTCATGCCGTTGATGATCTCTGTCATGCAATGATCCATAATATCCTAAGATGAGATTTTAGTACCCTAATTATTTCGTACTGGATATTAATACTTACTCTCACCCGTAAATTTTTGGTCTGTACTTGTCCAGGTATAAATAGAAACTTGATGAAAGAGGATCGTGCGTTTAAGAACCCAGGAAGTTTAATCCTGACCAAGAGTGGAGTCAGAATCAGACTGATCAGTAGAACTCCTCTCTGAAGCAGTCTCCATAGCATCTGAAGCATTCTCTATAGTCTCTGAAGCAGTTTCCACAGTCTCTGAGTCCTGGCCGTCTTCTTCACCATCGGAGTCATCATAGAAGAAAAGGTTGCCGAGAATGAGATCATGACCCTGAAGCTTTTCTCCTGCTATATAAATAAGCCCCTTAACAAGAAGCTCTTTATACTTTGCTTTCTGAACGGTGAGCAAGGGCTGGGAGGTGAGATTGAGCCAATCAATTTGACTGTTTGTCAGGACGGAAAAAATCAAACCATCTCCTAACTGCTCATTTGTCTTAACCACGTCAGACTTCTTGAGAGAGCCTACCATAGTTCTCAGTGGCATATACTCGAACAGTCCACCAAGCTCAATAGATGAGCCTCTATCATCGACCATTTCCATCTCACCCTCTGACTTTTCATACACAATGATGCACCTAGGCTCTTGAATTCCCAGAGAGTGAGCTTGGCCCGGAGTTATGATCGTAGCATAGAGACGGAACACGGTGTCGTACCAGCATCCTTCCATGGGCATGAATGAGGTGTTTAGTATGTCAATGGTGTTGAAGTAAAGCTTTCCCCGCTTCAGTGGTGACATGTCTCTGTCGCAAATCTTCTCGAGCCCTTCAAGTATGATTGGGGGTTGATCGGAGCCTGAAAGTTCAAGAAGAACATCCAGGTACTTCTGCTTTACTTCATCCCTCAGTTGCAACTCCGCCTGCATGAACCTGCCAACCCGCTGCATGGCTTCGGAGAGCTGTTCACATGATCTGTCAGACTGGGAAAAGACTTCTTCCACAAAATGGGCCTTTTCTAGATCCTTTTCATTATACTTTATATATTTAGCAAGGCGGAATAGACAGTCGTAATCGCCTTGAGTTGGCTCCTGGTTCCTGTCCATATTTTCACCTCGGAACGCGGCGGCGATGGGCCCCTCAAGTTGTATGTTGTCTAGCGGGAATGAGTGGCCAGGAATCGATGTGAATACCAGTTCTGAGCCAGTCATCACGGAGTATGCGAGAGACCATTTTTGTTTCGGGACATCCAAGGCGGCAAACAGATCATAGTACTGTCCATTGTGCCTATACGAGCAATTGAGTAACTTGACCGCCTCAGTAGTCTTGGCTATGTCCGTCAAGGAGAAGTTGTCGGTTGTATACTCTTTAGTAGTGTACAGTGCTTTGACCAGCGCAACGCCGTGACGTATAACCTTTTCGTCGCCACTACCCGCCCGGGCTTTGATCGAAGCAGCCGTGCGTTCGATGTCCTTTTTGATATCAGGCGGATGTATTTTGATCGGGAAGCTCCATTGGTACGTGACAACCATTGCGCGATAATATGGCCAGGTAGTCAGTATGAGCAGTTGTAATGTAGGCGTGGAACGCTGTAAAACAAGGCAGCGAGTCTATAAGCTAGCCCGCACGCCATTTTTGTTGTTTCTTTTCCAGGTAATAGAGTAAGGTGCCCCTCAAATGGGAAAAAGCTTCCCTCCTTCGATGATAAGTCGCCATCCGGAATGCAGTTAGTCCCAATTCATTTTGAATAATCGAGGGCGGCTATTACCCGGGAAGCGTCCAGTACCACCGGGGAATTTCAACATTGTAACAAACTAACTACCTCTATAAAGTAGATTTGTTAATACGACTCGAGATGTCGCCTAGGAAGCGCGCATCTATCGAGAAAGAAAGTTTGCCTTCCGTTGTTTGTAGCATGTGAAATAGCCTCGATATTCAGGAGAATTCTTCGACATCCAAACACAAACACAACGGCAGTGTAATATACGCTCATAAATTACTAGAATACGATCCGTGTATATCTTTCATGATGAAATTAAAGCTAGGTATGCCACCATTTCGGAGGTATGCAATAAAAAACAAGGAAGCTTCCTTGCCGGTCAGTACTACATTTATAGTATCCCAATGGAAGTACTATCTATTAAGGCATCTTGCGCTATTCTATAGAGCTTTGAAAAGACGTGGCCTTACTATGGCCAAAAGTAGTTGAATCTTATTAAGCCTCTTCATTTCTACAGAACGCGCATGTCAAGTTGTAATTGGCCATATCTCAAACTATGCGTCGCCCACTATATATAAATCAACCTGCCTCATTTATTATCGTCAGTTGATATTTTTGAGCTTTATAATTAAGTGCCGTGTTCGCGTTATTTTCTACATGGAGTGTTATTCCTGTATCAATTGCCTTACCCGTGTTCAATTTTTCGACGCTTTTGTTCTTCCGAATAGGGGACTTTATATGGGCTGTAGTATTATTAAGATATCCTACGTCACTTCTTCAAAGACCATAAACCCATAATACGAGCTAGCTGTTATATAGTGTTCGTATCTTTAAGGAAGGCTTTCAGTTAAAATCACACTCCAGAAAGGGGGAAAAGGCAGAGGGCTATCATACTGGGTGTGCGGACAGAGCGGTCGTTTCAATCACTCCTCATAGCCCACCATGCAGATATCTTAAATACTATCGCAATAATTGCACAGATTCCTACTTCAATAGTTAGTATAAACAGAATTGCTGATGCAGAAACCGAGAAGCTAGCTCAGTGTCGAGTTTGGTGTCTTTAGAATCGTACACAAATCGATGGAAACATGAGAAGCAATGCAATAACACCATGTCATACATACATACATGAAGCCACTGTGGGGAGCTCTTGCATATATATTAGTTTTTTTTTTCTTTCTTAAAATCGATATTGTGTAAGAATGACTTATCATGCGACTCGGTGACAGAGCGTTCGTAAAGTGTGATGGTGTGGTCCTTTTTTTTAGGCTTGTTTGTTAGCACAGTTTAAAACTACACACGATTTCCAGTGAAGTTTTCCTCGACGCTAGGACAACAGAAGCAGAAAACTCTCGGCCGGTGGTCAGAGCGTCAAACTACGCCATAGGGGTGACTAGGCAAGCAAAAATCCTGAACTTGAGCAAACAACCCTCGGTACCCAACTTGGTTACTTCAAGCCCGCTTCGAGTCAACTTGTTCCATCAGCATGGCGGATTACAAGGCGCGCCTCCTGGATGCCTTCGATGAGATTGCTCATCTTGGTTCTGAAGATGGCTCCACCACACGACTGGCCAAGTTTGGCCTGGAAGTTATGCTCGCGAAATACGATTGGATGAAGAATGCCATCAAGCTTGAGAGCTTTGATATGCTTGAAAGCCAGGACGGTGTTCTGCGCCTCATTATGACAGAGCCATCAGATATGCACTTCTCAGCCATCAACGTAGAGAATGAAACCTGCCAGCACAAGCATCCCGACGCTGTGTTTCCAGAAGGTCTCAACCACCACAGCGGCACATGCTCTTCCAAGCTCTCTGACATTAAGGAACACACCTTCTACTTTCTTCATCTACCGAAGTGCTATGACTGGGCCTTTGGCGATACGCTTTGGCTCGGCTTCTGCGATCCTATAGGAGAACATGACTATGGAGTCTTCCTGGCACGCGAAACTACCAATGCATATGGAGAGTCCGAGCTTACATGCATGCCCCGAGGCACGCCTGTCGCGGCTAAAGTATACTTTGGCTGTCCTTTTGATGTCTTATTTGAGTTGGACCAGTATATCGAGCACACAGGTCAGAAACACCTCCATGAAATCATCCCACGATGTTCCGTATCTGTTCTGTTCTTGAAGTTGATCTTCTCTGAATTTGAACTCCAGCTCCCTTTTCACGAATGGAAGCCTTTGGACCAAATGATCATCCGGGATGCCCTTGCTCGAGTTGGTAAATATGAGGAGTTGTATCGGGAAGACAAAGCGGAAAATCAAAACATTTTGAAAGCGTATGAAGAGATTGGAAACACTCCCACTGATCACTGTATCAGGAGCGGCTATGAACATATTCTATCTCAGGCACCCTCTATTCGTTTTGCCGAAAAGCATATATTGGGCCCTGGTGATGACTACTTGCGCCTGGGCAACGCCGTCTATACCCATGAATACGGCGAGGTACCTATATACGTGGCGTTTAACCGAGCCAAAGATTCAGAAGGATACAGGAGATCACACTTCGGAGTATATGGTCGCACTCCAGATGGAGTTTTCTATGAAATTGAACTGCCGCGGCTTGAGGGCCAATCTGACGTTTCAGCACCAACAACCGACGGCGAGACAAATTCTATCCGGTCCATCGATGTGCCCGATGATTACAAGTTTATCTTAGCTATTCCGGCACACCTGGACGGCACCCTCATCACAGTGGAAGGGCTTGCTGAAGAAGAGTTCAACAGCTTTTTAGTTCTGTTTGAATTCTATACCTTGGGAGTGTCCAGCACCAGGACCTCCCCAATAACACTCCGATTGCCCTTCGATACCAAGAAGGAGCTTTTCAGGAAGATGTGCAAGCGTGCAGGCGAACTCATTCGTGCTTGCGACCCTGCGGGGCTTCAAAACGAGTAAGGCTGGGCAAACGGTTGAGCAAACTATTTGCCCATGGCCAAAGTAAGTCGCACGCCACTCCAAGATGACATTAACTAATAACTATAAGTACCTTCCAGGGCACAGCATTACTGCGGTAGTCAGTTTATTTCAACGAACGATCACGAAACGGCTTCTGGGCCTATTAATGCACGGTTATTACCTGCCATCAATTTACGACGATAATGCCACTGCGCTTTGATTAGTTTGATACCCACGGAACTGCATGAGCTGTTATTCTCCATAGATTTGTAGCAGCTCTTTGATAGGAGCCACACGGTAAGCTGTTACCTGAAGTTTTTGCCTCCTCACGGTTTTGCTGATATTTTGCAGGCCTTCAGACGATGGTTAATAGACAAGAGTTCTTAATGCTGTGTATTTGCATTTTTGTATCTAGAAAATAAGACAGATGGCCTTGAGCCACACCAAAACCACAGGGGCTCTGACCGTGCAATACGTGATGAAGGATGGTGGTATCTGATTTGAGCGAGCACCCGGAACGCTAACCACGAAAAGCCAGGCGTGCTCCAAGGCGCATGCGACGCACGCTCCTCGCCGCCTGGAAAAGAAAAAGAAAGAAAGAAAGAAAGAAAAATAACTCAACCATCTCAATATCGGTTAGAAATGGTCTTTCTGCAGACACCCCAGCTCCTCCGATGATTACGGACTGCATCCTCGCCATAACTCCACCTCTTGCCCCACCACCCACCCGTGCCTAAAAATCCACACCCTCCAGCTTGAGCGCTTCCGCAGCCTTGGGCCTCGCCTTGACATTCCTCACCACACGCGCGTAATTCGGATACTGCCCCTCCATATCCATCTTCATCACGTTTAGCCCCCACCAGAAGAACGGCATGAGATACGCATCCGCCGCGGTGAACCTCTCGCCCACAGCCCACTCCTTCCCTTCCAGCTGCTCATCGATATACTTGTATCTCTGCAGCAACATCTCCCTGCCCTTTGCCCTCACATGCTCCTTCAGCGCCGGATCGTCCACGAAGCGCTCGGGCCGGAACAGCATGCCGAAGGTAGTGGCGTGGATCTCCGTGGCGAGGTAATTGAGCCATTCCTTGACGCGGGCTGTTTCGAGGACGGTGGTGCCGAGGAGTTGCTTTTCGGGGACGAGCTGGCCGGTGAGGGTGAGGAGGGCGGCGTTTTCGGTGATGACTTCGTCGTTGTAGAGGAGGGTGGGGACTTTGCCTTTGGGGTTGAGGGCGAGGAGCTCCTCTGGGTAGCTGCCTTTTGCGACGACATCGGCGCGGCGGAAGAGGGTGTGAGTGAAGGGAAGCTCGGCTTCGCGGAGGAGGATGTGGGGGGCCATGGAGCAGGCGCCACCGAGCATGTAGAGGTGGAGCTTGGGCGAGGACATGGTTGCGGCAGAAGTGCAATGGGATGCTTTTTGCAAGTTGAAGGTGTTGTGTGATGCGTGAGAGAAGTGTTCTGAATGCAATTGGGATGACAGTCAGCTCGATTAAATAGTCGCTGGTACGGCCGTGGACATACGGTCAGAACCCCGCCAAGCCGAGTGTATTTACTCACGGCTTAGCAATGCTGTTTCCCATGCTAGCGGAACAAATTGTACCGCTATGGCCACCAACTACCTTAGCCCCCAAAACTAGCGTGTAGCCTTACAATACGCTGCTAATGGCTGCCAACCTTACTAATCCGCACTACACCGGTCGGGCGAAGCGCTGTTACACTGCCGCGGACTCTCCACGGGAGCCCCACATGAGCAGTGGTAATTCGAACATCGGTTCTTGGTTGACCCGACTGCTGGCGCGCGCAGTACTTGAAGGCTGTCACTCGGTATTAATTCCGCTGTCCATTCCACTTATCTGGTCTAACTCAATTTGTTTGGCAGCCTGCTGTTCCATTCCGGGCCTTGGTCTGCAATCCTACAACATCACGATTGCTCAGGTGCAAGCCTGCTGTGCTAAAAAGGCGAAGTTGATCTTATGATCGTGTTGAAAGCACTCTTAGATTCTGCCTGCTAATGAACCCACACTTCTGAAGTAAGCCGGCACGAGAAAGCCTTGGTCCCAACGCCGGCAGCCTGCCAAAAAAGTAGTCCAAATCCTGATTGCCCGTTTAATGGAACGTTCTTAAGGTTTCCTCAATGACAACACCAGCCCCACCGATGCCGATAACGGTCCACAGCCAGCTGTTGCTCAGCTCCTTCATCTGCGGCCAAAAGGCATTCTTCTCTTCGCGGAACTTCTGCAGCTCAGCAAACTTGGCTGGGTGTGACTCAGAATAGCGACGAGTTTGATGGCTTTCCTTCTCTTTGTCGCCACCAAAGTAGCGTAGGAAGAGATAGTTGGCCACAGGACCAAGGAGTTCAACCGGGGCGAGCATGTCTGACCCGTAGAGAAGAACAATGAAGGAGAGATGGACGAAAGCGTCGCCAAGGTAGCTGAACAGGCATGTTAGTACGCGCAAGTAAGCTACAGGGGAATGCGCCAACTTACTTTGGATGACGAACAATGCTCCATACACCGTCCTTCAGGATACCGGTTCCACCCTCAGCCTTGTATTGGTCAAGCTGGTAGTCAGCCAGAGTCTCCAAGGCCAGGCCTGTGGTGAACAATCCGACTGCGCCCATCTGAACAATGGGATGGTAGCCCATCAAGACAGCTCCCTCGTGTCGAAAAGGAGCGGTAAATGGCAAACTGATCAGCATCTGGAAGAAGGCCTCGGGCAAGAAAGTAGTGAAGAGGGATTTGACCCAGAAGTCGGGTTCCTTCTTGACTTGCTCATACCGCGGATCGTCCTGGCCACGCTGGATGGAGCGGCGGGCGATGCGGTAGAAAAGACGACCACCCCAAAGCGTTACACCAGTCAGCACAAGGCGCTCATGCCACGAGAGACGATGGAGAGCTTGCGAAAGTGTAAGACCCTGGAACAAACGACGACCGACGGCGGACCACCAAGCATTCACGACTTGTCCGCTGGGCCAGAGCCAGTCCTTTGCCTCGACGCGTTGTGTGTAGTTGGCGGCGCCCCAAGCAATGATGGCGAGGCCAGAGTGCAGGCCCAGCGAGGGCGCCAAGGTATCTCGCAGAATGCCGACGTCGAAGAGCGAAGCATTTTGCACGTGCAGCTGGGAGTGCGTGGCGTCAGCGGTGCCCGCGGGCGGGGTATGCGGCAGGGCGCTCTTGTTGGAGCTCGGAAGGTAGAAGTTGTTGGGCTCACGGTCACCCCAGGGAGAAGCCATGGTACCGAGGATCGAGGGAGACTGGGGAGATGTGTCAAAGTGACTTTGGGTTGCGCGACGCGAGCTTTATGGCGGAGCTCTGGTGGAGCTTCCCCGCAGTTCGCGTAGCTATATGATGCAAGGACGCACAGCTAGCTTCCTTGGTGGGCCATGAGTGCAGCAACGGACATGGCCAAACACCAGGAGAAGAAGGCCAGAAGAGGCCTTTGACCAGCGTGGCTTGCGTGGCTTCTCTGGATGTACCAGTACCCCTGCCGTGCTCATGGCGCATCTGGGGGTGGGGTATTTTGCCGCTGCAGTGGCTCATCACGACGCAACGCCTGGGCACGCGACGGACGGCAGGGATCCGCTGCACGATGGACTTGGCAGGATGGATGCACTCTCGTAGAGAGGGTCGGAGGGGTTGTATTCGCGTGGGAGGGCCGTCCAGTCGAGCGTTGCAGACCCATGTCGTGAGTTGTTGTTGGCCAAGCCTCAACATTCGGAGAGAGACTGACAAGTCGGGCCAGATCACATGACGACCATGACTTACTTAAGCTGCCCGTTGCACCAACATGTCCAACTTCGCTGCTCCGGGTTTTCGTCTTCGCAGTTGGGTGCCAGACGCTCGCGAGCCTTCAGCAGAGACAGAGGGGGCATCTCCACGGCCAGCGCATCCCCAGCGCGCCGACAGCAGTTTCCGGGCCTCCGACCGACTGGCCTTCACTAGCCGACTTCACCCGAAAATTTTCCAGCGTCGACACCGACTACACGATGGAATTCGAGCCCCAGGGCGCAGAGACCGCTTCTTACCGGTCCGTCCTGAGCGCATGAACTCGCTCAGCTGAGCATACATCACGTAAGTCGCACCGTCTTTGTTGCTCCCGGCTGGTTTTGGTGTTCTTGCCGCCATATCCAGCTGGATGACTCCGCCCTGTCTTGCTTCTTTTTCGCCGCATCCAAATCTTTCCCGAGCACTTGACATGACATAGAAAAAACATAGTTCCCTCGGGTGCTTCACCGCGTGAGCTGCTAGCGTAGAAATGTCATGGTTTGTCCATGCCCTCTTCCTGAGCCGTCCTTGCCCTGCCCCCAACTCTCTCCACCATGCCCACCCCCACACGCGTCTCCTAGCCATCTCTAGCTCCCCTGCTAAGTTTCCGCTATTGTGTTCAGCACCTGGCGAGCCGTCTTGACGCGTGCGAGCCCTGCGCTCTCGCGGAGCATTTCGCACACAGCTCCTTAGCCATTTTCCGAACCCTGGCACTGGCACCAGCCCAACATGATGAAGCGGAAGCGGTCGCTCGAGTTGGCCGGCGCGCCTGCTTACCAGAAATGCGCTCGGACGCCTCAGCCGGCGCCTGACGAAAGCCCATGCCGTCTGCAGCAGCTGCTTGCGCAATATGATCCCTTGGTGTCCATTATTTCGAACCTCCGCCCCAAAGATCTTTTTTCCTTGGCTGCCACCTGCAAGGCCATCCACTACTCCGTCTTCTCCTCCCGAGCGAGCCGACACAACCTCCTCTCAAAGATGCCCTGCGACGGCAGCGGCATCGCTATTCGCTATATCCACCACCAAAAGTCCCGGTACTTCTCGCTCTTCAACTGTGCCGAGTACGCCAAGTGTGGAAGCTGGGATCGCACCAGGTCCGTTGAAACACGGCCTTGCGATGCCTGCCACCATACGACGTGCGATGAATGCCGCGTCCACTGTGTCTATCAGAGCATCCGGCAGGCGCCCGATGAAGAAGACGAGCTGCCAGTTCTGAGCGGTTTCGCTCTTCTTTCCCCACATGAGATGGGCATCATGACACCCGCCCACCTGGGCCACACCACTACTGTGCCCCAAACACCCTGTCACGACCATGGTTTTCTGGAAGCTCCGCTGGACTGGGACCTTGCTGCTGACTACGAATCCATACATGATATTCTCCATGCCGACCTTGGTGAACGACCACTACGAGTTTCGGATACTTCAAATGCCCGCCATCCCTCGTGCGTCATCCAAGCTTTTTGGGATTACACAGAGGATCGGAAACGGTCTCTCTGTAAGACTTGTTTTGATTTTACTCAAAGCTCGAACGGCGCCAAGGGCCGAGATTGTCATTGCACCCTTCAAGCTCGCTTACTAGACCGATGGCTATGCCTAAAATGCTTCGAAAGAGAGAACAACGACATAGCCAACATTCCCGAACTTTCGGACGAGGAGTGTGCGTTTCGGTGTGCGACGTCCCCCGCAGAAACGCAGACCATTTGTATGTGGTGCTTTGGCAAAGTCTCTCCTCAATTCAAACCACTACCCCCGCGATCAACATTCCATTAGATAGACCCTGAAACGGGCAATTCTACCTCGGATATGTACGGTCGATCTTCCCTGTGTCTTCTAGCAGCCCTTGGCGACTAGCGACCCAGCCTATACCCCAGGTACCAAACCGGCGTTATCTTGGCGTTTGGACCTCACATACACCTTTTCCATTACCAGATTTCTTCTTCTCCACTCTCTGTAAATTACAGCGACAATATGCCTTTTTTGTGTTTTCCGAACTTTGAGATACCTTGGGTTGCTCGGCGTTCGAAGACAAACGAAGAAAAATAATGTATACTTCATTTTACTTGCTCTGTTAACTCCGCATCCATGTTTGCATCTTCTCAACGATTTTCTCTCCTATTCATCCTGCACAGCCAGATCTTGGCTTTTCTTCTCCTTCAGGAAAGAGTAGTGGGGCGCACAACAAAAATCAGTCCAATCGGACTTCACAATAGCCCGGCAGGTTACACTAGAGATGTCAGGGTATGAAGGGCGCGAATACGGGCATATCTCAACACTCAAAAAACTAGTTTTTTAGACCAAGAATTCAAATTTCCCAACAATCTAAGTCCCCTTGCCCCTATCTCTCGCTATCTACTCCAGCGACTCGTCCTCGTGGAACACCAGCGCCCGGACTTCGATGCTCTCACGCCCCTCCTTGTCCTCGGTCCCCGGGATGTTGAATGCCGTGTGCGGCACACGTCTCGCCCTCCCGTCGAGCTTGGAATCGAAGCACTTGATCAGGATGACTTCCTCGGGAGTAAGCCCAGCCTTGTAGAACCACCTTTTCAGCACGTTAGCCTTTTCTCTCACTGACTTCCTTCTTGTCCCTCTCCTCCAACATGTGCAACAAAAGAGTAAGACTCACCGATGCCCCGGATCGTACTTCACATTCAGCGTCTCCCCCCTGCGGTTCGGATAGATCAGCGCCGTCGGCACCAAGCTCTCTTCCTGGACGCTCTGCGCCTCGGCGACGGCCAGCGGGTCGCGCTGCACGGGCTTGATCGGGCGCCACACGTTGATGATCTGCACGCGGCTCCTGAGCAGCCTGTCCGCCTCGTCGGGCAGATGGTGCGGCACGCGCGAGAGCGCCGCCTCGTACGACTGGTCGATGTGCACGCGCTGCACGGGGCCGCGCAGGCGCTGCCGGCGCTCCTCGTCCGTCAGGTTGGGCTGGCTGGCCGAGTCGGCGGGCTGCCGCCGGATCGTGTGGTCGAAGATGAAGATGCGGGAGGCGCCGGTGCTGGGTGTTGGGGTCAGCTGCCATTCGCGGGAATAGAAAGGTGGGGGGAAGGGCTTGTTGGTCCTGCTCCTCCCCTTTTCTCCGGCTGGCGATGCAGCGATGCAGTGCGTTGCAGGGCATGGCATGGCATGGCATGGATTCCGCGGCATCCAGAAAACGCGATGAGGGTAGAGAGTGTGCGGTAGGGGGTAGGAGAAGAAAAGGGAACGAGGCACACTCACGCATCCTTTAGTAACTGCTCCGTCTCCGCATAATACTTCTCTTTAATCTTCTCTTCATCTACAAACTCCTTTTCTGTGCTGACGTGCTTGTAGAACTGGAACCCGTTTCCATCAAGCGTATACTCGCTCTCCCGGCCTGATACGTCGCGGACTGTCACGGGATGCGGCTCTGGGGAGCGGAAGTACGTCTCGGGCTTGTCCACGTAGGTAGGGTGTGGGGGCGAGCCGTCGGCATTGGGGAGATAGTAATTGAGGATAGTGTCGACGTCTTGGGGGGTTTTGGAAGGGGCGGTGGTGGAGGCTGCAGTGGTAGGCCCGTTGTTGAGGGGCTGCGGGGAGAAGGAGGGGGTGGGGGTGGGATGTTGGACTGTGGCGGTGGCCATGGTGGGCGTGGGGGGGACTCGCAGGGTTGATTTGATATAAATTTAATTAAACCGAAATGCTCTGAAGTAGGGTGTACAGGTGTATCGTCAGGATACTGGTTGCACGAACTGCTGGCTTTGGTGATGAAGAGTGCGTGCGAAGGATAACTTCAAACCGACGCGCGTGGCTTGGTCTTCTTAAAAGCAGCTTTAACGGACGAAAAAGCTCCGTTTATATGTGCACCCTGCGGATCCTTTCTGACGTGTTTTCGCAGGCAGCACGATATGATATGTAAGCCACCGTTGCGTTCCCGAGGTTGGCTTCTTCCCCGCAAGCACGCAATCGGCTGCGCGGTACAGGCAATTTACGCGTCCAAGACGTCTTTGTTCGTGGTGATAGGCTGTGGCGTGCATCGTCCTAACGGCGGCCTTGTATCAGATGGCATGTTTGCTGATAAATACGAGAGATAGGGTGATCCAATGATAGGATCGTGTGTCCGGTGTGCATCGGTGATGAGAAAGTGGTTGTTACGCGTACAGTAGTGGTAGGGTTGGAGGAGGGGACTTATTAAGGAAGAGTTTCTAATCAGTTCATGATGCAATAATCGTTGAGGATGGGCTCAGAAACTACTATGCTAGTACTAGATGAAGTAGAAGTGGAGAATGCCAAGTGTCTATGCTCTAGTAGGAGAAATCGGAGCTCGAAAAGAGCTATCCGGGTACCCCAGAGGGTAGCAGAATGGAAGAATGCCAAAAGCTTTCTCATAGCAATGATGATAGCCACTTCCATTTTCATCTTTTCCATAGATGTCCGGATTCTATTTTGGAACATGTATCAGTGTAGTCACAGTTGTACCATCCGCCAAAACGCTGGCTTCTTCCTCAAGACGATATCCCTTCCAGCGAGGAACGAGTCTCGTCCAGACATACCAATAAACCACACCAAATACGATGCTAATCTTGGTCAGATCTTCCTTAGAAGTTGCTGCAGTATTGACTTACATGCTAATGCCGACGACCGCGTATGTGGCATACCAGATACTGCCGGTACGCTGGTCTTCCTTTGGCGGGAAAAAAGGAGCCGCCAAGAGCGCAGTACTCAGCAGAATTCTGAATACAGGTGCCGCAGTCCATGCTTTGAATGGTCGTTTGAGATCTGGACGTTTGTAGCGTAGCAATAAGAGGCCTATGGAAAGTGCTAGAGCAAATATTTGCCCAGGATAACCCTCTACTTCCAAAATGAACGAGTATACCTCGTTAGATGGAGGTAATGCGATGACAAGAAGCGACGGGATGTAATGTACAATAAGACCACCCATAGGTGCGTTGAAGGGCTTCGAGGACGCCAGGAGTTTCGAGTAGGGGAGAAAGCCCTGTCGAGCAATCTCTTGGTTGAGGCGTGCCTGGTATAAGTTAGTCTGTGTTCAAACTGATTTCTAAAGCCGAACGTCGAATGTTACACCACCCTGGAAATTCTTCAAGAGCACATCCACGGTAATGAGTGCATGGTCCAACGATATTCCTGGATCTTGAATAAGAAAGTTTACGGTAGAACTCACAAGTGCAAACGTGACAACCATGACGTTTCCCGCTCCTGAAAGAGCAACTGCCAGCGGTAGGACTGTCTTCCCCCATCTTGGCCCAAAGCTGCGTTCAAAGAACAGTGCTGCAATAAGCTCCTTGCTTTCTCTTATCTCATTCAGCGGAACCACGGTGAAGTAAGCAACATTGACAAGCAAGTACAGAATGCAAGCGGTAATCAGCGATGTGATGGAGACTGACTTCAACGTCCTGACTGGGTTCTTAACTTCGTTCAAGACGTTGTTCACATTGCTGAGACCGGCATATGAGTAAAACACCTTGAATATGGACGTCGAAATGACGCCCCAACTCCAATCCGTGTCTTTCCAAAGATCTGCCCCTGCTGGGAAGTGACTTTTCGGTTGATCGATGCCATGCGGCCGCACCAGAACAACGAATAAACCAGCCAATACCATGAAAATCACAAGCCCAACTTTAATCCAACCTAGGGCATTCTGAATAAAGACTCCGGTGCGGAGAAAGCATCCGTGGATGATTGTGATGGCAGTGAGTAGACCCACGGCGAGTGTTTTGCGGCGGAAATCGGTAGCCTCAATGTCGAAAGCAAAAAGCGAGTATTGGGCAAAGACTATACAGTTGCTTGCTGTAAAACCTAATAGTACTGCTTGTACAGCGACCAAAGTTGATGCGAGAAACTTTGGCCTGCGATACGTGAACTCGAGATAGACTTTGTCGCCACCCGACCTAGGCAGCATACATCCATATTCCAATGACACTGCTAAGCCACAGGCTGCTATGATGGCACCTATGATCCAGAGCGAAAGACTGAGTCCAACGCTGCCGACAGATTTGACGATTACTCCTGGCGTTGCGAAGATACCGCTCCCGATGACGCGTGAAATGACAAGAATGTAGGCACTTGGCCAACTGATTGTCCGCCCTAAAGTCGACGTCTCCGGTAGTACATCGTCTTCGATTGAACGGGTGGTTCCCTCTGCAATAGTTCCGTATGATGCTTCATCGCTGTTGGCAAGGGTTTTCGCACTCTCTGAAGGCGACGGCGAGCGCTGGATCAGGGGCTGGTCTTCATCCGCTTCGATAGGCATATTGCGCGTCCTTCCGCAGTCTAGATGCAAGGCAGGATCTTGAAACATGAAGATAAATACAGAAAGAGAAAGGGGCTGCGAGTCTAGGACTCAGTCTCCAACATGCTATCGTCATGAAGGTGCGCTCAGCGTGCATGTTGTGGATGTGCACCTGAGGATGATAATTGTCAGCAGGTCGCATCATTCAAGACAGGAATGTCGCAGGTATGGGATTGCGATACCAGTGAGACCTGTGCGCGGTTATAAAGGGTGGTGATTGGCGCCCTGTGACGCAGCCGGACAGCACGCAATTCTTAGCACCGTTGACGTGGGAGTCATCCCGTGGGAACCCCACGAGAGGAACCCCACGAGGGGATGCGACATGCACTCCACATTTAGACCTCCCTACATTTTCACAGACTAGCATCTCATTTACTCGCTTAAATATACTAGAATCTCACCCAAGTTCAGCTGATATAAATCCCCATGAAAGCAACTGGCTATTAGCTTTAGACTTTGTTGGCACGGCAATAGGTGCACGGGTTGAATCAATCTGCAGCTGCAAAGTAGGTTCGAGAGTAGATGATTGATTCTATGAAAGAGAGAACTATGGAGGAGTTTATATACACGAAGACGCGATTCCGTTTGCAACGCACGGAGCGCTATAGGACCTAGCTCGCGCGCGTGAGCGCGATGGGTCATAGCGAGGAAGGGAAAGAAAGGGGGTGCAGCAAGGGGCGTAGAAAGGGGCGCAGAAAGGGGTGCAGTAAGGGAACGCAGCCAGTGAACGCAGCTAGTGAACGCAGCCGTCACGTGACGAGTCACGTGACTCGGAGAGCTGCCAGCATGCTGGCGGAAAGCCGCCAGCAAGCTGCCAGAAAGCCGCCAGAAAGCTGCGGGAAAGCTGCCAGCAAGCTGAGCAGTCATGTGACGTAATTCCAACAGACTTTGGTTCCCAGTGGTTAATGTAGTCCAAAAAGGATGTCCAAGCCCACTTCATCTTTCTTTAGGTCGATAATGATGGCCGCCGACTCTGAGAAAACCTCAGACTACAATGGGTAAATTCAATTGAAGAATTCGTCACGTGAAAAGCGAAACCAGGAATATTAAAAATCGCGCTTAGATGCGGATATCTTGATTATAGCTAGAATAATATAGAGAAAGGTTTCGAATCACGTTCGTTTTATCTTGAACAGAGACTCTTAAAAAGTATTGCTGCAATGCTAAGAGCTGCCCCACTAAAACGCGTCTCGCGATTTCAGTACACTAAACCCTTATATCCTCTACACTATGCAGGAACGTTTAATTTTATCTAAAATTTCTGGGAATCGCGCTGTAAAAGGTGAGCTATCGATTAGCTAGCGTTAAATTATTATCGAAATAGCGTCGCGCGGTGTAAAACACTAGGATATCGCGGATATGGCGAAGTGTTCGCGATTTTCGATTACGCGCACCTTATAAAGGTGGAATTAATATAAAATAATAACATATCTACAACGTTCTGGTAGGCCTACTATTACGTCTCTATAAGCCGAGAGGGCTATCGTTCGAATAGTATAAAAAAAATCTAAAGGTTTATTATGTAGAATTAGCACAGCTTGCTGCTCTATATATTACTACCTAAAGGCCCCCTTTATATACCTTTCTATATTATACGCCTAGAAAAAGAGGACTACGAAAGACTATATCGCGGCGAAAGACTATACTTCTACTAATATATGCTAAAAAAAGGCGTATTTTTGAGCGAACCTGGCGCTATTAGTAGTGGTGCCGAAGGCCTGTCGAGTTCAGCGACGAGTGCTCTGTTAAACGAGGCTCTGGAAAGGATAGAGAGTGGTCTTTTGCAGGGCTCTTTGGACACTATTATAGAGCCTGTATAGAAGAACTTCTTCCTAAGGGCTATTAACTCGCTTAAATGGTGTGGGGTTCTATATGGCTAGATGCGCGAGGGCGTGCTCGAAGAAGTAGGCTTATAATTATTGTCAGAATAGTACTACTTCTAGAAAGGCTGCCGGAAAGCCGCCAGAAAGCTGGCAGCAAGCTAGCAGCCTTCCCTAGGAACGCTGCCGGAAAGTCATCAGAAAGCTGGCAGCAAGCTAGTAGCTTTCACTAGCTAGAAAGCTGGTAGTATTCTCTAGGAGCGCTGCCGGAAAGCCGCTAGAAAGCTAGTATTAAATAATATTACATATAGTATAGAGTAGAGTTAATAGTAATAATAGTAGTATAAGAGGTGCTAGGCTAGTCTTAAAACTATAAGGAAGTAGTAAGTATAAAGAATTAAATAAATTAATTAATTATATAGTTTAGTGTAGAAGTCTATGTGTAGAAGATATATTTGACGCTCTTATATAGCGAGAACCTATTATATGACATGGCCTTAGCTGCTTATAATAGGAGTAGATGAGATGGCGCTATAGTTTAATGGGTTCTCTATTGCTACCTTGTTTGCATCAATTATAATCGTGAGCTATCATACTGACTAGATTGTGCAAAGGCTCACTAGGGCGCTCTTGATCAAAGTCTTCGTAATTATTGCTCTCACAGCTTTCCACATTTAAGTACAAGCTGAGCCAGCAAAAATAAAAAAGAGATACGATAGCATCCAAGGATATTCCCACTCAGTACAGGCATATACTAGATAGGCTAGTGTGCTTTTGAGGCACGACACGTAAGCTGCGCTATCGTAGCGCCACTGCGATCCGAAATTGTCCGGCCTGGCTTCCTCCCATAGACTACTCGCTACCAAGATGTCTACTCTCTATGCTATTTGTTTCATTGCGCACTCCAGAGTGCGAACTGTATAAACTTTGTCGGGAAGTCTAACAGAACTAGCTACGTAGCGTCGTCGTTTTACGCTCTTTTACCCGTGGTGTCATACTAGTAATAAGATTTCCCATCTGAGATGCCTCGTGTCGTCCCAGGCCAGAGGAAACGGGCTTATCAGCCAAAAACCCGAACCGGTTGTCGAACATGCAAGTATGTAATCAGTAGATCGCGCGAAAAGTTCGTTTGTGTGAGGTGCTAATGGAGTGCTAGGGGTGAGGGTTGTTCAATGTGCAACTGACGAGACAAAATTGACAGGCTGGTTAGTACGACGAGTCAAATGCGATGAGGGCATCCCTTTTTGTTATAAATGCATTTCTACGGGGAGAAAGTGCGACGGTTACGGGCTAAATGCCGACAATCTTCCAAAATTGGAAACGGCGTTTGCGGGCGCGTCGGCTCAGTCTCCGTCTGTTGGATTTTACGGTACCGACGATGAACGCCGGTCGTTCTATTTCTTCCAGCAGGAATCCATGGCCCAGTTATCGCAGTTCTTTGGAATCGACTACTGGGAAATACGCCTGCTCCAAGCCGCCCTCCATGAACCTTCAATTAGACACGCCATCCTCGCTCTGGGGTCCTTGCACGCAGGGATTTACGAGAAGAATGATTCTGCTCTGAACATCCATGCGACGAGAGTCGCTGATGATTTTTCTTTGCACCATTATGGTCTGGCAATCAAAACGCTCATTGATTCACATTCGTTGCAAGATCAACGGACAATGGATATCTGCTTGATATGTTGTATCCTGTTTGCGTGCATTGAGGTGAGTCAGTCCAACAATCAGCGTCGTTTTTGCTCATCCATAGTAGACAATTCAATGCAGATATGGCGCTGCTATCACACACGTCCAAAGCGGGATGAAGATCCTGAGCGAAGTCGAGTATAACCCCAACACGGGGCTGCATCGACACAGTACCTTGCGAGTATCTCATATACCATTTTTTCCTATGGATATGCTTGAGAAGTTGTTCGTACGTCTCGACCGACAAGTCTTTCAGGTAAGTCTTCTACCACACGCAATTTCGTAACTCTAAACAGTCGAAGATGCTCGGTAGACAGGAGGTAAACTTGCCAGCCATGTTCCCAGCTTTATTGCGGGAGCAAAAATCGTTGGTATCTCGCTGGCAAATAACGTCGCATATCCCAAGCGCGCATGGGGGTCCTATAGGTGGGAATCAACTCGCTGAGTCTCCCTCGACCTGGCAGACGCAGTCCACGAGCATTTTAGCGAGATGGTCTTCAGCATACGAAGTCTACCTAGAAATTCGCAGCGACCATCTGACAGTCGCAAAAAGGAAAGGCATGTCGACTATACGTATCCTCAGGGAGCTTGGGTCCATGGCAGCAGTGGTCACGAAAACACCGCTTGACGATGAAAGAGAATGGGATGCGTTTTGCCCCATGTTTCGCAATGTCGTGTCCCTGGCACTCGACATTGTTCAGACGGACCTGCAATACACTGCGGGTACGCCCCCTAATTGCATAAACATGGCTATCGTTAGACCGTTGTTCGAGGTAAATTAATTGCCGAGCACATTGACGTCCCAAAAAAAATTATATATAGCTGCCGAAGCTATCTGGTATATTATACTTGATACTGACGCCAACTAGGTTTTTTGCCGCTGCAGAGATCCAAACACTCGAAGGAGAATAATCTGGATCCTACAAAACTGCGGCCGAACAGAAGGGGGGTGGGATGCGTTTTCAACCTCCAAGGTTGCTGAAAGAGTGATGAGTATAGAAGAGTCTGGGATGGGGAATGTCAGGACTTGTGGGGACGTTCATGGCTGGAATCGTCTGTCGAACGTAAAACTGAACTTCGATACCGTCGACAACAGAGCAACTTTGACTTTTGATCGGCCAACATATAAGCAGGGTAAAATTGGAAAAAGGATTGAAGAGATCGTTGTATGGTAGTATACAAGGGTTTTTGGTGTTCAATTCCATATTGTAGTCTTTTCTTTCTCGACGATCTCTTTTAAGCCACAACCACCCACCCCGGACTTTCATTTCTTTCTCGACTCCATGTCTGATTGACACTACCATGTTCCTGTTCTTCGGTGCAATTGTACAAAGAAGTCTCTCGTTCCTATCAGCCACCGCTCAAAGCATATACCCCATATTTTGTTTAAAATCGCAGCGTGTGTAGCTAAACGTTCGCAAAGTACGAGCTTGCCAGTGGAAGGCTTTCGCATTGCACTTCACGCGGCAAAAGTAGAGCTCTCGTTGCTCTTTACCGCTTTCTTGCAAACACCTTTCACTTTCCTCTCTTTGCGACTAGGAAAGTCGCTGTCTTTCCCGGGCATAATGCGGCCCGGATGGAAAAGGTTGAGTACGACGAGAGCAAGTAGCATTGGAACGGAGTCGAGAGCGTATTGATATGCCTCGTGGCTAGGGATGTGGCTCTCAAATCCATGGGAGTACTCGACTAGGCGGAATACAATTCTGATCTGGCAAGATTTTAGTGTCTGTACTTGCGGCACAGATGATCTACGTACTGTGATCAGCAGTAGTACTGCATATATTGCATACAGCAATGGCAATACACTAGACACCCCCTCGGTTCCTTGTTGAATCCGGTGAAGCACCAATCGGTGAAACTTGATGGCGTAGAGTAAAAAGACCAGAATAAAGAACTGCTGGACTGCAACACCGCCCATGTAAATATGGATTGCTGGGGACAGTGTCAGCAACAATCTAAACTTGTTCAGTGCAACGTACCGTTCAGTACTTGTTGGTTGGCGTGTCTGCTAGCGCCGCTTGAGGATGCTCCAGCAACCTGAATAAGGAGAGCGCTGCATTGCAGTTAGTGTACGCTGTTTCACAAATAGGCGCTCATAAGCTCACATAATGTCGAAAATCACAAAATATGCTGAAAAGCGCCACGCAGTGACTCTATAAAGCTTCGCGTCGGGAATAAAATTCCATATCATCCGTCCTGGGTCACTTGTTAGATTGAACATCCGCAAAAGAACCATCCAGTTTCGAAGCTTCCATGGCGTTTTCAAAGGCGAGCCTGTCTAAAATGCCATAAAGCTGTGGGATTGGAGGGTAGCGAAACTCACCCATTGCCATATAAACGAAAGCGTTTGTAAAGAGCGGCGCAATCTCGAGTGGATTCAGTATTCGCCTCTTTTCCAGGCTTGGGAATGACAAACCAGAATTATAACAAACCAAGCCGCGTATGGGCCCAGATTGTTAGGGTTCTTGATGCTGATGATGCGGCAGATGTAAGTTATTGTCTGGGCAAGAGCGGATCCGATTATGACCCAGCAGTATGTCTTTCTGTAATACAAAGCTTGTAGAAAGTGAGAAAGAGTGGCAAGGGCAAACAGGACCATGAAAAGGATCGCAGCTGGCGTTGAAGGGCATAATGACCATTCAGTGTGGTCTGGATCGGTAAGTGCTAATGGAAAATCAGCCAAATCCGCGACATGAGTCCTACATAAGGCGACTAACCGGGGCAGCTCGCAGGCATGTTGAACGATGTTGTTTTTTTGCTTGAACTCAAAGTGTCCGAAACTGTAATCAGTCAAGGAAATATTCTTGGGGTGGAGATATATATATATATATATATTCATCGTGCTGACCGGCGAAGGAAGCGCTTGTGACTCCTGCATCGGTCATTTCACTAGGATGCCGAATGAATTGGTTCGTTTTGCTTGTACAGACTTCCATAAGCGCATCGGTCCTTTAGAGTCGCGTTCCCCGTCTGATCAGATGAGTCGTGTGTAGCCTCCCGCGCTTGTTTCTTGATGAAGATTGGTTTTATATCCAGCGGATCCTATTGGCCGCTTCGTAGGGACACCCCCACTTTATACGTAGGCGCATGTCCGCAGCAAACTGTGTGACCATGTAAGATGGCAAGCGCATTTTGATACTAGTAGTCCCAAACGGGTAATGGTGAATTGCTGCGTGTAATTTTATTGGCTGCTTCGTACGTACATCCCTGCGTTCTGCCAGGGCGTAATCCCGCAGTAAGAACATAATCCTCAGTGCTTCTGACGACCGCCCAAGGCGAACAAAGCTGGCTACGCAATTCACGGTGGGGGAAAGTAGAACATAAGGCTATGCTATGACAGTCTTATAACCGAGACGTTGGTAATTGATGAGTACCATAGTGTGTATAAAACCAAGACTTCGTGTATCTTTGGCATTCATTCAACAACTAAAACATTCTGGCTATTTATCCCATCATGAATCCAGTTTTTTACCTATGGTTAGCGATTTCGATAAGCACGTTGACTCACAGTTGCCTGTCTGGGCACCATTTACGACGCGAGACAGATGCACCTTACGTCGACAAACAATTGGAACTGCTCCGCGTCCGAAGCCAGGTTACGGGATCAAAAACCAAGACAGGGCTCAAAAATGTTCGGATCTTCAATGGGTGGGGATTCGATGCACTGGGTACTGTGGCCATCGATGGGGAACGCATAACCTTCGATACCAGCCACGCAGACCACACAATCGATGGGGAAGGCGGCTTTTTACTCCCAGGATTGATCGATAGCCATATTCACTTGACCCGGTTGGAGAGCCTCGAGGCCTTGACAAGCTACGGTATTACGAGTGTCTTGAATATGGGTTGCAACAACTACACGTTGTGCGCAGCGCTCAGCGCACAAGTCGGATTAACCTCGTTTTTCACCGCCGGCGAAGGTGCCGTCGCACCCAACAGTACGCATGCAAAGGTGTTCGGCGCCACAGGCCTTGTTCATTCTCCATTGCAGGCTCCGGAGTTCGTCGCCAATGTTTTTGGGAATGGCTCAGATTACATCAAGCTGATAGCTGAAAGCGACGGCTTCAACCTGGCTACCCATGATGCACTTGTCAAAGCGACGCATGCGTTGGGCAAGGTCGCAATGACACATGCCCAGGATTATGCCTCATATGAAGTAGCGATCCAGTCGAAGACCGATGGCATCCAACATGTGCCGTTTGACATTCCGATATCAGAGTCCATGATCCAGCGCATCAAACGACAGAGGCAATACGTGACCCCAACACTGAACATTGGGAAGATCGCAACGCAGAACAAGACAATCGAACAAATTGTTTCTCCCGACATACCCTTGACATACGAAGCCGGAGTCATCAGCGTTCAGCGACTCATGCGTGCGGGAGTGACGCTGCTCGCCGGAACCGACGCAAACGACCAAGCAGAAGGTTTTCTCGAAGGCGATCTGGTAGGTCTCACCCTACATCAAGAGCTGAAATACCTCACGGAGGCAGGTATGAGCGAAGTGGATGCGCTGAGGGCAGCGACGGTGATCCCCAGTATCATGCATAATTTGGAAAGGCGAGGGTCTATCAAGGACGGATATCGCGCGGATTTGCTGTTGCTAAAACCAGGAAGCAATCCGCTACTGAATATCTCAGCAACACTGGACATCGCAAGGGTGTGGGTTGGGGGGTTAGAGTATGTGCGGTGAGCGCCGATAAAATGCGACTGAGCTTAGAATGCACTATTTCAACTATCAAAGACCCGCTATTTGATAGCTACCTATAGGAGAGAATCAAGACGGTTAACATAAGTATAACAGAATTAGGATGTAGGATTCAGGAAGAAAGCTATCATATCTAGTACATCACAACCGCCAAACGTTTATTCTTAGAGCAACATCGGGGACTCCAGTACCACTCTTTCTGTATGATTTCTTTTGGCCCACAACCTTGCTCAAGTAATCTATAGCAGCCTGGTTAGGACCGCCCATCCAATTGCCCTCTGTGGATGCGATCGCACAGGTACCGTCTGGTTTTTTCTTGATAGCAGCCGCGGGAACGCCAGTCACAACCTAGTACAGGTCAGTACATGCTCAAGATGCTTCCGCTGTTACTCGGTAGTTAGAGAACTCACGTCGTTGGTGAATCTGTTTGATACAATCGGTGCGAAGGTGGAAACGATAGTTGCTGCTCCATCACAACTTTGCTGCAAGCTGATGTCTCCATGCGCGCCACCGTCATCCGCAGCCTGGATCTGGAATTCTACCCATGTAGCAGAAAGGTCCTTCCCTCTTTGTACCCTGCCTTTGAATGCAGTCTCCAGAGGAACAGATTGCGAGGCTCCTGGGTTGAGCGTTACAGACTTCAATGGTTTGTCGGAGTTTGCGCCCGCGGCCCCGTGGCCGTTCCAGTAGTTGTCATAGAAGAAGTATTTCTGCTTCTTTCCAGACTTGTTAATAAGATCAATACCAGGACCGGAGTCTGCCCGCGTTTCGACGGAACTGAAAGCAGAATTAGGCTGACTGACGGGGAGGGCGGATAAGGTAACGGTGTAAAGTGCAAAACTAATTAGTATCAAGCCTAAGCTAAGTTCCTCATGAGCGACCACCCCCAAAGCCAGCGACGGAGATTTAGCATTTGAGTTGACAGGAGTTAGGTCTTTTCTCTGCGCTCGAAGACGCCGCCGGTCTTGAGGTCCTCTTCGGACCGTTCTCATATTCGCACTCCACTGTAAACTTAGAGAAGCACCTGGAGACATACTAACAATCCCGCTTTTCAAATAGGGCCACAGCAGAGAAACTCTCCTCGATATTTCCACACATCACCATGGAAGGACTGGCGAGGCAGGAAGAAGAACTCCGCAGCTTCTATCGGGGTCGGTCGGCGGAGGCGATGAAGTGCCCTGGAGCAAGGAGAGTAGGAATTTCCCTTAATGATTTTAATCTGGATGGAGAGTCAGGGAAGGTAAGAGGTGGAGAGAATAGGAAGTTGGTCTTAAAGAGGCGGGTGAAAACGATTCGAAGCTGTAAGAAGGGGGCAACGAAAGAATAACATTACATACGCTGTGGGATTCTAAGGCATTATGTTCTCAGCTCTGGCATATACTGTCGTCCTTTCAGTTCAAGGATAAGTTGAATATCTAGTGATGGGGCAGTTTGAAATAAACGTAGTATATATATCCGGCTTGTTGCTCCCTCACACTATTATGATGACTACTACCCAAAAAAGCCGTGTAGTACCACCCAAGTGAATCCGTTCTTATAACTCCTTGATTGTTCATGACCCCTTGGCACAATGCCTGGCGACAAGTCCACTTTTAACTCGATATAACGTCCACGCAAGTTTGCTTCTTCTTGGAAATTCTTAACAAACGGCTTAAAATCGTCAGTGGATGGTAGCTTGTAGTCGAAAAAGTACCCACCCCCTTCATTATAATTGAGGACGAGTTGGCGGATTTTCGAGTGTTCCATGATGCGCAACATATATTTGCAGTCGGAGTCTTGCCAATGGCCTAGGTTGGTATCTGGCGCCATGGGCTTCAACATCATATTCGAGGAAATGCTGAATGTAAGGTTTTCTAGATTGTGGCAGCGGGAAACAATGTCACGCACAGTTAATTGCGCTGATGTTCCAGAGGTAGGGAATGATGCGTACGTGTGCTGAATGCGGGTGAACTCCAAGTGGCGAACACCACCCCATTGCATACACGACGACTTGACGGGATCGATGTATTCAGGCCTAGGCACCTTGATCGTGGTAGCGGTCTGGAGCGTTTGACGGAGTAGTGCCATCGTAGCTTCACTAGCAATTTGTGGGTCTCTTTGTAACCGCTGGGGAAGCAAGCTGCCAAAGTATTCAAGTATCGTGGCTTTGTTCCATTCAGGATGCTCAAAGATCTCAAGTGGGTCCGTCGCCTCATCGTACACTCTGTCGCGTAGCTCGAGTGGTAGTCTTTTCAGGCTGGTGAGCGTGTTGGAGTTGTCCATTTGGAGAAAGATGTGGTGGTCGCGATATCTCAGGGTATAGTTAATGGTCGTGAAACTTTGCGCAATACTCTGTGGTTGTGAACAGGTTATTGCGGAATTTCAGGCCCCGAGCTCTAATTATGTCGCACAGGCTGGGGCTATGATAACACTGGAAGCCGCAGTGCGGGGTGTAATGAGAAAACGTTGCCTGGAATACTCGTACGAGTCACCATAGACTATCTATTGATCCTTTCGCCAGCGTGATTAGCTTAGTACTAACAAGTGGCTGTGCATTATCAGGGGTGCGCTCGAATTTTGGCCGGACCCTACCTAGTAGTTTTCCCGAGGCAACTTCCGTACTATCGCAGAATAAGATAGGAATTCCAACAACCAATCAAACACGTATAACGAAGCAACCTTTAGAAAATTATTGTTGGTGTTAGCACGTACAGTACTAGTCAAAAAGTATTGCTGCAATGCCAAGGGCTGCCCCACCAAAACGCGTCTCGCGATTTCAGTACACCAAACCCTTACATCCTCTACACTATGCAGGAACGTTCAATTTTATCTAAAATTTCTGGGAATCGCGCTATAAAAGGCGAGCTATCGATTAGCCAGCGTCAACTTATTATCGAAATGGTGTCGCGCGGTATAAAATACCAGGATATCACGGATATAGTAAAGTGTTCGCGATCTTCGATTACGCGCACCTTATAGAGGTGGAATCAATATAAAATAACGACGTCTCTATAACGTTCTGGCAGGCCTACTATCGCGTCTCCGCAAGCTAAGAGAGCTATTATTCGAATAGTATAAAAAAATCTAAAGGTTTAATATGCAGAATTAGCATAACTTGCTACTCTATATATTACTACCTAAAAGCCCCCTTTACGTACCTTTCTATATTATACGCTTCGAAAAAGAGGACTACGAAAGACTATATCGTAGCGAAAGACTATACTTCTACTAATACATGCTAAAAAAAGGCGTATTTTTAAGCAAACCTGGCGCTACTAGTAGTGGCGCCGAAGGCCTGTCGAGTTCAGCGACGAGTACTCTATTAAACGAGGCACTGGAAGGGATAGGAAGTAGTCTTTTATAGGGCTCTTTAGGCACTATTATAGAGCTTGTATAGAAGAACTTCCTCCTAAGGGCAATTAAATCTCTTAAATAGTATAAGGTTCTATATAGCTAGATACGCGAGGGCGTGCTCGAAGAAGTAGGCTTATTATTATAGAATCTAACCTAGACGCTCGAAAGAAAAGCTATACTGCGCGCTTATATATAAATATACTATAATAGGGTCTACTACTATACTATAGAGTCGGGCGATTATTCATGCACGACAACGCGTCGATTCACACGGCTAGAATAGTCACTACATGGCTAGCTGAGAAAGGCGTTACAGCTATAGAATAGCTACCCTACTCACTAGACCTCAACCCTATCGAATATATATAGAGGGCCCTTAAAAAAAGGCTCTATAAGTATTACTCTTACTTACTCTCTATAGGTAATACCGAAGAAGCGCGCGAAGCCCTTTATACAGCGTTGAAAACTGAGTGGCGTAGAATACCTAAGTCGTTCGTTAAATAGCTGCTTTTGAGCATGCCTAGAAGGCTGAGGGCTGTACGCGACGCAAAAGGCTACTATACCAAGTACTGACTGATAGAAGATGATTCTGCGATCAATTTACTATCAATTTTATATAAAAATCTATCTGTGTTGCCATTTTGCAGCGATTCTAAAAGTGTCGTCTTTTTTACTGGGTGGGGTAGCTCTTGGCGTTGCAGCAATACTTTTTAAGGGTCTCTGTATCTTTAGTCGCGATTGGAGCGGAAGCTGTAGCATTATCTATCAGTTAGATTGAAATAGTTCGCAAGAAACGCGATTGCTAATTCGCGTCGACAAAAATTGATTTATTATTCAAACGACCTTGCCATATCCGTGGTCGCACAATATTCATAGCAGAACCATGGATGGTGCATTAACTCTAGAGACCATCTCGTATAATGATCTATTACCACCGACTACAGCACTGAGAGGCTGGGCAGGCGGTGGACTATGGCGGCAGCCCAGAACTCTACCCAACGTGAGCTACATGGAAGAACGATCGACTATTATAGTGAACAACATTCGAAAACCACCACTCGAGCCATCCAAACCACGGTATTCTCAGCGTCTTCCACACGTGTGTACCCTTCAACTCTCCGGCACCAGCGCTTTGGACATGGGCTCCACCAACAGATGCAGCCATTATATAGATGCCCTTGATATTTTGATCCTGGACGTACTCATCATAGTCGCAGTCGCGGTACATGGTGATGATGAGTGGCATCGATTCTGCATCAGCAACTACGAGGGGCGGTTGCACAACCCAATCGTGGCGATACTGGCCAACGCATGCGCGGCGCCCGCCCCGGTAATGCAGCATCATGCCGACGATGGGGCGGTGGGCATGGTCTTGGTTGACGCAGCAGGTAATGTGCGAGACGTCTTCCAGCCGACACTTATTGAAATATATTAGCCCGGGGTTTGGGGGCCACTTGGCGGCGGAAGGCGTGAGCGTGGGTGGGTATGGATCCCATTCTGGCTTAATTCTTCGAACGAATGAGTAGACATCGTTTCGGGGAATTCGCTTGAGATTCTTGTCTATTCCTATGGCTTCAATTGTGCTTGCATGGAGGTTGTACTCTGTATCGCCTAGGTAAAGTTGTGACGTAGGCCCGCAGGATCGGGAGAAGATACGGAAGAATTTGGGGCGGGCTTTGTTCTCGAAATTCACCATCCGGCCAAGCATACTTGTGCGCCCAAGATTGGTTACGAGCTTGAAGCCAACTACGTCAGCAGAGTATCGAAACCATGCATTGTCGTGATTTTGTGTGTGAAGCACGCGTGCTAAAAAGCTTACCATGAGCGCATTTCCCCCTTCGTCAAATTCCACAACCCAGATATCCTCTACGTGCTCGCCTTTGTCAATGGGCATGTACATCCAGTCACCATACGACAGACTTTTATACGTCCTCAAAACTTGTTGAGAGTATCCGGGCCTATCGTAAATATCCGCGATCACTGCATCGACTAAACCATATGTCGATGATGCGTAGGCGCAATACCCTCTTACATTAGGTGCCTGGCATTCAAGAAGCGTCATTCGTGGACCATAGTACTCCAATTCTCCACCGCTTGGATGTATGGCTTCGTAGTCCTCATAGTGAAGGCGGGGCCAAGCTATTGGGTCTGAGGCGTATCTATGCTTTATGGCTCTTAATTTTAGGCCCTATGGAATTTTTCAAAAATTAGTGGATAGTTATAGCCCAAGGTCAGGCAAATGAAAAGTGAAGAGGAACGAACATCGTGGATGCAGACTAAGGTCATTTCCTCAGTATCAGGTCTTATCTCCTTCCAATACGGCGGAGAACCAACTCCAATAGAAAGCTCGACAGGATGTTTCTTGTGATCAACACGTCGGACGCCGAGATGATCGAAAGCCACCCATAGGGCTTTTACTTGCTCATGTGTTCGGGGCTTGTAAATGCGCAGCCCCTTGCCGCCCATATTCTTATTCGACAACCATTGAACATAGGTAACGCCCTCGATTTCACGATATCGCACGTAGATATCTTTCCTTAGATTGAGCTTGTATTTGAATTCCTTCGTATATTTTAAAGACGAGAATATCTCCTGAGTGTAAAGAGCAGCCAGCTCCATGACCAGATTCTCTGTGATCATGTCGACAATTTCCTGTGACAGATACCCCAGGATGTTTGATCGTAATTTGACTGTGGCAGCATCCCTTATACGTGTTGCTCTTACGCGCTCATCATCATATGTTGGTCTGTAATCATAGGTAAGGGCAGCTGCAAAGGATGGCGAAAATGAATTGGGGGCGATAGCGTAGCATCCGGCGTGGAACGTATAGGTGTCCTTTCGATGATCTATACAGCTGCTTCTTCCACACATATGGATCCGGATTCCATTTTCGAGGTCAACTTCTTCCATGTGATAAAAGCGAAATTGTGGTGTGATATGCATGTCTCCACATACTTGTTGAGACCTGGCATTAGCAGGTCAAGAGAAAAGAAGAATCATCTGACCTTGGAAAGGCATGATACACTTACACGCAGTGATGATGTCGTCCTCATCATACCTGAATCGACACAGGGAGCATCGCACGTCGAGCATGCAATAGTCGGGGAGCCGACGAGGCACATAGTCATCGGGCACGACGATATCGTAGGAACTCATCTTGAAATTTGAAGTCAAAACAAGCCGGTACATGCACGACGAAGTATAGGTAAGGCAGAGAAATAAGATGGTACAATTGACAAAAACGTAGGCAGCAGCGACTAATTTCCCTGCGATCGTAAGCATACCAAGGTAGCTTTGTCAGGATAAGTACACGTAACCCGTTCCACTAGCAAGCCAACCGCCCTAAGCGCTAGTCCACTTTGTGTCTAGCAATAACAGCAGCAACTTGGAAGAATTTTGATTGGAACCTACTTTTGATGGAAGAGAGCACAAGAAACAGATAGGCAACCTTTTAAACAAAGCTTCGATGGTAGCTAATAAGACAGACCAGCTGGAACGTTCTTGAACCAGCAAATCTGCAACAACATACTAAGTGGGTCGTTTTCTATATACTGTCTCAACCTAAGTAAACGAAATAATCTTCGCAACAGTTTACAACCCCTAAAATGCGGTATGGGTATATTTACTGGGTTATAACGTGGGTATGAGTAGGCTGGCAAATTAGGTCTCCACATCGGGTAGGTTTTTTTTGGAATATGTCTACTAATTCTTATTAAAAATTAATAACATAAAACTTATTTTATAGAGCTAGTTTAGGGCTATAAAATAAGCTTTACATTATTAATTTTCAATAAGAATTAGTAGACATATTCTAAAAAAACCTACCCGATGTGGAGACTCAATTTGCCACCCTAAGTGATTTTGATTGAATTGATTGATTGAATCTATAAGTGAAGAAAGGTATTGTTCTCTATCTGCCGTCGCTCCTTCTGCTAGCGTCTTATATTCCTTTCCTTAGGACGCTTTCCGACGGCTCTCCGCCGGCATTCCTAGGAAAGCCGTCAGCTTTCTGGCGGCTTTCTGGCGGCTTTCCGCCGGTTCTCCGGCAGCGTTCCTAGGGAATACTGCTAGCTTTCTAGCGGCTTTCTAGCGGTTCTCCGTCGGTTTTCCGGCAGCGTTTCTAGGGAATACTACTAGCTTTCTAGCTAGTGAAAACTACTCGCTTAGTGCCGGCATTCCTAGGAAAACCGTCAGCTTTCTGGCGGCTTTCCGGCAGCCTCCCTAGAAGTAGCACTATTCGGACACTTCTTAGTAGAATTTTAGCGTCTCTTGGTATCGCGTGGTAAATTACTCAATTGAATTTTCCCATTGTACTAAGCCATGTACAATGGATTGATCACGTGACCTTCTCACGGCTAAGCCTACATGTATGTATGGTAAATGGTTTGGTTCGAAGGATAGCTGATATGGTATGCCATCCACTTTGTGCAAAAGCCAGTATATTGGCATAGTAAAACATAAGCATGTGGACTATGGTTTCGTTTCTGATTCATTAATTTAGTACCTTGGCTGTTCTTCACACTTGCGTCCATTTCAACAATCTCCCTAGGCATTAAGCGAAACATCAGTATTAGGACACCATCGCCGCACCGTGTTTATAGCATAAATAATGACAAGCACGGGAAGGAAAGAATGCTTATAAAATATACAAAGTCCAGGGTCTTAGTGGCAAGCCCTGCGATAGGATTCTCCCTTTCTCATCAGAGGGTTGCAGCAAGCCATGCATTATCTTTCTCCATCTCTCACAATCTTCACCAGGCGGAAACATTTCTGTTATCCGTTCTTGTTTAAAAACTTGCGATAGCTTCCTCCGTGGTAGTAAGTCCTGGAATAGGTTTCTCCATTCCTAATGTACCTCTTCAGGTGGGAAGAGGTCTGTTATTCGTTTTTGAGGCGAGGATATAGAAATCCCCAGTTTTGTAAGCTTCTCTTGTAGGATGCTGGTAACTGTTGGATTGCCGCCGCGGAAGGACCCCAGAAGCGAAGAAAGTGAATGGAGACGGTCTCTCGGTCCTAGGCCAAAGCCAGACTCTTTGTTCAACGAAGGGACAAATATCATGACATCCGCTAAAGAATTGGTGATATCGAAAAGTTTCGATTCCTGTTCTCATGAGGCGGCGCCTTAGCTGTCGGAAGGCTAAAAACGTACCATTCCGGGCCCGTGTGCTTCTAGGCTTTCTTTAGGCAAAGTGCTCATAAACTCCAATGCGCTATTTGCAACTTGAGATGGGAAGGAGAAAGAGAATTCGTCTTCTGTGTCTGAAGATCGTATACTCGTAACGGATAATGCGTGCTGCCAAAGAAAGATGCGCATCCATTGCTGAGTTATTGAGATGTCCGCAAGCTGCAATTCGTTTTCGGGATAGTATAGCGCCGGCTGGTCATCGCTGAGTTGTTTCTGTGCTAGCAATAGCGCACCACGCGCACTTGCTGGATCGGCCGAGAGCGCAGCGTCAAGGATGCCGAAGAGTTGGCACAACTGAATGAACGCCTGGCTCACTGATCCATCATTTAGGTTCTCCAATATGGGTAAATCAGGCGCCCGCTTGAGCATCGTTGGCACGTCGTGCTGGATAGAATGTGCCCTAATCGTATGTTAGGCATGCAGGATAAATGTTTATATGGTCAAGTACCTTTCGGTAATGAATAAAAGCCAGTATATCCTTAGGCTGTGCTGTTTTTGTTCTTTACCCAGTGCGTAGTAATGAGACGGTTTATGGAGCCCAATCATATGAGCCTTAGTGATGGCCTCACCAAGTAGTACAGTCGAGGTTGACATTCTCCCAGAATCCGCAAAATGGACATGTAGAAAAAATGAAGTCAACAAGGACCATATCGTGAGCCGTTCCATATGATCAAACTCTCCCCGTGCTCTCCTTGCCTCAGCTTCGAAAAGGGCCCCGGACACTCGAAAATGGCCTTCCAGCGGGCTTATTGGTTCTGCACCAAGCTGGAATTGACTTTTCATGGCGGCACAAATGGCAGTCGCAAGTGCGTAAGCTTCCGTATCGTCTGGGTGCGTTAAAAGACGAGCGATTAATATCTCTGTCTCTACGACAGGCCATATTCCGTAGCCTCGTGCCTGGTATACTTCCAGATATGGAGCAATCGACGATATTGATATCCTCTGAGGCTCATACTGCTCTGGGAATGGTGGGCTCATAGGGAAATGGTCAAAGGGTGGGTCGCTTGTAAGCGTGATGTTGTCTAGGGGCGGGAGATCGACCGTGCTGGGGCTGCCATCATCCAGATTCGAATCGCTCTCGCTTCTGGCTCTTTGGTAAACCTCGCTTCTTCCCCGTTCTTGGAGCCTTTTGATGGCCGCTTCTGTCGTGCGACGAGGGCCCTTGGGGCCGGATTTCCCATGAGTTTTGAGGTAGGTGCAATCCCAACTCGCAGCTTCGCATCGTGAGCATGGGTGATTACCATCACATCGAACTTTGCGAACGGAACAAGGGTCGCATGCTCTTCTCGTGCCCTTGCGTGGCGACATGGCTCCTTCGGGCGTAAACGAGGCTTTGCAACTAGCGCATTCAAAGCTGTGCCTGTTTATTCGAGTATCATCGCGCAACCCTAGTTAAAATGAAGGAGAACCGTCTAACGCAGGGACAATCAGGCCAACGGACCGTAATATGAATGAGCAGGACGATGCAAACATGAGTCGAGTGGAGACAAAACAGCGTTGGTGAGGAGCACAAAGTGGGGATACGAATGACGGCGCCGCTTCGGGCGCCCCTTCCCTGTTCCAGCATCTCCACACCACCAATCAGGTCACCAGGTCACTGTCGGATCTAGACCCGTCGGATCTGCCTCCACGACCACATACTCCACATCGTCATACTCCCTACTGGACACGACAATGAAGACCGATAGGACACCGATGAGGTAGAGCTTGGCTACAGAAACTTAATGCGAAAACTAACCATACTTCAAATCCTTACTTACTGTGAGATTGAAGAAATTTTACGGCTTTAAAAAATCGCGCATTAGTTCAGCAGCTAAGATCTAGGCTCATGGGGCTATCAACTGGTAACTAGGGATGAGAGCCCAGTCGCGCGGACCTTTGACATCTAGATACGACATAGTAGCCACATCATATCTTACTGGTGAAAGGTATACTACAGATTCATTTCCACACTCTAGCAGTAGTCAAATCAGCGTATCATTACATAGCGTACTCGACTAAGATGACTCCTTTGGAAGGTATTCGAACTTCAAGCGTTGCTCCCACATTACCGTTCCTTCTTCGCTACTTTGCCGGTGAACTTTTTCTCAAAGATATCGGGGTGAAGATTTCGTCCTGTCTTATCCCTGAAGCGCCAAGAAAGCCGCTCCCACACTTGGCTTTCATCTTGTTTGAGTATCCTGGCGGCAATTCTCAGATCCTTTCCCGAGAAATCGTCATCTGGCGAGACTATGTAATTTGCCTCGATATGAGAACTGTAGCGACGGTCGTCGTGATCATGAGAACAAGCCTCAAAGTGGTGCTTGTGCTTCTTGAGGTCGGGATGATGGTGAGAAGAGTGTTTTGAGGACTTTTTTGAGCCAGCTTTTGAACCTTTCTTCTCGTCCTTGGCATCAAACCATCCTCCGAACCCACCGTCTCCCGTGCCCTTGTCCTTTCCGTCGTTTCCGGCATTAGCTTGTCCCCATCCTCCGTCACCAATATTGCCTGCACCCCAAGCTCCGTTTCCGCCCCCAAAGTTATTGCTGTCAGCAGCCCCATTCATTGTAGTATTGTTCCAAGCCCCATCCCCAGAAGTGTCATTATTCCACTTGGTACTCGTAATTCCACCTGCATTGATGCTTTCGCCTGCTGTTTTCCAAGCATCTCCACCATCTCCTGAGACATTGTTGTCGGGTTTATCCTTGCTCACATCATTATTATTGCCCCAGCCCGGGTTGTCGTTATCGTTTTTATTATCATTGTTTTCAGCGTCATTCTTCCAGCCGCCATTTCCCCAGGTATTTCCCGCATCACCTGAGTTATCGTTGTTGCCTTTGTTTTCATTATTTGTATCGCCCCAGCCCGGATTGTTGCCATTATTCCCATTACTGGTATCGCCCCATCCTGGATTTTCGTTGCTGTCATTTTTTCCATTAGTGCCTTGAACATCATTATTCCAAGCGTTGCTTTCTCCCCAAGCATTTCCTGCATCGCCTTCTCCATTGTTAATGTTATTACCCATGTTGGCTTCTTCGGAGTCGCCCAACAAGCCTCCGAGCCCGCCAAACATATCAACAGCATCGTCTTCCTTTTCTTCTTCTTTTCTCTGTTCTTCTTTTCGCTCTTGCTTGCCATTGTTCTGCTCGTTTCCTTTCTCTTTCGTATTGGCAGCTCTATCTCCACCCTTGTTCCCTTTACCTTTGGCATTAGCGGGTTTCCAGCCATCCGGCTTGATGAGCTTGAACCGCTCCATGCACAAGTTCTGGGGCTTGCCAACCTCCTTCACCACATCAACCCAAGGCGTACCAGCATTATCCGTCTTCATGCGCATGATGGTTTTATCCTGCTCTTCAGTGAACCCGTGCGGATTGGGAACATCCTTTTTGTATTCGATGTTATTAGAATCAGTAGCCTTGTTCTCAAGCGGCTGGTTTTCAGTTGACTTCTTTTCGGATTCCTGCTTGTTTGCGGCCTCAGCCGCAGTAATTGACTGTGTCGGCATGCCCGCAAGCGCAGCTGCCAGGCTTGACGGACGGCGGGCCCTGCCTTTCCCTGTTAAGGCTCCTTTGCGGCCGTCACTGGCTGTCCATTCGAGAGCTGCCGCGGGGGAGGTGAGCTACAGATGTCAGTAGATGAAACTGCGAGAGGGAAAGTTCATGGACTTACGACATCTCTCAGACTCGGCTTTCTAGGCTTCGGGGGTTCTGGATCCTTGTACGGCTTGTTGCTGAATCCTAGGAGGAACGCCTTTGAAACGCGGCGGGGCTGCTGGTTGTTAGCCATTATGGGTTGGGGAGAGTATGGTTTTGGGAGAGTAAGTGAGTCAAGTTTTGTTTAATCACGAGATGGAGATTAGTCGCGCAGGTACGCAGGTGAAAGATTAGGGAGCGCAAGAGTCTTGGCAACACTGCGATTAATGTCGCGGCATGAAGGATAGGAACACTATGATAGATGGTGGACTGTATGAATTTTTTATGGTTCTTAGAAATCGAAATTATGAATCGTAAGCATGAGAAGTCCGAATCATAATCAGTGATTTTCAGAATTCCGAAATACATAGTATAACAAGAAGAACGAAAAGCGCATTCGAGAAGGGAAGGCCAAGTCCAGTAGCTAGTGCAAAAATATCGTAGAAAAAGCAAAAGAAATAGTTCACTCTGTTACAGATTTTCTCTCAAATGTGGACATAATAGAGGTGAGATAACGAAAATGCCAGAGTTAGCGGGAAGTGCCAATCCCGGCACTCCGCTCTATCATTCTGTTATTTTATCCTGACTGCAGTCACCTACGCATGCAACCATTTTTGTGCTTCATCATGTCCGGAATTACCTCTTCTCTCTTGCTGAAGCGATCGTTGCACCATAGAGGTGGATGAACTATTGAAGTTGGGGTCCCTTCGGCCCGGCTATTGTTCCGGAAGTCCGCCGTGTGTGCATGCTTCCAGCTGGCATTTCATAGCCTTGGCGTGCTTCGATACACGTTTGAACCTTCGTAACCGCACTTGAGCAGCACAACGACAAGCGACAACATGCTGTTTCCATCTTTCGGTCTCCTCGCTGCAGCGAGCAGCTTCATTGCTGTCGCATCGTCCCACAATATCCAAATGAAATCGTACATGCGCGAATGTTTCCACGAACAACTCCATAAGGACGATAAGATGACGGTTACTTTTCAAGTTGGCGACCGTGAGTTTGGTGGTAGCGGAAATCTAGAGATCGATTTTTGGGTATGATACGCCCAGCATCCGTCGCGCAGCCTCAAATGCAGGAGCAATTGATTAACTGTTTGTGATCGCAGATCGAGACACCCTCTCGCTCATACCAAGTTCACGAACGCGGTGTTTCCTCGGGCGATCACTCCTTCGTGGCGACCGAAGACGGAAAATACACATACTGCTTTAACAACGAGCATTGGGGCGCAAACACGAAGGAGGTATCTTTCAACGTTCATGGCATTGTCTATGTGCCTGAGCATGAAGCGCCTCAGGATCCCTTAGAGAAAGAGGGTACATGCTGTCTTTATGCTAGGGGAAATCTTTTCTAATACCTGTCTAGTTCGATCGCTGTCCGAGCTCGTTGCGCAAGTCAAGGATGAGCAAGGCTACATCATAGTTCGGGAACGCACACACAGGAACACAGCTGAGAGCACAAACTCGAGGGTGAAATGGTGGAGCATCTTTCAGATTTCTATTCTGCTTGGAGAAGGTGTTTTCCAAGTTTGGTGGATCAAGAGATTCTTCGAGGTCCGTGGATAGCTCACTCTCAATTGAGATATGGCTGACACAAAACCAGGTGAAGCGCGTCGTGTAGGAACATCGGCGTCGGCCTTTACTCGATAATTGTCAGAATTTTGTAGAGTCATTACCAGGGAGCGATTTCGGCGGCTTCCACTCCCATAGTTTCTAGTCTTGGCGTTCAAGCACTTGTTGATAGGTCTGCAGAGTGGACCGGAGTTTGGCATTGGAGTGTGGGACCACTAGAAAGAGCTTTACAGAGTGATACCGGTTACCAATCCGAAGCATTTGATAAAGCACGTTTATACGAGTTAGGATATGTTCACTTTCATCCATGCAATAGAGAAACAGCAGTTCATTATTGCAATTTGTGAGCCCCTTTTGTATGGCTGTATAAGATCTTTTCAAAAAAGGAACACGATCTCGGTGCTGCCCAAGCTCTGCACATGATTTGGGCGAAATCCTTAGAGCGCGTATAACGTAATTTAGTACTATAGTGTCATGGACTAGCTCAAAGGATCTAAAGAATGTAGGTGTCGATCGGATATAAAAATCTATGAATAAGAGATAGCAGTTTCCTCTCGTTAATCCTCTATATATACTTGTAATGTCTACTCCGTGCCAACTCCGTATTACCACTATACCCCCTCTATACCTTTCCGTATAATCTTTAAACTGGGCTCTACCCAGTGTATAATATATGAACCGTTTAGTCACCTTAATTATATTGCTATATATTTAGCATGGCTCTGATTAAATATCATAATTTTAAGAGTAGATGTAAGCAGCTAGGGCCATGTCACATGATGGGTTCTCACTATATAAGAGCGTCAAACATGTCTTCTACACATAGACTTCTACACACACATATAATACAATCAACTCTTCATACTTGCCACTTCCTTAAAGTAGGACACCATCGACTAATAGATATAGAGTAGCGGCGATATTAGAAAGTCAAACTTAATACCAAGCCTCTTATATTCGAAAGCGAATTCTATATCTCATAGTTGCGTGTCTTCATTACGAATGACGTACCTTTATAGTAGTATAATCTTAGTAGCTTTCTACTCCTACAGTACTTTTCCCGTCTCGAGCGACAGAGTAAAGAGCTGCGGGATTTCGTCCCTAAGCACGAGCCAAAGCTCTCTCTATATACGCGCTAGGAGGCCGTCCGTTCCTGGCGCCTTATCTGGGCTCGCCCTGAATTCCGCATTTTTGACTTCATCCTTGGCAATCGGCTCCCACGCCTCCACTTGGAGCGTCTTCCGGCTTGCATGACGGCGGAGGCGGGAAGAACGCCCTGAGCAGCTCGTCCGCAATTGCCTCACTCCAAGTAAAAGATAATCCCGACCTCTTTAGCCTGACTGATCTCGATGTCTTCATAAATCTACAGCATTCTATCGCCGCCAGCTGTGGGTGCTTCATCGAGCCTTGGATTTTCCGGCGACTGTCTCAACTCGGCGGTGCTTAGATTATGAGGCTTGTTTACCGTTAGACTTCCTTGTATAGCAGTTTTACACACTCGATTGATATCTGGGAAAAGCCGGAAGCGACGCTAAAGCATTTCGTGGTCGTCAAACCGCCACTATCTGGCTGTAAATACGGAGATAGCCAGCTGCGTCCACCCGAGGATACCGTAAGGCTCCGCTCCGTTCTACTGGAGCTAAAGATTCTGTACCATGAGCCGACCCGGACACATCTAAGCGTTATAAAGCTACACTATTTTATGTGGGACTGACCGGATTCTGTCGCGCCATCGTTGATCCTGGGACATGTCAAACTTGGCATTCTATTAGGCAATTAACAAAGCCATGCGTCTCATCGGCACTTGAATCATTGGCTACCTTAGCTTCGTGTTCCAGCGAATTTAATTTTAATTTGAGGCAAAGTTTGTGACAGTTCGGCACTCAAGGGTTCTCAGAGTTCGTGTGCCGTCACCGTCCTCCATTTAGATTACCTGCCGGTAGATGTCTTGACCCCAACAACTTCCTACGAAGAGATTGGGCGATCCATCTCCTCTAAATTTTTTGCTCCCAGCGCCAGAAAAGGGTTCCAAGAGTTAGAGAAGGCGCAATTTAAATATATTAAGTCGCACCCAAACATGTACGGCGAGTCGGAATTATGCGAGGAAAGCTAGAAACAATCGATATCTTTGACTGCGATCTAGATAAGCGACTCGCGGCATATTGGAACCGTAAACCCTGATCATCGGCGACGTCGTGCCGTTCCATCACTATGTAGTAATAGCTGAGCAGGAACCTCAGCCATGTTCTACGAAATGCCCATTAGCTCCCAAACCCATTACTGAATTGTCTTCCGCAAACATGAGGTGGTTTTCGCTTGCGCTCGCTCTTGTGGCTCCCTCCCAAGCTGCACTTCGATTCGGATGCTCAACCCTTAGCATACAGCGGCTTGATCCTCTCGTCGAACCAGGCCGTATTCCATCCGCTCACGTCCACCAAATCGTTGGTGGAAATGCTTTCAATGCGACCATGAGCTCTGGTCCAAATAACAACATCGCCGAAACAGCTACGTGCACTTCCTGCTTCTTTTCAGAGGACTTTTCCAACTACTGGACCGCTGTGCTGTACTTCAAGGCTCGTAATGGCACTTACAAACGCGTACCCCTCGTGGCAAATTCCCAGCTAGAGGGGTCAACAGACGGCATGACTATCTACTATACACAGAAAGATTTCAGCTCAAATGGAAATGCAAAAATCACAGCATTCCCGCCCGTGTGTATTCGACTTATTTGCTTAAATGAACGAAGCTAACGGCCGAAGGGATTCCGAATGACCATTGGCAGCCCAACAACGACAAGCAAAGCCGGTGTTGTCAAAGGACTAGCTTACACTTGCCTCCAGACAATAAATACCAGAGGCTCTGAGACACAAGAATTTCCAACGAAGCCTTGCCCAGCTGGCATCATGGCAATCCATCATTTCCCAGCGTTAGTGGAAGACACGTCCATACTGTAGCAGTCTTATCTGACAACAACCAGATGCTGGGATGGAAAGAATCTTGATAGCCCTGATCATCAATCTCACATGTATAGCACCACTAAAACTGGTACTTTCGTAGAAGCTGGCCCCTGTCCAGCCTCTCATCCCGTCCGCATGCCACAGCTAGCTTACGAGACAATATGGGACACCACTAAGTTCAACGACAAGTCACAGTGGCCTTCCGATGGCTCACAGCCGTTTGTTGTATGTGATTTCGCTCTGTCGGATTGCTACGCGAAAATATCGTTGTCATTCTAACTTAGATACAGTGGAGCATGGGTGACAGGACGGGGTACGCAACTCATGGCGATTACGTCTTCGGCTGGAAAGGAGACTCGCTCCAGAGAGCTATGGACTCATCTTGTATGTTCCAAGCTTGTGGGAATGGCAAGCCTCTTCTAAGTCAGAATGCGGCCGCGATCAACAAGTGCAAGATCAAGACAACGGTTAGCGAAGACACTGAAGGATGTAAGTTATACCCTAGCACTTCAATGAACTCAGAGAAGCGACTAATGATTCTCTGAATAGGGCTTACAGAACTTCCTGGTGCAATGTAAACTTTGACTTCAATTTGTATAGGACTTCAGTACAGCAATATATATACTCAGACTAATATCCCTTACTATATAGCGAGAGGTATTCTATAGTGAGAAAATTCATAGGTACCTAGATTAAAGTAGTATACTTTTATCTATAAGACTATATCTAGATATATAAGACTGGGGTAGAACGACAAAAGAACATAGCCGCATGTTCAGTGCGTATACAGTCTCTTCTTGTAGTGCCTCTCTGTGAGTAGGTTAATATCGCACTTAAGAACACGATGAGCAGGTTCAATTTTACGGCAAAGACCTGCTTACCATGCATAAATGAAACCTTGTATAACCTCTCCAATCACAAACCTTCAGATTTGTGAGAATGCACGTTCACCGTACTGAACTATGGTTACATTTTACCCTGCAGAGCTTGCTCCCTGGCTGCTTGAATATGTGGCATCGCGAATACCTGGACGAGCGCATCGGTAGTTAGGCTGGCTCGTCTTGAATTGAGTAGCATTACCTTCCCAATTATGAAGTACTGCCAGAGCCCGCTACCGCCTCTCACTCAGAAAGCTAGCCAAATGAACACATGATATTTCGTTTTCTCTCAAGATACCTACCAGGATCCAATGGTTCATACTACCCTCTGTTGTGGTGCTCTCCTATTAGCTGTGGGAGGTTCGCGCGAGTCGAGGCATCCAAATAACTGGGTACGGTTTGAAGAGCTCAAGTAAGGTGATTTAGCGCCATGCAAAATTTCCGGGTATGTGAATAATACCTACAAGTAGAAATTTTTGGTTTTCTGTCATTTGGGCTTAGTACCATTCTAGATAGAGGGAGTATCTGAGAGCTTACTGGGAATTTTGATATATTGCAGCTCAGATGATAGTCATACCGCTCGATTCTCTTATAGCATAATAGTAATCGCTGTTCTCTGCGCTCCACGCCCACTCGTGTGAAGATGTCATCTCCGGACAGAAGTTTCACTTCTAACTATTATCGGCCTTTTAATTTCCTCAAAGACGATGTTTGGGTTAGCTTATATACCTCCACATCTTGAGGAAGGTCAATTGTTATTGCTGCGTTCAGTATCTACATTCAGATTCAAGACGTGGTGTAAGGAATTGAAGAAGACGCGCTGACGCGCGGGATTAATAGTTAGTAGCTAGCCAAATATAGCCAGCTCGGGGAGTTTCGTGCTAACTTAGTCTGTCGAGTCAGTTAACAGTCATTGACTGTCGTTGACCGCCCTCATAGTGATTCACGGTGATTCACAGTAATTTCTGGTTGATTTGTAGGATTGTACTTTTATTGAAAGTACGTTCGCGTAGTGCTCATCAACTGCAGTCAACTGTTCTTATAATGATTCCTAGTGATCCGCAGTGATACTTGTAGGGTCTACGAGAGTACTTTTGTCAACAGTGCGTTCGTGTAGTGTCAAGGTAAGCTTAGGGGTATGGCATATAGATACTAATAGAAATAAGCCTAATATCTTATTAAATGTATTTATTTATACGTTAAAAACATTAGGTGCTTGCTACTATATGATATATACCTACAGAGATCCTTAAGTAGTAGCCTATCCTACGAACGCTAAAAGTTATATCTAGGAAACTTTTCTCTTATAAAGTGTGGCAGGGCGCTTTGATATCTACTTACTTTATTGTTAATCCTCTACCAAAGCCTGAGTTACACATAGGATAACTCATCCGAGGCGCGGCAGAACACTTGACGTACGTCTTCGCTATGGAGTTTTATAACATGTACAACGCGCCTTCACGTCACCCTTCAGCGTGCTTATTTTCAGTACAATCTCACATGCATAGAATTAAAGTGAGGGGTTAGCTTCTAGAAATCAAGGTTTAACTAGTTGATCATTACTACAGTATAACTGCACAATGCAGCTTTATCCTCCTAAAAGGAAACTCACCAGAATTTACTGCATAATTGTACAGTTCAGTTACTAGATGAATAGAAATACTAAAAACAACAATAAATGCAAAATGCTACTCTAACTTTCTAGTGAGAAAGTAAAGGTGATACACTAAATTGGACTGCTTGTGCCTTTATTAAAAGCTGGTCTTTTAGGCAAAGCTGTTGCTGAAGAAGCTCCTGCCTCCTGTGGAATATCCAGCTTTTCCTCGAAATCCAACCCTCTTTGAAATACAGCAATTTCATCTATGCTAACGAGCACCACGCTCCCACGTTTTGTGACAAGCATCGGCATGGTGCCTAAGCTACTGCCCTGCCACTGCTGCGGAATGAAAAAGTGCTTGGTGTACATCTTGTTCTGGCGATGATTCTCAACTTCCAGCGAGCAGACCCAGTCGCTATGGTCCAGGAAAACGAGTAGTGACTTGAAGTAGCCGATGACGACTTTGATTGTCTCTGCTAGCTCGCTGTAGAGGGCTACGGGTAGTATCAAATCCTGGTTTAAGGCAAAGTTGTGGCTGGGGTAAATACACAATATGGGTTTATTTCTTTGCTCCGGACAAGTGGTGGTCACGCATATGCTCCCACTAGATATGGGTGCGCCTGATACAAAGCGGACTGTTCGTTTCACAGGGAGATGTGGGCCGGCTGATAACGTTTGCGTCTTCTTTATATTTCCAATCTCAGCCCATTGGTAGGTCTGTACTTTGGTGTTGTTAAATATGCATAGCAGCTTTGTTGGATCCTGGGGATGCACAAACCAGAAGCGCGTGTCTTGAGACTCTCCACTGGTGCTTTCGCCAGTCATCTCTCCATTCTCCAGGTCCCAAACCTCTGTCCGCTCGCTAGTAGATACCAGAATTCGCTTTCCATGGTCATCTAAAAGGATTTGCCGCACAGCAGAGGAAGCACTACATTCTAAGATTTTTTGCTGAATGATGAAGGGCTCTTTTGATCCACCTGATCGTCGAAGTTGGTGGACGAGAATGTGCCCAGTACGGTCAACGCTTGCCAAAAGACCAAGCTTCTCATTCCATGCTAGGAAAAGGATAGCGATGTTGTCCGGATGAGTGTTGAGATGTTGGACAGATTTCCCCCGGGCTGTCGAAAACACTTCAACAGCTCCATCCTCACGTCCGCTGAACACAAAGTCGCCATCATGATGAACAGCAAGTGCTGTTATCTCCCTATCTTCGTTAAATTCGCGCGCAGTTATATATTTCGCATTGGTTTCCAAGGTATCACTTGGAGCAACGCTCGAGTCGTCGCTGGATTCAACTCGGCGTACTAGCACAGAAGGTTCCCATACATTACAATGGTCTCCGCGGACATCGTAGAATCTAAGTCCATTACTGCTGAACGAGATGCAACGGATGTTTTCCTCGTGAGAGCTAATTTGATAGAGGAGTCTCAATGTTTCGAAGTCAAACAGTGTGATCACCCCTTCGGCGCTGCCGCTCGCCAATATAGTCCCATTTGGAGAAGCCGCGAGGCAAGATGAGTCGCAGTGGATCATTGCCTGGGTCTTTTGAGACCAGGGATCAAAAACCGCTATATCTCCGTCTTGAAAAGCAACTGCAGCAAGGCAGATTTCTGGAACTGGATTGAAGATGAAAGCATGAATGTAGGGTTCCGGATAAAGTGCTCCGGTCTTGTGATACTGGCCAGCGAAGCCACAAGTCTCTAGATCAAAGAAACTGACTGGTCGGGTACGGTATGCAACCCCGAGTAGTCCCAGGCCGGGTGAAAAGTATGCATGTATAGGAGGCCTTTGATAGTGATACGGCTCCATCTTATCCTCGTCGAAGTCGGAGAAGTTGCTAGTGCTCATCCGTGTCCCAGTACTCGTTTTCCAGACGATCATTTTGTTGTCTCGCGTAGCCGCCATAAGCATAGTATCGTCCTCGGAAAACTCAAAAGCCAAGGGTTGATCTTCAACAGGTGCCGTCCAAATTGATTCTCCACTGGATAAATCCCAAAGGCTAACTTTCCGCCGGCCTGCGGAAGCAAGTATACCATTGATATGAGTGAATGCCAAGCAGCGCACAGGCTCTCCATGGACGAGACTGAGCTTTTCTTGGAAAGTCTTTTCGTGGTATACGTGAACAGTGCCATGGTTAAGTCCGACGACAAATTTGTTGTTATCGCATGCCACGCACAAGGCTAGAGAAGAAGGTGAAGGAATGCTGCACAATCTATCGCTCCAGCTAGTCTGCGACAAGCCGATGAGTTGCAAAGGTCGTGGATACTTTCCAAAATTCCTGAAAATGATGGAATCGACAGGACATACAGATGGAATAAGGAAATGTATGGCAGACGGTGTTGAAACGAGTGCTCGTCCAAATTGAGCGACAAGACGAATGATGTCGTCCGCCCATTCCAAGACATTGCCTACTTCTTTCCCAAGCGGAGATCGGTATTTCGCACGTCTCTCTAGAAACATCTTAAGATTCTTAGCCGTTTCAGTCAGAGGGCTCAAGTCGTTCTTCGCCGCAACAAGCTCAATCCAGGTTAAAGAATTAGTGAGAAAGAATTTGTTGAGTGCAATTAAGTGCCCATCATCGGACGAGCTCGCTCGTGACAGATGCCCAGAGAAATATAGAATGACATAGTTTGTGAAAGGGGGCCGAGAGTGTACCCGGGCGCTCATGCCAGTGCGTTTATAGCGTATAGTCTTCATGACATCGCTACAGAGGAATGATAAACAGATTTGCGCAATCCTTGCGTGCTCTTTAGGTCGATCCAAGGCAAAACCAAAATCATCGGACGACCTCTTTCGGAACAAATAGTCTTTTACAGTTTGATGTGCTGTATGCACTAAGCCCGACTTATCGACATACACGAGATATCCGCATATTGCACTAGCATTCTTATCAAGCTGTGGAACGGTCTCGTGAATATCGAGGATGAGAGCTTCTCTCAGCTCATCAATGGAAAGGGGCCTAGCAGCGCAAGCAACCCAACGCAATATTGCTCGAGCCACCACGTTTGCGCTGTTCGTTTTTGAAGTTATTGTGCCGAGGATGCGAAGGTAAAGATCGTCTATTCCTTTCGGAACGGACCGAAGTACTTGGCTGATACGCTCTTGAGTGAAGGTTTGCTCTAGTTCCTGGACCACCAGCGTTGTCCAGAGGAAGTTGCCATTCGACTTCCCAAGAATTTGCGAGACAAGGTCCTCGCGTTCTTCTTCACTGTCGACGGGAAGGTGATCAGCATGTACATCTAGATAGATCTTGATATCTTCCAGAGAGGTCTCTAGCGAAGTAGTTTCTACTGTTATGCTAACTTTCTCTTGAGAGAAGATTCGCTCGATTGTCAGGTCTGGTCGGCTTGATATGAAAACTCGTAACCTGATACTCCTGTCGAGTTTTGCAAGCAAGGAGCATAGTACAGCTGAATCGGCGCTTTCATCTAGTGCATCGATAATCCAGAAATAAGGTTGGCGAAGTTCGGTGCGAAAGATGCGCGATAAGAATATAGTCCTCCACAACATCGATGGATCGTTCCGATCAAGTGTTATTCCATCGTCTTGCATGCTCAGGAGCTTTTTCCGAATACGGGAATTCGAGAAGGCCATCTGCCATGCGAGAGAGCACAGTAACTCCGCGACGGTTGATTTGCCCTTAATATTATGTCGAAAGAAGAAGATTGAGCTTTCGATATTAGACTCATCCAAATATCTAGCAACATGCCCAGTAGCGATTGACTTTCCTGTGGCAGGATCGCCGCGTAACCAAAATATGTTGGGTGCGCTATTTAAACCTTCTCGCCAAGTGTGAAATGAAGGTTTATCTGTCAGCCACACACACGATCCTTCTATTTGATTGTCTTGGAGAGTCGCAAGATCTGAATCTGGCCTCTCCAAGCTGCCTAAGTAGTTAGACAGCTTCCTCATATCGCTCTGATGTTCGTCACTGCGTGATGATAACCAGGTAGTCTCGATAGAAGTGATGGCAGAGCCGAATGCGTTTCGCAACGATAGATAGTTGGGATCCGTAGGATCCTCGAATTTGCAAACGTTACGGTGATCAGCGTTTAGAAGCTGAACGCGTTCGCCCTGGAGCCCAAGTATAGCGGAGTCTTTTTCAACGATAATGCCAAGTGACGTTTTTACAGTCTCGAAAAAGGACCATAGCTGCACATCATTATACACGTGTCTGAACTGGTCATTAATTGTATGAATGGCTTCAGAGTTGGGTATGAGGTTTTCAACGTAGCTTTTGGTTCCACCTGAAAGTTGGAGCACATTTCCGAGAAGCTGCGCGCTCTGAGAGCCTCGGTGTGGTGTAGCAAGGAAGAACATGCTGTGAATTCGGGTGGCTATCTTATGGTAATCTGGATTTTGTTTGGCAAGGATAAGAACCTTCTTGACGACTATTCCACCCATGCTATGCGCCACGAAGACTATGGGAGTATCGTTCTCTGATCCACCGGTAGAAGGCGAATTGTACAGCTCAGCTAGAAGAGACTGGCCGAAGTCATGGATCGTGACAGAGCTGCCTTTTCTGTCCCCCCAGTCCGAGTTGTATCCAAATGTATTTATCCGAACATTTCGAAACCGCGCCTCTAGTGGCAGCCATTCCTTTGGCCAGAAATGGGCAGGGTTCGATGATTTACTCCACGTCTTTCGTGAACCTCCCCTTAGACCGTGTACGAAGACGAAATCAATCAACGGTTCCGCTGGTTCATAGAGAACCGTAAAGCCTTCGGGGCCTCGTATCTCATCGCTTGTTTCGCCATCGCGGGAGCGGTTGGAAATGCTGAGGGCGGTAAACTTGCGTTGCAAGAAGGACGATCCGGTAGTTTTCTGTCGGCGCAACAGTCCCCTGTTCAAACTAGAGGCCTTACAAAGTCATTTGAAGTCCCGGATAGGTGTTCTAAATGGCCTACCGTCTGATCGGACATGGTAGCTCCACACACACCGGCGTCAGGGGCTGGGGCACACGAGGCTGAGGAATGCCTCAGGCTAGACGATGCCTTATGCTAGGATATGGAGATGTAAAGGTGCCTTCTGAGCATTTGCAGGATAAAGAGCTCATGAGTGTTATGGTGCTATGGTGTTGGGAGCGGGTGTTGACGTTTTGGGGGGAGGAGAACGTCTAGCTGTATCCCGAAAACGGGGCTAACCGGACTACCTACAATAGAGCCGTAGGCTTGTGTGTGCTACGGCTGATAAGGGTTAAGCGAATTGGATGTATCAAGTATGTAGAGATGACCAATTGAAAGCTCGACTGAACTTCGTTGAGGCGGCAGAAGCGCTCAAACGAAAGCGATAGGTCTCTGAGTATCACAGAGGGCACGGGGCGCAACGAGTGCATGGGATACATTGGTTAGGGCTATGTCAGACGTTATCCGTATCCGGCCTTTCTAGAGGCACAATAGATGCACAGTGCGGGGACAGCATCAATGCTCGTCCTATACTTAAGCACAGAGCTCGTCCTGTGCTATGCTGCAGTCCTTGTCTCTTGATTTTACCCTTCTAGCCATGTCTTCGAACCCCGCCGACGCATATGCCGCACGGCTGAAGCGCGAGCGGGAAGAAAACCCCGTGCAATTCGACCACCTCGATGACAATGTATTAGCTGGTGAGCAACAAGGCTATGTAGCTTGAAGGCGAGATGGTAAGGCTGATCATGACAGCGCTGCCTGCGGGCGTAGTGATTGAGGCGATTGTGCCCTCAGGTGCGAGCGCGTGGTGCCAGACTGTGCGCATCGATGCGCGGCTGAGTGATGGGACGCTGGGGCGGTATTTTGAAAAAGTATGTACAAGATCCATCCGATCTCGTGATTGCATTGGGGGCTAGAGATCCGGAGACGAGTGTTATGAAGTTTCGGCTAACCTCATCTGGCAAGGCGCAATCGGGCGAGGTGGGCCGCCGCATGATGGAGGGCACGTTCCAATCCGAGACGACGTACGCTTCTTACTGCCCACACCATGTTCCAAAGCCCATCGCCTTTGGCGAGTACGCCGCAGAACATGACAAATGGTTCTACCTCTGCGAGTACCATGACATGGTTGATGAGCTGCCTGATATGAAGTCCTTCGTCGCTATTGTGGCCAAGGTCCACCAGGCTAGCATGGGCAAGTCCCCTACGCAAAAATATGGCTTTCCTGTACCGACCCATCTGGCTAATGTCCCCAACGATAATAGCTGGCACCTATCATGGGAGACGTGGTATACGCAAGCTATGGAAGCAATGTTCCAGTTTGAAAAAGGAACCCACGGCGAGGATGACGAGTTGGAAAGCTTGTTCAAGGACCTTAAGGATAAAGTTATCCCTAGGCTTCTGCGCCCTTTAGAGACGGGCGGACGCTTTATTGAACCATGTTTAGTCCACTCAGACCTCTGGCCTGGCAATTGCATGCCGGATGCTGATTCGGGCGAGATCATGATCTTCGACTCTTGTGGGTATTGGGGGCACAACGAGTCGGATCTGGGCAGCTGGCGAGCTCCGAGATATCGCTTGGGCCGTCCTTTCATGAGAGAATACCAAAGGATCATGGGCATGTCAGAACCGCATGGTGACTGGGACGACCGCAATGCCCTCTACGCCTTGTAAGCTAACCCATGGCCGCTTCATGGCCGAATTGAACGATACTCATAACAGACAGACGCTACGACCTGCTCCTTTCGGGGCTCTATCCCAATGAGACAAAGTTCCGCCAACTGTGCGCTCCATTCCTCGACGTCTGCATATATTGACCGCTAACTTAGCATAGGGCGAAGAAGGAAATGAAGACTCTCATCGATAAGTTCCCCAATGGGCTACAAGAAGATGATCCCCTATATGCACCGAAATTAGAAGATCATAATGACCACTAACAGATCCTGAATCTTTATTAGATCAACTCATCTTCGTAGTTTAATGAACTTAAGTATAGAACGTGAGCTTGCCATACGTACACTAGAGTAGCTTTTTGTGGAACATGCGTAGTGACAAATTGTGTCTCTCGTCGACTTGGCAACTATAGCCGATCGCGATCGCCTAGAGCGGCGCAGACTGACTTAATCCACTGCCACCCCGCAAAAGACCACAGGCAACCGCTCTGCCAGCCTAGCACCAACAATCACATTCACTTTTCATTATGTCCGAAGATTACTATCAAGATCAGTCCAACGCCACTTCCCACTCCGGCGACATTGTGTTAGATCCTGCAATTATCTCTGGTGAGACTGTAGGCGTAGCACAACACCAAAATGCTTCGCTAACACATTTCTAAAAGCACTTCCTGCCGATGCGACGGTCATTGCTGCTCAAGGCCATGGAGTGAGCAATTGGAACACAACCGGTTATATAGAGTTCAGAAAGGGTGATCAGACGCCAACAAAATGGTTCCTGAAGGTAGACCGCACCGTCTCCCATTCATACCAGACTCCACTGATAATAACTAGATTGCCACCGGGGAGCGAGGTCGTGCGATGGTATACGGGGAGTACGAGTCTATGATTGAGATTTGCAAGGTCACACCTTCATTTGCACCACGACCTATCTGCTGGGGCTCCTGTTTGGAATCAGACCATCATTTCTTCCTCTGCGAATTCCACGACCTAGATTCCAAACTCCCCTCCATTCCGGACTTCGTACGGGAAGTCGCAAAGTTGCACCAAGAAAGCCATTCCCCATATGGCATGTTTGGGTTCCACGTAACGACGTACAACGGCACTCTAGAGCAAGACAACACGTGGACAGATTCGTGGGAGAAGTTCTACGCGCTGGGCACAGTCCGCATGCTAGCCTTGGAAGAATCGGCACGGGGTCCTAATTCAGAGCTGAAGCAATTATCCAAGGAACTCCTAGACAAGGTAATTCCTAGACTCCTACGACCGCTTGAGTCCCAGGGACGAAAGGTGAGGCCTAGCCTGCTCCATGGAGATCTGTGGGTAGGCAATGTTGCCACCAATAAGGCAACAGGTCAGCCGATGATCTTCGACTCTTCGGCGTACTATGGTCATCACGAGTGTGAGTCGGGAGTCCGTCAAGCCTCAAATATTAGCCAGTACACTAACATCCCTTCTATAGACGAGCTCAGCACATTGAGACCAATGAACAATGACTGGAGCCGAGAGTGCATCGAGGCGTATCACACGCATATTCCAAAGGATGCACCCGTTGAGGACTGGGATTCTCGAAACGCGCTATATGCCTTGTATGTACTTCACTCCTATCTTGTTTCTCTGTGAGATTGAATAATATGAATTGACTTATCATAGGAGAACCTACATAATTGACTCAGCTTTGTATCCCAAGCAAGAGAAATACCAAAAAATGCATGCTTCCCCCCGTCCTGTGGTCAAACAGCTAACTAGTTCATCAGGCTGATCAAAGAAATGCGGCATTTAGTCGAGCAGTTCCCTGGTGGCTACGTAGAGGATTCGTAATTTTACGCGTCCGCCATTTGCCTTCCTATAGTATAGCCAATAGGACAACTACACGTATATTGTTTGCCTCCTCAGCTCGTGCCATTGATGTGCATGTACGTTGTAACCCCTTGTGTATCTTTGTCCCCCCACACGTCCCTTGCCAAGCCTCAGCTTTGTCACCCTGAAGATGTGGTTGGACGGCTTCATGCGCTTCAATCAACAGATGACATTTCGTAAGATGATAGTGCTCGTCAAGGTGGAGCTGTCGCTCACCGGAGTGAGGCTCCAAAGGTCCGTGCAGTGGGCATGCAAAATTCGTTGACTTATCTAAATCCTGTCGATCGAGAACATGGTGCGCTATGATCGCAATGAGCACACGAAAGTCTTCACAGGTTTCTCCTACCATTAAGCGACTATCCCAGCTTCAGAGTTTGTATACAGTTGGCGGCTCTACTCCCTTGCCCGCATTTATTGCACAAGCTAAAGGATGCCACTTATGGGTATTGCGCAACATCACATACTAACTAAGCAGGATGTATATTAACATATTTATAGGATGTAGATGGGAAAAAGTACATTGATTTCCTGTGCATGTTCGGCGCTGTCAATCAGGGACATTCGCATTCTGTGGTTGTTGAAGCTGTAAAGAAACAAATGGACACTGGTATACATTCCCGCAGAAACTATTTTTGAAGACTCTCGCAAGTGCTAATTGTAAACTCAAAGCGGCGTTAGTCAATGCTTCAACAAACAATGCCCTTTGGCCGGCCTTCGCCGAAATGATGTGTACCAAGTTTGGATACGACAAGATTGCCTCCGCTGTCTCAGGCACCGATGCCACCGATGCCGCATGCAAGATCGCTAGGAAATGGGCCATCTTAAAGAAAGGTGTGTCGCCGGAGAATCTGCTTATATTGGGGGTCTCAGACTGTTATCATGGGCTTGCGAGTGGAGTTTGGGGATTACAGAACAGATCTGTGAAACGAACCGGTGAGTGGAAATAGGTGTATCTGATGAGTTACATATGCTTACCTGAAGTAGAGTACGGCCTAGATGACAAGCACCTTATTAACTACAATCCTTCGTCGGGGAAGGTGCTGGAGTATGGAAACCTAGAGGAGATGCGGCAGTGTTTCGCACAGCATCATACAAAGATTGCAGCCGTGATTCTCGAATGTATCAGAGCTATTCTTCCGTGAGTATTTCATCTCTTTATGAATGCGGTTGTATACCCCCACAAGCGTTACAGCGTCACTGACATGTACTTGGAATGACCAAGGACTTTTCAAGACGAAATCAATTACGCACAAGGCGTTTACGACCTCTGCAACAGATACAATGTCCTCTTCATCGCAGATGAGATACGCATGGGTGTCTGTCGAACCGGCAAGCTTCTATCGTCGGATTATCTCGGCCCTGATCGGAAACCCGGGCTGATCACACTTGGAAAGTCTATCACGGGAGGCGTGTACCCAGCTTCATACATACTTGGAGATGATGACATCATGTCCGTCGTCGGAGCACGTGAATTAGTCTTCACGTACGCATTCTCCCCGCTCGCTATAGCGGCTACGAGGGCAGCACTACAGGTAGTAGAGGTTGAACGGCTTTCTGAACGGGCGAGGGAGTTGGAAGAGGTATTTTTACATCAATCCAAGGAAAGAAAATGGGCAGATCATTCATTTGTACATTATATTACGGCAAGGGGAGCAGAGTTTCGTATCTATTTGACGGAGGGAAATGAGATACTTTGTCGCAGAATCGGTATGTTGTGTATGGACAAGGGGTTGTTATTGTTTCCTAAGGATCTGTACTTGAGGATGAGCTCTACTTTGGTAATTGGGAGGGAGGAATTTGGGAGGGCAATGGATATTTTGGGTGAGGCAATGGAGAAGTGCTTGGAGGAGGACCACGCTTATAAAGCACGCTTGTGAATAGAAACCAGCTCTGTGATATAAAGAAATATACTATCTGCCCATGTATGATCGTTTACAATTTGGACTGGTAGCTATACTTCCGCGCAACCTCGACCGTGTTCTGCTCACTTCTGACCACTCTTAGATGATATCGGAGTGTGGAAGGGTATGCGTATGCTCACTGAATTTGTTTTGTGATCGTGAGAATCGTGTCCCAGTTGTCAAATGTAGTAAAAGGAATCTTTTCCCTCTCACAATACGTTACTAAGTCTACATTCATCAATTAGCACTCTGCTTGCACCCACGACGACTGTGGAAGCATCTCAATACCTTTGCCACTTTTCGCAAACAGAAGATCCGTCGATCTCGCCGCACAAAGATCTGACACACCATCACCTGCAAATAACAAAGCTGGACGTTCCGACACTGGGATATCGTAGAGCTTTTCGGCATATCGGCGGATGTGGACAGACTTGTCCATGCCGAAGGGGCTATCATCATGTAGTTTGACTTTCCAGTCGCGGTCGCTGACGATTTCATCACCACTTAGCGCCATAACTTCGTTCGAGATTATCTCAATTTCAGCCGCCTCTGTGGGCCCTAATAGCTTAGACAGTAAAGCTCTTATCATAGGCTCGACACCACCGGAGAGCACTATCACCGGTACGTTTGAAGCTTTCGCCCATCGATAGAAGTGTGCGAAGCCTGGTTCGAGATTGGTATACTTGTATTGGAAGTCAATACATTCTTGCAGTGGTCTGTCAATACTGTGCATTTGTTCTACAAAAGCCACGCTATATAGCATCGTCAGCTTGGTCTAATGCGAGAAGTTGAGGGTGAGCAGGTGTAGTTTCAGGTGCAAAATTTACCTTAATGGTACCCTCCCCTCTAGAACAGCGAGGTTAGACGCGTTCAGCAGATCATCGCCGTAGCCGAGTTTTGCAACCTGTTCGACTTAGTACTGTTGGGAAATAGGCAGGTCTTGGTTACGAGAAAGTCGTTGCTGTCTGAGGTTGTAATAGTACCATCGAAGTCGGTAAAGAATATGATCTTGGGCTTTAGACTCAGGTGTCGTGACAGCGACATGATTTCCTATTTTGTGAGCGTCGCGGAAGCGTCATGACTAGGCTGAAGATATACCTCGCATGCCATGCAATTACATAAGCTATTATGAAGCCTAGTTACACTACCTATTATGAATCTGCACTAGCATACCCCGATCAAACGCACCAGCATCCCACAACCTTATTTTCCTACAGAAACTCCATCACAGCGTTCGTAAACTTCCTGGCCTCGGTATGGAAAAAAACAACGAACAAAGCAGTAGTGAAGCTACTAAACCAAACATCGACACCGTCAACAACTCCGATCATGGGCAGACCTCTCAGCCTTATACCATCTTTACGCCAACCCAAAAGTCTCTGATTCTATACGCCTGCTCTATATCAGCAATATTCTCGACCATCTCATCATTTATATACTTTCCTGCTATTACAGCTATAGCCAAGGACTTAGGAATTTCTATCCAATCGGTCAACTTCACTATCACGTCCTACCAGATAATATCTGGTATTGCGCCCTCAATATTTGGAAGCCTGGCCGACGAATTAGGACGACGGCCCATCATTCTTTTGACATCGGCGTTATACCTCGGATCTAACATTGGGCTAGCGTTGACAAAACAGTATATTATCCTAGTTGTTCTACGGTGTTTACAGAGCGCAGGAGCCTCAAGCAGTATCGCCATTGCTTATGGGATTATTGCTGATATATCAGTCCCTGAGGAGCGAGGATCATTTGTTGGTGTGCTACTTGGCTTCACTAATGCGGCTCCAAGCCTTGGACCGGTTATTGGAGGAGTTGTTTCAGAAAAGCTTTCATGGCGATGGATCTTTTGGCTCCTGGCTATCACATCTGGTACACATCTTTTATTGCTCGCCACTTTTCTTCCAGAGACAGCCAGGAGAATCGTTGGCAATGGAACCTTGGGTCCAAGACATTTGATTAACCGCTCTGTATATTCTATTTTCCTTCGCCGACACTCCCAAAAACCATGGAACACAATGAAGCACGGTAAAATTAGTCTGACAAGTCTATTCAACAGCTTGACAGCTTTACTAGACTACGCAAACTTTATCGTTATCCTCGTGGGCGGAATTAAATACACGATATACGGTTGTCTAGCAGCGTCACTTTCCGCGAATGTCATCCAAGTTTATTCACTAAACTACCTTACCGCCGGCCTGACTTACCTTCCAGCGGGAACTGGTGGAATGTTCGCTGCATATCTGACGGGGAAAATGCTAGATTATGATTACCGTGTCACAGCCGATAATCTAGGAGTACCATTGAACCCCCGATCCGCATCAATGGAATACTTTCCTATAGAAAAAGCTCGGCTCCGCTCTATTTTCCCCGTCATACTCATCAGCTCAATTACCACGGCTGGGTACGGTTGGACTTTGCATGCAGAACGACACATTGCAGTCCTACTCGTCATCCAGTTCTTTTCAGGTGCTGCGCAGGTCTTCGTTTTTGTTACATGCGGGACATTGCTAACAGACTTAAATCCGGGGAGAAGCTCTACAGTCCAGGCGAGCTATAATTTAGTGAGGTGCGCACTGAGTGCGGCAGGAATTGCAGCGCTGGATGCTATGATCAAAGGGGTTGGGATTGGGTGGTGCTTCAGTATTTTGGGGATATTTGGGGTTATATGCGTACCGCTGCTTTATCTGCTGAAGAGAAAGGGGGAAGGCTGGCGGGCACGGATGAGGGAAGAGAGAGCTGAGTAAGTAATGATCTAGTGGGAAGAAAACGGAGGTTCGAAGAGTCCAGACGAATGCGCGGATAATTGTTGTTTTTCCTAATTCATCTCTCCAATATCTCAATCAAACTACCCCATGCGTCCTAGAGCCACATTCCCACTCGCACGCGTATGAGAGACTAGCCTTCAATCCTCATCTCAGACACTTGCGTGTTTGTTCAGCCTTTCTATAGCTAGATTCCCTAAGTTTTCCAAGCACCAGAGAAAAAGTTCTCAAATATACAACTAAAAGGCCAACGATAGCCAACAGGTTTACCAGTACCCGAATTGTTAGGGGTAAAACACTACTACATCAATGAAACTTCTTCTCCCTCCACATCTCCCTCAAGTTCTTCATGGGAAGAAGTATGAGACATTATCGGCTGCTGTTGCGAAAGAGGGATACAGAACAAAAGTGCTAGAATAGACAAGAAACTGACAGCGAAACGAAAAACCCCAATTCCGAATCCCTTGATAATGGTACCAATACCAAAAGGTACCAATGCCGCGCCCACCTGACCGGTAGAAGCAACAAATGAAACGGCTGCGACATGCAGTTCTACCGGTAGTAGCCGAGTGAGAATGATAACACCAGAGGCAAACATAGGACCCATACAAAAGCCAACCAATGTTATGAAGACGATAGATGCAATAGGAACTTGAACATACACATAGGCATATTAAAATGTCACTGCAAAAATGAAGAAAAATATGTTTGCACGGCCCACACCCAGCTTGTCGGTGACAAAACTAAGGGTAAATCTCCCAACTGTCATACCACCCCAGAAGGCAGAAGAAGTAATATTTGACAGGTAGGGCGGTGCGTGACAATAGCGCATCATAAACGAGACTACCCAGCCGGATATAGCAACTTCTGTTCCTATATACGCGAGGAAGTACGACGCGCTTAGCCAGGTAGCGAGGTATTTGAACATGGCTCGGGCATCGAATTTGGTGTGGGTCACTTCGATCTGTGTTTTATTGTGGTACTTTAATGCAGTTTCATGTCTGAATGCGAAAGACAAAATACATAGCTCCACCCCAGATGCTGCAGCCTAATGAATCTCCTTATCAGTTCGCCATCGAGCAATCGTCTTCGCTAGAACTTACCAAGACATAACATTAATTATACTATGGCTTGCTCCACACAGTCCCAGCAAGAAACGGACCGGCGGCCGCACCTATGGAGTTTGATCCTTGCAACATGCCAGAGATAGTGTTCTCGTTGCTCAGACTTGCCGCCCAGGCACACCACGATCCGTCCATCAACCCTGTTCCTAAGGTTATGGCGGCAAAGGCGACGAGGACTATACCGAAGGGCGGGTGTACAGCGATGACTAGGGCACCAAGGATGTGCAATGCTGGAGCAATAAGCGCAACGCCCCTCTGGCCCCATGTGTAATGAACAATATTGCTGGACTGGGCAGCAATAATGTAAGCCATGGGTCCCACGATGAAGATGAGCGAGACCTGTACATCGTTGAGGGAGTAGTGTTGAGAAAGGGGCTGCAGCATCGCACCGATCGAGGATTGGAAGAGGCCGAGGACGACGAAGAAGTACATTGCAGCGCCGCTGCGTAATGCGATGTGTGACGAGGCGGGCTCAGCAGCATCGTGAGTGCCGTAGTCGGAGGGTTGAAGCAGTAAGCTCTCTTCAGAAGGAATCTGGGCTAACATGATCTTACGTAGCTCGCTTTCACGCGTGGAAATGGTATAGTGTTGCGACCTAGTAAGGGGAAGCAATACGTACGGCACCGGACCAGTTGGGTTACATATCGGGGCACGGAAGAACCGTAGGCGCCGATGCAGCTTGGTGGTTACCGTAAGCTCCAATAGTAGCTACTTTCTTACAATTGTACTTGTACCGTAGAATCTCGCACATAAGAGTTAAATCTAATTACACAAGGAACAAATCAAAGAATTAATCTGTCGATGTTCTCCACTTTTCTATCCACCAGAGAGTCTGGTTAGGTCTACCTCAGATATGCGAGGCTAACGTCCATATCAATTTCCCCGCGACGTAGCCAAACAACCGAAAAACTGGAATATAACTAAGCGAGATGCTGCTGCCTCACCAGCATCTCACAAAGTACTGGGGGCTTACCACTAGAATATCCTGTAATCTTTTTTTTCTATGGAATCTACAGCCTCAAATATATATTATTTTAATACAGGATAAATGTTACATGCAGAAAAACTAGTGCTATATAGTATTTTGTATGACACCAAGGTTTTTGATGGGTGTCGCTTATATCCCAGCTTTTCGTTCTCTAGAGTCTCTGTCTAGGGACTCCCTTCTCGGTTTTAGCGTAGTCCCTGGGCTTATCCTCATCGGGCATCACTCCTCGCCCCATTAGCCCGCCACTTTAACGTCTACAATATGAAGTGCTTGCCCTCCTCTCGCCAGCCTGCTTCCTTATCTCTTTCCCTTAATTCTCTTACCTAACCCTGCTACCTGCCGCTAAGCAGCCTACGCCTTTCCACGCCTCGCCCGCCTGCTCCCCTGGTCCAATCTCCAACCACTAATTAAAAACTCGCTTTCCGACTAGCCAACATGTTAGGCAGCTTTCCCAGGTTCCGTTTTATAATTCTTTGTACTGCGGCAGCTGTGATGATGTTGATACGACGTCCGTGTAAGCCTAGCGATCCTGCCAGTTTCAATCAGGTCTGATTCAGACCGCTTTCGACTCTCATCTTTATAATATTTCCCCTACACCCCGTTTCGCTTCTTTTCCGGTAGGCTTTCGCTATCTACGATCCTACGTTTACGCATATCTCTAGAGCCCTTGTTACGATCCCCCGGCGAGGGTAACCTAATCCGGCTATAACACTAATTCCTCATCTTTCTGCTACAAATGCCACTGACTACCAGCTATTTTACTATTAGGTAGTAGGAACAAACAAGGGTCATCGTAAACTTTTCTTCTTTTTTTTAAGGACCGGGGCCATGGAAGGTATCAACATGCATATTGATAATATGTTGAAGGTGTCTGTAGAGAGACCCCCGGAGCTCGTTACATAACGTGTCCGGTGACTGGTGTTGGCCGGTGACTGGTTGAACACGTTAATTAGTAGTGGGCTTGATTAGTTAGTCATGTGGTGTTGTACTCCACACAATCTGTAGGCGGCCCTGGGCTTACACTTTTCAATAAACTTTGTTCTCAACTGAGCAAATCAGCCCCCAAATTCCCGCCCCATTAACAGCGATTGGATTCGAAGAACAACCGTTCTAGGCAGGCATAGCATAGTTCACTCGAGATTTTGCGGTACACCATGATTTTAGCCTCGTCTAGAGGACGAGGGCCCTAATGGGGCCACTACCACTTAGAGGGCTAGGAACAACATCTCAACGTCGAGGAACGCGGCCAGAATTGTTCGTGATCTTTCTATTACACCTCATATAATACACGCGACGCAATATAGGATACTTTTACACGCGATTTACTATAGAAAATACATCTCCGAGGATTTTTTGCATCGAGCTTGGTTTTGTGTTGAGGACGTGGGGTCGTGCGTAGCACGGTATTTTCGCCAGATAACTTAGCCAACAGCTCAGCCTTGGGGCCGAGTAGCAGGGATTCCAGTCGAGAACGCGTCTGAGATGGCGCTGAGTGCGGGGTAGCCAATAATCTCCTTCTTACTTAGGTTTAGCCTACCCTCTTTGCTCCTCCGTATATGCGATTGCTGCGTTCCACGACAGCTCAGCGCCTGCCAGTGGTGCTAGGAGGGTGAGCACAAGGAATCCTACACACCTAACACCCAAAAATCCCCCTACTGCCTTCCTCATTTTGACGCTTTTTTTCTCCTTCGCTGCGGGCAATACCTCGAAGGTGTCTTCCTCATTTTTAAAATCATCGACAAGATGTTTCTACATGCGGTAATTTTGACTTTATCATTAGTCTCATTATCTGTCCAACAGAACGATCCAATGAAAGACTTTTGTCGTCTTTTTGGACATCAGACGACTGTGGTTGACCGAAGTCTTTACATTGATGGAGGCATTGTGAACTGGGGTCCTATAACAGAAGAGACACAGAATTATACGAGTAAGACAGTTGTATATTCTACTTCCAAATACAAGCTAATATATACTTCCAAGGCAAGTGGTTAAGAGAGGTGCAGCTTGATGTTCCCGGTACCTTAGACCCGACGTTCCCGCAAGAAATCACGCTTGGAAAGGATGCCTCTGTACCGTCAGTGAGCGGTGGTGTATTATGGGCAGACCAAGCGAATAAACTCGTATATATATATGGCGGTGAATATCGAGATAACAATCCCGAAGACTTCAAGCTATGGTTTTACGATATCGTGTACAAGACATGGAACGTCTCGAGCGCTAGCGTATCAAATATATACCGAGCAGCTTGGGGTAAGAGTTACTCTTAGCTATTTATGGCATGAAGTTAATGTTTTTAGGTGCCGGCGTTGCTGTGGAGGACAAAGCAGTGGGCTACTATTATGGCGGCTGGCTAACGAATGCTTCGGTACCCGGCTATAGCTCGCGCACTCCTCTTACGAATATGCTCACCTATGATATGCTAGGAAACAGGTTCTCAAATCAGTCGGGCCCAGACGATACTCCTCGCGCCGAAGGAGCCATGGTGTACCTACCGGCTGGCGATAGAGGACTATTAGTATATTTTGGAGGAATTCAATTTCCCTATGGTAACTTGACGGCAAATGGAGAGCCTATGAGCGTTCGTACATGCTACTAGAAGTTAATTTAAGCTAATGTATCTCGCAGAAGATTTTTGTTTATGACATTGCCAACAATCGCTGGTATCAGCAGGATGCGACCGGCGATGTCCCAGAAATGCGACGTAGATTCTGTGCAGGCGCGACGTGGGCCCAGGACCGCTCATCATACAACATTTATCTCTACGGCGGAGCTTCAATTGACAATGGTCCTGGCTTTGATGACGTATACATTTTAAGCTTGCCATCATTTACGTGGATTAAATTCTTTCCGCGACCTGAAGACGAGTATGGCCCAGCTTTTCCACATCACTCGACGACATGCAATGTTATCGGAGGCTCGCAAATGATTGTCATAGGCGGTTATTTCCCGAATAACACAATCTGTGACAATCCTCCTACATACGGGATGCATGGCCTGAGTTTCGGAAAAGAAAATTCGAAGAATGCTAAATGGGCGGCCCCCAACCTAAACCTGACGACATACAGAGTTCCAGACGAGATTGCGACGACTATAGGCGGCGGCCCAACAGGGGCAGCGACTCTTACAGCCCCAACTGGTGGTTTCCAAGCCAGAGATTTGAGTGTAGCATTCACACGAGCCTATACGCCGCCGACGCGAACGCCGACCAGAGCTATACCCACGGCGACAAGTACATTAAGTCCCTCAAATCATAAGAATCGAAAGGCCGTTATCGGAGGAGCTGTTGGTGGTACTCTGGGCGGTCTAGCTCTTATTGCAGCCCTCGGTGCCTGCTTCATCATCTACAGGAGGAAGAAGGCAGATATGGCCAAAAACACACTACCTACTGATGAGGGGACACGCAGGGAATCACACGATCGCCACATTTCTGAACTTCCTTCTGGTGAAGCTGCAGACGGTCTTGGTCTTAAATCACCTACTGTGCAGACACAACAGTCGCTTTATGGCTCGCCACCGCCGCCTGCGTGGACTCCATCTGACGTATATGCGACACATCAAACCCCAGTTGACAAAACGGTACATAATTATCAGTATCCGTATCCGCAGGAGCTAGCTGCACCAACGCATATGGCTGAACTTCCAGCTCTAGCTCCAGAGGCACAGGAAATATCTGTACCATCATCAGATGACTCTAAGGTTAGGCCAGCGCAGCCTGACAGTTAGTGTTTGAAACTTGATCCATCCTTTGCACAAAATCCAACCAAAGAAGAGACAACAGCAACGAATGGAGTGTCTACGCACATTGGATCACCGACGCTAGCATCGGCGGTGACGGAGTCTTCCACCTAAGCGCCACAAAGAGAACCTCGCGAGATAATTTCCCTAATAAGACCAGACTCATAAAGGCAGTATACGTTTGATAGCACAGATCTTGCGCCGATAAAGCTATGGAAACACTCCTTAGTGGGAACTAGAGCTAAATCAGAGCTCCTATTTGCTTACTACTCTAGAAAGCTATTTCTTACTGTTTGGTATGTGTGTAGACAGCTGACTTCGGTCTTTTTATTTTACTTATACCTAACTATACTCTTGAAGCTATTCATTACGGCAGCCTCAGTCTAATATTACTATACTAATCTTTTACGGGTAGGTAGTTACTTTCTGTTTACTCTGTTGGAATGGGCATTTGAGGATGTGCGGCTTAGCGCATTATATATAGTTTCCTTCTGCTCCATAGCAATTCTACACTCTTACACCTCATACTTTCCATACTCCACGCGGCGTAGAAATGAAGGTACAAACCTTGCATAAAGTAAGAAAAAAAAGTTAGCAACTTCACAGCGCAGAGAGATAGAGATTAAGCTGGCGAAGGAGATGCGACCAAGTGCAAGGCAGTATCTGTGTGTGTGTGCTACTCTGCTGTGACTACATTCGCTTAGGCCACGTGACTCGCTGTCTCATCGATTGTTGGTTTGCGAATCAAGTGCTAGTGATTGTCTTTTCTGCACCTTTTTGTTGGTCTGAAGAGGGCGTTTTACATGGTTCTTACTTCTAATTTTATGATACCCACGACTTGACTCTAGAAAACACCACAGTCTCAATGGTCATACTGAGCGTGGGAATTTCTGGTGGTCATCTTAAGTCCTATTGGAGGAGATGCACTCTTCACAATATCAAATTTGATTATTACATCTATTTTTCCTAGGCAGATGCAAGCAATTACAGGAGGCATACTCAACACAATCACGCAACTTGCGAAGACGGTGTCTTTAACAATAAGCGGTGCTATCCACAGTCGCCACGATCTAAAGACATCGCCTCTAGCTCTGTTGGAGGGTTATAGGGCCGGCTTTTGGTACTTTTTCCTATGTCTCGTGCTACCGCATTACTATTCGTCTGGGGGTTAAGAGGTGTTGGTAGGCTAAGTATAAAGAAGGCGTAGGCAAATGTGATAAACTCGAATTATATTAGTGGGTAAGTAACCAACTATCAGTACATTGTATTGAATGGATATGTATAACTTGTTTCAACCCCAATCGACTAGAATAAGTACCAACGCGGCTATAAGGCGTAAGCTAGAGATTTGCACCTTCAGTGTATCATACCTCATTTTTAGGTATGTCTTTTTAATGTAAGTACACTCCTTAACCAGGGCTCTAATGTTAATATGGAATAGGGAGAGTACAGAAATACTCTACAAGCTATTCCTTCTGATGTACACCATAAGATTGTGAAGACGGTCCTAGCTAAGGTCGTAAATGTACGCAACTGCAAAGGTCCGATATTTCTATCTGGAAATCTAGAAGCCACATTGGTGCGGCCCATTTCTCTCGCGATGTAACAGAGAGATTCGAATGTCTGTTTCAGTCTCATGTGTATGTGGGTAGTAAGATAATATCGTCTCAGATCTCATTAGATGCTTCGAATACAGCATAGTATATTCGTAATACGTGTGCGCCAATTCTCAGCCAGACTTAGCAGCCAAAGCAATGCAGCTAAATTGAAGGCTCTTTCCCCCATCATCCGAATTCAACTTTATGATCCTTTTGATGCCCATATCAAGCGCTCGCGGACTGAGAACATCCTCGTCGTCAGCAAGATTTCCTCTCTCCAGAGGACCCTTTCTTGACCCTTCAAGCTCCCAGAGCTTCCCATCGCTCTTAACAAAACTCACGAAATGCCCGCCATCACGCTCATCCGTCGGGTCCGCATAGCTGTCGCCGGCCTGCTCAACCGACTTGTGAGCAATTTCAAATTGTTCGCTATTGTACAGCATTTCGGCGCGTTTGGTCATGTCTAGTGGTATGGCAAGGCTTCGTATCGCCGCAAGATCAGAACCAGGATTGATAAAGTCGACGGCCGGGCCGTTGATCAAGCTATGTAGCAGACCGATGGAGCCGCAGGCGTGGCCGATGGTCTGCTTGAACCATATAACAGGCTCATCAGGTCCGGAGCCAGAGTAGGGTTGCACATCAGCGTCTTCGGCCTTGCGACTTCGATCCCAAGCTGGCGTGAGTGGAATAATGACCAGCAGAGCCAGGGCAGGTCGAGGGATATGCGCGAGTAGTTCGGGTTCATCTAAGGAATAGACGTCATAGAATTCGAGTTCAGACGATAGACCCAACTTGATCGCCAATTGGTTCATTACATCAGGGTTGTTCTCTGCCATGTGCGATGAGTTTCTGCTTAAAGACAGGTGGCTCACGGTCCCTTACCAAGCATTTTCCATGTCTTGCTTTCCATGTTTGAAATGTTGGCAGAAAGTAGGTAGGTGGTTTAGATCGACGGTTATGTGGGGACACTGTGGACGCTGCCTGGCAGACCGATCGGCAGCGCAGCTAACACGACACGTGCGAGAGTATCCGTGCCAAGGCTTTAGCCAACTTGCTTAGGCATAAAGCCAACCTGGTGCCTTGCAGCTAAACACGACAGCGAGAATTCAATTGTTGAGAATCAACGCGGTTCAAAGCATAAAAGCCTCTGTTGTGCACGATGCCTATCTAAGCCACTTTGCACCGTGCTTGCTAACACTTAGCAGTAAAAATTATGAGGACAGATTTGATGTAAGCAGCTAGGGCCATGTCACATGATGGGTTCTCGCTATATAAGAGCGTCAAACATGTTTTCTACACATACACTGATACAACTACATATACATCTACATACACACTCAATCAATACATTCAATTCTTCATATCTCCCACTTCCTTACATTTGAAATCTCTTAGATTGTTCCTTATCATACGGACCATAACGACGACTATATCTTTTTCAAAGTTTAAAGGCGTGGAATTGGTCCGATGGCGACCGATATCTACGCGTGTCGAGTGCGAAAGTAACGCCCCCGTGCGCAAGTGTATAATTAACATATCAGTGCTGAACTGCCTAAGGGGTCCTACAGATCAGTTCGGGTTGATCAGGTGAGGCTACAATTTACTTAATGAGATACACCCGAACTTGATAAAGAATTTCGCGGAGTGGACGAAAGCAGTCGGATATCATCACCGTCACAGCACCTATGTCCCTGTAGGCGCAACTTTGAGCTAGCTAAGATTACGTTTTCAACCTGTCTTGTATAGTCTATATGGTCCACAGTGAGCAGCGGTCTTTGTATTCTAACACCCACTCTATATACTGAATCATACAGAGCATACATCAGCTTCGAACAAGACACTTCATTCCTTGGTCGACGCTGCTGCTTTCATCTTCCTCACGGCTTCGTTTGTTGTCCAGATACCGTTGGTGATAAAGCGATAGTTAACCATTGCAGCAGCGTAGCCATCGCCCTCGTCATTGAGGCCAGCGGCAATGGCATCGCGTACTACTACAACTTCGAAACCTGCCTCAACCAGATCACGGACGTGGTTCTCCAGGCACAAGTTCCCAACCGGGCCGGCGACGATCAGCTTCTCAACTCGTCGCAATCGTAATTGCTTAACCAAATCGTTCGACTGGCACGATAGACCCTTGTGAGGCGATGTATTGACCGTCTTGCCGTCCATGAGGTACTGCTTCAGTCGCTCCGGGTAGTCTGCACCGGAACCGACGAAGTCATCTAATCTGACAGGATCCTTGCGAACAACGAAACCATTGGGAACCCCAATAAGGTAATCGGAAATCGCTTGGAGCGGTGCGACCCACTGCAAATCTGTGGGATAGTAATAGTGCGGTGAGTGTACCACAAAAATGTCGTTCTCTTGTGCTGTCTTGAGTAGTTTCTCTATATTGTCGTAAACATTAAGTTCTTTCAGCTTGTCCGCTATGAGTGGATAATAGCTCCCAAATGGCTCAAGGAATTCGTTTTGGAGATCTGCAAACACGACGGCCGTGCGCTTTCTCTCCAGCTGCATGTCAGGATTCCGATGGGTAAACACGAAAGACATCTTAGCAGCGATTATGAGAGATTGTGTGATATAGATATACGCTAGTTATAAATTGGAATAGGTTGGACTGGGTCGGACTGGGTGATTTTCCAGATTCTAAGAATGTCAGTGGTACTAAGAGATACCATTATTTATATGTGTTTTGATTACCACGGAGGAGTGCAAAGTCATGGCAATTTGTTGTCGTGACATTACACATCACTAGCATGCATCTCCTGTCATCGGCTCTCATGTGCACTAGTGGTTTCAAGCTTAGTTGGGTCTTCTATATATCGAATCAGCTCGAAGTGTGTAATAGGGTAGCTCTGTAATCAACGAAGAAAAGTAATGGTTGAGTACTAAGCTCCATGTACACTAATAACTATTGCCCAGTTCGACCACTGCTCCTGGGCTACTTTATCAACTTTGGGGAAAGCGTGCGGACAAGGATTAGTGCGGACCAGGATCAGTGCGGACCAGGATTAGAGCGGACCAGGATTAGAGCGGACCAAGGTGCGAATGGACTCCACTCTCTCCAACTGCCTCGCAATTATTAGCGATGTATCAACACCGATAGAGGCCACCTTTCAGCAAGACAAGGCGAGGTGATGTCATCTTACCAGTAACGACGTGACTCACTTGGCATGAGTTTAATTACAAAGTAACAAGGAATCTAGACTTTACGATAATCGCTTCGTAGAGCTAGAGTTGGTCAAGAGATATAAAGTAAAGGAAGCGAACTACGGTGCTGTATTTGTACCATCAATTTTGACCCCTAGCTTCGACTAGAAACACGCCTATATCTGTCGATTACATCTCGAGATCTTCTCGCTTACACCCACGCTACTGCGCGAGCTCATCTCATCACAACATGGCCGCAGGACGTAAGATCGCAATTGTCGGCGCTGGCGGTAATCTAGGCAGACCAACCCTTAAAGCCTTACTATCTAAGGGTTCTCACACCATCACGGTAATTCAACGAGCCGAGTCTATAGCTGAGTTTCCGCCCGAAGTGGTTGTGAAGAAGGGATCTTTTACCGATAAGCTGTTCCTTATAGAGACTCTCAAAGGCCATGATGTTATCATTATCATTGTCCCCATTCCTAACATGGACCTCGGCGATTTGTTCATCGAAGCCGCTATCAAGGCCGGTGTTCCATATATCCTCCCAACCGAATTTGGGGTCGACTCGCCAAAAGTTGCTGGCGAGCATTCTATGATGGCACCAAAGGTCGCGAGGCGTGAATTGATCGAGAAATCTGGAACTAGTAGCTGGATTGCTGTCATTTCGAACTTTTGGCTTGATCTCAACATCCAGACCGGCTTGTGGGGCTTTGATGTCAAGGGTCGAAAGGCAGAGATCTTCAAAGGTGCCGACGCTAAAATCTCCATCACGACCCTCGCACGCACGGGTCAAGGTGTTGCTGCACTTCTAAGTCTGCCAGATGCCGAGTTGGCTCAGTACAAGAACAATTCCTTCTATATTGCCTCTTTTGAACTCTCTCAGCGGGAGATCTTCGAAGCTATAAAGAGGGCCACCGCGACAAAGGATGCAGACTGGAACATCAAGGAGCGGGATGGTACAGAGATCATTCGCGAGTGCGAACCAAAGATCAGGGCTGGCGATAGTTTCGCAGAATGGACTAGACTATTTGCTATGTTCTTCCAGGGCATGAATGGCTCCAACTACCAAGATAAGGTTGTTGATCTAAGTAAATACGGTGTGGCGGCTGAGAATCTCGACGAAGTGGTTTGCAGAGCAGTTGCTGGAATATAGTTAGATTACACAATTATTAATTTCTTTTAAAATAAGAATCAGAGCTATACATCGCAGGTACAGATTAATTTTGTGTTAAATATTGATTTATCAGCTGCTAGGCAATGTGGCTCGTAAACTTACCTTCGGACGCCTAGTTTGCCGCTGCCTTCTTTCTCAGTGCTAAGTTGTGTAGTGTTATTTAACTCAGCATTCGCTCGTTGACATTGGAATAAGATATATGATCTCCTTGCAGTGTAGAAAGAGGAACGTTCGTCGCCGTGTAGATCTGCTGCCCTAGAGATATCTTGTCCGCAAGTTCGTACTATCGACTTACGCCTGCAATAACACAGCATCGCACGCATTGCCTTTATCAAGTACACAGCAAAAAGCATAGAATTTACAGAAATATAAATTTTAATTCATATACAATAATATTTCATCGATTTCGAAAGTTTCCGTACAGCCTCCACTTTACCGATACAGTGTGCCTCCAGCCAGGTAAATTTCCTATGTTCACCTTTCTGATGCTAATGATATCCCCAAGCGCTTTGACATATTGCTGGTAGTTGTTCGCAACTATAGATTTACCAATTTAAATGAGATGGCCGTGGCATATTATACAGCCCAATTTGAAAGAGGTAGCAAGCCTGCCATGTCTCAGCGAGCGAGTCGCAGTCGGCGTCCGAAGACCCTTTTGCTGTACTTTGTGATGTGAATGAACGATGACGGTTTTCTCGTTTCTTTTCCCTCACCCGTTGTCATTGCAAAACAGGCATCATCTCTTAAAGCTTTCTTATTAAATAGTGCTGCTGTTTTTTAGATGCTAACAGGGTCACCGCATCCCTCTTCTGAGATGAATTAGGGCAATTCGATCAAACAAATATCCACATCCTTCAACCGGGTCTGGAAAACAACATCACCGCCTTTGAGGGAATGCTCTCCATCCATCAGTATGATTTCCAAAACAATAACAGGGGCTTCGCCAGCGGCGACACGACCAATCCGAGCACGCCTGAATAGCTCAGTTCATTGTCGGGCTCGATCGAAGTGACTTAGGAATCAGTGCGTCAACGATCTTAGATGCCTATTTTATTCGCTAATTAGTCTGTAACTAAAATGCCCAGTTCATAGTGCTTGCTAATAGAAATAGCAGGGGCCGAGGGATTGTACTGCAATAGAATTGCAGAAATAATTGTGGCGATCCTCTTATACGCACGGCAGGTACAGTAAAGATTCGTCCATTCAGGTGGGATCTCGTGGCGAATCCACAGAATTATGTTTGGGACTTTCTGAGACACCTTTAAACCACGCCCAAGTTGAGTCCTAGCTTTGACTGGAATCACGCCTATATCTGTCGATTGCACCTCGAGATCTCCTCGCTTACATCCACGCTACTGCGCGAGCTCATCTTATCACAATATAGCCGCAGGACGTAAGATCGCAATTGTCGGCGCTGGCGATAATCTAGGTAGACCAACTCTTAAAGCCTTACTATCTAAGGGTTCTTGTACTATTACGGCAATTCAACGAGCCGAGTCCACAGCTGAGTTTCCCTCCGAAGTAGTTATGAAGAAGAGACCCTTTACTGATAAGTTATTCCTTGTGGAGACTCTCAAAGGCCATGATGTTCTCATTTTCATTGATGGAACATGCGCCTAAGAATCAGAGGCATTTACATCCATCGCACACAACGGAGCTATCGTGAAATGGTCCTCGAGCTACGAGCAACTGCGTGCGACGAATGTCCATAGCACAGTGCAAATGCTGAAGCTCGCCCTAGCGGGAGCTGCCTGCACCTATGTCTCAGGCGGCAATATGCACCTTTCAGAGAGTGCAGTGGTAGATGACTCGTCGCGTCTCTCGTCTGCAAATGGCTATTCGCAGTCCAAGTTTGCATCGGATATTTTAGTTCATCAGTGCATATCTCGCGCTCCCGCCGGCCAGTGTATTAACATGGTCGGGCTCGGCATCATATTGGCACGGCAACCGAAGGTATTTCCACCATAGATGACTTCATCTGGTGGTTAGTCGCAGGGGCCTGTGAAGCCAGGGCTTTCGTGCATGAGCAGGATGCGGCGATTTCCCTCGCGAGTGCAGATCATATCGCGGAACGCATCATCTATGCGTACCCGGACTGCGACAGCGCACCCAGAGCTTGAAAATGATAGAAGACATCCCCGTGAACGATTTCCGGAGGGTAATCTCAGAGGGTAATGGACGGTTGCTGCGTGCGATGGACTACGACAACTGGTTTCGCGTGGTGAACGCGAATGTGACCCGCTGGGGGTCGTCGCATCCCCTTTGACTTGTCATGGAATGGGTCGAACAGCGCAGAGGGAGAATTAGTGATGCCCGTTTGCCTGCGCATGTCAGGGAATGCTGACAAGATGAGGAAATGAGGTACAAGACTCTGCAAGCGTTGCGCAAAGCGTCGAATATCTTTCTGGCTTGCGCTTCTTGCAAGGCGAGACGGTTTCGAACAGCAGGAAACAACATGTGTTTTGTCAGGCTGGTGTGAGTAGTTAGTTTAGTAAAAACCTAATGCCAATAATGATTATAGGCTCAGTTGTCATCAGTTAAGATCCAATATACATGATTGAAGGCAGAGAGACAAGAGTGGTCTACTATTGTCAGCGTTGAGGCCATTGCATCTGTGACCCGAACGCACAGAAACCACGATGTTCTAACACTGAACCCAAACTGAACAAATTTCTTTAGTAAATGACAGCAATGTTTTCATTGTCTGAATAGCTACGCTCTCCTAGCGTAGTACCTCGAAATTATGTCCTCTACGCGATGCCATATTTGGGTAACAGCCCTGGGTCCTCGTCAATGGGCAGTACTTTCAACTTATTAACTAAAAAACTCGTCTTTGTTTGCTGTCTTAGCAATCTTATCCCAGGCGTAAAGAACTACAAATTACCAGTGTTTGTAGCGAATATTGGTCCGGAGTCGAAAAGCAACAGAAGTTGGATAGCACATTGCAACTCCATGTTGTTTTACCTCAGTCGACATTATCATGGGAAACAAGATTTGTTGAGGTTCGATGTGCCCTGCGATGAAGATGTGGTTTAGGAGGCTCGGGTCAGTCAAAGCGACTCCCACGAGCCACTTTGGAGATAGAAGGACGCTCTCAGATCAGCCAGTCTTAGAAACATCCAAACTCCAACTCAGTGTTCCACATTCCAAAGACTCCTTATGCAACGATACAAACCGTTCTAAGACTGGCGTCCACACATAAACCAACTGCACAAACACACATATGTTCTTAACGCGATTTCTCCACACGCTTCTTCGAGAATGCACATGCCATAAATTACACACTCAAAACAAACTGTCAAATAATACCAAACAAGGCCAAAGCCAAATAGGCTACTGCAGCTCTAAGTCTTCCAAAGACGAGAAAACTCCATACTTACCGGCAGCAATGGCCAGAGCCCGATCCAGAATACGCGCTATGCGAGAATCAGAAGGTTATCAGAGTCAGCAGTGGCAACGGGCTAACAAGACTTGTGCCTGTGTCCCCAGATGTCATCATCGCACACAAAGTCCGGCTTAGGAGGGCAATTCAGCGTACGGATATATGAGAGTGAGAAGGTTAGAAGGAAATTAGAGTAATCATCTATAAGCATCAGCTCCCTAATTTATATGTCGATAGCACGAGTTACTATCAGTGTTCATGCTTATGTCTTCCTGTGGATTACGCCAATTCCTGGTAATAACCGTGATTCACACCAGAGTAGCGTTCTCTACCTTGCCTTCGATAATTTGCACTTCATTACTTCGCGTGTTTGATATGTCCTTTAATGAGGTGAAAGATTACTTCATCGTAAAATGTGTCGCAAATCTCATCGTCTTCAAGGTTCCGACTCCCAACTTGAGGCTTTGATTCACACCATCGGATACAATTCTGAAGGGCTCGTTTATAATCCTCACCCATGCGAAGACCCGGTCCGCGAGCCAACTTTTTGATCTTCTCAAACTCCGATACAACCACACCAGGACTTCCCGGCGTACGAATATTCGCTAATGTTGCTGAGTATCCAATCTCGATCATGATTTTGGCTAACTGGAGAGCTACATCACTGATGTTTGGTCTAGCTAGGTGTGCGCCGTCGTGGGGAAATGCAGTGCCAAAGAAGGGTTGAGATTCACGATCCTTTCCGGGCGGTAGGATGTATATAATATCACTACTCAACGAAGCGGGTGACCATGAGGTCCCGTGAAGCTGGATACAAGCTGAAGCAAGCTTCAAAGCTAAGCGAAGTCGTGGAGCTTGAGTGCCCAATACTCTTGGAGTTCCAATTATGGTGGAGAGCGGAACCGTCACATCTGTAGGATAGAAGTCTGCATCGCTGGAGGTATAGGTCGCATGTGGAGAGTCATTTTCATCGAGAAGAAAGCCTACCCAATTGCCCTTCGGTAATGTTATTTGCTGCTCCATGTTATCGTGTAATAAACAGAAAGATTGGAACGTGTTGGTTTTGTCAGGCTTGGGTATTTTTGTAGTTGCTGGACTTGCGTTGGCGAATTTGACTTTTGGTGTGACTTGGATGAAGCCGTTGCTTATGGACTGGTCTGAATAGGACATATCAACGCAAGGTCCAGGGCTCTGTTTGTTCTTCTTGAATATTAAGCGGAAGTAGTGCATTCCATTGAGTTCTGAAGGTTTTTCGTATTCGATAGGAGTGTATTCACAGAGATCTGCCACTCGCGCTTCGAGGCGAATATCGACATAATGCTCAATACCTTTATGGGCTTGAAGAGAATTGCTGTAGCATTTTTTGCTACACCGAGCAATGGCATCATGTATTTCCTGGGCCCTTTCTCGGATTTGTCGATACACCGTGGCCGACCCGTCACCACGGCGAAAAGACTGAAGGTTTTGGATCCCGCGGACCAATTCCCCAAGTTCGTAGTTTTTCGACTTGATCCGGTCCGTCATCGAGGTTCTTTTTGACGAATAACTTAGCCGGACTTTATGGACAAATTTTCTCGCATCATTACTCTTCGAGTAACCTAGTTAGTTAAGGTACGTGCGCTCCAACTGCCACTTGACATACTTCAGGGCCTTTCAAGAATGCTAGCAGACTTTCGAACGCTTTCCACATCTCAGCCATGGTATCTTGGAAAGGCTGGTACGAATCCAGAAGTACTCCTTTTAGGAGAAGGTCGAACTCCGCTGCTACTGCCTTCCATTCCTCTCCACTGTCCTCTCCAAGAAGCCGATTTATGAGGCCTCGCTCGGTGTTTATAATCGAAAGCAATGTGGTAATGCTGTTTTTAAAGATCGTACGTTGGAGCTCCAGATCAGTAAGCCAAGTTTCGCGCCGCTCGCCAAAGTGCCAAAGGGTGTTGAGGGGGGCGAGGCCTTCGCGGTAGTGTTTAGCCACGAGAGGAAATGCAGCCAGTACAAGTCCGGCGATCTCGACACCTGTGAGCATTTCGAGTTCTGAACGATAGAGTTAAATATGGTTGATGTGACGCGCCTGCCTAAGGAAGTTTCCTTTCGACGGGATTTGTCGGACCTCCCAGCCCCGCCTTTAGTTTTATCGCATGAAATGCGCCGCCGAGCTGCAGGCTTGCAGGCCTGCAAGCCCCACTTCAAAGCGCCTACCTCTCATTCGTTTGCCAATTTAAATGATACGAAGTGGCTGAGACGAAGAAAGCAAGCGGAAGATGCTTGCCGCACCAATCAGAAAAGTCTTCGGGCTAAGCGACCGTCTGGAAACGTTCTACCCCGCGATTAACACTTGGTCTTCGATACACCTGTCAGGAACAATAACTTTTCGAAAAATTGCGCCTCCGGATTGACTAATTAACTTATTGCTTGAAGTTTGACCTACTCATTCATGTCAGTCGGTGACATTTCTACCATTGCGCGTCGGCGCTTTCTGCAAAGCCCAACGAATATCCCTCTTCGACTTGTCCTCACATCGCGAGCACATCTTTTTATCAAGGAACAATACCAGACCTGTGTCAAAGCCTTCGAGCAAACATTTGGTGACTATACAAACGGTGACGCGCACGATGACATGCATGAGGTCTTCGAGAATCTTACTTTCTGGGGAGTTGAGTATGGGGCTTCGAATGGATCCTTGGATCGAACACTGGAAAAGTCCACGTCCCTACGAGGCTTTGTAATCGAAATTTTGTCCAACATTGTCGAAACACTCAAAGAGAGTCCTCAGAACCAACAATTACCAGAAGCACCGATGAATGATGGTGTTGAATCGACGGAAAACTCCGATTCCGAAAATGACGTTGAGTCCGAAGTGACGGATCCATCTGTACAGCGGAAGTTAAAACTGAATGAGAGTATCAATCGCCTTTACGACCTTGCCCCTGCCTTAACCGCACCCGCACCGCTTGACGATATCAATCAGAAGGCGAACGGATTTCGCGATATGCTGGAAAGCGACATTGAATTTGCAAAATCACAATTCCCGAATGCTGATGCCTCACTTTGTGAACGCATTGGTACAGCCAACTGGCTTCGTAGAAATCGACTGTACGCTTGGAGGATCGAGTATGATTCACTTACCAGAGGGGGGAAATACAACGATAAGGCTATAGACGGAGAGCATAGCGATTCAGATGATGGGGAGGATATCTCAACCGTGATAGAAGCCAGTGCGGGCTTACCTTTCGGATGGATTGGGAGCGACGCCCAAAATACCTTCAACGATGATGCCTCAAGTACTGCATCAGGAAGGTCTGACCAAGAGCAGACCCTCATCAAAGACCCCAATGAGAGTGGAAGCTGGATGACTGCAGAAGCTTTCGATTGCCCGATCTGTTTCCAACGACTTACGAGAGTGCATACAAGACCGGAATGGCTGTAAGTCAATTTTCTAGGACTTCCGTCCTCATCATAGCACTATATTCTGAGTAGATATCAAGATGCCCCAGCTTGGTCTCATAGCGAAGGTACTGACTAACTGACACAACAATAGACGCCATATTCGGCGGGACTTAGAGCCATATCTGTGTACCTTTGGCGAGTGTTCGCAGACTTTCCGAAGTTTTCGATTTAAAAAAGATTGGTGGCACCACGAAGTCGAATCACACCGCACTCTTGACTACTGGTTTTGCAAGCGCCACAACATGAAATTTCGCTACCTGCAAGACTTTGACTCGCACTTGAAGGATTCGCACCAAGCATCAACTCCTAACGACAACAAGCCTACCATTGTAAGCGGTAAATCCGTTCTATTCAACACATGTTTGTTCTGCCACACAAACATCGAAGAGAAAAGGCTTCGTGCGCACATTTCAAGGCACATGGAAGGTTATGCTGCTCGAGCTCTACCAAAAATGGTAGACCCCGTAATAGTTGAGGAGAGAGGCATTCCTACGACTTCTACCCAAAACCAAGAACCGCCTGGCACAAATTCAGAGGCCCAATTAGAGGCTACTTCAGCGTCTACAGATGTGCCTAGTGCAAACGAAACATTAAATGAACTACCGCACACTGTCTATTCATCCGATATGATTACTCCTTTTACGATCGTTGAGCCATTGGGTATGGGGGGATTCTCCGCTGTTTACCGGGTCAGAGATAAGAAATCAGGGGAAAATTTTGCTTTGAAAACTGTGAGAGTAGGCCGCCATCGTAGAATTGAAGAAGTTAAAGCCGAAGTTCTCATCCTTTGGAGACTTTCTACCTCGCACCATGTTATTTCCATCTTAAGCACTTATCAGCAAGGCCGCAATTTCTGCATGCTCCATCCATTGGCAGAGTATGATTTGGAACATGTGCTTCATAACCCTCCTCCCCTCGAATCCAATTCCACGCACGCTGTCCGCCGTGACTGGTTCGGAGGCCTTGCGAGTGGACTAGACTATATTCATGGCATGCGCGTCAAACACAAAGATATCAAACCGAGCAACATTCTTATCAAAGATTCCTGTATCCAATATTCTGGGTTTGGAATTTCAAAACGCTATGGTGACGAGGACGGAGACGAGGATGACTCTGCGTCTGAAGGACCAACCAGATTGACATATCTCTACGCTTCTCCTGAGACCATAGAAGGTACAATACGAGGCAGAGCTGCCGATATCTTCTCTTTAGGGTGTGTTTTTTTGGAAATGCAATCTGTGCTCAGCGGGCGAACCATAGACGACATCCGAGAATTTATACGAACTGGATATTCCTCAGAATACGCGAAGAACCCTCGCACCGTCCTGGAATGGCTGTATGGTCTGGACAAGTTACCTCCATCCCGTGAAAGGTGGGAATATCTTCCATCAGAATGGGCGTTTGTGATGTTACAACCAAAGGCAGAGCATCGAATTACAGCTAGGAAATTACTAGAGATGACACAGCAAGCCCATAAACGCTACAGCTCGTTCACCCGCTTCATCGATGAAGAATGCGAAGGCCCGCCCGCATCCACTTCTGGCGACAATGATATCTCATTGTTGGATCGGTGGCCCCCACCGATCGGCATCACTGATTGGGAATCGGCATTGTTCAGAGCTAATATAATCATTAGCCCCCCAACCCCGACGCATTTAGCCGATATAGCAACGCCTAGTCCACCAGCAACGCCTAGTCCACCAGCAACGCTTAGTCCACTAGCAACGCCTAGTCCACCAGCAACGCCTAGTCCACCAGCAATGCTTAGTCCACTAGCAACGCCTAGTCCACCAGCAACGCCCCAATCGCTGGTAGCGCTCACCATACCACCAACGCTCAGTCCACCAGCCAGCATACCACTACCAAGCCAAGCACGCGTAGACCCTTCCAAAAATGCGGAAGAGAGAGTACCATCGGAAGGTGGAAATAAATCAAAGACACTGAACAAGGTAACCTCAAGACTTAAAAGCCTTTTTCGTTTTCGTCGCAAAAAGCAAGAGTCAAGGACTGTTGTTCACGATGACTAAGTATCTACGTAAAGATATTGGGAATTCACGCGTGTCTTCAGTGGACAGAATGATGTTCATATCCAACTGTCATTATAATGATCATAACTCACGAGTCAGAAGCGGCTCTTTTTATAGTGTGTTCGACTTCATGAAGAGGCTTCCAAAAAAAGGCCCCTAATCTGTAGCAGTCCTTTATGTGTATCTTCTTTATATTGGTCTTCTGTTTCTGTTCGATTTCAAGAGCTATCCATGGGAAAGTTCCGACTCGCGCTTGAAACTCGGACGTCTCCTTTTAGTCAGAAAGGATCACAGAACAACCAAAATCGCACAATTCGGCTATGACTCTTTCACTGTCAGCGAAAGCTGGGTGGTATTCCTTTTCATCTTTGTGTTCTATGGGAACTATCAAGGCATTAGCGGGCTTCAAGTCGAGATAGATGATAAATTGAGCATGCATAAAGGCCAAGGCATCTGCCATAGCTATGGAGAGATGCAGCTCGGTGGATATTCTAGGTCTATTTTGCCTGGCATAGTCTCCTAAGGTGCCAAGCTTTGCCGTTTCAACAAGCAGCTCAGGCCAAAAGCGACCTAGAATTGGTTTCTCATGCTAAGAGATACATAGCAGCTGGACAGTATGCCGGTGGTTTCGGACGAGTTCTGTTAACAAGACGCGTATCTCGTTGATAGTGGGAGCAAATCGTTGGGCATCAGTCAATTCTGTATTAGAGGTACTGACGACCCCTTTCTTGATATAATTGCGGTCTTTGCCGCTTTGAAACTAATCTTTCGAAAATCTCATTGATGAAACTTCTTTGAGGATCGAACATGAAAGACTTCTAGACTGGAGACGGCGAAACTGGCACCAGAGCCAGCAACGCTTGGAGTCTAGAAAAGATCAACATTGCGAGCGCGGTCGATAACAGGCACCCCAATGCCTAAAGCTATGCTGAAGAATGGTGGCTAACCTTCGGCTTCAAATGGCTTGTTGGGTCAATTGAGTATCTCCGAACATGACGCGGCTAGGTCGAGGCTAGCCATCGTTGGATGTAGTAGACAATGTTGTGTCGTAGTGAGGAAAGTAGGGAAACCTAGATGTAGTGGATATGCTATGAAACTATCATCAAGAGTGGTTTGCTAATAGCTCGCAACTCACAAAAGTACCGAAAATATCAACATTACTCTTGCCCTCACGCGGATGTGCCACTACGTTGATTAGCACGTAGCATCAAGCTCCAATCCAGGAGACAAATGTACAGTTATCTAAACTCCATCTAATATTCCTCACTCTTCTTCAGTCTCTCCATCCATCGAGATGATGTCCAAAGCAACAACCGAAGCTCTGCCGGCAGCGACACAACCGATCCGAGCACGCCATAAATGCCCAGTTCATTGTCGGGCTCGATCGGAGCGACTCAGAAATCGGTGTATCGACGATCTTAGATACCTATTTCACTCGCCAACTAGTCCGTAACCAAGTTACCCAACTTATGGTGCTTACTGACGGAATTGGCCGGGACCCAGGAACTATACTGCGACAGGATTGCGGAAGTCATTGTGGCGATCCTCTTATACGCACGGCAGGCACAATGAAGATTCGTCCACTCAGGTGGGATGTCATGACGAATCCACGGAATTATGTTTGAGACTTTCTGAGACACCTTTAAATCACGTCACGGTTTACAGATTAACATTGACAAAGGCGCTTTCAGCGCATTATATTAACCTTCAAGGCATTTGCAAAACTCTGTTTTTGTTTTACGAAGGCATTTGGACATAGTACTAGCATGAATCATAGTCGGTGCATGGATCGAAAGTTCAATTTGAGAAGGACTTAAACTGGAACTCTACGTAGACGGAACTTACTCCGATCGAACAACCACGTCGATTGCAAGACTTTCGGTTCCTCGTGCACGAATCAGTTCCTCAATATCAAAATAGACAATCGTCGCAGCGTCCAATAGCTTGTTTCTTGTGGGGTGCCACCTGCACTGGAGGAATATGCCTTTGCTGCTCTATATAGAGTACTAGAGTACTATCTTGGGGGCAGTAAATTGTTCTACTGGTAGACTGTATATCATCCTAATAACTGACTAGAGTAGCAAATCAGCGTGAGAAGATACGGGAAAGCTGTATCGGAAAAATCTGGCGCGTAGGCGCCGTGATGACGCTGAGTACGCTGGAAAGCACGGTAGATCATATACACGTTTCGCTGGTTTGCACTTGCAAAGAAGGGTAGCGGTTCTGGAAAGTGTCTTCTTTTCTGATCATGTAGCGAAATTGTAACAGGCCCTCATACACGAAGCATTAGCCTACCTAGATGGATTCCATCACTAAGATCACAATCGGTTGAATAGCATAAAGGAGTCGTATAATACAATACAGCAATTCAACCCCCAGACAAGCAGGCAGTAAGCTTAGAGGAAGCAATTCACTCAAGCCGCCTTGGATATATTCAAAATCTCCCTGTTCATCCTCAGCCCAAAAAGCTGAATCCGACATCCAAGAAGGTATTCTAGTATAAGCTACCTACCCAACCGCGCCCCATGAAGAGTAGCGGTATTCATCCAACCCACTTCTCGAATCTACTCCAAATCTTCCTCGTTCAGACTCAACGTCTCCACGCTCCCCTCCAGCCCTGCATTCTCGCTCTTCGCGAGAAACGCCCGCTTCGCCTTGGGCCTCGGCCGTCTCTTCTTTCCAGATCCCTCGGCCACGGGCGGCGCATCGCGCACCCACCGCGAAATCGCCTCGGCTCGCTCCGTGGAAATAGGATACTCGCGGCCGTCGTCCTGCGCCCAGCGCTTCGGTGCGGGCGCAGGACTGGCTGGCGCCCCACCGTTCGCAGACGCACTGCTGCTTCCCGGCGTAGAATGCCCATTGCGTGAGCGCTGGTCCACTTCCTCGTCTTCACGAAAGCGGCGCTCGCGGGCGCGGACGGCGCGCTGGAAAGATTCCTCGTCAACGACGCGTTCGTCGGCGAGGGCTTCGAGGATGGCTTCGTGCTTTTGGCGCTCGCGCTTCTGGGCTTCAGTTTCCTGGCGCTCGGCCTTGGAGACGTCGGTGGAGGCGCCGTTCTTGGCGTGACCTGGAAGGGGGGCCGGCCGGCAGAGCGTCTCCCAAGACATGGTGAGACCTATCCAGTTGCCTGCGCGGCGGAGCACCTCAATCCAGTCTGCGCGGGCGGGAGAGCGTGCGGCAAGGAAGATAGGGTAGCCATCGCAGACGCGGGCCAGTCGTGCGGCGTTGTGGGCATGGCGCTGGAGCTCCTTGGACGGTGTTTGGATTAGTGCATGGCATAGGAGAAGCGAATGCAAGGCATCAGTTAGCAGTGGGTGGTACGTGATGCTCTCATGGGAATCGGCAAATGCAGATGCGGCAGCTGAGGCCGCGGATTCGGCAGCAGACTTGGGGGCAAGGGGCGGATAGGGAGGGAGGGTGGGCGGAGGGACGGAATCGAAGAGCTGAGACACTTTGAATATCTCGGGAGAGGGGAGCCTAGGCCAAGCAGTACGATCGGGAGCATGGTGATTGCGAGGGGCCCGGTAGGGGACCAAAGCTTCGGATATAGAAGAAGTGGTGTTGGAAGAGTCAAGTAGACGGTTCATAGGCTTCGCGAGAGAGTCCCGGGGATAAGATCCGTTTGTTGAGCCTCCCAGACGACGTAAGAATTCCTCTGCGACGTCAGCAGAGATGCCAGGTGTATAGTCGAAGTGCGAGAGGAATGCAGTGTAATCACGGAGAGCGCGCTTTGCGTTTGTGCGAACTTGCTTCCGGGCTTCGGCACGATGGCGGTTCCTTTCAGCTTCCTCTGGCGATTCCTCGTCCAGGGGTACGCCCGCAGCCAACTGCGCGTTCCTTGCAGCCTTGAGCTCCTCGGCCTCTTTCAGTCCATCCAAAGAATCATGCACGTACTGACAAGCGATGGTAAAGTAGACTCCCGCGCGGTGGAATAGAAGCTGGGTTTCTAGAGAATTGGGCTGGTCCTCATCAGCTATCTTCACCTCTTGCCTCCAATCTCGGCTGTGTTGCTCCTGCACCGATTTTGCCAGAACCAGCTGGTCCTTCCCGGCGCGATGCTGTGCCATCATGTACCGCGTCGTGACCAGTGCCTCGGAAAGATCCTTGGCCGAATTCAGGTAATCCTCCTTGAATATACGTGTCAACGCTCGGGTTCGCAGCGGCGAAGCATCGTTTGGCCGTTCGGATATGATCTCGTTCAGGGTATCCAAGGGAGTACATTGGGCCATCATACGCGAGGGTATCTTCTCGTGAAAGAAATGCACATACTTGGCTTCGACGTCGTTTGGGTTCCGCTGCAACACGAAGTGAGCGACATCTTCCAAGGTTGATGCTGACTGCATGGTGGCCACGCTGGCGGCTATCTCGTCCAAATGATATGCCTGGCTCAGTTTCGCCGTGGCGAGCTCGCGCATCCTATGCTTCCGCTCTCGACTCAGCTTAGCATTCCCTCCACCGCCGCCTCCATAGCCTATGCCCAAGGCTGCGGCACTCCCGAGCATGCCATTGCCAGCGTTCAGCGAATTGCTCAGGGCAGCCGAGGTCAAGCCGCTGGTGGCGCGTACGGCGAGGTTGGTGGCTTCGTCGACAGCCTTGCGGATTTTGACGAGGTCGTAGAAGACGGCGGGATCGATGGGGCGGGGAGGCGGAGAGAGGTAGTTGTTGTGGGCCAGAGACTCCAGGACCTCTGGCGGGAGCTGCAGCCAGGGCCCGTGGAACGAGGAAATGTACCGCCAATGTCTGCATGGGGCAGTCAGACGGAGAGCGGACGGGGTGGAGGGTGGTAGAAGTCATAGCGACGTGCCTCGAATCGGGACCTACTTGTTGCGACAGATGATGAGGGCCGACGTTGAGGGTTCGGGCGGCGGCTTCTTTGCGGAGCCGTTGCCATTGACGTGGGCGGCTCCGGCAGCCGTGCTCGCCGTGTCGGACGCGTCTGCGTGCGGGCTCTTCTTCTTCCTGGCCATCTGGCTGTGGGTTTGCAGGCGGCTGCAGGGGCTGGGGCGGCGTCGTGAAAGCTGCGCAGCTGCTTTGTCTCAATAATTTTCCCAGCGACGTCCTCTTGGCGGCGTTTCGTTCCGCCGACGGCTGCAATGGACGGCGGTCCCGCCGTCTTCCCTTCCCTCTGCCCTCGCGACCCTCGCCCTCGCCCTCGCCGCCCTCGACGACTCTGCTCGCATTCCTGGGCCCTGAGCCCTGAGCCCTGCCAAGCGCCTCTCCCAGCTTCTCGTCGCGGCGTCTAGCCCGTCTACGTGCCGGCTCAAGCGCGCGCCCAAAGTCCGACACGGCTTGGCAGCCATTGGCCCGTCGGAGCGCTGCAAATGGGCAGATCTCTTCTGCAGCAGCCGCTGCGCTCGGAGGCCTCCCGACGCTCTGTCTGAATCCCGCCCGCATGGAACATTTCCCGGTTTTTATCCATCGTCGCGATCGAAGCTGCTCCCGTGACGATGCACCATGGCTGCGCTACGCCGTCTCGGTCACGTGCCTCGTTATTCCCGATCCTTCCACGGCGACTGGACACTTGCGCGCGATCCAATCCAGGCCGAATCGCTGCCCATCCATTCCAGATGCGCGCATCCTTTCTGTGCCCAGCGAGGCGTCTTGAGCAGGTTTCAACGTGACCCGCCAGCGGCTGTACCTCCCCAATTGCTGTGCCACCAACCAGTCTGATGCATCTGAGGTTCGGTCGACGCTCCTCTTCGATCCTGATTTCAGGTACCTCCAGGGACGTTGCAGGCGCTGGTTCTCGTCCACGGCTGCACCCACGTCGATCAGAACGTTGAGACGATAATTACAACGGTTGCTTGCAATCACATTGCACGCTACCCGACAACAGTACGTAAGCGCTCACGTCAACATGGCCAAATGTCCCTCCTTCGCCGTCATTCGTCCTCGATCCCCAGTTGGGCAGCTATTAAGATAAGTATCCTGGTTCATACCCATCCCCCCCTAGGGTCATGCCGCAGCCCTCCCACTCGATGGATATTCATCTATGAATTGGCGAACGGCGATGTGGCACGTTTATCCGGCCCAAACGTGCATCTTGAGTAAACAATTGCCGTTTCCCCATATATGGCTCTCCCTGAGGTGCCGGCATATCGACGATCGCACACCCGGTCGACAATTTGAGGCTGTTTCTCGATCTCGCTCTCGTGTATGCGCTCCGTTGATAAGCATGCCACCTTCCCCGGCAGTGCCACGGTACCCAGTCATAAAAGCGCTTAACGCCGCATCACCGCGTCGCTGCAGGCAGGTCGACCAAGAATAAATCACATTTCCTGTTTCATGACGCGCTCCAATCTCGTTTCCTTCCTGCTGGATTCGAGAGCACGCCACCCATCTGCAACGCCATGTGATGTTCGTCAGCCTTGCCACGCTGGTTTAGCTGTTGTGCTACCTATCGCAGCTTCGTCTTTTCTTTTGGGCGTTGAGAAGGAATGCGCCTGCAGCTGTCGCCGTGTTGGTGTGTTCTTACTCGTCCATACCCGGAAACGGTACCTTCCGACCCACATCCGAGGGCGATCGCGGCTCCACCCAGCTGCGGAAGTTTCCTAGTCGTCTGAAGAGCAGGACGGTTGAAACAGCTGCTGCGGATTCTTGCTCAGACGATGGCTCGCAACTTGGTCACGGCGTGTGATGTTGGTTGCCAGAGGACATGGCCCAACAGGGATGCGACCCGGCAAGGATACGGGGGCCATGTGCCAATCACTTGTCGAGGCTTGGCCAGGGCTTATGTCCACTACATCCCTTCCCGCTTCCATCGCAGCGGGGAAGCCTGCTAGCCGCAACCACACCCGTCGTAAGCTCGTAACTCAGCACCAGCTGACGCGGGGTCAACTGTTATTCTAAGCTATCAGCTTAGCTTCGGAAGCGGTGGGGGGGTTCGGCGCTGCTGATATTTGAATGTCAGATGGAATCTCGGACCTCTGAAGCATCATTCCAGCTTCGCAGTTGCACTCAAGAACGATCATCCACTTGGCCATGTAGTGTCACGAGCTTAAGCTTTTCTTGTTCTCGGCGATCTACGTATGTTTATGGTATATGATTGTCGTTGCCGCAGGCTTCCTGGCTCTTGGACCAACCCGGCTAGGTTCAATATCTCATGCACTTGCGCTCACTCCTAGGCCGCGTCTGACACTGGGCAGCCGCCTCGGTCCCGCAGCACATTCGGATCCAGAATTGACTCCGGATGCCTTTGTTTCCACGTCGTTTAGGATGTCGTTTCTGACGACAACACTTCGATAGGGCAATTCCCCACTAACAGGTCCAGCCACAGCTCGGCAGCACCCAGCCAAGGCTGTTACGCCTGATCAGCTACCATGTCCCTGTAGCGTCTGTCAATTGCTTGAGGTGCATGGCTCCATCCTGCGATTCGGTAGTCTGGTTGGCTTATCTTGGCTTAAAGTCTATTCCAGCGTTAGGCGTCAAAGCGGATACCCATTTATGTTAGACGAGTATTGTAACACTTTCTGTCCACTTAGAGGCTCGTGCAAGCATCCCCCCACTCAACATACTCCTGTGAGCCTACTTATGTTAAGCTCGTCCTAGTTCTCGCTCCTCACAACCTCTCCATTACATTCTTTTCCAAACTCCTCAGCCGTAACACATCATGGGGCTTTTCACAAAGACCCGTTCGTTTCTGTCCGAGGATCCCAACCTCCAAAGGGGGCGTCGCGGGGCGACGAGAGCTGCTCGAGCACTCCCTCGTGCAACTGGCCATTATCTTGTCGAAAAGGTGCCAGTGGTTCACTGGATCCTTCGCTATAATCCACGATGGCTCTTCAACGACGTTCTGTCCGGCATCACCGTCGGTGTGATGCTCATTCCTCAGGCGTTGGCATACGCGAAAATCGCCACCATTCCCGGCGAGTTCGGTCTGATGTCCAGCTGGCTTCCCAACTTTCTTTATTTCTTCATGGGCACCTCGAAAGGTACGTACGAGCGATGTCCCCGCAAGAGTGACGCTAAAGTCATCGGCAGATATGTCCACGGGCCCTACCTCGCTCCTGGGTCTCCTGACTGCAGAGATCGTCAAGGAGCACTTGGAAGACGGCTACTCTGCGCAAGCTATCGCTTCTATGGTAGCCATGTGCGTCGGTGTCTGGTGCCTGCTCATTGGTCTCTTCAAGCTGGGTTTCCTGCTTGAGTTTGTTTCCATGCCAATTCTCCATGGCTTTATTTCGGCGGCTGGAATCGTCATCATGCTTGGACAGATCCCCAGTCTCTTTGGCGTCAAGGTGGGATCTGGTACCGGCACCATCATTCATGACCTCTTCGCGCAGATTCCCGACTTCAAGGGCCCAACGGTAGGCATCGGTCTTGGCGGCATCGTCATGCTTGTTGCCATGCAAAAAATCGGACAAAAGTACGGCAGCAAGTCCAAGGCGATCTGGTACCTGGTTCTGGGCCGTGCTGCGATTGTTCTCGTCCTCTTTACCGGTATCTCGTATGGAGTTAACAAGAACATCAATCTCAAGAAGGATGATCCGATCTGGGAGCTCAGCAAGGTCAAGGTTCGTATGCTATCCACAGCGAAAAGAGCCCATGCTAACTCTGTCGCAGTCCGATGGCATCAAGGCTCCGAAGATGCCCCCTACCACGCTATTTGCGAAAGTGTTCCCCAGCGCCATCGCGCCCTTCCTGGCTGGCGTCATCGAGCATCTTGCCATTGCCAAAGCCTTCGCACGCAAGAACGGCTATGTCATCGACCCTGCCCAAGAACTCGTCTATCTTGGTGTCACAAACTTCTTCAACAGCTTCTTCTCATCGATGCCAGTAGGTGGTGCCATGTCGCGCACAGCCGTCAACTCGTCCAGCGGCGTGAAGAGCCCCGTTTTTGCACTCATCTCCGGTGGCGTTGTTGTCCTTTCCATCTTTGCGCTTAGCCCGGCACTCTTCTGGATCCCAAAGGCCACTCTCGCAGCCATCATTGTCACTGCCGTTTGGACGATCCTCACACCTCCCAAGGTCTTCTATCACTACTGGAAGACTTCGTTTGTCGACTTCATGGCTGCCATGCTCGCATTCTGGCTCACTCTCTTCCAATCGAGCGAAATCGGCATTGGCACTGCCGTGGGCTTCCAGCTTGTTGTTCACATTCTCCATATCTGCTTCTCGCGCGTCCGTCGCGTCACGGCGCTCAAGCACGACGACCCCCTCGCCAGTGTGGACGTCTCCGACTTGCCTTGCGATACCCAGGTCTTCAAGCCCCACCAGCCACTCATCTTCTTCAATGCCTTCTCCATCACCAACCAATGCTTCGACAGCATCCAGACCTATTCTTCCGGGGCCAACATCTCCTTCGAGGTCATCCGCGCCCAACGCAACTGGAGCACGGCTGGCGAGCGTCGGGCCAAGCAATTGCGCCGGCGCGCAGGCATCACCAACGAGCCTCCTTCGATCCACGTGGTTGTCATGGACCTCAGCATGGTCGCTCGCATCGACTCGACCGGTCTCGTAGCGCTGGAGGATCTCAAGGCCGACATCGAGCGGTACGCAGGCAAGTACGCGGAGCTCCGATTCGCAAACATGCACGACGGCGTCCGGGAGAAGTTTGAGCGGTTCGGCTGGGCGCTGTACGATGTCAAGGGTACGTACGGCGAGGAGGCGGTGGGCACGAAGGTGTACAAGAGCGTGGGCGAGGCCGTGAGGGACCGACGGGAACGAAGCGAGTCGGAGCCCGATGAGGTGATGGTTGTTGGGTCCGAGAAGGTTTGAGCTTGGTGTTAGACGCTTGTTGCTTTTGGGTGGCTGTATCTATGATTGATTGTCTGGAGAGAGGAGGGCGGGCAGCCGAGATGGCGCGGTACTGGTTACTGTCCCTTATTTTTCTTCCTCTCCTTTCCCTATTTCTTTGGGATATCGTGTGTTTCTTAGCGATTTGATATGACGTTACGATAATTCTTTGGAGTATATATAAAACTGAAATGAAGATGTACAAAGATTACTATCATCGGGAAACTTGCGAATAGTGACTACTACTGCTGCTACTAACTACAGTGTATTTCTCAATTGCTTGCTATCTCCGAGGTGTTGTTCTCTACCCAGTGAAAGTCCGTATGTATGTTGCACGCGCAGCGCCATTGTCGTTCCCAACAGGCCCCAACTCGAGGGCGCCCCCCAAGCAGCACGACCACAAACACGACTCCCTACCGGTCCCAACCTTCGCCCTGCGCGACGCCATCGCGACTCGACCATCCTCTCTCTCTCTCTCTCTCTCTCTCTCTCCTCCACCGCCTCGTCCCTACCAGCTCAGCCCCGGCCATCGTCGTCAGCAACGTCGCCACCCAGGTACCACGAGGCACATCATCCCGCGCGCGCAGAAACGAGAGGCAAAAAACCGCTCTCTCCCAGGTAAACCCCCGGAGGCCCTGCTTTTCCACCAGTCCCCTGGCGCAGGTGATGATGTGCAGCAGCAGCAATACACGAAAAGAGAGAAGGGGCCCCACAGCGACCACGGGCACGAAAAAAAAAAAGGGTCCCGCGCGCACCCGCGGCGCCGATCGCTGCGCGGATTAGTGATGATTTGGCGCATCCCCCCCGACGACAACGACTACCGCTCCGTTTGCGCACAGCAGCAGTAGTAGTCGTAGTCGTACAATAGCAGTGGTGGTACAACAGTAGTAGGCGGGATGCACGACCGTGACGGTGTTCCCTTTCCCCCCCACCATACGCGCAATACTTTCCTTTTCTTTTTCCTGCGGTGTTCCAGCGAAGCCCGGCTTTCTTGCCCTGCCCTTCTCGTCCTGCCTTGTTTCCGCACCGGACCGCCCGGTCAGGAAGAAGTGGGCGAAACGAACGAAGCGGACGCACGAACAGGGTAACAAGTCCATACTACAATGCGCCTTGTAGATGGGGGGATCACTTGCGTGCGGTACATACATACATACATACAATTACACGGGGCATGCGACCGGCGTCCGGTATGTACAATATGTATGCTGCACGTGTGCACATGTAACCTACCCACCTACATCCATACACATCTCCCATACATTGCCTGCTGCGCACGGGTACTCTATCGCGCGGGTTCAGATCTTATTTCCCAGATTAGCGGAGCGAGGGCCATGTTTCAGGCAGGTGGCGATAAGGGGAGGGCAGAAGGGGGAGGGGGGCGGTTGCTGTGCGTTGCGTGTGCGTGCGTATGTGTGCAGCGTGTGGTACAATATGCACCCGCCAACCCCCGGATTTGCCGAGGGGCGAGGGTGCTTTGCAGGGGGGCAGGGGGGGTGGGGGCATGGATGCGTGGGCTTTTTAGGCGCCAGCGGGTGCGTGTGCGATGATGATGATGATGATGATGGGGAGGCCAGGCCCCGCGGAGTGGGCGGGCCTGGGTAGCGCGCGGGGGGCCGGGGGCGCCGGCGGGCGAATGGGAG